>ERZ1673734.1186-NODE-1186-length-17946-cov-16.288301_pt1 | contig 17946 bp, 24 predicted proteins | sample MGYA00580199_ERZ1673734 | MGnify/ENA primary metagenome ERZ1673734 (study PRJEB41218, sample SAMN15661742) | gut metagenome | host: Homo sapiens | place: Canada: London | collected 2015-08-20/2019-03-30 | study: EMG produced TPA metagenomics assembly of...
TTGTACTTCAAACAACTAAAAAGTGGTGGAGCTGGCGGGAGTTGAACCCGCGTCTGTTGTTTTTTAACTTATTGATTTATAAGTTTATAATTTATGTTGAGTATGCTGCGTATACTTCACGTGAATTTTTAAAGGAATTTTTAGATTTATTGATTCTTAGTTAAAAAATATTCGAAGTTGTGGTTTCCAACCACATACCTCATTTCCCCCCGCGTGCGGTAAAAAGAAGTTTGAATCTCAACAACATAATAATTGAAAAAAATTTTTAGCGTTTCAGTTGTCATTCTTTGCAAATGAGTTGATAGTTTAGCTGCATTACTTTTTGAATCTGAAGTTAATAAGTCTGGGAATGAAGCAGTGATGTTTAACTTGACTTTAGATGATGAGTGTAGCCAGCCACATGCCTGTTTATATTGTGAATGCATGTAAGCCCAATTTTCATCAGTGTTTGTAGACTTAAGATTCTCAAAATCAACAGTTCTAACAGTAATATCAAAATCCCCCCCGTTATCAACCTTTTGTAGGGATATACGTGCAAGATGTTCAATCATTGAACGAAAATTGAGATGTAGATATCTCTCTCGTTTATGAAGTATAGCTGTAATAGAACTAAGGACATCGTAAATAATACTTTTTATAAAGGTTTTGTGACTTAATTCTGGATTGGAGTTATGAATGAACTCCAGAAAAAGAACGTGTTTATATGCTGATGTAAGATTATTTTCTGTGCGAGTGTCTATCTGAAAAGATTTTATCAAAGTGATGAATTCTTTCACGTCCTTTCTAAATCCATGAGGATCTCTTTGAAGCATTATTTTTTATCCTTCTTCAAAAGAGCACTGATCCACGTGCTTACATCTCGATTTGCGTTATGTTTCTTTTTAAAGTTATTATTATCACTATGTAAGCTATTATTATAATCAATAATAAATTTGTCAGTCTTAAAATACTCTGAAACTTTATAAATAGATTCTTTGATGTCTCTGTCGCTCATATTTACCAATGTACGGGTAAGTCTGGCGCATAATAAAGTTCTTGATTTTATGACGTACTCTAAAAAAGTAATTCCAAAAACATTTTTGACGAATTTCGCAGCGTCTTCATTTTTAACGAAAATTTCCCTAGAGTAGATTACTAACGTAATCAATCCAATAAACCCCTCTCTAGAGTTGGGCTTCTTGTAAACTAATGCCTGTAATATCTCGAGGCTGTTGTTATATTTATTCATCTCCCCCCCCTGTTTGCACTTCTTGGATCCGAGTTAAAAATTCCTCACAAATACCTTTGATATATTTTCTAGATAATTTGTAACTGGATGAAATATTACCTCTACCACCCACCATTAAATCCTGCACAAATTTCAATTGGCTATCAAAAAAGTATAGCTCATTAAAAGGTTCAGAACTCTGAAACTCTGTTTGAAGTTTTCTTGTCTTTAGTGACAGGTTTTCGAGGGTGTTAGTATAAATAAAACCCAAGTTCTCAATGTTTTTGTGGTCATAGTTATCTTGAATGTTTTCTATTACGCTTAAAAGGCTTGTTGCACCTAAAATTGAATAGTGATCAATTTTAACAGGTACAATATAGTAATCTGAAGCAACGAGAGCTGCATCAGTAAATAATGAAATAGTTGGCGGACTATCGATAAAAATGAAGTCATATACTTCTCGAAGATTATTTTCTTCTATAAATCGCTTTAGCTTATGCAATCTTGCAGCAGGTTGTTCTATATCAAATATTGTATTAATATCGCCAAAAATCATATCTAGATTTTCGGACATTTTGATAATAATTTCTTCAGGAGTAACCTGTTGAACCTTACCAGTTAAGCTTGATTTTGTTTCAAAAATGCGTCTGATGGTTTTTGTGTTTTCTAAGTGATCTGTTATATATTCTTTTACTCGGTCATATTTACTAAGTATTGACTGTGTAGCATTAAACTGTGGATCAATGTCGATAATTAATATCTTTTTTTCCATGAAGTTTGCAAGGTATTCAGCAATGCCGACGCATAAAGTTGTTTTACCAACGCCACCTTTCATATTTATGAAGCTTATTACTGGTGTAGTCATTTCATCCCTCTAACTTTTTTTAATTAAGCAAAAAACTGAGTTTACATGTTGGTAAATTTACTTATAACATTTTTTTTGGGGAATTAATACTGTTGTTTTATCAGGGGCATAGAATTTCACCCAAGGAATAAAACTATGGGCAGGATGCTGATAATTCTAAAGAAGCTCCAATCATACATGGATTTGTGGAAGCCCTTAGGTTTTGATCGAAAAGGGCTTCTTGGTATAAACTCTTAACCTTGTTTAAGGCTAGTTTTTGCAATTGCTAGTGATCGTTGTTGAGGTGTGATTGTCATAATGACTCAAATAACGACCATAATGACGAAACAACATTTCGGGCCCTTTATGCCCCATCTGTCCAGCTAGCCAGAAGAGATTCGCTCCTTGGCTAATGTGCTTAGTAGCGTAAGTGTGCCTAGTCTGATAAGGGTTTCTGTATCGTATACCAGCCTTTCTCAATGTCGGAATCCAAGCTTTTTTTCTAATTGCGTCAGCATTTGCCCATGGTTTGTTAGTTTTTGGATCTTCAAAAATCGTTTCATTCCTCATAAAAGTGACCAATTTCTGGCTGGCCAAAGCCTTCAATGCCTCTTCAGTCAGTTCTACTTTCCTAGTACCAGCTTTTGTTTTTGTTCCTTTGATGACGCCAACTACACTGGCGTTTTGAACGTGTGCTGTCCTCGATACAAAGTCGATATCACGCCAACGAAGAGCACACAACTCAGAGCTTCGCAGCCCGGTTTGGATAGCGAACCGGAAAAGATTCTCCCATTGCTTGTTTCCAGCGGCTGAGAGCAATGCGTCAACTTCTGCTGGCGACAACGGATCTACCACATAACTACTTTCTGCTTCTGATTTATCCCTTTGGTACCTTGAAGCAGTTACCAGTGATACTGGGTTTATCTGAAGCACACCATCTGTCACTGCCTCATCTAGTGCAGAACGCAGGAACGAAAGTTGGTTTCGGATGGTCTTCAATGTTGTTTTCTGGCTCTGGATCCATGTCTTCAATGCTGCTGGGGTTAACTCACTTGCGGGAAACATATGAAGTGAAGACAAAGCACTTCGGCATTTCTTGTACCCGCCAATTGTCGAAGGTGATAACTTCCTCATTTCGCAGATCACTAGATACTCATCTAGGTACATCTTCACCGTTTTGCCCGCGGCAGCATTGCCGAAAATTTTCAACCGGGTTGAACGGGGAAAGTATTCCGCATAGACAAACGTCCCCCTTTCTATCTTGTTATAGATTTCGCCGAGTGTGCGCTCGGCGTATTTGATATTTTTGGGGGTTACGTCCAGATTAGAAAGAGGCTCACGGCATTTAACCCCTTTATAAGTGAAGGTAATATTGATGGTTTCACCATTACGATGTTTCCTGATGGTTACGCCGCGCGGGAGTTTAGGCGATTCTGTCGTGCCCATTTTGCAACCTCACTAAGATCAATCCATCTTTCCTTAACACCTTCGACCTTTAGCACTTGAACCCCTTCACGCCACACACCGCGCTGTATGCGCTTATTAATGGCATCTGGGGTTTCGCCAGTCTCTTTGCAATAAGTTGAGATGGGAACACAATCGAGGCTCAGCATATACTTCTCCATTAACCCGGCTGCACCCGAGTAATTAAAATTTGTCGCTGGTGGTAGGGATCAGTTTCTGCCAAATTGCTGACACATATTTTGCCTGGTGTCGCGCATCAGCTAGGGCATTGTGCACATCGCCAATAAAAGACATGTCACGCTTCGGATCGAAACCGACACTGCGACCGAGCGTAACAATAGTGCGCACATCATGATCGTTCCAAAAGGCCCAAGGGCAAATGTGGCCGGCGCGTTCGTAAGTTCCACGCAGAATCACATTGTCAAAGGTGGCACCGTTACCCCAGACCTTCATGTATTTTGGATTATCTGCGTGCCGGTGAATGAAATGGCTCAGTTCCGACAGTGCATCAGTGATAGGCAGCGCATCATCAACACAAATAGCTGAGCGCGCTTCCGAGCTTTGTTTGAGCCACCAAAGAATAGTATCTCCGTCCGGTACCGCACCCTGATCCATTGCGCTTTCAAGCGAGATGGCCGTATAGAATTCTTGACCAAGTTCACCTGTATGAGGGTTAAAAAAGACGGCACCAATTGACACGATCGGCGCGTTTGGCTTTTTTCCCATCGATTCGAGGTCAATCATTAAGTCGTTCAATTGCTTTCTCCATTGTTCTTGGCTTCTGATTCACTGTGGGGGCTGTAGCGCGAGTCGGCGTTGTCGCTAACGTGGCAATAATGAGGCCCGTCAGGAGGAGTACAAATTGTCCCGCACCTATCACATGCCAATATTGCTTCCAGCTCCGCGATCCGCTCTTCTGCTTTTGACAACTGCTCGAGAAGTTCTTCTGCTAACGTCACACGCATCACGACTTTCTGACAGTCGTGGCGTTTGGCTCTGGCGATTGTGCCGCGCAGACTCGCATAATTGTTGGGGGTCATTGGACGGACTCCTGACGAAGATGGTTAATTTCGGCGTCAAGGCTCATTCGCTGGTCCATCGATTCCGTCAAGGCGGCAAATGTAACGTCCAGGCGAGTGGCTACCTCACGCATCAGAGAAGCTTCTGCTGGTGGCAGTTTCTCCGCCGCAGCATGGGCTGCGGCTACCAGTTCTTTTATCTTCATGCGAGGCATGCGCGTGATTCCGTAAGCTCATTGAAACGGTTAATGAACAAGCCATATGCCTGGCCTGGACGAAGAGGGACGATCTGGATAATGTCGCTGGCCGGTATACCTTCAAGACAAGGCCAGAGTGAGCCGTCGTCGATATCCAGATCGCGGCGTTCAGTGGCAAGCATCACCAAATCGGCGTATTTCACTACCGCTGACATATCAGGGGTGATGCTGAATTTGGCCCGGATCAGCTGTTCTACACGCTCTTCAATGCGACGATAATCTGGAAGCAATGCCTTCAGGGGGGCAGGTATGTCCTGGCAATAGGCTTCAGCTGCATCATGCATCAGGGCTTCAAAGGCAAACTCTGGCGGCACAATTTGGCTGCACAGTACCGAGTGCTGGGCCACGCTGTAAAATTCCGGCAGATGACCACTGAAGCGGCAGATGTGGGAAAGTGCGGTCGCAATATCCTCGAGCTCTACATCGTCAGCGGTTGAATAAAGGTAATTGAATTTCTTACCTGAAAGTGTCTGGATATAACTCATCGTCTTTTCTTCTCCATATTTGGCAGCTGCACCTGCGCCAGTTTTTGGTTGTACGAATCCCTCGCCTTTGGCGATTAATAAAGGGAATTGCGCTTCAATAAATCCCCGCGGCGCCGGGGATTTAATGCAGAGAAATTACGCTTTAAAGTTACCGATAAAGGTTTCTACTGGCTCGCCGTCGAATTTGCTGATTAGCAGATCTCGGAATTCATTGGCGATCGCTTCTTCCTGCGCTTCCAGCTGAACAATACGCAGAACAAAGCGTGGTTCGTCACCAGTGAGTAGACTATTGCGAAGGCTGAATGCTCGCTCACCAAGACCTTCATACGGCACGCATTTGAACTCGAACGCTACCGGCATTACATCTTTGCTGCTGGCCTCAACGCTCTGCATCAGTGATTTTTTCCCGCTGAAATCACCGTCTTCATGATCCTGCTGAGTCGCCTGCTGGATAGTAATGCGACGAACAGCCTGAGCAGCCTGTGAAATCTGCATGGTATTTCCTTCAGCATCAAAGGCCAGCAGGTAATCACTCCAGTCTTCCAGCCATTCGGCGATCTGCTTTTGCTTCAGTCGGTCGCCGTTAATCGCCAGCAGCGCGCGGAAAGGTGCAGTCTGTTTCAGGGTGATTGCAGCAACGTTATCAGCATGGCCTGGGTTTTCCAGCGTGCCGATATTGAACACGGAGCGTGCTGTCATATTGTCCGCATCGATAAAGCAGCGAGCCGGCTCTTCGACACTGGCATACCCTTTAGAATAACGGGCGAAATCATTGATGCTGGTCGTGGTCATGGCGCCACGGAAGCGGAATCGCTCCAGTGAAAAATTTTCCAGGCTCGCTACCTTTGTATTTTCCGGCAAAATAGCTGTTGGACAGGCGAGTCCGTTAATATCATTCAGGTGATAGCCGGAGAGAACCAGGTCTTTAACCTGTTTGATGGCGCTGCTGTCTAGTTGCTGAGACATAAAAATTCCCTATCTGCTAATGATCGAAGTGGTTGCAGTGAATTGGTTGAGGCGGTTCACTGAGCCGCTTTAAGCTTTCCATCAACGCCGCCGTTGATGCCGAACAACTGTCCCTGATCTTCTTGGAGGATGGTCAGCTTGCCGCCTTTGTTAACCCACATTGGTGTTTCGGTGGTGTCTTCTTCGGAGGCTTTACCGCGCGGGGTAGGGGTGACGTAGTTCAGCTTGTGCTTGATCTTGACGCGTTTCTCTTCGACGGAGTTACCCATACGCTCAATATCAAAGGTGAGGACTACTTTGCCTTTGGTACCGTTGTTCAGAACGCCAAGCGCGGTAGTGTTTAAAGCTGCCGCGATCTTGTTCATGAACACGCCGGCATCCAGTTCGCCCAGGAAATCGGGCACTACGGTCATGCGGTCATTACTCATGGTTTAACCCTCAGTGAGGCGGCTGCCACCGCCAGTGGAACTTCTCCATACACAACAGAAAAGGGCACCTGCGTAGCACTGACGGCTGCAACCAACATTTCTGCGCCCGGGTGGATTGGGTAATGAGCCCGTCGCCCGGTGATGCCCTTGTCTCTTGTGTAAAAAAGGTGCCCACCGAGTTGATGGGCAAAGACTACACACAGCAATGATTTTGTTGTGGCGGTGGTGCCTCCACCTGCCGGAACGGCCAGAACCGGCGACGCTACACCTCAAGAAACGTATTCATTTCAAATGTTGAAATAAAAACTTGTTGGCCTCGTCACGTGCGCAGAGCCGCATTACCACAACTGAAAGCCCACTCCTTCGGTAACAAACCTGCCCCCGCAGTGAAAGAGAGAAGGAGTGCGCTTTCACGTTGTGCCCTTAAAAAACTGGCTGTCACCCTCAAGGGGAAAGTTAACAGCCAGAACAGGGATCACTTCTTATTGCTTTGGCCTGCTTTTAACCACATCAGGCGCGGTGGTTTGGTGTTGACAGAAAAAAATCTAACTTAACTTAGTTAAATGGTCAAGTGAAAACATCAAACTAAACTTAGCTTGATGCTTAGGGGAAGACCGGGAAGGGATTAGAGCTCGTACTGAACGCCTTTAACTACGCCAATAATGAGGCAGTTACCATTGATCGAGATGTTGGGGTAGCGAGGATTTAGTGGGACTAAAAATTTTTGAGGGCCATCAATGACCAGTTTTTTAACAGTCGCTTCGTTAGTGCCATCAATACGCGCAACAACAATCTTGCCATGAAGGGGTTCGGCATCTGGATCAACAATAACGGTAGCCCCTTCAGGGATTGTTGGGAGGCCATTTGGATTGGTCATTGAATCCCCTTTGACCTCTAAAGCGAACGAGCTATCCCCAATGCGTAGTGATGTTTCAACCCATTTATCAACATCACTGAATAAATCAGCGGCCTTACATTCCGTAAACTGCCCAGCTTGAACCCAGGAAATCACGGGCACACGCCTCATTTTAGTTATGAGGGTACCTTCAAATTCAGTGCCGTAAAGAATGTAATCTATTGATGTATTGAAGAATTTAGCCAGCTTAACCAGCGATTCTCCGTTTGGGATATTCACATCCTTTTCCCAATAACCCACCGCTACGTCACTAACCCCGCAGAACTTACCCAGTTCTTTTTGAGAGGTTTTTGTAACCCTGCGTAGGGCTTTAATGCGCTGACCAACCGTTTCCATGAAAGCACCAAATTTAAAAAAGACTAAGTAATCTTAGTTTTTATTGACCAAAGTTAGATTTGTTATTAATATCTAACCAAACTTAGCTAAGGAGGCTTCATGACAACCGACGAGATTGAACAACATTTCGGCAGCACTGAGAAAGTTGCCGAATTTTTTGGCATCACCAGTGAGGCCGTTTACCAGTGGCGTAATCGCCCCGGACGCTTAATCCCTAAAGGACGAGCTGCTGAAGCTGCGTATCGAACTGCTGGTGAACTGGAATTCAACCCAGAACGTTATGGCAAGAGTACATCGCCTAACGATCAGAAATAACCACAGAAGGGAGGACCTAGCCGTGGGTATAGAACCTGAATGGAAAGTAGATAAGCAGCCAGCCTGGCTGGTGGCCGCAATCAAAAAAACGATCACCGAGCTGCCTGGCGGATATTCAGAAGCTGCTGAGTGGTTGGGTGTGACCGAGAACGCGCTGTTTAACCGGCTGCGTACCGATGGCGATCAGATCTTCCCGCTCGGTTGGGCGATGGTGCTTCAACGTGCTGGTGGTTCAAACCACATAGCGAACGCTATTGCACGTCACTCGAACGGTGTTTTTGTGCCATTGGCTGATGTTGAAGAGATTGAGAACGGCGATATCAACCAGCGTCTCATGGAGTCAGTTGAGTGGATCGGCAGGCATTCACAATACGTTCGTAAAGCTACCGCTGACGGCGTTATTGATGCTCAGGAACGCGCCCAGATCGAAGAGAACAGCTATCAGGTGATGGCTAAGTGGCAGGAACATTTGACGCTGCTTTTCCGTGTGTTTTGTGCGCCGGAAAAGAGTGACGCCCGCGAGTGTGCAGCTCCGGGCGTCGTGGCAGACAAATCTTGTATGGAGAAGTAATCCGCATGACCAGTTTAACGGCTTTTAACCGTTTGCCGCAACTCAGGATGATCCCGGTACCGGGCGCTCCGTTGTTTCGGTATGAACGCAGAATAGCAAACCGCTGGGTGCCATGTAACCACAGTCGGGCGGTCGCAATTGTGGGGGTTTACTACAGGAAGGCGAAACGCTTATGCGCGAAGTTAACCGAAGGTTCAAAGACCACAGAGGGATCCCCGTTCGGGTTATCCGGTGGGAGCCAGAGACTCAACGAGTTATCTACCTGCGGGATGGTTATAACCACGAATGTTTCAGCCCGCTCGAACAATTCAAGCGCAAGTTTACAGAGTTAAAGGACGACCATGAGCACTAAATTAACGGGTTACGTTTGGGACGCTTGTGCCGCTTCTGGCATGAAGCTGTCCAGCGTTGCCATCATGGCGCGTCTGGCAGACTTCAGCAGTGATGAAGGGGTTAGCTGGCCTTCCATCGCTACCATCGCGCGCCAGATTGGTGCCGGTGAGAGCACGGTTCGCACAGCCATATCTCAACTGGAAAAAGACGGGTGGTTAACCCGCCAGCAGCGCCGTAAAGGCAACCGCAATGCATCGAACGTTTACCAGCTCAATGTTGCGAAATTACAGGCTGCTGCCTTTTCTCACCTGTCAGATTCTGACGCATCAAAATCTGATGCCTCAAAAACCGACGCGTCAAAATCTGAGGCATCAAAAAACGATGAAAAAGGCGGTTTTCACCCGTCAGAATCTGGGGGGGATCCGTCAGTAAATACAACTACTGATCCATCAGATAAAAAACATTCTTGTCCGGTTGCTGCGCAACCCGACCCTGTGGTGGTTATCACCGATCAGGCGAAGCAGGTTTTATCACATCTGAACAAGACCACCGGATCACGGTATCAGGTCTGCAAATCATCCTTGGAAAACATCCGGGCTCGCCTGGCTGACGGGTTTACGCCCGATGAGCTGCTGTTGGTGGTGGATTACAGCGTCGAGAAGTGGGGCGAGGATCTGAAAATGGCCGAATATCTGCGCCCAACAACGCTGTTTCTGCCAACAAAATTCCCAGGCTACCTGCAATCCGCAAATAAGTGGAACGCAGCAGGACGTCCAGAACGACAGTATTGGGGCTCAATCCGTAAGCATGATCTGATGAAATTTGGTGGACCAGATAAAGCCATTCCAGCTGGCTTCAGGGGAGCGAAATGATGAGCATGAATGCTGATAACAAATATTGCCGAGCGCTGGCTGAACTGCGCTCAAAGCCAGCGCATGAATTGAAAGAGGTTGGCGATCAGTGGCGCACTCCAGATTTGTTGTTTTGGGGCATCAATTCGATATTTGGGCCGATGGTTCTGGATCTGTTTGCAGACGATAGCAATGCTAAATGCCCTGCATGGTATACCGCCGAAGATAACGCGCTGACGCAGGACTGGTCAGAGCGTCTGGCAGAACTCGGTGGCGCCGCGTTTGCAAATCCGCCATATAGCCGTGCTCAGTACCATGAAAAGCAGGCCATCACTGGCATGACCCACATCATGAATCACACAATGGCGATGCGTGATAAAGGTGGTCGTTACATATACCTCGTGAAGTCAGCCACAAGTGAAACATGGTGGCCGGAAGATGCCGATCACATCATGTTTATTCGTGGTCGTATTGGGTTCGATCTTCCTGTTTGGTTTGTTCCCGCTGACGAGAAGCAGCAACCCACCAGCGCATTTTTTGCCGGGGCAATCGCTGTCTTCGACAAAACCTGGCGTGGTGAAAGCTTCAGCTATATCAATCGCACCGAACTGGAAGAAAAAGGGCGTGCAGCATTGTCATTAGCTCAATTCGCCGCGGCAAAAATGGCCCTTCCGTCGGTGTCGGAAAAAGCAATGCCTACTCCCATTGCAACGGCAGATGCAGAGTCGCGCATCTGGCCTCTGGAGGTTGGTCTGGTATTCAATCAGGTCGAGGGGGCGGATTCTCTGGGGGTGAACCAACAGAACAAGTTGAAGGCCAACATCAACCAACTCTGGCTGGAGCGTGTGCCTACCAGCGAAATAATTAGCGTGGCCGGTGGTCTGGTTAGCAGTATGCAGGGGGCCGTCAATGCGTGAAATTATCGTTGATAACTTTGCTGGTGGTGGCGGCGCGAGTACCGGCATTGAACTGGCGATCGGGCGTAGCGTGGATATCGCTATCAACCACGACGAAAACGCTATTGCGATGCATAAGACGAATCACCCGGACACGCTGCATTATTGCGAGTCGGTGTTTGACGTTGACCCAAGCGCAGCCACCAGCGGCAAACCTGTCGGTCTGGCCTGGTTTAGCCCTGACTGCCGCCACTTTTCCAAAGCGAAGGGCGCTAAGCCGGTTAAGAAAGAGATTCGCGGGCTGGCGTGGATTGTCCTGCGCTGGGCGCTGGCAGTACGTCCCCGCGTCATGATGCTGGAGAACGTCGAAGAATTTAAGACATGGGGCCCGCTGCTGGATGAAGAATTACGCCCAGATCCTGAGCGTGCTGGCGAAACATTCGAGGCATTTGTCGGCATGCTGTCGACGGGGATCGCGGCGAATCACCCTGCGCTGGCTGAGGTTTGTGAATTTCTTGCCATTGAGCCGCACGGCCAGCAGGCGCAACAGCTGATCGCCGGGCTTGGCTATGAGGTCGATTATCGTGAGCTGCGCGCTTGTGACTACGGCGCGCCAACGATCAGAAAGCGTTTCTTCATGGTCATGCGCTGTGACGGCCGCAAGATTCATTGGCCTGAAGCGACTCATGGGGATCCAAAATCACTGGAAGTACAAAGCGGCAAGCTGGCGCCATGGCGTACCGCGGCGGAGTGCATTGACTGGAACATCCCGGCCCGTTCCATCTTCGACCGCAAAAAGCCGCTGGCGGAAAATACGCTCAAACGTATCGCGCGCGGCATCCAGCGCTTTGTTATCGAAAGTGCATCACCTTTCATCGTGAAGTGTAACCACACCACGACGAAAGGAGGTTATGACTGTTTCCGCGGGCAATCGTTGTTAGAGCCATTGCAGACCATCACTAAAAAGCATGGCTACGCGCTGGCGGTACCGCATCTTACTAAATTCCGCACCGGGGCCACCGGGCAGCCAGTGACCGAGCCGGTACCAACTGTCACCGCTGGTACGTCGGCTCGCCCGGGCGGTAATGGGCATGCGCTTGGCGTAGTTGAGGCCGCGCTGACACCGTTCCTGACGGGCAATGGCGGCAGTGAGTACCAGGCAAAGCCGCGCCCGCTGGATAAACCCGCTCATACAATCCTCAAGCAGTCCCGCGCGTGTGTGGTTGCTCCTGTCATCGCCCGCCAGTTTGGTGCCAGTGTTGGGCACAGAGCAGACGAGCCGAGCGCAACGGTCACTGCTGGTGGTAATAAGTTTGCGACGGTGAGCGCGTTCCTGGCGAAGCACTATGGTGGGAATTACACGGGGCCGGGTGTTGGTATGGATGAGCCTGCCCACTCAGTCACTACCGTTGATCATCACGCGGTAGTTGCGTCGCACCTGGTGAAGCTGCGCGGAACCTGCCGCGACGGTCAGACCATGGATACACCTATGCCGACGATTACCGCTGGTGGCCAGCACGTTGGTGAGGTCCGGACATTCCTCGAAACCTACTGCGGTGAAAGCGAGGATGAATGGCTGGTGACGATCGAAGGAGTTAAGTACCAGATCGTCGATATCGGAATGCGCATGCTGCAACCGCATGAGCTTTATAAGGCGCAGGGCTTCCCTGACAGCTACGTTATCGATCAGGACTATCGCGGCAATCGTTACGCCAAAGACAAGCAGGTAGCGCGCTGCGGTAACGCAGTACCGCCGCCGTTCGCTCGTGCGCTGGTAGAAGCAAATCTTCCTGAATTATGTGCAAATCAAAAGGCGGGTGCAGCCGCCTGATATGGAGAAATAGCATGAATCAGTTAACCGCAAAGGGTGTTGTGACAATGTCCAGCCGTGAAATTGCCCGGCTGGTGCAAAGCAAACATGGTGATGTGAAGCGCTCAGCTGAACGCCTTGCATCTGCTGGTATTTTAACCGCGCCGTTGGCGCACACCCCCTACACACACCCGCAAAACGGGCAAACATACGAGGAGTATTGGTTCAACAAACGTGATTCTCTGGTGATCGTCGCCAGGCTATCGCCAGAATTTACCGCCGCTGTAGTCGATCGCTGGCAAGAGCTGGAGAACAGCCAGGCCGTCAGTGTCCCGCAAACATTGCCGGAGGCATTACGTCTCGCCGCAGATCTTGCCGAGCAGAAAGAACAACTCAGCCAGCAGTTAGCCGCTGCCGCGCCGAAAGTTGAGTTTGTCGATCGGTATTGTACTGCCAAAGGCTCAATGTCTTTCCGCCAGGTGGCAAAGCTGTTGCAGGCCAAGGAAACAGATTTCCGCTTGTTCCTCATTGAGAGCGACATCATGTACCGGCTTGGCGGAGTGCTGACACCGCGGCACCAGCACATTGCTGCCGGGCGGTTTGAAGTGAAAACTGGCACTACGAGCGAAACAAACTACGCCTTTAGCCAGGCACGTTTTACACCAAAAGGCATCGAGTGGATCGGCGGCTTGTGGACGGCACACATCGCTAAGGAGCATGCCGCGTGAGAGGACTGTTTACAGCCGAGACTGTTCCGCGCCTGGGGCTTGTGGTGTTAAAGCCGGGTAGTGAACTGATGTCTCTGTTTCAACAGGGGCGTGTGCTGGTGGAGCCTCAGCCAAAAAGTATGGCTGGGCTTCCGTCGGGGCTCGTCCCTGATGCCAGGCAGCCGCTGGCAGAAGATAAGTCCCTCGAGGAATTCTTCACCGACGAGAGAGTTATCCGTGCAGCAGGCGGTTTGACCGCGTTGGAATCCTGGTTAGAGCGTAACGTGAAGGAATGCCAGTACCCGCACACTGATTATCATCATCATGAGCTGGTAACGATGCGACATCCCCCTGGATCAATGTTGCTCTGTTGGCATTGCGATAACCAGCTGCGCGAGCAAACCACCGCGGCGCTGGCAGAACTGGCCCGGCGTAATCTCATTAACTGGCTGATCAGTTCTATTCTGTCTTCGCTTGGCTACAACAACGAGCGTGAACTATCCCTCGGTGAATTGTGCTGGTGGGCCGTTTATTCAGGCATTGCTGATGCAATCACGGAAAGGATGGCCCAGCATGCGCTTCGCTTACCGGATGAGCCGTTTTTATCCGTATATCGAGAAAGTGACATTGTGCCGATGCCCCCGGCAAAAAGCATTTTGCAGAAGAAGGTCACCCCTGCGGTCACGGCTGCGAAATTAAAGCATGGAGCAAATCAGGAAGTGGCCTGTGACCAGCCAAAGGTTCTGGCTCTGCATGCGGATCCTGAATCCCCTGAATCATTCATGTTGCGCCCAAAATACCGCAGGTGGGTGAATGAGGACTATCTCCGGTGGGTTAAAACCCAGCCCTGTGAAGGTTGCCGGCGGCCAGCGGATGATCCACACCATGTCATTGGTCACGGCATGGGCGGTACCGCCACTAAAGCCCACGATTTGTTCGTGATCCCTCTGTGCAGAGAGTGTCACGACAAATTACATGCTGATGTAGCAGCGTTCGAGAAAAAACACGGTACCCAGCTGGAGCTGCTATTCCGGTTTATGAATCGAGCGCTGGCGATCGGCGTAATAACAAAAGCGTAATTGTATGGAGCGCTGAGCATAATGAATTTACAAGAACTGGAATATACGCGGATTGAACTGCGCCGCGCGCTGGCAGATTTATCAGGAACGGCCAAAGGACAGTTGCAGGCGTTCAGTGAGCATCCACCGGCAGATAAGAACAAATACCCTCGCCACCATCCTGAAATCGTCATGGAGGGTGGGGAAGGTTGTGGGTTAAAGGTTGTAAAAACGCTGGCCACTCCACTTTATGTTCTCGAGACAAGGAGCCGTCGCCGACCTTTACCGCCTATTAAGGATACGGAGTTCGCTTGTTCAGCATGGCGTCGATCGGTCAATGGTCTGGGGGAGCATTTGCAGGCATGGGTGCGGTACTGCTATGGGCATGACCTTGCTTTCCGGTACCAGAGGTTAATGTGCCAGCACGTATGGGAACAGTTTCAGCGTCAGCATAACGGAAAAAAAATCCAGGACCGTGTCACTAAAAAACTGGTAGGGCTTGTCTGGCTTGCGGCGCAAGAAGTTGCTGCCTCGCGTAATAACGATACCTATCAGGAGTATGCAGGTGCAGCTCTGGCGCGCATGGTAAGTGTTGAGCGTTCCACCTGGCTCAGGGTGTATTCAGGCCACTGGGCGGCTTTCAAAGCGTCTTTTACTGAGATGGACAGCCAGGCACTAAGCGAAATTTTGTCACGGTACGAAGAGTACCAAGAACTGAAAGTGGCGGAAATGTGAGGTAACTTTCACTAACTCCCTCAAATGGGCTTGCAAAATGCAACAAAATGAGCCATATTTGAAGCTAATTTGATATTTTGTCATAATTATATCTAACCTCGCCTCGGCGGGGTTTTTTAATGCCTTTTGTATCTAAAGCTTGATGCAAAAATGAACCAGAGTTATCTGTGTGTCACAAGATAAAAAAGGGGAAAAGGCATGCAAAATCAACCTTATATGACAGAAGAAGCAAAGGCGGTTTTTAACGAACTCAGCACTTCACCAGCGACAGCTGGGGAAATTGCACAGAATACGCACCTCAGCCGAGAGAAATGCCAGCTCATCCTTACGCAGCTGGTTATGGCGGGGTTATCAGATTACCAGTTTGGATGTTACAAACGCCTCCACTGAAGGGGGTATTCTGCTGTGGAAATGGGCGGCTGGTGGGTGTTGTAGCACCCAACCAGCCATTAGCTCATGCTTTCAGGTCACAAGCTAACCAAGGCCCATTGCTTAAGCGCAAAAGCATAGTGAGCCTATCAGAGTTACGCTTACGGATCTATGAAAAATACTGTAAATATAAACAGTGTTGAGCTTGTCAACGCTGACTGCCTGCAATACCTTGCAACCCTCCCAGATAACACCATTGACCTTATTGTTACGGATCCGCCTTACTTTAAGGTGAAGCCGAACGGCTGGGATAATCAGTGGAATGGTGACGCCGATTATCTGCGCTGGCTTGATATGTGCCTTGCCCAATTCTGGCGAGTGCTTAAGCCTGCCGGCAGCATGTACTTGTTTTCTGGTCACCGACTTGCATCTGATATTGAGGTCATGATGCGTGAACGCTTCAACGTCATGAACCACATTATCTGGGCGAAGCCTTCAGGGCGCTGGAACGGATGCAATAAGGAAAGCCTGCGCTCTTACTTCCCCGCAACGGAACGCATCATTTTCGCTGAGCATTACCAGGGGCCATATAAGCCGAAAAGCGACGGGTATGCTGAGAAAAGCCGCGAGGTCAAACAGCACGTCATGGCTCCATTAATCTCCTACTTTCGGGATGCAAGAGCTGAACTGGGTGTCACGTCTAGGCAAATAGCTGACGCCACCGGAAAGAAAAACATGGTTTCCCACTGGTTCGGGGCCAGCCAGTGGCAGCTGCCAAACGAACAGGATTACGGAAAGCTTCAGGATCTGTTCACTCAGATAGCCGTTGAGAAACACCGCGCTTCTGAACTTAAGTCTCCGCATCACCAGCTGGTGGCCACGTGGCATTCGTTGAACCGAAAATACCTTGATCTGCTTGAAGAGTATAAAACTCTTCGGCGGCATTTCTCTGTGACAGTAGCCGTGCCCTATACAGACGTCTGGACCCACAAACCTGTCCAGTTCTATCCAGGCAAACATCCGTGCGAAAAACCCGCTGATATGTTGCGGCAAATCATCAACGCCAGCAGTAGACCTGGCGATATGGTGGCTGACTTCTTTATGGGCTCGGGATCAACCGTTAAAGCAGCGATCGAACTGGGACGTCAGGCTATCGGCGTTGAGCTGGAAGAGGAGCGATTCAACCAGACAGTAAGCGAGGTAAGGCAGCTGGCAGGGGAATAAAAGTTAGGGTCGCTGATGCGGCCCTTTTTATTACCTCAACAGGACACCCGCAACGTAGCGAGGTGAGAGCATGAATCGAATGGAAAAAATCACAACGGGTATTGCATACGGCGCATCTGGAGGGGGAACCGGATACTGGTTGCTTCAGCTTCTCGATAAAGTTTCCCCCTCCCAATGGGCGGCAATTGGTGTACTAGGTAGCCTCATGTTTGGTTTGCTGACGTGGTTGACGAGCCTGTATTTCCAAATAAAGGCGGACCGCCGCAAAGCTGCGCGAGGTGAATAATGTCTAATAAATCAAAACTCAGCGCAGCAGTGTTGGCGCTAATCGCGTCAGGGGCATCTGCACCAATCATTTTCGACCAGTTCATCAGCGAGAAAGAAGGCAATGCGCTGGTGGCCGTTGTTGATCCGGGTGGGGTCTGGTCTTTATGTCACGGCGTGACTGTCATCGATGGCAGGCGCGTTGTTAAAGGCATGACAGCCACAGAAGAACAATGCCGCAAGGTTAACGCTATTGAACGCGATAAGGCATTAGCCTGGGTTGATCGCAATATCAAAGTGCCTCTGACAGAGCCGCAGAAGGTAGGTATCGCATCCTTCTGCCCGTACAACATTGGTCCGGGTAAATGCTTCCCTTCGACCTTCTACAGGCGCATCAATGCAGGTGACCGCATAGGTGCATGCGAGGCAATCCGCTGGTGGATTAAGGACGGTGGACGTGATTGCCGCCTGACTAAAGGCCAGAAGAATGGCTGTTATGGGCAGGTCGAGCGGCGCGATCAGGAAAGTGCGTTGACGTGCTGGGGGCTGGGCCAATGAAAATTAATCCTGGTCTTATCGGCTTTATCATTATTGCTGGTCTGTCTATAGCGCTCGCAAAGAGTTGCTCAGACGCCAGCAGCATTCAGAGTGATAACGACGTTCTGCGAAGTGATAACTCCTTGCAGGCGCAGGTGATCGCCACACAGTCATTCAACTTCAATCGGTTCAATCAGGTTGCAGAACATGCCAACAGGCTTAACACCATGATCGACACCAGCACCGAAGAAACTGTAATCGAATACCGGGAGATTCTCCGACGTGAAAAAACCTGTGACCTGCCTGTTCCTGCTGACATTGCTGGTGGGCTGCTCGAATACGCGTACCGTTTAC
>ERZ1673734.1188-NODE-1188-length-17919-cov-5.307826_pt1 | contig 17919 bp, 20 predicted proteins | sample MGYA00580199_ERZ1673734 | MGnify/ENA primary metagenome ERZ1673734 (study PRJEB41218, sample SAMN15661742) | gut metagenome | host: Homo sapiens | place: Canada: London | collected 2015-08-20/2019-03-30 | study: EMG produced TPA metagenomics assembly of...
TGCCGCAGGCGTTAAAACCGAGGGGCTGACCGACGATCAGGTCTGGGATGCCTATAACCAGCAGGTACAGAATAAAGCAGGCGACCAGCCGGGTACTCAGATTAACTCTGACGCGATTACCGCAGCAGTAAATCTGGCGATTAAGCCGCTGACTGACGAGATCAGTACGCTGAAAACTCAGCTGCAGGCCAACGCTGAAAAAGACCTCAAGACCAAGCGTGAAGCGGTCAAAGCGAAATTCCCGTTCATGACCGAAGCGGCGATCAACTCGCTGGCCGGCGAAGCGCTGAACGACATGTACTCGCAGTGCCAGACCAGCACCGGTCTGAACCCGGCATTCCAGGGGAATGGCGCTCAGAGTGAAATCCTTTCTATGGAGGCTCCTGAATAATGGCTCTCGCACCTCGTTTCCATACCGTAATCGCGGGCCCGGCCCGCAAGAATGACCCGCAGGTCATTGAAGCAATCATGGCGGCAGCAGTGAAGCCAGGATCTCTGGTAATGCTGGATAGCACAGGGAAACTGGCTGTTCACAATGTGGCCGGTGGTGCAGGGGCAGCCCTGGCGCTCCAGCACAATTATATCGGCGGCGGTGATATCCGCGATGCAGTGCCGGCCGGGGATACTGGCGCGGCCATCATGTGCGAAGACGATGTCGATTACCACATGCTGGTAAAGGCTGGCGAAGTGTTGCTGGAAAACGAAGGTCTGGTTTCTGCCGGTGACGGCACACTGGCCAAGTCGACCACTCCAGCCACCGACCAGGTCCTCTTCTTTTCACGCGAAAAGATCACCGTTGGTGCTGAAGCCCAGCTCGTGAAAGTTCGCAAATCAGGGAAAGCTACCGCATGAGCATGATCGTATTTAACAAAAAGCTGGTTACTGAACATAACCAGATCAAGAAGGCATGGAATCAGCTGCTGATGCAGCGCGAATCCTTCAACGTTAACCAGAACAACATTTCCGCCCAGTACGGCGGCGCGCTGGAAGTTAACCAGGCTGCGCTGATCTCTAAAGACTACTGGCGTGAAGTTGACAACATCACCACCCGAGTCTTCCGCAACGACGAAGGCAACGGCCTGCTTGATGACCTGCTCGGTCTCGGTACGCCGATCTCTATCGGCAAGACGGCTGCGCTGTACCGCGTTTCCAGTGACGCTGGCAAGGTTCATCGCACACTGACTGGCCATGTTCCGGAAGAGCTGGATAAAGTCATCTACGACGAAGCCGGCGACCCGATCCCGATCTTTAACACCGGCTACAGCCGCGAATGGCGTGAGTGGAACGGCATGCAGTCCGAAAACCTCGACGCGATGGCCGATGACCAGGAAGCGCACGTTGCGGCTATCCGTGAAGACATGGCTGACTACATGCTTTCAGGTGATGCGAAGGTGAAGGTGAAGGGCTATGTCGGCGCTGGTATTACCAACCACGCCAACACCAACCAGGTAGACCTGAGTGCGTCAGGCCTCAACATCGACCTGACCACCTCTACCCCTGACGAAACTGTCGCTTTCTTCACCGGTCCATTCGCGAAACTACTGGACGATAACTATGTGCAGGAAAAGGTAAAAGCATGGGCATCCCCGGATATCATGCGCAACCTGAACCGACCGTATTCCGATGCTGCGGGCTTCAAAGAAGGCACTGTGCTGGAATACATCCTGCGCTATGGTCGAATCGAGTCGTTCAACCAGACCTTTAAGCTGACCGGTAACCACTTCATTGCGTACGTTCGCAACTCGCAGTACATCAAGACGCGCATCGCCGCGCCGGTGGGTACCTTCATGATCCCGCGTCAGAATCCGTTCGACAACTACAACACTCTGGTCTGGAGTGCTGTTGGTCTGCAGATTAAGCGTGATTTCAACGGTCGCTCTAAAGTCTTCAACGCACAGGGTTAAGGGGCTTCGGCCCCTTTCTTTGGGAGAAAGCATGAAAACGTTAAAGGTCGAGAAAACCGGCTGCTGGGGCATGATTGATGGCGTCTTCCAGCAACTTCCTGTTGGCCACGAATTCGTCGCGGCGGACGTTCCTGCAGCTTTTGCTGGTCGTGTGTCGGTGGTGGGCGAAGTGGAAGAGCAAGCGCTGGAAGTGGCTACGCCGGGTAATGATGCTGCAGAGCAGGCAGAGCAGCAGGAAGAATCTGCCAGCAAATCGAAGAAGGCGAAATAACCATGGCTGACCCAATCACAGCGGCAGACGTGCAGGCGTTCCTCGGTGAATTGGGTTACTCCATCCCGGCCGCTCTGCTCGATCCGATTCTCTGCGTGGTGAACAAGATTATCCCGTGCCTCGATGGTGCTGGATACGACGAATGCACGGCAAAGCTCATTCTGATGTATGCCGCTGCGCTCATGGCGACGTCATCCGGTGCCCGGCGAATAAAATCGCAGGGGGCGCCATCAGGAGCGTCGCGCTCGTTCGATTACGGAGACGACGGCATTACCTGGCTGCGTGACTCGCTGGCGAAACTGGATACCAGCGGCTGCACCAGTGAACTTCCGATCAGCGCCGGCAACAGTGTGGGCCTGTTTATGGTGGTCGGGGGCTGCTAATGGCGTGGGTTTCAGTTCAGCAACGGCTGCCGCGGACGTTTACCCGGGTGTGGGTGATCACTGATACCGGCCAGCAAACGACGGCGTACGTGAAAAGCGACGGAGTATGGTTCATTAACTGCGACCGCATACGCGCCACAGGTGCTGTTGTGCTGCGATGGAGGGATGACTGATGTCATCGGTAGCTAATTGGTCATACACCGCGACGGCGACAATCTGGCGGCGTATACGCGATGCTGACGGTAGTGATACCGACGGCGGAGGTCAGCCGTACGGGTGGGAAGCGCCGATCGCTATCCTCTGCGACTACCAGGGCGGGCTCTCTGCAAAAATCGGTGACCTTGGCCGGGAAATTGTGGTTAAAAACACGATATGGAGTGAATACGCAGAGGCAAAAGAGGGTGATTACATTTTTCTTGGTGTGTCTCTATCTCCAAACCCACCTGATGATGCTGATGAAATTCGTCAAATAATTCGTTATGCGGATACATTCGAGAGACTAGCCGATGATTATGCGATTATCACCGGCGCGTGATAAAATGTAATGGCGCGGCTAGACCGGCCAGTCGAAAGCAGAGAACACAGACTCTGTTGCCGCGCACCTCTCTCTGTGAAACCTACTGTGAGGTTTAATGTGAAAGATCATAAAGACATCCCCGTGGACTGGGTTTCTTCTTGCATTGATTACAACGCTGATTCTGGAGTTCTTACATGGAAAAGAAGGCCTTCATCTCACTTCAAAAATAGACAGGCCCACTCGGCATGGAATTCAAGGTTCCAAGGCAAGACCGTTGGATGGAAAAGTTCGGCGGGTTATCTATCCTTGGCTATTGATGAGGTGAAATTTCAGGCTCACCGCGTTGCTTGGGCAATATATCATCAGTCTTCTCCCTCTGGCGTCATTGATCACATAAACGGGAACAAGACTGACAATCGCATCACTAACTTACGAGTTGTCGAGTTTTGCGAGAATATGAAAAACGTCAAAAGATACTCCAACAATACGAGTGGAATTGCAGGGGTAAGGTGGTATTCACAACGCTCTAAATGGGTGGCATACATCAATGTTGACGGCAAGCGAAAGCAACTTGGGTATTACGCCTTGTTAGATGATGCGATCGACGCTAGGAAAAAAGCTGAAGTTGAGAATGGATACCACGAAAATCACGGCAGAGAATAAATTCAATATAAGGTCGCCATGGCGGCCTTTTTTACGTCTGGAGTCTGATTATGGGCGTTAAAGTTCGGGGAGTCTCCAAGGTCAGCAATAACATCAACCGGCTGATTGATAATATCGAAAAGCGAAAAACCATGCGGGCGCTCTACTCTGCTCTGTTTGAGATTGGGCTGGAGTCAGCGGTGCTGGTTCCTATCGATACCAGCACTCTGGTTAACTCTCAGTTTAGAGAGGTTGTTATCAAGGGCACCAGACTAACCGGGAGAATTGGTTATTCTGCAAATTATGCGGCGTACGTGCATGAGGCCAAAGGTATTCATCTTGGAAAAAACACCCCGCGTCCTGTAAGAAAAGGCGAAGCGCCCGGCTCCCGTGGAAATATATGGGATACATCAGGCGAGCCAAAATTCCTTGAGAAAGGTGCTGAAAACGCCAGAGACAGAGTTGACGCAGTTATACGCAGGGAGATGGAGCTATGACACCTCCTATGCACAGGCGGGTTCGAAATGTCTTTGTTGAGTCAGGATTGACTGCCGGATACATCGTTCAGTCACTGTCATGGAATGATACCGGCAAGGCATCTGACCGCTTTATTGTGTTCCGACCAAATGGTGGCACGCCAGTAGATCGTGATATGGCCGCTGATTACTACGTCATGGTGGACGTGATAAGCAAGGGAAAGGCATCTGCTGACTATGCGCAGTCAGAGAACGACGCTCAGGCCATCATCGATTACGTGCAGCAAAACCCGATGACGCACACCTGCCTTGGGCAGATATCCAACATGGGCGGAATTCCTTCGCCTGTTATCACAACCGAGGGGCGTATGGTGTGGCGCCTGCAGTTCGCCTGTCTCTTTGGCGGATAACACCGAATAAAACCACATAAGGTCGCCTGGAGCGGCCTTTTTTATTATCTGAAGCGAGGTAAGCAACGATGCAAGGCTGCTCCGACAACGGACAACTAATTGGTCGCGCTAAGACGCTGGAACTGGCTTACGGCTGTGCCGACCAGTTTCCGGCGGAAGGCGACTGGAAACTGATGGGGTTGCCAACATCGGCAACGTGGGACCTTAGCCCGGAGGCCCTGACCTCTGATGCTGATAACGGCGGATTCAGTTCAAACCTGATTGCCAGTCTGGACCCGACCTACTCCATCGAAGGGGAGGTTCGCGTTAAAGACCGCACTGATGAGTTTGGCATTCAGCAGTTCGTGAAATACATCGTCGATGAGGTTCGTGCCCGCCGCCAGCCAGGTGTATGGATGCGTTTCCACTGGGGCGATTATTACCACATCGGCTATATGGTCCCATCAGGAGCCAGTGACGGCGGTGGTGTGAAAGAAATCGTGACCTACAGCTTTGAGTTCAAATTGGCTGACGGTCAGACTTTCCAGATCACCGAAGCTGATGGTGACATTCTGGTTACCGGTGTAAGTGTTGCGCCGACGACCAGCTCTATTGCTGCTGGCTCCAGTACTACATTCGCAGTGAATATTGCACCGGAAGATGCTGATAACAAACTGTTCACAGCCAGCTCATCCGTGCCGGCACGTGCAACCGTCGCCATCACTGGTAATACGGTAACCGTGTCAGCGCCGTCAGGTGCAACGGCGGGAACAGCAACAATTACTGTGAAGACGGTTGATGGTGAATTCGTGGCTACCCACGTGGTTACTGTCACGGCGTAAGCAAAACAAAGGGCAGGATCCTGCCCTTGATTTTGTTTACAGGAGGCAGCAAATGGTTCCGCTAAAAGAGCTGGGAGAATGCCTGGTAACCGTCGGGGACCGGGATTATTTTTTCCGGCCATCATTCATGGCTATGTCGCGCATTGGCGAGCCAGCAGAAATAGTTCAGACGTTCTATGACCTTTGCAACGATGAAATAACACCTCTCATTCAGAGGGTTGTCGAAGCGTACGGCAGAGTGCCTGAATGGCTGGCTAAACACCTTTCTGCTTTACATCTTGATAAGAAATCTCTACTGGCCGCCCACACGGTCCTCACCGCTTGCTGCAATGATGACATAGGTGATCTGGTTGGTTGGATGAAGCCCGGCAAAACCAAAAGAAGGGCGTTTGTGTGGCATAAGGGCGTCATGAATCCGCAGGATATGGTCATCCTTGCACAAAGTCTGATGATGCACGGCATTATCGGAAAGGCCAAAGTACGCAAACTTCAGCGCCATGAGACAAATGAAAAAACCAGTGAGTTCCGGGCTGCCGATTACGTCATCGCTGCACGCAACCACTTCGGGATCAGCAGAGAGGAAGCTGAAAACCTGACGATGACCGAATTCAGCCTAATGCTCATCGCCAAATACCCGGATCAGAAAGGGTATACCAGGGAAGAGTATGACGATGCAGCCGATGCGTACTTTGCAAGACGCAAACGGAAGCAGGCCAAAGCCAACCAATAAGCCAGCCTCGGTATAGTCCGGGGCTTTTTTATACCCAAATTTCACCGCGCATCTCACGCGCATTTCACACAGAACCTTTCAGGATGACCCTTGAGGATACCGGCTGGCTGTCGGTGCCTTTCTGTGGGCCGGATTCCTGTGAGACAAGGTTCATCACTAAAAGGTAATTACCGATATGTCTAATATCATCCCTATGAATTACGATGACCGTTCATTCCCTTTTACAGCAGATTGCTGGTTCAATGCCACAGTTGCTGCAAAGCATCACGGCAAGCTTCCAAAGGACTGGCTAAAGACTGAGGCGACAAAAATTTATATCGCCGAACTGGCTGAGGAGCTTGGAATTGCTAGCTCTGGCGTAAAAGAGGATTTTTCTCCCCTTTTAGTCAGAGTGGAAAAAGGGCGAAACGGCGGGACCTGGCTTCATCCGGAGTTGGCGGTGGAATTCGCCCGCTGGTTGTCAGTAAAATTCGCCCGCGCCTGTGACCGACACATTAAAAATCTTCTGCTGAGTAAAAACTTCCAGCTCACCGAGGATCAGATTGTCGGCCTGATGGTGTGCCAGCAACCAACGTCCTGGGAGAAGCGCTTTAAAGACCCGTTCTATCAAGCACTGTCGAAAATGTCCGGCCTTCCTTACTTTGGTCATGTCGGCGGTTGCCCGGCTCTGTTCGGGCAGATCACCTCTCGCTGGGTGTACGGTGTAGCACTTCCTGATTATGTCTATCAGGCAGCCAAACAAGCCGCCGGGGACAGCAAGGAGAAGATTCACCAACATCTTAAGCCTGATGCACTGGAGAAGGTCGAGCAGCAACTGATCGCCGTTACCAACATTGCCAGTTGCAGCATTGACCAGAAGGACTTCGAAGCCCGCTGCATGGCTGTGTTCCCCGTTAAGGGACAAATGAAGTTGCTGTATGCGGCGGCGTGACCATGAATAACCGTATTGTTGAATGCGCCTCCAGAGCGGGGCGCGACTTCTCGGAGTTCATGAAAGGCGAGAAGAACATGATGGAGGCGCTGCGATCGGCTGAAGAGTTCACCGAGCAGTTACGCATTCACGGCTGCGTTAATCACCACTTCGTCAATTTCATGATGATGAAAGCGATCGTAAAGGTGTTTGATGATTTACGCCGAGAGGAGTTGCGGGAAGAGCGACGACGCAAACGTGAAGAGAAGAAGAAATGAGTCAACCACGGTGGGCTTTTTACTCCCTCATATCCCTGCTAATCTGTCCAAAACTAACCAGTGGGGATAGGGATATGAGTTTTTCTTTGGACTACGACGTTAGCGAACTGTTCGTTAATAGTGAGAGCATGGAAAATGTAGTGAAGGTTAACAGGCTTAAAGCTCGAGAGATAGCATTAAAAAAATACAAGTACGTCAAAGATATAGAAGACTCTGGCGGCAATAAACATGCTGCTGAGTTGGATGTACAAGATGCCGTGGTGGAGCTATTAACCAAAATCGGGTTATCTGAGCATAAAGCCATGGTGGAGCTTTTCAACTCTGTACTTTTAGAAGAGACGCTGGCCCTTACCATGCTGGACGCTGATAAAAAGCAATCTCAATTTGAAGAGAAAATTAAATTAATTGAGGATGAAGCCAAAGATTCGGCGACAATGACGACGGCGATCTCATGGATAATTGCCGCCGCTGTAGTATTAGTGTTTGCGGGGTTTCTGTTTTCAAGGTAATTGAAGCCAGACCTCTCGAGATATTTGTTAATGCCCACCATCAGGTGGGTTTTTTGTGCATCTCATCCCATTCTTTTTCGGCTTGCTCCCTTGCTTTTCTCTTGAGTTCGTCCCTGAATTCATCCGTCATGATTTTTTTCGCCATAAGTTCAAGGAAGGATGGCAAGGATTCTTCGACTCGAGATTTAAGAACCCTTTCAGCATGCCCAACATAGCTGTTGGGTTCGGCGACGGTAGTGAACATGCTTTTGTCTTCATCAAGAAGATAACTCAGGTTTATCCTGAAGATTATTTCAGCATTCATTGAGCGGTTATTAGCTTTCGCAGAGGCTTCAATTTTATCTTTAAGTTCACTTGGTAGCCTGATTCTCAGTTGCGGATCTTCTCTACTCATGATGGTGTTCATCGCCTTCAAAAATCACAATAAGTAAATTATGCCCCACGGTGGGGTTGACAGCAATGACGCACGGTGTGACACTTATCCTGTGTCTCACGGTGGGGCATTTAGTGGAGGTAGTCATGGAAAAAGCAAAAGACATGTATCAGCGTAAAGTTCGATTTCCGGAGGATGTGCGTAAAGCAATTGAGCGCAGTGGTGAAGAGCAGTGCAGGCAGTTCAATACCGAATTGATTTATCAGCTGAGAAAGGCTTACGGCCTAATTGGGGTGAAAAATGCCCAACCATAAAAACGACGAAGCCCTAACTACTTGCGATAGTCAGGGCTCCTTATCGAACAAATCCCGGAAAGGAAATATCGACATGAATATTGTACAGAACAAAGAGCTAAGTTTCCACAATACCAATTTTGCCTACATGGAAATGGGTGGCCAGGTCTGGCTGACGGCAGCCGAAGTTGGTCAAGCGCTTGAGTATGCCGATGATAAAGCAGTTCAACGCATCTACTCACGCCATGCTGATGAATTTACAGCACAAATGACAGGGGTGGTCAAACTGACCACCCCTTCAGGAAAGCAGGAATCACGCGTTTTCTCTCTGCGTGGAGCCCACCTTGTTGCGATGTTTGCTCGCACGCCAAAGGCCAAAGAGTTCCGCCGCTGGGTGCTGGATATTCTGGATCGTGAAGTGGCTCATTCGCCGATTGCGAAGCAGTTCAGTGACGAAGAGCTTTGCTCACTGTCTTACCTGTGGAGATCAAGCGCAGTTATGTACGAAGCCTGTCATAACATTTACCCGTTATTGCTGGCAGCAGAGCACAAATTACTACCTCGCTTTGCCTCGATAGTGACCAACCATGCGAGGACTATAAACAGGACGCGAGATCTTCTTCGCCGCGAAACGAAACATATTGAAGAGCACCCATGGGGGGATACTAACTGGAAAAATGTATTTTCATACGGGACGGGAGTATTGCAGTGATGCAAAAAGAAAAAACCGCCAGTTGGCGCTGGCGGCTATCACTAACATACATAGAAGGCAAACTCTATGAATTCGATTATCAAACATTTTGAGTTTAAGTCAAGTGAAGGTATGGGTGTAAGCATTGATGCAGCCCGCTTCAAAGGAAAGCCTGTGTTTCTTGCGGTGCCGCTCGCAAGAGCGTTGGGATATACCAACCCAGCAGATGCATTGAAAAAGCATTGTAAGTCGCTGATTAAACTTAATTATAGCGAATCGCGAGAATTGGGGTTCGGTGACAACCCGCGGGGCATTCAACTTGTTGGTCAGGCGGATGTATTTCGCCTCATCATGCGCAGCTCACTCCCTTCAGCTGAACGTGTTCAGGATTGGGTATGTGAAGAGGTGCTCCCGGCGCTGATGGATACGGGAACTTACAACATTTCGAGGGACAAGACTTCATCCGGACTTCCTGAGTACCGTCTTGCCAAAGCCGAACAGCTTAAAGCTCAGGCGCTGGAGAAAAACATCGCATCAGCTCGGGAGTTGATGTCAATGTTTCCGCGGCTTGGTGAATCGGCTAACCAGGTGATTGTTGCCACCCTTGTTAACCCACTTCTCGGTCACGAAGTTGTGCCACTGCCGGCGATTGAAGAGCATTACTCAACGGCGGGTGAAGTGGCAGCGCAACTCGGTTGCACTGCGAACAAGATCGGTCGCGTGGCCAATAAACACAACCTGAAAACTGAGCAGTACGGCAAGTTCTTTCTGGATAAGTCGAGGCACTCGGATAAGCAGGTTGAGGCGTTCCGTTACAACGCCGAAGGGGTTCAGGCGCTTCGCCACCTGATTCACGGTGCTGATGTGGCATAACTCATTGAAATGAAATCAGAATGTAATTTTGCATTCTGGTAATCACCAACCTCGCTCCGGCGGGGTTTTTTATTGCCCGGAGAAAAGTAAATGGCTGGAACATTTGATGCTGGTAGCGTTATCTATGAAGTGGACATGGATACTTCGCGCTTACTGGCAGCTCGCCGGGAAGTTGATGCGGCACTGAACGGTCTTAATGGGAGCATGGGCCGCCTTGAAGCCAGCGTTAACCGCACTGAGCGCTCTATTGGATCGATGGAACGAACAATGTCCAGCCTTTCTGGCGTTGCTAAAGGCTTGCTGGCCGCGCTTTCTGTGCAACAGGTTGCGAGTTACGCCGATGCCTGGACTGAACTGAATAACAAAGTCGCTAACTCGGTTCGTACTGGAGAGACGCAGGCCGAAGTTATGCAGCGGATCTTTGATGTTTCACAAGCAACCCAGTCATCCCTGAACGGCACGGCGACTCTTTACGCCCGGCTTGAGCGCGGAACCAGAACATACAACACCAGCGCAGAAGATTTAACCCGCCTTACCACCATTATCAACCAGGGATTTGCGGTATCCGGCGCAACTGCTCAGGAAGCTGAGAACGCAATCATTCAGCTATCACAGGGTATAGCTTCCGGCGTTCTGCGCGGCGAAGAGTTTAACTCAGTGTCAGAGCAAGGCAGCCGCCTCATGGTCGCTCTGGCTGATTCGATGGGTGTTTCTATTGGTCAGTTAAGGGCTATGGCCGCTCAAGGGCAACTGACAACAGACGTTGTAGTTAAGGGGCTTCTGTCACAAGGGGATGCAATCGGCAAAGAATTTGCCAACACCACCGTCTCAATCGCCAAGGGATTGCAGGTGGCCGATAACAACGTAACGAAGTTCTTTGGCGAAAACTCGACGGTTAAATCATTCGCAGCAGGGTTCCGAGACTCTGTTATTACAATAAGCGAAAACCTTGAGACACTGGGGACAGCTTTAATTGGCGCTGCTGCAATAATGGGCGGTAGGTTTGCTGGCGCGTTAGCAATGGCAACAGCCGCTCAAGCCTCAAGAGTGAAGGCAACAATTCAGGGAATAGTTGCGACAAGGCAATCGGCGCAGCAGGAAGCTGCAGCGGCATCAGTAACAGCCAGAAAAGCAGTAGCAGATAAAGATGCTGCCCTTTCCGCTCTAAATCTGGCAACTGCGGAGTATAATGTAGCAAAAGGATCTGCCGCTGAAGCCTTTGCACTTGAGAACGTTATACGGCTAAGGGGGATTTATGTCGCAACATCCGCTGAAGCTGCATTGGCTAATAATGCACTAGCGGCATCACAAGCCAAAGTGGCCGCTACGGGTATAACTTTTGCAAACACAATGAAGGTAGTGAATTCGGTTACTGCTCCTTTGGGTGGGCCCATTGGCGTAATAGCCATTGTTGCCGCTGGCTGGTATCTGTATTCACAGCGACAGGCTGAGGCCAGAAAAGAGGCAATAGCTTTTGCTGACACCGTACCTGACGTTATTAAGCGCCTCAAGGACATGAATCTTGCTCAAGCTCAGGGCGTTAGGGCTGATACGGTCACCTCAATTGAGGCGCAAAAGGAAGCTATTAGCGATCTGAAAGATACCATTTCAGGTCTGCAATCCGATTACGAGAAATATACAACGCTTGCAAGGCAATATGGAGTTACCGAAGATCAAAATAATGGTTTCGTGATTAAGGCAAGGGATGCCGCAAACGAGTTGGCCAAAAAGCGCAGGGATCTGGATGGAGCGACAGCCACTCTTAAGCAAACTGAAGACGCATTACACCTAATTAACATTCAAGTTAATCAGGGCATTGTTGATCAGATGAGGGCTGCCAGAGATAACGCTATCGCTATCGCTGAAGCAGAAAAGCAAGCGTCATTCCTCGGTGGAACCCAGGCATTCCTGGCTGAAAAACTCGGCCAATCAACGCAGGCCCTGAAAGCCTTCAACTCAGAAAGTCTGAAAATAAACTGGGGCGGGAAAGAAGGCGAGAAGCTAATTAAGCAGGCTGAGCGCCGACTTGCCTTGTCAAAGCTGGAGGGGGAAGCAAAAGCCAGGCAGCAGGCGGCCTATGATGCTGAGGATGCAGGCGTTACAGATGAGCTAGCAATCAAAAGGCTTCAGGATAATTATGCTGCAACAGAGAGAAACACTCAGGCAAGAAAGGATCAGAAGAAGGAAGATAAGGCGGCGGAATCTGAGGCTAAGAAACTTGCTAACCAGCAGGAATCGGTAAACCAAAAACTAGCCAACTTGAAGCAGCAATCAGAACTCGCTGCTGGATCAACGCAGGAGTTAAGCCGGGAGCAGGCAGTATTACAGGCTCAGCAATCACTAGGTAAGGGAGCCACCCAAGAGCAAATTGCCCTTGCCGGTAAATACCGTGGAGAAATATGGGATACGGCTAATGCCCTCAAAGCCCAGGCTGCGGCAGAAAAACTGCTCCCTGAAGCCAGAGAGAATGCGTCTTACCAGCAGGATGTTAAAGATCTGCAAACTGCACTGGCCGCCAAAAAAATCACTCAGCAGCAGTACAATCAGACCAGTGAGCAACTGGAGGCTCAGCACCAGGTTAATCTGGCTAAGATACGCGCTCAGCAAACTGTAAGCCCCATGCAGGAAGCTCGGGGGCAGATTGACCCTGTCCAACAGCTGGCCAACCAGCACGCGCAGGAGCTGGCGCTGATTCAGCAGTTTGAGCAGCAGGGCGTTTTGGCCCATCAGAACGCGCTGGCCCTCAAAAACGCAGCCGACACGCAGTACGAGCAGCAGAGGACCGCAGCTCAATGGGAAATCCTCAGCCAGCAAAGCCTCGGCTATAACATGCTGACGAGTGCGGTGGATGCGTTTAGCGGGAATGCCTCCAATGCAATCACCGGCCTGCTAACCGGCACAATGTCAGCACAGGAGGCAATGAAGTCTCTTGGGAATACCATCCTGAACAGCGTGATCAACAGCATTGTTCAGGTTGGCGTGGAGATGCTGAAAAACTTTATCATCGGGCAGACAATCGGGGCGGCATCAACTGCTAACGGATTGCTACAGGCATCCCTGTTAACCAACGCATGGACACCGGCAGCCTATGCCGCCTCCGTGGCTACAGGTGGCGCAGCCGCAAAAGTAGGGGCCGTGGCCTATGGTTCTGGGCTGGCAACATCAATGGCTCTAAGCACTGTATCTGGTGCTCGCTACAATGGCGGCCCGGTATCAGCCGGCGGCCTGTATCAGGTCGGCGAAAAAGGTAAACCAGAGATTTACCAAGCCAGCACCGGAAAGCAGTACATGATCCCCGGCGATAACGGGAAGGTCATCAGCAATAAGGATATGAATGGCGGACAGGTCCAGGTAAACATCCAGTTTTATGACCAGACCAGTGGCGGACAGCATTCATTCCAGGCGCAGGCCAGCCAGGAAGGTGGTGTTGTGACAGTGGAAGCTTTTCTTATCGATGTTGATCGCAATGGGCCAATGTCCTCTGCAATTCAAAGCGCTTTTGGTCTCGGAAGAAAAGCGCAAGGTGCTTACTAAACCAAACCCGCTCCGGCGGGTTTTTTTATGCCCGGAGGAAACGTGGCAATAGTTCAATACCCTCCGTTCCTGCCGCTTCCCCAGCGCGCCGATCAGAACATGACGCAGGATACAGCCTGGCAGACGACGCAGACGGCAGTCGGTCCATTGATAATCACGCCGATCACTACGGACCTTAAAGCGACATGGACGCTGCAGTGGATATTCACGCTTGCCCAGGCAGAGAGATTTAAGTCGTGGCTGCGCTCGCCGACGTACTGCGACCGCGGGCGTAACTGGTTCCAGATGCCGATCGACCTGGGTGATACGCAGGGAGTTCAGCAGCAGACGCTGCATTTCGTCGATATGCCGGTGCAGACCAGCAAAAACGGCAACATTGTCACCTGGACCGCAACGGTCATCAGTAACGGTATCGAGGACATTACCGAGGAATACGACGACTGGATTGTTGAGGCTCAGCCTGGCTATGGATACTGGCTGGATTACCTGATCACCGAAGTGATGCCGAGGGCCGACTGATGCCGACATTGAGAGAGTGGAAGGAGCGCCGGCCGGCGAGCGACATCAAACAGACGGTGGAGTTTTATCACCCTGCGTTTGGTTATTACCGGGTGGTCAATAACCTGTTTCGCCCGGCGACGTTCGGCGGAAACTCATTCGATCCTGCGCGGTTCAGTGTGACCGAGCCGGCGCAGGACGGAACGGCGGTCATATCAATGACCATAACGTTTGTCGCCGCGACGGAGCATGTCCGGCAGACACTGAAAAGCTGGCGTGGGGCGGCGCGCATGACGCCGATAAAGTGCCTGTATCAGCAGTGGAATGCGATCGGTGATGCATCATCCCTGAAAGACTGGACGCTTTACGTGAACGACATTTCCGCCGATGCCAGCAACGTCACTGTGGCCGCCGGAAAGACTAACCCGCTGACGCTGGCCAACTCCATCATTTACACCACGAAAGACTATCCAGGGCTAATCACTGTATGACACAGAGCGACTTTATCGGGCTTGTTAACGGCAAGCCCTGGGCTAATCGCGCCTGCAGTTTTGAGCAGATGGACTGCTGGGGACTCGTCGTTTTGTATTACCGGCATGTTCTCGGCCTGGAGCTGCATCACATCGTCGGCTACGAATCGGGCGCGGATTTCATCACCTGCTACGAACAGGAGCACGCGCACTGGCGGCGTGTGCCGGTTGCCGCCATCGGCTGCATCGCGGTTTTTTACCGAGGCGACGTGCCGGCGCATATCGGTGTGATGATCAGCCCGGTTAAGTGCCTGCACGCCCGCGGGGAGTTTGGTTTTGTGCGCTGCGATAGCCCGCTGGCATTATTGAAGGTTTACAGCAAAGTGGAGTACATGGTGCATGGTGCGATATGAGTTACAGAGGCTGCCTGGCGCGCCGCTGCAGCGGGGAACGGTAGATGCCGGCACCATACTGGTGAGCCTGCTGGATTCCCTGCAACTGCACCGCGATGTTATCGTGAAACTGAATGGCCGAGCGCTGCCTGACGATTACGATATCAGCCGGCCACTGCGATCTGGTGATGTCGTGGCTGTCTTCGACCAGCCAGAGGGCGGGGTGGGAAAGCTCATCACCACGATATTGCGTCCGGTCACGAAAATCCTCTCCGGCGCGCTGAAGGTGTTCGGCCTGTCAAATAAGCCCAGCGCGTCAGTATCGGTGGCGACAGGCGAATCCCCCAATAACGACCTGACCGGCCAGACGAACCGCGCGCGGCTCTACAAGGGGCGCCCGAACATTTACGGCCAGTGCCGCGTCTTTCCTGACCTGATTCAGGAAGCACTGTTTGAGTTCGTCGACAATAACAAACAGCTTACTGAATGGTTCGAGGTGGGTTACGGCCGGTACACCATCTCATCGATCCGCTACTCTGAATCGAATCTCGGCAGCCTGGCGGGCGCCAGTTCTGCGATTTATAACCCAGGTGACGTGATCGGCACGATTGAGGTGGGGTATCAGTTCGATGACGTCGATAACGAAACTGTCCCCGGGTTAAACGAATCCCAGGACTTCCCGGCCCAGACCGCGACCACGACGGCGCCGACATCGGTGGCGATCGAGAGTAATCAGCTCAAAGCCATTGTGCTGTCGAACGATGACAACTTTGCCTACTTCGCTGCGCTGGCGGTGCCGCATCCAGTTTCATTCGTCATCAATGCCACCTGGAACGATGGCGGCACAAGCGTCACGCGGAATGTCACCGGTGCCGGGAACATCATCTCCTCTGAGAGCTTTATCGGCGACGATACGCTTTCTTACACGACGTTCTATATTGGCGAACTCTCGGGAGAGATTACGTCTCTGCCGGGCAATGCGGTTATAAACGCGACGCTGTTCACACTGAATGACCAGACCCCTCTGGTTATTGGACCGTCAGTATCTCCGATCGTCTCGACGCAAGTCTGGGTGCATGTGCTGGTTCAGCTCGGCGCGACGGCCGGCACAACGCAATACCGGATCAAGTTCTGGCAGGTCGATGACGACAACAATCAGGTGCCTGGTACATCCGAGCAGCACGATTACTTCTTCGATAACGACTTCCAGGTGACGACCCGGTATTTCCGCACAACGCACAAGTTTGTCCCGGCAGCCGGAGCGGGGCGCTATGCGGTCACCATCGAGCGTCTCGACAACAGCAATGACGCTAACGTTGTAACTTTGATGGCGATCCACGCGGTGAACGTGCGCGAAAACGTCGTGTATCCGGAAGACACGATTGCCCGCATCACGATTAAAGGGTCGAATGACAGCAACAGCAACCGTGAGCAGAAGTACAACATGCTGGCGCAGCGGCATACCATCAGCTACGACCGGACGACCGGCGCGGTCGATTACACGCTGCGGCCGAGTCGCTCGTTTGCCGACGCCATCCTTCACGAATGGGTGGTTGTGGGTAAGCAGGACGTGGCTAGCATTGACGTCGCCGCTCTTTATGCCATTGCCGATTCGCTGCCGGATGCTCAGCTTGGGTATTTCGATTACACCTTCTCGGATGAGAAGCAGTCTCTGGGTGAGAAAATAGCGACGATCGCCAATGTGGCCCGCGTTGACGGCAATAACATCGGCGATGTGCTGACGTTCTGGCGTGATGAGAAAGTGACAAATCCCGATGCGGTTTTTGCGCGCTCAAACATGTTCTGGGACGAGTACAAAGTGGCATGGCAAATGTCTCTCCCAGGTGGTTACGACGGCGTGGCGCTGGATTACGTCGACCCGCTGACGAACAAGAAGGCGTACATCTACCTGCAGATCGACAGCAGCGGCATTACCGAGGTTGAGGATGCCACTGTTAACGCGATGCAGATCAGCCTGGACGGCTGCCGCAACGCCATTCAGGCAACCGATCGGGCCTGGCTTGAGGCGAGGAAAATCCTTTACTCACGCCTGACCATGACGGTGAAAGTGCTGGAGTCGACGCAGGTTGTTCGCGGTACGGTGGTTCAGTGTCCGGACATGTACGACAACGCCCAGCAGACTGGATACATCACCGGGCGCTCCGGGGATGTGTTCTCGACGTCAGAGCGTATCGACTTTTCTCTCGGCGATATGTGGGTGGTTATGACCGACAGCCTCGGCAATTACCGCGGTCGCTGGCGAGCCTATCCGGTAAGCGGCAAAGCCCAGGCATTTCAGGCTGCAGCCGATACCTTCGATCTGAACATTTATGACCGTAACACGGCACAAAACCCCAGCCGGTATTTCATCGCTACCGACTCGGAACTCAACTCCACAATCTGGCGCGTCGATAGCGCAAAACCAAACGGTGACGATACTCAAACCCTCTCACTCACTGAGTATTCAGACTCGATTTATCCGTAACACACAGCAGTAATTATCAACCTTCGCGCACACCATCAGGTTAATTTCTGAGGGCTTCGTGCGCCTTTTATAGGGCGACATGCACAATGGCAAAAGTACCGTTACCAACTCCAACTCAAAACCCAGTGCCAAGTACTGATATCAGAGATGTTGTATTTGCAGGGGCGAAGCTTGATGAAGAAATAACAAGCTTAGAAGCATATTATGTCGATCGCCTCGGCGGGAGGCATTTAACCAGCGTCGGAAGAGATGGGCTTTTCAGCGATCAGCTTGGAAAGCAAAGGTCTGACTTTATTTATCAGTACAATCAGCAGGCTCAAGAATTTGACGCACAACTGGCCAGTCAGGAATCGCGTTACGAATCTGTTCTTCAGCAGGCCGGGAAAACCGTGCTTGGCCGCTACGAGGATGGCCCATGGACACTGACCAGTTATAACCAGCTTGTTTCGTATGGCGGTA
>ERZ1673734.1197-NODE-1197-length-17817-cov-5.056976_pt1 | contig 17817 bp, 19 predicted proteins | sample MGYA00580199_ERZ1673734 | MGnify/ENA primary metagenome ERZ1673734 (study PRJEB41218, sample SAMN15661742) | gut metagenome | host: Homo sapiens | place: Canada: London | collected 2015-08-20/2019-03-30 | study: EMG produced TPA metagenomics assembly of...
TCTGATCCAGCTGGCTCAGGCTCTGGCCGGTCTGTTCAAAGCTGCTGGCGCTGGTGCCAGTCGAGTGCCGGCCGCTCTTCAACGTCGTGAGCCCGCGGCTGAAGGCCTCGGTCAGCACGGCGGCCCGCTCCCGATTGGCAGTCACCGACTCGCTGTAGGCCGCGTCCACCTGGCGGCTGGCTTCGCTGACATCATTTTCCGAGACCTTGGCCGAGACCACACGCGAGGCATAGCCCTGGTTGCGCAGCAGGCTGGCGGCCATGCGACCGGTCAAGGCGTTGGCTGAGAAGGTGTTGCCGCTCAGGTCGTTCTGCCAGGTGCTCATGAAGGCGGAGCTGCGGTTGGGGGCGAGGTGGACCTGGTCCATGCCGACATTGCCCAGGCTGGTATTGCCCGCTGCCGCAGCGCTGGTGCCGGTCAGCATGCCCTGCAGGCCGGACAGCCCGCCGACCAGCGCCATGCCCAGATGGTCCATGCGCTTGACTGCGGCCCAGGCGATCAACGGGATGCTCAGCACCATCCAGCCGACGATGGCCTCCCCGGAAATGCTCCGTGAATACACTGTCGAGGCGGTCTGCAGGGTCAGCCCTTTCAGGCCACCGCCCAGGTCGGCAGCGGCGGCGAGGTCGTAGGCCGCGTAGATCGTGGCCATGTAGTTGAGCACCGCATACAGCGGCGGCCACAGCTGGATCCAGATCAGTACGCTGATGTAACCCTTGAACACCAGCAGGGTCTCGCGCCCGCCGGTCAGCAGCATCAACAGCACCAGGATCGGAAACAGCGCGTACATCAGCGCTTCGATGATGTTGCGCATCATCGGCAGGGTCTGCTCGGCGATCTTGCCGGCGTTGAGCCAGGCGGCGTTCTGCTGGGCGACGGCTTGTGCCCGGCCCACGGCGAGCACCATGGCCGCCGGGTCGTTGGCCTTCTGGCCGCTGATCTTGGCGCTGTCCTCGATGGCGTTGAGCACGGCGTTCTGGCGGATGATGCTCGCCGCGGTCGCTGAAGCTGTGGCGATCCGGTTCTTCAGGTAGGCCTGCTGGATCTGGGGGGCAATCACGCCCGCGGCGACCGGGCCGGGCAAGGTCGGATTGAGGGCAAAGGCCAGCCGTCCTTCGATACGCTGCACCTCGGCAGGCAGGCGCTGGCTGAGGTTGGCGTAGACCTGCGGGCAGGTGGCGATGTCGACCAGACTGTCACGGGTGAGGGTGCTGAAGCGGGCGGGGTTGGAGTTGCCGAGCAGGTCCCAGACGTTATCGCTGCGGTTGAACACCAGCGGATCGAGGCTGCCGTCCATCAAGTCGAAGCGGGTGCAGTTGTCCAGGTAGTTGATCAGGTCGGTGCGAAAGCGCGGGTCCTGGAACACCACGTTGCGGGTCTCGCGAATCAGCCGGTGGCCGAACAGCAGGCCGTTCTTCTGGTAGGTCAACTGCTCGGGCAGCGCGCCCGGCTCGGGGATCACCTGAAAGGCCGTTTCAAACAACCCGGTCAGGGTGTGGCCGACGGTGCTGGTCAGGCTGCCCAATGCGGCAATGCCCAGCGGCACATTGGCCACTACCTTGACCGGCGCGCTGCCGGTCTTGTCGACGATGCCGACGGTGACCTTGGGCACGATCATCAGGCTGAACACCAGCAGCACCGAGCCGAGCCAGGTCCAGCCCTGCATTTTCTCCGGGGCGAAGGCGTAGGCGACCAGCGCCGCCACAAAGCCGCAGAAGGCCACGGCGGCAATCGCCGCGCGGTAGTCGCTGGAGCCATGGATCGCGGCGGCGGCATTGAAGATGCCGAACAGGCTGTCGGCGTTCTGGTAGGCGTAAATCTCCCACATGCGGGTGTCCTCCGGGGTTACAGGGACTGGTAGGCCGCCTGCTGGCCGAGCATGTCCATCACTTGCTGCGGCAGGCTGGTGCGCAGTTGGCGTTCAAGTTCTTCCAGGTGGCTGGCGACGGCGCGGAACGAACCGACCTTCTGGTACAGCAAGGCCTTTTCCTGGGCCAGTTGCAGCAGCATCGTTTGCGCGCGTTCGCGCACGCGGTTGGCCTGGTCGCGCTGGTTGGCCTGCAAGGTGTAGTCCTTTTCCAAGGCGGCCAGCCCGACCCGCAGGTTGCGTTCGAGGAAGGTGTAGGCGTAGTCGGCGGCAATCACGTCGCGGTACTGGGCGATCAGGCTGTCGGCCAGGCCCGAGCCGGGAATGGTCGCGCCGATCGAGAGCATTTTGTACACCGGCTCACTGGTCTGGTTGACGAAGCCGACCTCGGCCGAGGGGCTGGCAATCACGCTACGGGTGGCGATCTTGTCGGCGATCGAGCGCATCAGCGTCTCCACCCGCACGGTGAAGGGGGTGTGCTGATAGCCGGTGTTGAGCGAGATCTGGTCGCAGGTGCTGTAGTTGTTACAGCGCAACAGGTGCTGGATGACGCTGCCGTTTTGCCCGGCGCTCTGGCCGTACAGCAATTGGCTGATCGAGGTCAGGGTCGGCGCGATCGTCTCGGGGTCGCGGGCGCTTTCTTCCGGGTAGTAGATGACGGTGCCGACCAGGCTCATGATCAGTTCGCGCTCCTGGTCGTCCAGATAGCCGCCAGTGCGTTGCAGCGCGGCCCAGGTCAGGTTGCCGACAAAGGGGGCCTGGTTGCGAATCTTCGCATCACCGGAGTTGCGCGCATTGGCCAGCACCCCGGCGCGGTCACTGCCGCAGCGGCGACGGGCGCCATCGCGGTCGCTTTCCAGGCCCAGCGAAATCGCCAGGTCGGCACAGGTTTCCTGCGAGCTGTAACCCATGGCTTCGGCGGCGGTGCTGACCAGCGCCTTGGCGGTTTCGCAGGAGTTGATCCGGGCATTGTTGATCCAGGTTTCCAGGCCCTTGGCCCACTTGCTCAGGCCGCCGAGCATCGGCGAGACCGACTCCAGGGCCAGTTGGAAGGCAATGCCGGGCAGGGCGGCGGTGATGTTGCGCAGCATGTTCTTGAACTCGGTGGCGGACAGGTGCGAGAACGCGCCGCCGAACACATCGATGCCGCCGCAACCTGCTTTGGCGTTTGGGAACTCGATGGCAGCCAACTGGTAGACCTTGGTGGGTGTGCGCAACATCAGGTTGCCACCGGTGTAGGTGTTGTAGGTCTGTCCACGGAAGGCGCCCGGCTCGGTGTAATTGCCGACGCTGCCGAGTTGGTTGAACAAGTTGTCGACCTCTGTGTTCAGATCACCGCCGCGCACGCCGGGGCTGATCAGGGTGAGGGTGAGCAGCAGCGACAACGGCAGATGACGTTTCATGGTGATGTCCTCAACTGGGCAACGTGGATCGGGCTGGCGGCGCGGGTCAGGCGCTCCAGCAATTGGCTTTGCGACAGCACGCCAAAACCAATCGGGGTGATCCGGCCGGTAAACGGCTGGGCGAGGAACACCGCCGGGACTTGCGTGACGCCCAAGGTGCGGGCTGTGCCGTTGTCGGGTCGGTAGCGGGCAAACCCGGGCAGGGCACCACCGTCCAGGCTGACCGCTTCCACCCGCAAGCCGACCCGCTGTTGCAGGGCCAGCAAGGTCGGGGCAAAGGCGTGGCAGTACGGGCAATCACTGCGGTAGAAAAACAGCAGCACATGGTCCGGTGCGAGCGCGGCGACCTGTTGCACACGGTCGCGCTGTTGCAGTTGCTCGAACACTTCCAGTGCCTGGGCGTTGACCGGGCGGCCCTGCAAGGTCGGGTCCAGCGCGGGGGTGCGCCAGGCAATGCGTTGCGCCATGTCGGCAAAGGCCGAGGCGCGGGCGGTGACCTGCGCTTCCAGGGTCATGTAGCGCCGCACATTGGGCTCGGTCGGGCGCATGATCGCGATGTTCTTGTAGTCCTCCAGCGTGCGTTTCAACTGGAGGAAGGCGCGCAGTTCCGGCGGCTGGTGCGATGGGGGGGCCAGCCCGGTGGCCGAGGTGGCCGGGCGTGGTGTCGGCGCCACCCCCGGTGCCTCGTAAAAGTGCCAGCCGCGCCAGCTGTCCGTCCAGTACGCGGGCGGGGCCTCGGCGGCACCGGCGGCAAACCCGGTTGCGCCCAGCACGACACCCCACCACGCCCAGCGTTGCATGCCTCACCTCACGACCGCGGCCGCGGGGGTTGACCGTCCAGGCAGTAGTCGATGCCCAGATCTAGGGTTTGTCGGCTGGCGGCGTTGCTGCCGGGCAGGCGCACGTCGTCCTGCCAGAAGCTCACCTTCAAGCGGGCGCAGCCGGCTTGCGGCAGGCGCCGCTCGGTGACGACATCGATCAGGATCGGCGCGCGCGACTGGAAGCGCTGGCTGATCGCCTCGGCCATCGGTCCGGTCAACATGCCATGGGCCTGACCGTCGCTGGCTTGCAGTGCTTTGACCATCAGCGGACGCGCTTCAGTGACCTGAGTGCGCGGTTGCTCCTGCGCGGACAGCGAGGTCGTCAACCACACGAGTATTAACAGCGGCAGACGAATGTTCATCGGCAGCGCCCCTGACCGTAATAGCAATCCTCCAGACGGCCCGCACTTTGCTGGCGCAACTGATCGGCGTTGGGCAGGCTCGGCACCAGGCTGCTGTAGAACTCGCGCAGGTCCATCGCGGCGAAGTTCAGTTGCTGCACCTGGGCGACGCTGAAGCCCGAGCAGTCCGGCTGCTTGCCGCTGCCCCAGCCCTTGCCTAACTGCGCGCGTCCCTGCAGGTTGATCAAGCGGGCCAGGCGGCTGTTGAAGCAGCACTTGCCGGTGCTGCGTTCGATGCATTTGACGCACTTGCCGAAGATGCGGATGCACTTGGAGCACCAGTTGCCGGTGGCGACGCACAGGTTGGCGCCTTCTTTCATCGCCAGCAGGCCCTCATCGCGGTTGCAGCTCATCATCGACAGCACGATGTAGATCACCACCATGATCGCCAACGCCCAGGGGTTGAAGGCAATCACGAAGTTCTGACCGCTGACCAGCACGGTCGAACCCACCGGCACCGAGGCCCCGTTGAGGGCCAGGGTGACGCCGTAGCTGGTGAAACTGCCGCTGAAACCGCTGCCCATCAGCAGCGCCTTCAGGCCCTGAATCACGAACTGACGGTTGTCGGCCTTCATCAGCACGTCGAACACCAGCCGTGACCCGGTGTTGAACACGCTCTGATTGCTCATGCCGGCCCCGCCGCTGCTGCGGCTGCAGCAGTTCTTCAGCAGCCGGTCGCGGCAACGGTTGGCCTCGCCCTGAAATACCTGCACGGTGTGCGGATCGATATAGACCCCGGCTTCGCGGGCGGCTTCGAGCAGGGTCATCGAGCGTGCGAAATCGGCATCCTGCGGGGCGTGGGTGTCGAAGCAGTTCTCGCCCAGGCAATAGACATTGCCGGGGCAGGGCAGGCCGCCCTGGCAGTCGGCGTAATAGTCCTCCAGCGCCAGTAGCTGACCCGGATTCTCGGCAATGCCTTGCGCGGCATCGATGGACGGGTCGCCGGGCGTCAGCGGCTCGCCCGGCAACTGCGCCGACGCCACCGCGCCTTGCTGCGCTTGGCACAGCGGGTCACTGGGGGTCAGCGCGCAGGCGAGCAGGTGCGCCCGCGCCGGTTCGGCCAAACTGCGCTGGCCGTAGTAGCCGGTCTGTGGCGGACTGGCGGTGTAGTCCGGTACCACGTCGCGGGCATTGGCGTCGTTGAGCAAGCGCTGGATCGTGGCATTTGCCTCGCGCCCGGCACTCAGCCCCTCGCCATGGGACTGGGCCAGGGCGGTGGTCTGGGTGGTCAGCAGGCAGAGCACGCTCAGGCCAATCATGATTCGTCGCATCACACACCTCCTAGGGCTCGGCCGGTTGCAGGCGCTGGCGCCATTGCTCAGCGTCCGCCGCAAAGGACGGTGCCGAGCGCTGCAGGGCCGCCAATGCGTAATCGAGACTGACATCGCCACTGACACGGACGAACGCCGCCGCTTCGGGGCAGGTGCCGCCGTCACAGGCCGCCTGACGTCTGCGCAGCACCACGCTGGGCACGGCGGCAATGCCATAGCGGTCGAAGGCCTGCGGATCGATCTGCAACGCCACCCTGTGTCGCGCCAGCAGGGGGTGCAGCGCCGCGCCGGTCTCCCGCCACGACTCCTTGACCAACCCGCGCAGCACCAGCACCGCCCCGGCGCGTTCGGCCTGGGCGAACAGCCGCTCCAGACTTGGACGGGGCATCGACAGGCTGATAAACACCAGCAACGGCGGACCGCTATCGGCCGCCCGGCCAGGGCCCTGGGCCGACGCGGCATACGTGCGCGCCAGCGCCTCCAGGTCCAGCGTCGGGGGCGGGCTGACAGGTTGGGGCAGGGCGTCAATGCGTGGCCCGGACGGGGGCGCCGCCTGCGCGACTGTCACGCTCAGGCCGAACACCACCCCGATGATTCGATTAATAGCCCACACAGCAATTCCTCTTGCGAAACAGCAGGAACGAAAAATCCTCGCCACCGACCGGGAATTCCTTGCCGGCCCCCCACAGCACGGTGCTGCGGCCAAACGGCTGGCAACAGCGCCCGCCGTCCTTTTCGGTGTTGGGAATCGGGTAGGTGAGCTGGGTCTTGTAGGCGGTCTTGTCCATGATCGGCAGGAAGTACGGCCCACACAGCCCGGCCTGGCCGTGCCAGCCCCAGGCCAGCAGTTCGCGGTGCAGCTTGGCGAGCAGGCGCTGGCTGATCAGCGCGGCGGTGCGTACGCCGCCGAGGTGGTAGGGCACATGGCCGTTGAGCGGATAGATACCGCCTTGGCAGCCGGCACACCAGAACAGCGAGCGCAGCCCGAACCCGGTACTGGCCGCCACACAATCAGCGGCGCAGGCGGCCACCGCGACCGGGTTGGCGAACAGCACCGCTTCGGGGTTGAGGATCAAGGCCAGTTCGTCGTCGTTCCACAGCGGGTCGAGTTCGGTCAGGTACAGCAGGTCGAAGCTGCCTCTTTCCAAGCACGGGAAATCGGTGACCACCTCCAGCCAGGACAGCACCGGATTGGCATAGACATGCGCCTGGTAGAAGCCGCCACCGTCTCCATCGCCTTCGGCCCGGGTAAAGCGCGCGGCTTCCGGGGCGCGCAGGCCGAGGCTCAGGTCCAGCCCGCCGAGCGACACCAGACAGTAGGGTTTGCGCACCACCTCGATCTGCCGCGCCGGTTCCCAGAACCCGATCGACAGGCCGATGCTGGGGTTGCTGCCACAACTGCAGAGCGGCGAGGGTGGGTTGTCGATGTCTTCCTGCTGGCCGAGGGTGACCAGCGGCGCCCCGCCCAGGCTGATCGGGAACAGGCAACTCCAGCAGATATCGGTGAGCGGGTTGAGGAATTTACCGGTGCAGGTCGGCGTCTCGGCGGCCGCCAGCGAAGTGCCCCACAGGCACATCAGCAGGCCCATCAACCGGCGGTTCATGGCTGCACCTGCAGTTCATCAATGCGCAGCCGCGCCCCGTCTTGCGACACCAGCGCCGGCACCTGGGTGATGCCCAAACGCCGGGTCAGGCGCCCGTGCTGGTCGAAGTAGACGGCGGTCTGCCAGCGCTGCATCAAGGCCAAGTAGGCACCGCCGGTGAGGATCGGCATCAGGCGGCCTTGATGGTGATCGAACAGGGCGCGGGCCTGTTTCACCTGGCGCGCATCGCGGGCATCAAAAAACAGCAGCGGCTGCGACAACGACACGATGTTCAGCGGGTTGTGGCGGCTGCCGGCCGCGAACAGCACTTCGCCCCTTGCGCCCAGAAGGTTGCGGTCGAGGGTGATGCTGGGGTCGAAGTGGAAGCTGCGGGCGGTGCGGGTGGTGCGCAGGCCCGTAACCGGGGGCGGCTGCTGCAGCAAGGCGCTGGCGCGCGCAGAGGCTGCCGCTTGCCGTTGCTGCAATTCACCGGAGCGTTGCTGGGCCCGCAGGCGCTGTTCGATCTGCTGCAGCAGATGCGGCTCGTGGATCGGATAGACCGGGCCGAGCGGGCTAAGGTCTGTCGCGTGCGCGGCACTGACCGCGCACAGGAACCACAGGAAGAGTCCTCGTTTCATCGTCCGCCCTCTCACCACAATGGCCGCACACGGCCGATCACCTGATCGGCGCGCACCAGACCACTGGCCAGGTAACGCGAATCGAACGCGTCGGGGCTGCTGCCTTGCACGTAATAGTGTCCGGGCGGAATCCGGCCGCCCGCGATCGGGGCCAGCGGGTGACCGTCGTGGGTCGCCGGTTTGGCCCGGCCCACCGCTTCGCCATTGATCGCCACGTCCCGGCCCGCCACGCTGATCACATCGCCGGGCAGCCCGCGCACCTGCTTGAACAGCGGTTGCCCACGCAGCCCCGGGACAAAGGCCTGGGCCGGGCCGTCGAAGCGGTAAACGATCAACTCGCCGCGCTGCCAGGGCCCAGGCCCGGCCTGCAGCCAGGCCACCCGGTAAGGCAGGCTCGGGGTCCAGTTGAACAGCAGCGGCAGGCGTGGGGTCGGGTCGACCAGCAGGCGCAGATACGCCAGCGTCCAGATCAGCAGCAGCGGCCCATACAGGTACCAGCGCTGGCGCAGTTCGCCGCGCCAGACGTCGACGTAGCGGCGGCAGACGCCCGCCCGCGGGATGGGGTGCATCGGCAGGCGCTTCATGGCGGCGTCACCTTGCGTTGCAGCTCGCCGGTCAGGTCGCGCAGACGCCCCGGCGGGGCGGTGGCGGCACCTTTGACCACCACCAGACAGGCACATTCCCGCGGCAACTCGTCCAGCGCCACGCTCAGCCGTTGGGCAAACGCCGTGACCTGTTCCAGCGCGGCGTCACGCTCGCGGTCCGTGCGCGCCTCGGCCACTTGCCGGGTAAACGCCGCCTCCTGCGCACGGTAGACCTCGGCCAGGTCGATCATGCCGATGCTCAGCGCCGGCGCTACCCAGAGTCGGTGATAGAGCAGCAGCGCCACGGCCACCCACAGGGCATTGAGCGCCAGGGCGATCAGCAGCGGACGGGTCATGGCAGCAGCCCTCGCTGGCGCAGCAGTTCGGTGATCGCCTCGTCGATCGACAGCCCTTGCGCCCGCAAGGCGTCCAGCGGTGCGTTGTCTTCGAGCTTGTTGGAGAACAACAGGTGCGTGGCAGGGTCGAGGATATTGCGCGCCACGCCTTCGCCAACCGGCGAGCTGATATACAGCTCGGCATAGTGGCCGGGCTCCACCCGCAAGGACTGCAACAGCCGTTTCTTCGCGTCATCCAGGGCCAGACGCCCTTTGCGCTGCAGCATCTCGATCGACTCGGCCTTTTGCCGCAACAGGAACATCCAGTCCGAGCAGTTCAGGGCGGCTTCCATCTGCGCCGAACCGTAGTAGTCATCCGCACTTTGCGTGGCGGTGATCAAGGCCCCGCCGTATTTGCGGGCCCGCCGCGCGGCCTCTTCGATGACCACCGCTTTGACCGGATCGTCGGCCCCGGCGTCCCCCAGTTGCTGCTTGAGTTCGTCGATGATCAGCAGCTTGCGGGTGTTGCGGGTCAAGTACATTTCGCCGGTAATCCGGTGCAGCAGCATGATCGTGACGACCGCATGCAGGTCGGCGCGGCGTTGCAGTTCTTCGTTCTCGATGACGATGAAGTCGTTGGAGAAATCGACGTTGTTGCGCCCCTCGAAAAAGCGCGCGTATTGGCCCTCGCGGGCGTAGGGGTTGAGCATCACCGCCAGATCCTTCAGGCGCTGATCCTGATGCAGGCCCAACTCCTGCAGGCTGCCGTCCTTGAAGGCATCGCGCAGCGCGGTCAGGGTCAGGTCGTTGCCATGGGCCTTGAACAGCTTGAGCACCATCGCCGAGATGGCTTTGTACTGCACGTCATCCAGGCGGTTGTGCATCGAGGCCATCTTGGCGATGGCCGCTTCCAGCAGGTCGATGTCCTCGTTGATGTCACGCACCTGGGTAAACGGGTTGAGGCACAGGTCCACGTCGGGGCGGAATTCGATGTAAGTGCCCTTGGCCTTGCGGCACAGCTTCTCGAAGCTGCGCCCCAGGTCCTGCATCCAGACCTTGGCGCCGATGGCGCGGTACGACCAGGCCAGTTCATTGAGCAGCACCGACTTGCCCGCCCCGGGCGCGCCGATCACCGCCGCGTTGTAGTTGCCCAGATCGTTGTCGAACAGGTCCAGGGTCATCAACTGGCCACGGCGGCCGCCAAACACCAGCGCCGGGGTGCGGGTGCCGCGCCATTCGGCAATCAGCGGGGCCAGGTGCGCGGCATTGGCCGAGGTCTTGCGGGTGACCCGGCGCATCTTCAGCAGGTCCTTGTGCAGGCGCGGGCTGAGGCTCATCGGCAGGCTGGCGAGCAGCGCCTGGCGTTGCAGGTAGGTGTCGGCGTTGAGCGCAAACCCGCGGCTGCGCCAGATCGCCTGCGCGGTTTCGCTGGCGGCAGTGGCGTGCTCGGGACGGCAAAACAGCGCCAACTGGTGATACAGGCTGACCAGGTTGCCGCCGCTGTCCAGCGCCTGCGCGGCCGCGCTCCAGTCCTGCAGTTTCTTGCTGATGTCGGGCATCACCTGGGCCATCTTGCTGCGCGCGTTCTGGGTTGCGCGCACATGGTTGCCGGTGACCACCGCCTTGCTCTGGTGCGGGTCCAGAATGTGCACGCCCAGGGTCAGCAGGAACGGGCAGTGGTAATGCAGCTCCGGTTGCATCACGTCGCCGATCAGCGCCCCCATCTGCCACAGCGCATAGTGCTCGGGGTAGCTTTTGACTGAGAAAAAACGTGCCTCCAGAACATCATCGTGCTCGGCCTTCCAGAACCGTAGCGCATTGGGTTGGGCGTCCTGAATGGTGTCGGCATCGACGATTTGATCGCGCAGTTCGCGGCCAGGGTCATACACCTGCGGCGTTGCTTCGACCTGCTGCAGGCGGTCGCCATTGGTGAGCAGTGCGCACCAACGGATCAAGTCGGTGGCGTCGCAGATACGGTTCGGTAGTGAGGCTGCCTGCAGGGTTGAGGTCATCGATTCGCGCAGCCCGAGCAGGCGCTCGCGCAGCGCCCCGTCGCTGGCATGGCCGGGCATGCACACGCTGAACAGCAGCCGGAAGTCGCGCAGTTGATAGTGAAAACCGCTGGTCAGCGAGCGCCGCGCGCCGTGCAGCAGGTGCCCGACCCGCTGCCGCGCCAGACGGCGGAACAGGTTGCGGTTGCGCACCGGGCGCCCCCAGCGGGCGGCGCGTTGCGCCTGGTCTTCATCTTCCAGACGCAAGTTGGCGTAGCGCCGCAGGGTCGGGCGCAGGTGCGGCGAGGCCAGCAGGTGGAACTGCAGGCCGGTACCAGCCGGGCTGGTGGCAAACAGCGCCATCAGCACTTCGACCATGCGCTCATCGGCCCCGGCCTGGGGCAGCACCTCCAGCACAAAGCCCAGCCCGTCACGGTTGACGAACAGCTGCTCCTCGGCGATGTACGCCGAGTACGGCAGCCAGTCGGCGAACTGTTCGCTCGGGCTAAGGCGAGGGGAGCGCAAGGCCGACAGCGCGTCTTTCAGCGCATCGACAAAGGACGGGCTCATGGCGACGGCTCCGGCTCAATAGGCAGCGACCCCAGCAGCGGGTCGAAGCTGGGCGGCGGGGGCCGCACGGGGCGCTGTGGCGTGTCCGGCTCGCTCTGCGGTTCGAGTGTCAGCGGTGGCCGGATCGGGGCATAGGCTTCACGGATCTGGCGCTGCGCATGCTCAATCAGCCAGCGCCCATCATCGATCTGCACATACACAAAACTCTGGTCGTGCAGGTCGCCGTCACGGTCTTCCCACGGTTTGATCCACAGCCGTAGCAGGCGGTTATTGGAGCGCAGTGGGAGCACGGTGGGCGGCGATTCCGGCAGTGAAGCCGTAGCTGGGCGCTCGGCATCACGCGGTTGAGGCGCAACGGTGTGCGTGACGTGCTGTTGGCTGGGCAAGCGTTGTAGCACGGCGTTGGCGTAGACCCCCGAGATTGAATCGCAGGCCACGCCTTCCGGGGCCTGGCAGCCATATTGGCTGCTGCCCTGCAGTCCACTCAGGTTGGTGCAACTGCTGAGCAGCGTCATGAGGATCAGAGTCAGCCCGCAGGCAGTGGTTTTCATGGTGTGGCCTCCAGGGCGGGGTCGCCCGCCCGCTGCAGGCGCGCTTCGATCTGTTCGCGGCTCAGTGCTCCGCGACTGCGCTGGCCGTCCGCCCAAAGCAGGGTGGGCGTGCTATCGATGCGCAGTCGTAGGGCCAGTGCCGCATTGCGTTGGATCGGGTTGTCGCAGGAAGCCTGTGGGGCGAGCCCACTGTCGTCTTGATGCAATACCCATTGCTGCCATGCACGTTGCCGATCGGGTGCGCACCACAGGCGGATCGGCAGTTGTTCGCCAAGGAAGGGCAGCGGGAAAACTGACAGCGTGAGGTTGTCGATCGGCGCCAATTCGGCTTCCAACGTCTGGCAATAGGAACAGGCGGGATCACTGAATACGACCAGCCGGCGTTGGCCGTTGCCGCGGACGTAGGTGATGGCATCGGCCAGCGGCAGGGTCTTCATGTCCACGCTCGGCGGGGTGTCGAGCGGGTCTGGTGCAGGCCCGGTCAATTCGCGCAGGGTCTTGCTGTCGAACAATCGGCCAAACAGAAAATAGCGTGGTTGCGCGGCCATGACATACGCCACGTTGTCCTGCATCCACACCTCAAACAGGCCGGCCACGGGCGTCGACCGAGCGCTGCTGAAGACGGTGCCGGGATGCTGGTCCCGCAGTGTGCTCAGCAGGGTTTCAGCGTTTTCGTTTGCCAAGACGAGCGTTGGTGTGACGGTAACGAGCAGGGCCATCAGCACTGAGCGCCGTTCAATCGCTTTCATCGTCGAGATCCTCCTGCGCCAAAGTGGCCGGGGCTTCAATGCGCACGCCCTTGGTGATCACCACATCGATCTCGCGGCCGGCATCGACCTCGATCACCGGGAAGGTTTTTTCCGCCAGCTGGATGTAGTACTGCGCCAGCCGATCCAGTGCCTGGCCGATCCCGGTGCCGATGCCAGCGCGGTAGACATTGCTGCCCGACACGCTGGAGACGGTGCCGAGCGGGGTGGTGGCGTACTCGGTGGAGGCCGCTGCGATGCCGCGTCCCAGGCCACTGATCACACCGGTCATCAGCGCGTTGGCCAGCAGTTGGCCCTGTTTCGTGACCAAGCGTCCGCGCACGCCGACCTTGCCGTCCTCGCCGTAGACGCTGCCCTGAATCTTCACTTCCAGGGTGCGGCCATCGGTACGCACGCACGACAGGTTTTCGGTGCGCAGGTAGGCGCGCTCGGCGCTGATGTCGCCATACCCGGCGGCCACCACGAAGCACTCGCGGTACTCGCCGCGAAAGCGGTTGGGCAGCACGCTGTTGTCCGCCAGCCGGATCAGCACCGGGTGCGGGTTGCTCTGGGCCTGGCCGCCGGTGGGCGCGTCCAGTCCACCGAGCAAGGTGCCGCGGGTAAAGCTGACCGGCAGAAAGGTGGTCACGCGGTCGGCCTCCGCCACCGGCGCGGCGGGGTTTGTTTGCGCGGTGCCGGTCGACGTGTTCACCGCCGCCAGTTGGATATGCACGATGGCCGGGCGCGCTGGCGCTGGCGGCAGGGGCGGCGGGCCGTCGGGCAGGGCCGGTGGTGACGTAAAGGCGGGGGAGGTCAGCGGCAGCAACGTGTCAGCGGGTGGCTCCAGCGCCGGTGCGGTGCCGCCGGTGAGTTTTTGTTCCAGTTCAAGCAGCCGCTGCTGGGTGCTGTGCTCAAAGCTTTGACGCTCTTGATTGAGCCGCGCCTGGGCCTCCCGTTCGCTTTCGTACTGCGCCAGTTTGCGCCCGGCATTGCCGACCCAGCGGTCCAGCGGATTGACCTGGCTGCCCGGTGCCATGACCCCGATCTGGGTCGCCGGGCCAGGGGCGCCTGGCGCCGAGCCGAGGCTGGGCGGTTGTTCGGTCAGGGTGAACACCAGCCACAGCAGGCCAACCCCGCCGGTCAGCAGCAGGATCAGCAGGGCGTACTGGCGCTGGCGGGGCGAGAGCCGTTCCCACAGGGCGGGCAGTGCGTTGAGCGGTGTGTGGTCGGGAGCGGTCATGGCTGGACCTCCGCGCGCCGGATCACGTAGACCGCGCTGGACCCGCCCGGCGCTAGGGTGTGTTGCTCGATGGCCACGGCCAGCACCGCGTCACCGGCACGGTCGAACTCCTGCTCGGCCAGCACCAGTTCGGCCGCACTCAGGTTGTGCAACTGATAGTGCTCCCCGATCAGTTCCCGGCCCTCGTACCGGTGCTGCAAGGTGACGCGGGCTTCGCGCCACAGCGCCAGCGAGCGGTCAATGTCGACGCGTTGATAGCCGGGCGGCAGTTGCGCCGTGGCCAGCGCACTCAGCAGGTGCTTGAGCGCCTGCACATGGCGGGTCGCGCGGCCCGTGCTGCGCCCGGCCGGTGCGGCCAGGGCGCTGTCGCGAATCACAATGGTGTCGGCCGGGGTGTCGACCGGGCGCAGGATCAGGGTGTAGGTCGCCTGCGCCGAGGCCACGAACAGGTTGACCGGCTTGTCGCTGTCAGCGACCGGGCGCAGGTAGATTTCGCCCTTGCTGCGGTCGCACTCCAGGATGATCTCGCCGGCCGGATTGAGCGCCAGGGCGGGCGGTTCGGCCATGCCGGGGATCGCTTGCGGGCTCGCGAGCGGGCTGCAGGTGCTGGAATAAATGCTGCCGAACACATCGGTGATCGGTGCCCCTTCGATGCGGATACGGGTTGGCTCGCGACGCGACAATATGGCCTCGACCGCAACCCCGTCGCGGGCTTCAATCACTTGCTGGGCCAGGGCCGTCCCACTGAGCCACAGGCTCAGCAGGCCGACGCCCACGCTTCGGCTAGGGATGTGCATCGTCCACCTCCTCGAAGGTGTTGAGCTGCAGACGCCCACCGATGAAATGAAAACGGATGCGGTAGGCCTTTTGTTCGCTGGCGGTTTCCAGCCCGTTGATCAGGGTGCGCAGGCGGCCGTACACCACGACCTGTTGCCGGGCCTCGTCGGGCACCAGCTGCTGCGGCGCAAAGTAGGTGCTGGCATTCAGGCGTTTGAGCCGATCCGCCTCGACCTCCTGGCGCGCCTTGAGGCCGCCGTGCTGGTCGGGCTGGACATAGCTGAGCAGGGTGTCCTTCTTCCAGTCGATGCTGTCCGGGGTCACGTCCAGCACCAGCCAGGCGACAAAGCTGCCCATCTGTTCGAGGTAGGCATTGCTGGCCATGCCGCCGCTGACCCAAAACGGCTGGCTGATGCTGGGTGGCACCAGCACCGTGCGCTCGCGACCAATGAGGCTCAGCACCGTCAGGGTTGAGAGCAGTTGGGTGATCGCCAGCACGCCAACCACCACGCCCAGGCTGCGGCTCAGGCGCCGCAGTTGCTTGAGGTCATGGTTCAGTCGCTCGAAGTCCATCGCCCTGGCACCTCATCCGACCAGCCGCCGCAGGTACGACGGCGGAGTGGCGTGCATCGAGGTCAACGGCGTGCTCGGCAAATGCCAGTACAACCAATGCAGGACAAAGGCCGGGTGCTTGTCGTGTTTGGTGTGCGCAATCCAGCGTGCCAGCAGCAGGCCGGCCCCCACGCAGATAAAGAACGCCAGCTTGCCGCCGCTGAGGTAGCCCACCAGCGCGCCGAACAACACCGGGGCGGCCACGTCCACATCCCAGAAACCGAGCTTCCAGGGATCGTCGAGGCGGCGGGGGATATAGGTCGAAGCGTCCATCACACCACCGCGCCCATGATCGCCCCGGCAATCACCAGCCCCACGGCGGCGAAGATCGCCAGCCCGACATAGAACAGCACCGGCCCGAAATTGCGCAGTGCGCTGAGTGAGATCAGCGCCACCACAAAGCCGATAAAGCCCACCAGCGCCTTGATCCCGGGGCTGATCGCGGCCAGTTGGGTCAACGCCGAGGTCAGCGGCCCGGTGATGCCGGTGAAACCGACCAGGTCCAGCGCGTGGCCGGGCAGTACCCGCAGGAGCAGCAGGCAACCGACCGCCAGCGCCAGGATGACGGCCAGCGTGAGCCGGATTCGGCAGCGGGGCAGAGGGGGGATGGCGGTCATGGCAGGCTCCCAGGTTCGATCAAAATATCCACGCGCCGGTTCTGGGCACGGCCCTCGGCGGTCTCATTGCTGGCAACAAAACAGCAGGCGCCATGGCCACGGAGGTCGATGCCGAGCGCGGGGCGGTCGTGCGTGCGCAGCAGGTAATCGCGCACGGCCTCAGCGCGTTGTCGCGACAGGTTGAGGTTCACGGCTGCCGGGCCGCGGCTGTCGGTGTAGCCGTTCAACTGAATTCGCCGGGCCTGGGCCGCGTCATCGACCAAGGCGTCCAGCACCGCCTGCGCGGTGGCATCCAGGCGCGCAGTGCCGAAGGCGAAGGTCACGCGTGCCTCGCGCGGTGCCGGGGCGATCCGCGCGCGGACGGCCAGGGTCTTGGCCGTAACGATCGGGCAGGCCGACAGCCTGCAGCGCATAAAGCGCGCCTCGCGGCCGTGGCCAAACTGGGCGATGCGCCACGGCTCGTCGGGCACCGGAGCAGGCTCGTCCGGCGTGCTTCGACACGCGCAGAGCAGCAGCACACTGCTGCCGACCACCAGCCACGGCAGGCGGCGGGCGTAATCACCCCGGCGATTCATGGCATCACCCGGATCGCGACCAGCGTGGCCGGACGCGAAGCGGCGGTGGGCATCGGCCGAGTACCAGGCAACTGCCGATAGACCTTCCAGGCATAGCGCGCCCGCGCCTGTGCACAGGCAGCGCCGCGCAAACGGGTGCAGGCGGCGTTGTACGCCCCGACCGCATTCCAGGTCCGGCCATGCCGGGCGAACGACTCGGCCAACAGCCCGGCTCCGACCTGCAGATTGGTGCAGGGATTCCACAGATCCACCTCCCGAATCCCGCGCTTGGCCAGTCGGGACAGGTGCGAACTGTTGATCTGCATCAGCCCGATGTCATAGCTGCCGGTGCGGCGCAGATGCGAGCGATTGACCGCCCCGGGATCCAGGTCCGACTCGACCTTGGCCACGGCGTAAAGCAGCTCGGCCGGGACCCCGGACCGCTGCGCGGCCTGCGCCCAGCACTGCGCCACCGCCTCACGGGAACACAGCCCGAGCAGCAGCGCTGCGGTGCACAGTGGCAATCGTTGAAGCGACATGAAGGCCGACCCTCCGCGCAAGGCTTGATGGGATTCATCAAGGCTGGAGGGTCACGATACGGCGGGGGGAAGAGGCTGGCAGTGCGGAATGCCGCCCAATTCAGAGGGATTCAGTGGTTGGCGTGAAACGGACATCTGACCGTTGCGCCAAACTTATGTATGGCAGGTAAGGCCTTCCAAAATCGCTAGAAGCACAGACTGCGCTCAACTGAAATTACCGAGGCTGTGCTGCTAGTTGGGCAGTCACACTGCTAGCACGGGCGAGAAGTAAATTCTGTTGGTTGTGGCAAGTTGCCATCAGGCGTTTTAGAATCCTTGCTCATTGGTTGATCTAGTAAAAATTGCGTAATTTTGGATCGTCACTCCATTTGCTAGGTCGCTTGCAGCGACTTAGTACACTCGGTTGAATACAAGGACGTAGCATTGTTCGTACCCAAACTCTGATGCCGTCGGTAGCTGATGGCTATGAGCAACTGCAAGCGTTCCTCGCGCAAAACGAAACGGACCTCAATTTATGTGGCATGACAACGAAACAACCGTCGACTATTTGAACTTTGGCGTGGTTGCCGATGCCTGCGCTAGCCTCCTACGGCAGAGTCATGGTGAGCCGATTTCGATAGGCGTGTCAGGTGGCTGGGGCGCAGGCAAGTCTTCCCTAGTCAAGATGATTGCGGCGCGCCTCGATACCAATCCTCTCACCGTGGATGGAAGTTTATA
>ERZ1673734.1211-NODE-1211-length-17698-cov-162.885620_pt1 | contig 17698 bp, 25 predicted proteins | sample MGYA00580199_ERZ1673734 | MGnify/ENA primary metagenome ERZ1673734 (study PRJEB41218, sample SAMN15661742) | gut metagenome | host: Homo sapiens | place: Canada: London | collected 2015-08-20/2019-03-30 | study: EMG produced TPA metagenomics assembly of...
GCTCCGGATGAATATGATGATCTCATATCAGGAACTTGTTCGCACCTTCCTTAGACCCTCCGCATCTTGAGAGTGTTGGTGATAACGCCTGGATGGGAAAGAAATATGGACGGCTGAATAAAGATGCCTGGCGTGATGATTCGCGACAGAGATTTAAAGAAGCCTTTCGGGTGTTGAGGCCGCACGGCGTTCTGATTTTTTAATGGAATGAAACGCAAATACCGGTAAGCCAGATTCTGGCACTGACAGACAGAAAACCTGTTATCTGTCAACGAACAGGGAAAAAACGATAAAACCCACTGGATTATTTTTATGAAAGAGGCATCCAGTGAGTAGATTCGTAAGGCTACAGATACGTATATCTGAATAATTAAATTCAGTTCTGTAAATAAAATTTAATCCTTACCCGGATGGATTTCTGCACCCTCAGAACATCAGGAGGCCGCCCGAAAGGGCGGTAGTGAAATGCGAAAGTTCAAAATTATTATTGAAACGGGAATAGCTGGTGGAGATTTTGAGGATGTATTCGAAGTGGACGATGACGCAACACCTGAGGAAATTCATGACGGAGCATAAGAAATTTTCTTTAACTACTGCAATTACTCATACCACGAAATAAAAGACGATGAGGAAGAACAAAGTGGCTGATTTTTGTTCAGCTAAATATAACATCAGTTTTGAAGAGCGGGATGAACTATTAATGGACTATGGTGAGTTACGCGGTGGAAGTGCTGCTGATGTCGAATCCTAGCGTGATGACTATGAAGCGGGAAAAACTCCGGTCGAAGCATATTGTGATGAGTGGGGCGATGAATGAGCGAGATTAATTATCAGGAAGGGCATGAAACGGCGGGGCAAGCAAAACCAGTGGCATGGCGATATCGCTACGTGAAAAAAGGCGTTACGGACTTTCAGGGGAAGTAGTGGTCTGGTGACTGGAAATATGTACCGAAAAAAGAGGATTGTAACGACAGGCCGAACTATCAAATTCAGGCCTTATTCACTGCCTCACCAGTCCCAGTTACATCAGAAGAACTGGTTAAAGCTGTGCACTTTTATGAACAACTAAAACGCGAAAATCCACCAACATCCGGCAACTAGATTAATGGATTAACTATGTCGGTTAAACGACCAGCCAACTGAAAAAGCGGAAACCTGATTACAGGTTGCCAGATAAGGCAATGAGCTACCTGGCGCGGAACGGACTGATAAGTATGGGGAATGTTTTACGATGAACCTTTAGACTAAAGAGTTTGTAACGCTATGTAAGTGATTTTTTCTGGTTTAGATATTTATATGTCCGGCCAAATTGAGGTGTGTTTAAATGTAATTGCACATTGATTGTAGGAGGAATAATGAAAAACGCATTGCAGTTTTTGTTTGTTGCGTTCTGGTTGTTCGCATCATGTATGCCCATCATCTTCACAGCAAGGTATATGGAAAAAGTTGATGTTTTGATATTAATATTTGGATATATAAATGCCCTTTTTTTAGGGGTGTTCATGGCGGTCATGTGCATTGAATACTGGCGGTAAATACAGCGAACTCCATTGGTTTAGTTGGATATTTACTGTGCTGGACAAAAACGGTTTGCGGGGAAATCTTAGTTAAGTAGAATGACTGCGGGTGCTTGAGGCTATCTGCCTCGGGCATGGACACCAACGGCAGATAGAGAAAAGCCCCAGTTAACATTACGCGTCCTGCAAGACGCTTAACATTAATCTGAGGCCAATTTCATGCTAGACACATGTAGGTTAGCCTCTTACGTGCCGAAAGGCACGGAGAAGCAGGCTATTGTTAACACCAAGCTGTAATGTCCCCTTTGAACCATTCTAAAATGTCCCCAGACAATTCTCTGGGGGATTTTTCATGATCAAAGAGACTGTTACGATGAGTCATAAGGAACTCCACCGACTTCAGATTATTCAGGAACAAGCTGCGGCACGCATTGGCATTTCTATTCGGCAGGTTAAACGTCTGGTGCAACGGTATAGAAATGAAGGGCCTTCTGGTCTGGTTTCCCACCGACGTGGAAAGCGTCCTAATAATTCCTTTTCTACTGAATTCAGAGCAACAGTAATTTCACTCCTCAAAGGCCGTTACGCTGATTTTGGACCTACGTTTGCGTGCGAAAAATTGCGCGAGATACACGGTTTATCTTTATCCGTTGAAACTCTCAGAAAGTGGATGATAGAAGAGGGGTTATGGCGTGAACGCCGTCGTAAAATTGCCCGTATATATCAACGCCGCATGCGACGACCATCTTACGGTGAACTGATCCAGATTGATGGCTCACCTCATGACTGGTTTGAAAATCGAGGCCCCAGATGTACACTGATCGTTTTCATTGATGATGCCACCAGTGCGTTGATGGCGTTGCGTTTTGTGCCTGCTGAAACAACCCGGGCTTACATGGAAACCCTCCGGGGTTACCTTAATGATCATGGCGTACCGCTCGCTCTCTACTCTGATAGACACAGTATATTCAGGGTAAATAACCCAGAGCGGGAAGGTGAGCTGACCCAGTTCACTCGTGCGATAAAGACACTGGGCATCGAGCCAATCCATGCCAACAGCCCGCAGGCAAAAGGGCGGGTAGAGCGCGCCAATCAGACACTACAGGACAGGCTGGTCAAAGAAATGCGGCTTCAGAATATCAGTGATATTGAAACAGCAAATGCATGGTTGCCGACCTTTATTGAAGCCTATAACAACCGGTTCGCTACGTCGCCTCGTACTACTGATAATGCTCATCTTGATGTGCACCATTCTGAAGAGGAACTGGGTTATATCTTCAGCCTACAGGCGAAGCGCGTTCTGTCTAAAAATCTCACTTTCCAGTACAAAAGCAGTGCGTTTCAGGTACGCAGTGAGGGCCGGGGATATCGACTTAGGCATTCGGTTGTTACTGTATGCGAGAACTTTGACGGTGAAATTAACGTTCTGTATGACGGGAAAGCGCTGGGCTGGGAAAAGTATGTTGATGGCCCGGAGCCTATACCACTGGATGATGAAAAGAGTGTCCATGAACGAGTGGATAATGCCCGTATTGATTTACGCTCAAAATACTATGTTAAACCTAAAGCTGACCATCCCTGGCTTACGCGCCGAACGCAAAGTCATCAGCAAGTTAAGCCCCCGAAGTTACCTAAAAAGAAGCCTGATCCCGATAAAAAAGATTGAAACCAAGATCGATTCGGTTGAGTGCATATCCATTCATAGGGTAGATTCTTAAGTCGCGTTTCTGGTGTTCATTTTCGGGTGGTTTGTTACTTGTTTTACCGGGGATATGCCAGAAACGCGCTGAGTCAGTCTGGGCGGTGCGCGTAATGAGGCGTTATGGTAAATAGCCTATGCTAATGTCCGCTAAGAGCAAGAAGCGGAAGTTGGCAGTTTTGTGGACTGTCCCCACAAAAGTGACTACAGAAATAGTTGCAATTCATAATTGATCATGGGTTGTCAGTTAAACTCGTGGCGATTTAAATAGACTAATTGGGAGTGCGTCCATTACTTATATCTTGTAATGTTAACTATCAGAAATGATACAAAGATAATATGTCTTTAAAGAAAAGGCTGATGGCGAAAAGTGGCCCGATGAGGGCCACAATACGGCTGTCACTTAGACGTAAATATCAATGGTGCCAGCGGTATTTGTATCGTCTTTTTTCTCTTCTTTTTTATCAGGCTGAACTGTCGCGTCTTCATTCTTTTTCTCTGCCTGCTGCCTTAACAACTGCTCCAGTTGAGCCCAGAGGCTTTCAATTTGCTTCTGTACCAATGCAGCCATTTCTTTTTTCTGCTGTGTCGTCATCCCCTCTTCCGATGAGATTTTCCCAAGCTTTTCAGTCAGCACCTGAATTTGTCTTGTGATTTTGGCTATTTCTGATGTTCCTTCCGGGGCGGAGTTGTTTGAAATAACGGTTGAGGTATTTCCCTGAATTGTGACAGACATAGATTTCTCCTTTTAAAAAAGCACTATCGGCATGCACAAAAAAATCTTTAATCGTATTTCTTGTGTCATTAATTGTTTGATGTTCAGATTGTTTTCCTCGCGGGCTGGGCGCCTCAGAAAGTAAAGCTTGTTGACAGGGGTAAACGTTCGGCAATAATTTTCTGCCGCATGCGGGTGTTGCATAAAACGTGTTACGTTCCTTTATCGACAGGTCAGGTCACCGCTCACCCGCCGACGAGAAAGCAACACTGACATGCTAAAGCAAAAAATAGATGAATAAGTTGAGTTGTGCATATGTAGCCTGACCGTCACAAAGTATATGGTGTCTGTACCAGTAAGATGATGGCCGGACTCTTTAAAAACGAGCTGACCTGCACAATACAGGATGGACTTAGCAATGGCTGCTCCTGGCACAAAGCGGACAGTGATCACCGTTCTTACGACTACTTTCTGACTTCCTTCGTGACTTGCCCTAAGCATGTTGTAGTGCGATACTTGTAATGACATTTGTAATTACAAGAGGTGTAAGACATGGGTAGCATTAACCTGCGTATTGACGATGAACTTAAAGCGCGTTCTTACGCCGCGCTTGAAAAAATGGGTGTAACTCCTTCTGAAGCGCTTCGTCTCATGCTCGAGTATATCGCTGACAATGAACGCTTGCCGTTCAAACAGACACTCCTGAGTGATGAAGATGCTGAACTTGTGGAGATAGTGAAAGAACGGCTTCGTAATCCTAAGCCAGTACGTGTGACGCTGGATGAACTCTGATGGCGTATTTTCTGGATTTTGACGAGCGGGCACTAAAGGAATGGCGAAAGCTGGGCTCGACGGTACGTGAACAGTTGAAAAAGAAGCTGGTTGAAGTACTTGAGTCACCCCGGATTGAAGCAAACAAGCTCCGTGGTATGCCTGATTGTTACAAGATTAAGCTCCGGTCTTCAGGCTATCGCCTTGTATACCAGGTTATAGACGAGAAAGTTGTCGTTTTCGTGATTTCTGTTGGGAAAAGAGAACGCTCGGAAGTATATAGCGAGGCGGTCAAACGCATTCTCTGAACCAAAGCATGACATCTCTGTTTCGCACCGAAGGTGACACTTCTGCTTTGCGTTGACAGGAGAAGCAGGCTATGAAGCAGCAAAAGGCGATGTTAATCGCCCTGATCGTCATCTGTTTAACCGTCATAGTGACGGCACTGGTAACGAGGAAAGACCTCTGCGAGGTACGAATCCGAACCGGCCAGACGGAGGTCGCTGTCTTCACAGCTTACGAACCTGAGGAGTAAGAGACCCGGCGGGGGAGAAATCCCTCGCCACCTCTGATGTGGCAGGCATCCTCAACGCACCCGCACTTAACCCGCTTCGGCGGGTTTTTGTTTTTATTTTCAACGCGTTTGAAGTTCTGGACGGTGCCGGAATAGAATCAAAAATACTTAAGTAGCGCGCAGGGATAAGAGGGATGGTCCCTTAAAGGGGAGAGCTAATTATCCGGAAGGATTCTGATGATGAACATCGAAGAACTGCGTAAAATTTTTTGTGAAGATGGCCTCTATGCTGTGTGCGTTGAAAATGGAAATCTTGTTAGTCATTACCGCATTATGTGTTTGCGAAAGAATGGGGCTGCGTTAATTAATTTTGTGGATGCTCGGGTCACGGACGGATTTATCTTGCGCGAAGGTGAGTTTGTCACTTCATTACAGGCATTGAAAGAGATCGGAATAAAAGCTGGCTTTTCTGCTTTTTCAGGAGAATAAACTCATCTACAATCTTGCGCGGGGCTGAACTCCCGCTGAGTAACACCGTGCCACCGGAGAAAACCGATGGCACGCAACGCAAAATATTACAATTCTGATAATTCGCCCGTTCTTGCCTGCACGCACGGGCGGTATTCTCACGCATTCAAGTCTGAATGGTTCCAGCACCCTCCATGCACTGCAGAACAGGCCGAATGGCTGATTCATTCTTACCGCAGGCGCGGGTTCGAGGTTAAGAAAGCTCTCAGTCTCGACTATCGGCACTGGATAATCTCTGTCAGGCTGCCTTATTCCGAACGCCCACCACGTGCGTCCCGCACTTTCCAGCAACGGATCTGGAGGTAACGTGCGGGTATTACTTAGACCTGTTCTGGTGCCTGAGCTTGGGCTGGTGGTCCTTAAGCCGGGCCGTGAATCCATACAGATATTTCATAATCCTCGAGTGCTGGTGGAACCGGAACCAAAAAGCATGCGTAATCTGCCATCCGGAGTCGTTCCTGCCGTTCGCCAGCCGCTGGCGGAAGACAAAACATTGCTGCCGTTTTTTAGTAACGAACGGGTGATTCGTGCTGCTGGCGGCGTTGGCGCATTGTCCGACTGGCTATTACGTCATGTTACATCCTGCCAGTGGCCTAATGGCGATTACCATCACACTGAAACAGTCATTCACCGTTATGGTACCGGCGCAATGGTGTTGTGCTGGCACTGCGACAACCAACTGCGTGACCAGACATCGGAATCACTGGAGCTGCTTGCTCAACAAAATCTGACAGCATGGGTGATTGACGTCATCCGTCACGCAATAAGCGGTACGCAGGAGCGGGAATTATCTTTGGCTGAATTATCCTGGTGGGCGGTCTGCAATCAGGTGGTGGATGCACTACCTGAGGCTGTATCGCGTCGTTCGCTGGGATTACCAGCGGAAAAAATCTGCTCGGTGTACCGCGAAAGCGACATCGTACCGGGAGAGCAGACCGCCACCAGCATATTGAAACAACGCACAAAAAATCTTGCACCGTTGCCTTACGCCCACCAGCAACAAAAATCACCACAGGAAAAGACGGTGGTAAGCATCACCGTTGATCCAGAGTCTCCGGAATCTTTCATGAAGCTGCCTAAACGTCGCCGCTGGGTTAAGGAGAAATACACACGTTGGGTTAAGACACAGCCGTGTGCTTGCTGCGGTATGCCAGCCGACGATCCGCATCATCTGATTGGTCACGGGCAGGGCGGAATGGGAACAAAAGCACATGATCTCTTTGTGTTGCCTTTGTGCAGAAAGCATCACAACGAGCTGCATACTGATACAGTGGCATTTGAAGATAAGTATGGCTCCCAACTGGAGCTGATATTTCGTTTTATCGATCGCGCGCTGGCAATTGGCGTACTGGCGTAAGTGGAGAACGAGCATGAACCTTGAAGCCTTACCAAAATATTACTCCCCAAAATCTCCAAAATTGAGCGATGACGCTCCAGCGACAGGCACCGGTTGTTTAACAATTACGGATGTAATGGCAGCGCAGGGGATGGTGCAGTCGAAAGCACCACTTGGGTTGGCCTTATTTCTGGCAAAAGTTGGTGTTCAGGACCCTCAGTTTGCGATTGAAGGCCTGCTAAATTACGCGATGGCACTGGATAACCCGACATTGAACAAATTGAGTGAAGAAATCCGGTTACAGATTATTCCTTACCTCGTGAGTTTTGCCTTTGCTGATTACTCCAGGTCTGCGGCAAGTAAGGCTCGCTGTGAGCATTGTTCAGGTACGGGATTTTATAATGTATTGCGCGAAGTGGTGAAACACTACAGACGCGGGGAATCTGTAATCAAGGAAGAATGGGTGAAGGAACTATGTCAGCATTGCCATGGTAAGGGCGAAGCCAGCACAGCGTGCAGAGGGTGTAAGGGTAAAGGGATTGTTCTGGATGAAAAAAGAACCCGGTTTCATGGCGTACCGGTATATAAGATTTGTGGGCGTTGTAATGGAAACCGGTTTAGTCGCTTACCGACCACGCTGGCACGACGTCATGTCCAGAAGCTGGTACCAGACCTGACCGATTATCAGTGGTATAAGGGGTATGCGGACGTCATTGGTAAACTGGTAACAAAGTGCTGGCAGGAAGAAGCATACGCGGAAGCGCAATTGAGGAAGGTGACGAGATAAATGATTTTTGCTGAAGATGGCGACATGATGTTTGCATTTTTCAAAAAATATGGATAAAATTTTTTCAACGATGGGCTTTGTATACCCGACGTTAAGAAAAAGTAGAAAACCCGCTGATGAGCGGGTTTTGTGCTTTAAATGGGGCAATGGTAATGTTGAATCTCATCCCGGGACTCATGTCTGTTAACTTATTATTTAGCTGGTGACTTGGTTATTTGCCTGATGTTTAAAATGTTTTCTTCCAGTACAATGTCCCTAAACACAATGAGTCTGCTTATTATATTATTAGCAGAGCTATTACGGCCAAAGTACAGCATAAGCTTTTAAAGCCAATCAACCAGTCATCAAGACAGACGGGGTTATTCATAAAAACTCTCCATGTGTGATCCGATGGGGCCTGAAATTAAAGCTTTAATATAGCTCATGAAAGGTAAACATTGGCAGCTGAAGGGCCACGCAGACCATTTATCCGGCAAAATTCCACGCGTAATCCGGTGGTAATTTCTTCTGCATCGCGGAGATTGAGCGCTGAAACATGAAGCTGGACATCGATACGACCATCGGATGGGGTGATAAGACCCTTGCCGCTTTTGCCGTCAAAGGTTTTGACAATTCCTGTCATTTTACGGGACAAAAAAATTCCTTAATACTGATAACTTGGCGCACTATACACACGTTCCTGAAGAAAGCTATAGTTTTTTGATGGGGTTGAAGATGGCTGGATGTCTAAAATAAACATTGCTTCATATGTTCAACTATGCGTTAATGATTGCGTCGGTTTGAAGAACAGACGATATACGAAGTAGTTTACTAAAGCAGTTCTCATTTCAGGTGTTATTCACTTATTCCTTCTTTGAGTCTCTCCAATTAAGTACGAAGTCGTTTCTGTTATGCAAACCATTTATGCCGAAAGGCTCAAGTTAAGGAATGTAGAATGTCAAATAAAATGACTGGTTTAGTAAAATGGTTTAACGCTGATAAAGGTTTCGGCTTTATTTCTCCTGTTGATGGTAGTAAAGATGTGTTTGTGCATTTTTCTGCGATTCAGAATGATAATTATCGAACCTTATTTGAAGGTCAAAAGGTTACCTTCTCTATAGAGAGTGGTGCTAAAGGTCCTGCAGCAGCAAATGTCATCATTACTGATTAAAATTCATCGCTCGTCTGTATACGATAACGAAGAAGGCTGATGCCTGAGTAGAGATACGGACAGAGTAGTGAATATTGGATCTCTTTAATAAAAAGTAAGGAGGTCCAATACATGAAACAATGGCTAGCATATTTGGCAAAATCTTAATCAGGAAAAGTATGCTAACCATTGTGGTGAAGTGCAGGTTTGCTGCATGAATAGTTTTACAGCAGAAGCTAACTGCTGGCATGGCAAAACAAAGTGCGTAAGTGGATGACTCCCACAAAAAGCACCACAATCTCAAACCCGCTCAGGCGGGTTTTTTATTATCTGCTTTAAATATATTATTAAAATATAAAAAATACTTGTTACTAATAAAATCAATCAGGCTACAGCTTTAAGATTTGTCTGGAATACTTTGTTGCAATGAGGGCAGATCAAAAGGGCACCTTTTTGTACTCTTGAAAAACTGTGTTCTGACTCTTGGGTGCAGTTTGGGCAGGAACATTTAACGAGATAATTACGGCGTGATTTTGAGTTTTTACGTTCTGACATAGGCTTTTCCTGTATAAATGGCCGTATACAGTACACTAAATATGAAAACATTTCTCGTATTATTATTTTATATATGACTTTCTTTCAAAATAATTACCCACATTTTTAATGTGTATGTTTTTTTAGCGCCGTTGAGAACAACGTGTGCTGTCAAAACTACCCCGTAGACTCCGATCTTTTCAAACATATTGCACCATCCGTGTACATCGGGGTGAGGATATGAAATCAATGGATAAGTTAACAACAGGTGTTGCCTATGGCACATCGGCGGGTAATGCTGGTTTCTGGGCATTGCAGTTACTCGATAAAGTAACTCCGTCACAGTGGGCTGCAATCGGTGTGCTGGGTAGCCTGGTTTTTGGCCTGCTGACGTATCTGACAAATCTTTATTTCAAGATTAAAGAAGACAGGCGTAAGGCTGCGAGAGGAGAGTAATCCAATGACTCAAGACTATGAACTGGTTGTGAAAGGAGTCCGTAATTTTGAGAATAAAGTTACGGTAACTGTAGCCTTACAGGACAAAGAACGCTTTGACGGTGAAATTTTTGACCTGGATGTCGCCATGGACCGTGTTGAAGGAGCTGCGCTGGAGTTTTATGAGGCAGCAGCCAGAAGGAGCGTCCGGCAAGTCTTCCTGGAAGTAGCAGAAAAATTGTCAGAAAAAGTTGAGTCTTATCTGCAGCATCAGTACTCCTTTAAGATTGAAAATCCTGCCAATAAGCACGAGCGTCCTCATCATAAATATCTATGAACACAAAAATCAGATACGGCCTGTCGGCTGCCGTTCTGGCGCTGATTGGTGCTGGCGCATCTGCTCCTCAGATACTTGACCAGTTTCTGGACGAAAAAGAAGGTAACCACACAATGGCATACCGCGATGGTTCTGGCATATGGACCATCTGTCGGGGTGCCACAGTGGTGGATGGAAAAACCGTTTTTCCCAATATGAAACTGTCGAAGGAAAAATGCGACCAGGTCAACGCCATTGAGCGTGATAAGGCGCTGGCATGGGTGGAGCGCAATATTAAAGTACCACTGACCGAACCACAAAAAGCGGGTATCGCGTCATTTTGTCCCTATAACATTGGCCCCGGTAAGTGTTTCCCGTCGACGTTTTATAAGCGGCTGAATGCTGGTGATCGTAAAGGTGCATGCGAAGCGATTCGCTGGTGGATTAAGGATGGCGGACGCGATTGCCGCATTCGTTCAAATAACTGTTACGGTCAGGTTATTCGTCGTGACCAGGAGAGCGCATTAACCTGCTGGGGGATAGAACAGTGAATCAGATATTCATGGTGATTTTTCTCGTGTTGTCAGGATTTATCGTCGGAAATGTCTGGAGCGACCGAGGATGGCAAAAAAAATGGGCGGAACGTGATGCTGCCGCATTATCACAAGAGGTAAATGCTCAATTTGCTGCTCGAATAATTGAACAGGGGCGAACTATAGCCCGTGATGAGGCTGTTAAAGATGCGCAACAGAAATCTGCTGAAATTTCTGCCAGGGCTGCTTATCTGTCTGATAGTGTTAACCAGTTGCGTGCCGAAGCAAAAAAATATGCCATACGCCTTGACGCAGCGAAGCATACCGCAGATCTTGCCGCTGCCGTCAGAGGCAAAACAACCAAAACCGCCGAAGGAATGCTCACCAACATGCTCGGAGATATTGCAGCAGAAGCTCAGCTTTATGCTGAAATTGCTGACGAACGCTACATCGCAGGAGTGACTTGTCAACAGATCTATGAATCTTTAAGAGATAAAAAGCATCAAATGTAGGGTAATATTAAATCGGAACATTTACATCGCGGAATGTAAAATTTAAATAAAAAGGACTCTTCCATGAGCCAAAATTCCTGAAATCTTAAGGGTAAGATAAAAGGTCTTAATCAGAATGACACGTTTTATTAATAAATAAAGCTATTCTTTCATTGCTGTGTTTTTCTTTACAAAAGTAATCCTTGCTATGGGTGGTTAATCATGCGTTAATGGTGTTCTGGTTTGTTACAAATTTATCTGAAGCAGTCATTGTTATAATTTTATTATTTGTACCTCTTGAGATTTCCTTGTTGGTTTTTCTCTCTGATATTTTTTTTCGGACCATTCTGCCCAAGGGCTAATTTCTTCAAAAGGTAATAATTATGTCTAACAAAATGACTGGTTTAGTGAAATGGTTTAACCCTGAAAAAGGTTTTGGTTTCATCACGCCGAAAGATGGCAGCAAAGATGTGTTTGTCCATTTCTCAGCAATTCAGAGCAACGATTTCAAAACATTAACTGAGAATCAGGAAGTTGAATTTGGTATTGAGAACGGACCTAAAGGTCCTGCCGCTGTTCATGTAGTGGCGCTTTGAGGTAGACAATATTACAAACCATATTCACTTTAGATGCCCGTGTTGTCATGGTTCCCAGTATAGAACATCATCTTTTGATGTTTCTGACATGAATCCTTTCGGGGCAAAATGTATCTTTTGTAAATCAATGATGATTACATTTGATAATATTTCACAATACTTAAATGCCAGCCGTCTGTCGTTGGATTTAAAAAAGTGAAAATGAAGGCTCCTTCGGGAGCTTTTTTGCTTGGTGTCTATTCGATGGATACTCACATACTACGGTAACATCATGAAAAAAATCATAGTTTTTTTTAACTCTGAACCAGCAGTGGTAGTGCCAGCGATGACTGGAGTTAACACCATCATGCGTGAATATCCAAATGGCGAAAAAACACACCTTACTGTAATGGCCGCAGGGTTTCCATCTCTGACCGGAGATCATAAAGTCATTTATGTAGCCGCGGATCGACATGTTACTTCAGAAGAAATTCTGGAAGCAGCAATAAGGCTCTTGAGTTGATTTGATGCTATTGCATTGATAATTCAGGAAAATTCTCTTTGTCTGTTTGTGTAAAATTTAGACTATCGTATGTTGATTATTGCGATGTTTCATCTTATCTTTTACACGTTTGCACCATATAATCGACTTACTGTGTAACTGGAAAGTCATAACAGACTAAAAGAGGAAATGATGAATATTGAAAACTTAAAAACAAAAGCAGAAGCAGATATTTCTGAATATATAACAAAAAAAATTATTGAACTTAAGAAAAAGACCGGGAAAGAAGTTACCAGTATTCAGTTTACCGCACGGGAAAAAATGACGGGTCTTGAAAGCTATGATGTCAAGATTAATTTAATCTGATGTATTCAATAATAAAATTTATCCATAAACCTCGTTTTTACGGGGTTTTGTTATATTTGAATGGTTCCGAATATCTAAATCACAATTGTTGATGGTTTTTATTAAACCAATGCAGTCCGGCTCAGGAGTGAGAGAAGCCGGACGTTATGGTTTAGCGTGGTAAGATCTGTGTAGTTTTCTGGATGCTTTCAGTAAATAGTAATGAATTATCAAAGGTATAGTAATATCTTTTTTGTTCGTGGATATTTGTAACCCACCGAAAAACTCCTGCTTTAGCAAGGTTTCTTCTGTATTCCTGAAATGTGATCTCTCTGGATTTCAGCTTATTAGAGGTCGTTTCTATAAGATGCCTATCCTTTGAAAATTTGACAGACACAATGTTTTTTAGGCCCTTTAATAACACTGTATTATCATTTTTTAATACAATATGAACATTCTCTGTGGCTAAATAGTAAATGTAATGTGAGACATTGTGACGTTTTAGCTCAGAATAAAACCATTGATAGTTTAAATCGTTTCGAACTTTATCAAATATTTGTTTAAAAATGACTACCTGATCCATAGATAAACCTTCCATGTGATATGAGGGGGCGTAGTCTGCACGATTATCTAAATTGCTTCAATCTGGTCTGACCTGTTTTCTGAGCAATTCAGTAATGTCACTCTTTTCTTTGTTTGCTTCAGAAGAAACTCTTTTTTCTGAGCACAGTCTCCGGCGGCAGGCTTCAATGACCCAGGCTGAGAAATTCCCGGACCCTTTTTGCTCAAGAGCGATGTTAATTTGTTCAATCATTTGGTTAGGAAAGCGGATGTTGCGGGTTGTTGTTCTGCGGGTTCTGTTCTTCGTTGACATGAGGTTGCCCCGTATTCAGTGTCGCTGATTTGTATTGTCTGAAGTTGTTTTTACGTTAAGTTGATGCAGATCAATTAATACGATACCTGCGTCATAATTGATTATTTGACGTGGTTTGATGGCGTAGATGCACGTTGTGATATGTAGATGATAATTATTATCATTTTACGGGTCCTTTCCGGCGATCCGACAGGTTACGGGGCGGCGACCTCGCGGGTTTTCGCTATTTATGAAAATTTTCCGGTTTAAGGTGTTTCCGTTCTTCTTCGTCGTAACTTAATGTTTTTATTTAAAATATCCCCTGAAAAGAAAGGAAACGACAGGTGCTGAAAGCGGGCTTTTTGGCCTTTGTCGTTTCCTTTCTCTGTTTTTGTCCGTGGAATGAACAATGGAAGTCAACAAAAAGCAGCTGGCTGACATTTTCGGTGCGAGTATCCGTACCATTCAGAACTGGCAGGAACAGGGAATGCCCGTTCTGCGAGGCGGTGGCAAGGGTAATGAGGTGCTTTATGATTCTGCCGCCGTCATAAAATGGTATGCCGAAAGGGATGCTGAAATTGAGAACGAAAAGCTGCGCCGGGAAGTTGAAGAACTGCGGCAGGCCAGCGAGACAGATCTCCAGCCAGGGACTATTGAGTACGAACGCCATCGACTTACGCGTGCGCAGGCCGACGCACAGGAGCTGAAAAATGCCAGAGACTCCGCTGAAGTGGTGGAAACCGCATTCTGTACTTTCGTGCTGTCGCGGATCGCAGGTGAAATTGCCAGTATTCTCGACGGGATCCCCCTGTCGGTGCAGCGGCGTTTTCCGGAACTGGAAAACCGACATGTTGATTTCCTGAAACGGGATATCATCAAAGCCATGAACAAAGCAGCCGCGCTGGATGAACTGATAACGGGGCGCACTTTGACGGTGACCAGAGCGGCACGGTGAATGGTGTCACGCCGCCAGCAGTTCAGCACCTGACCGCAGAAGTCACCGCAGACAGCGGGGAATACCAGGTGCTGGCGCGCTGGGACACGCCGAAGGTGGTGAAGGGGGTGAGCTTTATGCTTCGCCTGACCGTGGCAGCGGACGACGGCAGTGAGCGGTTGGTCAGCACGGCCCGGACGACGGAAACCACATATCGCTTCACGCAGCTGGCGCTGGGAAATTACAGGCTGACAGTCCGGGCGGTAAATGCATGGGGACAGCCGGTGCACATACCCATTCGATGACATTTGTTTCAGGTGGTTCCAGTGGTGCTCCGGGAAGTGGATCACCTGATTATTCTAAATACAGTGTTAACACTTCTTCTGCAGGCGCTCATACGCACTCTGTATCGGGTACTGCTGCAAGCGCAGGTGCACACGCACATACTGTCGGTATTGGTGCTCATACGCACTCCGTTGCGATTGGTTCACATGGACACACCATCACCGTTAACGCTGCTGGTAACGCGGAAAACACCGTCAAAAACATCGCATTTAACTATATTGTGAGGCTTGCATAATGGCATTCAGAATGAGTGAACAACCACGGACCATAAAAATTTATAATCTGCTGGCCGGAACTAATGAATTTATTGGTGAAGGTGACGCATATATTCCGCCTCATACAGGTCTGCCAGCAAACAGTACCGATATTGCACCGCCAGATATTCCGGCTGGCTTTGTGGCTGTTTTCAACAGTGATGAGGCATCGTGGCATCTCGTTGAAGACCATCGGGGTAAAACGGTTTATGACGTGGCATCAGGGGACGCGTTATTTATTTCTGAACTCGGTCCGTTACCGGAAAATGTTACCTGGTTATCGCCGGAAGGGGAGTTTCAGAAGTGGAACGGCACAGCCTGGGTGAAGGATACGGAAGCAGAAAAACTGTTCCGGATCCGGGAGGCGGAAGAAACAAAAAACAGCCTGATGCAGGTAGCCAGTGAGCATATTGCGCCGCTTCAGGATGCTGTAGATCTGGAAATCGCAACGGAGGAAGAAACCTCATTGCTGGAAGCCTGGAAAAAGTATCGGGTGTTGCTGAACCGTGTTGATACATCAACTGCACCGGATATTGAATGGCCAGCACTGCCGTAGGGTAAAACATATAAATTCTATAATTAGATGTATCTCTCCATTTACGGCAAGGAAGGGGGCTTGGAAGACGTAAAGCATCTCACACCGAGATTATTTTTTATATGTCAGGTGTCTGAAGTTTTGCTTTGGCTCTTAAAATGGTTTGCCGCGAGGTTTTGAATTCCCGGGCAATGGCACTTATACTTACACCTGACTTAATTCGTTCGAATACCACCTGTTTCTGTTCTTCATTTAACACAGGTGGTCGACCAAAACGTTTCCCTGCGCCGCGGGCTCTTACTATCCCGGAATGAGTGCGTTCAAGTAAAAGGTCTCGTTCAAATTCAGCGACTGCTGAAATTACGTGCATCATCATTTTTCCTGTTGGACTGGTCAGGTCAATGCCCCCCAATGCTAAGCAATGCACTCTGATACCTGTTTCGGTCAGTTGTTCCACTGTTTTCCTGATATCCATTGCATTACAACCAAGGCGATCCAGTTTTGTCACAATCAATTGATCACCACATTTCAGGCGAGCAAGCAACCGGTTAAAACCAGGACGCTCACTGGTTGCTGCTGAGCCGCTAATGTGTTCTTCGATTATTTGCTGAGGTTTGATTTTAAAACCTGCACTTTCGATTTCCCGGCGTTGATTTTCGGTGGTCTGATCCAGCGTTGATATCCGACAGTAAGCAAAAATTCGAGACATAGTGAGACTCTATACGAAATTGGTGTTCATATCATAATGCATCTCAGAAAATAATTTTGATTATTTTTGTGCATATTTGTATGTACACGTTCGAAAATAAACGAATGCGTATGCAACCCCGTAACTTTGGTGAGACCCAAAATCGATTTTGTGAAAAATGGCTTTAACTCGGTTTGTTTTTCGAGTTCCGGGCGGACTCAAGGAAGAAGAATAGTGTTGCGTGTTATTTTAACCAGATTTCAAGTTGTTTGGTCGTGGAAAAGTGGAGCAAAATGTTGTTAAAGTGGAAAAATGATAAAAAAGTAAGTTTATTATATTACATTTTACCATTTAAATTTTGGTTGTCTTTAAGAACTGATATCGCTGTTTGTAATAATTCTTTGTTATCCAGCCATGATTTTTTCTTTATGTTTCCTTCAATGTAATCAAGCAATGTTCTGGTATTGATAGGTCTTCCCTGTTTTGCTACTTCCACTACAGCATCCCCTAGGATAATTCTGACTTCAGGAAGCTGCGCAGGGAACCACTTTAGGGTGTCTTTTGATTTCATGAATATATTCCTTAAAATATTATTGATTTTCATTGCGATATTGTATGTCTGATTCAGGATATGTTGACTTATACATCGGTTTTGTCTGGGTTATTGGATATGCCAATCCCTAATTTTATTAGAGCATGACTAAAAATGCTGAATATGATAAGGAGCGAAGTGATTATCAGTATGCTGTTCATATAGCCTCGAATTAGTAATGTGTTATATATGATATAGTTGACAATTTTTATCCTGGGTGTTCTTAAAGTTCGTAGATAAACATTGTCGTTTCAGGTATACAGGAATGCTAACAGATGGCGGCAAAAATCAGGCGGTTTATGGCGCAAGCTGAAGTGGCAACTGCAAACTATCTTATGCAGAGACTCTACACGGATTGGGTTTAAAAGTATACATAGATAACAGTTTTTATCTGAAGAAGAAAAATATCAAGGTGATATAGCCTATATGCCTTTGATGTGGAGGAATGAATGTGATGGGAGTGATGTATCTGAATAGTTGAAAAACCGCAGACACGCCTTATGCAAGAACGTGCTGCGGTTGGCTGGTAAATTTTTCGATAGTGCGAGTATTGAATGATTTCCAGCCGTTATTGATTTTACGCGTAACTCCATGAAAAAACTACTTATCTGTTGAGGAGTTTTTTTGGGGCATATATGGGACAGAAATGGGCCCCAGATAGACACTGAGATCGAACTTAGGATGCTTTTTAAAAAATGCAACTATCTGAAAAAACCTAGGGAAGGTGCGAACAAGTTCCTGATATGAGATCATCATATTCATCCGGAGCG
>ERZ1673734.1218-NODE-1218-length-17670-cov-6.923928_pt1 | contig 17670 bp, 16 predicted proteins | sample MGYA00580199_ERZ1673734 | MGnify/ENA primary metagenome ERZ1673734 (study PRJEB41218, sample SAMN15661742) | gut metagenome | host: Homo sapiens | place: Canada: London | collected 2015-08-20/2019-03-30 | study: EMG produced TPA metagenomics assembly of...
TCATCGGGCATTATCTGAACATAAAACACTATCAGTAAGTTGGAGTCATTACCGTAATTCGCGATGTGAATGCCATAATGTCTGCTTCCCCTGAGTTGTTATAGGTGCAGTATTTCCGGCATCAGGAGGGAGATGAAGTAATTAAAAATTCTGGCTAATAGCGAATCGTTTTTAGAACAAAAGCGGGAAAGGATAGTTGGTTTTGTGCGGTTGATGAGTGGCAGAGGGTTGGCGCCGGGTGGCGGCTACGCCTTACCCGGCCTCCGGTTCGCGCAAAGTGTAGGCCGGGTAAGCGCAGCGCCACCCGGCACAAAACTCAGCGCTTCGCGTTAAGCTCAGCAATATCCTTCGGCGTGGTGCGGCAGCAGCCGCCAATCAGCTTCGCCCCGGCCGCCAGCCACTGCGGCAGATAATCCGCCAGGCTGGCGCAGGCTTCGCCATGATGATGCCAGGTCTTACTCACCGCGTCATAATGTTCGCCGGAGTTAGGATAGACCACCAGCGGCAGGGCCGTCAGGCTGTGCAGATGCGCCAGCGCCGCGGGGGTATTTTCCAGCGCGATACAGTTGATCCCCACCGCCACCACCTGCGGGTTATCCGCCAGGGCGGTCATCACCTCGCGCAGCGGCGTGCCGTCGCTGAGATGTTCGGCATCGCGCAGCGTAAAGGCGTACCAGGCGCGGGCGCGGGGATACGCTTGCAGCAACGCCGTCAGCGCCTGGATCTCGGCGAAGGACGGCAGGGTTTCACAGGCCAGCAGGTCGGCGCCGGCATCCAGCAGCGCTTCGACGCGCGGGCGGTGGAAAGCCTGGAACTCTGCCGCACTGCGCTGATAATCGCCGCGATACTCCGAGCCGTCGGCGAGAAACGCGCCATACGGCCCTACCGAACCGGCCACCAGCAGCGTGCCGGCCTGCGGGTTCTCGGCGAGGTACGCCTCGCGCGCTTTGCGCGCCAGTTCGACGCTTTTGCCGATCAGCGCCCGGGACTGCGCCTCATCCAGCCCGCGCGCGGCAAAGCCCGCCGGAGTGGCCTGATAGCTGGCGGTGATCGCCACCTGCGCCCCGGCGCGAAAGTAGTCGAGATGCACATCGCGGATCAGCTGCGGGTTCTCCAGCAGCACTTTCGCCGACCACAGGCTGTCGGCCAGATCGCAGCCGCGGGCCTCCAGCTCGGTGGCCATGGCGCCGTCCAGCAGCACGAAAGTCTGGGCGGCAAGCAGGGCGGTAAACGGATTAGTCTGCGACATGTTGGGGCTCCTGAGTCATATTCCGTGAACGAGTAAGATACCAGGCACCATAGCACAGGGCCACAAAGGGGATCCCGCACCACAGCGCAATTCTCTGGCTCGGGTCAAAAGCGAGGCCCACGCAGGCCACCAGGCACAGCACAAAGCCCAGAACGGGCACTACCGGATACCAGGGAGCGCGATACTGCAGATCGCTCAGCGCCTTACCCTGCTGCAGATGGCGGCGGCGGAACATAAAGTGCGAGGCGCAGATGCTCAACCACACCGCCACCACCGCAAAACCGGAGATCGCCGACAGCGCGACAAACACCGTATCGGGCGCCACCACGCTGGAGAACAGCGCCAGCACGCCGCCCAGCATACTCACCGACAGGGCGGTCACCGGCACGCCCCGTTTATTGACTTTGGCAAAGCAGGCCGGCAGCGTCTTCTCGTTCGACAGCGACCACAGCATCCGCCCGGAAGCGTACAGGCCGGAGTTAGCCGCCGACAGGATCGCCGTCAGGATCACGAAGTTGAACATGTCCGCCGCATAAGGGATGCCCACCTTCTCAAACACCAGCACGAAGGGGCTTTTCTCCACTCCCGCCTGCTGCATCGGGATCAGCGCCGCCAGCACAAACACGGTGCCGATAAAGAAAATAATCAGCCGGGCGATGGTGGTGCGGATGGCAACCGGAATAACCTTATGCGGGTTTTCCGTCTCTCCGGCGGCAATGCCGATAAGCTCCGTCCCGGAGAAGGCGAAGTTCACCGCCACCATGGTCATCAGGATCGGCAGGCCGCCGTGCGGGAACCAGCCTTCGGCGGTGATATTGCGCAGGCCCGGCGCCGGGGAGCCATCCTGCATCGGAATGATGCCGAAAATGGCCGCGCCGCCGAGAATAATAAACGCGACGATGGTGATCACTTTCACCAGCGAGAACCAGAACTCGCCTTCGGCGAAGAAGCGCGTCGAAATGATGTTAAGGCCGAAGATCACTGCGCAGAACACCACGCACCAGATCCAGACCGGCACCTGCGGGAACCAGTACTGCATGCAGAATCCCGCCGCGGTGAAGCTCGACCCCAGCGCCACCGTCCACGTTAGCCAGTAGAGCCACGCCACGGTATAGCCCGTCGCCGGGCCAAGATAGCGCGCCGCGTAAACGTGGAAGGCGCCGGTCTCTGGCATCGCCACCGACAGTTCGCCAAGGCACTGCATCACCAGCCAGACCACCAGGGCGCCAATCAGATACGCCAGCAGCGTCCCGGCCGCGCCGGTGGTGGAGATGATATAGCCGGTATTGAAGAATAAGCCGGTGCCAATCACGCCGCCGAGCGACAGCATGATCAGATGGCGCGTTTTCATGGTGCGCTTCAGCTGCCCACCTTGTTGTTGTGTTGTGCTTTGCATTTTATTTTCTCACGCCAGCCCGCTTGCCCGGGTCATGATGCGTATAAACGCATAGACATCTAAACATCCAAAAGAAGAAGTGTTATACCGTGCCGCCGTTGAAAAAGCAAAGCCGCTGCACCAGGGCGCGCGCCGACAGCGTGCAGCCTGCCCCATTTTTGCGCAGCGCCAGCGGGCGCGCCACGGACTGACGCCTTATCGCGGCAGGCAACGTTCTGGCACTCTCTTTGCAGCCTGTCGTTCAGCACCTTTCTATCTGGCGAGGCAATACGTATGACAGAGCACACCACCACCTTAAAAAGAACGCTCGGCAGTTTTCGTTTATGGGGGATCGCCGTCGGACTGGTGATATCCGGGGAGTACTTCGGCTGGAGCTACGGCTGGTCGCAGGCGGGCACGATGGGGTTTATGGTCGTCGCCCTGGCGGTCGCCGCCATGTACTGCGCCTTTATTTTCAGCTTTACCGAGCTGACCACCGCCATCCCGCACGCTGGCGGCCCTTTCGCCTACGCCTACCGCGCCTTCGGGCCCACCGGCGGCTTTATCGCTGGTTTTGCCACCCTGATTGAATTCGTCTTCGCCCCGCCGGCCATCGCCATGGCCATCGGGGCCTACCTCAACGTGCAGTTTCCGGCGCTGGATCCGAAATGGGTCGCCTGCGGCGCCTACGTGATCTTTATGACGCTCAATATTCTCGGCGTCGGCATCGCCGCCACCTTCGAGCTGATCGTCACCCTGCTGGCCATCTTCGAGCTGCTGGTGTTCATGGGCGTGGTCGCCCCCGGCTTCTCCTGGAGCCACTTCACCACTAACGGCTGGGCGGGCGCGGACAGCTTCAGCGGCCTGGCGCTGCCGGGGATGTTCGCCGCCATTCCGTTCGCCATCTGGTTCTTCCTCGCCATTGAGGGGGCCTCCATGGCGGCCGAAGAGGCCAAAGATCCGCAGCGCACCATTCCCCGCGCCCTGGGCGGCGGCATTCTGACGCTGACGGTGCTGGCGATCGGCGTGATGGTCTTCGCCGGCGGCGTCGGCGACTGGCGCGCGCTGTCCAATATTAACGATCCGCTGCCCCAGGCGATGAAAACGGTGGTGGGCAACGGCAGCGGCTGGCTGCATATGCTGGTGTGGCTGGGGCTGTTTGGCCTCGTCGCCTCCTTCCACGGCATCATTATGGGCTACTCGCGGCAGATCTACTCCCTCGCCCGCGCCGGCTATCTGCCCGCCGGGCTGGCCTCCCTCAACCGCCGCACGCGCACCCCGTATCTGGCGATCCTCGCCGGCGGCGTGGTCGGTATCGCCGCGATCTTCTCCGACTCGCTGATCACCATCAGCGGCATGCCGCTGACCGCCTGCATCGTCACCATGTCGGTATTTGGGGCTATTGTTATGTATATCACTTCCATGGCGGCGCTGTTCAAACTGCGCCGTAGCGAGCCGAAGCTGATCCGTCCGTTCCGCGCCCCGCTCTACCCGCTGGCGCCGGCCTTTGCCCTCGGCATGGCGGTGCTCTGCCTGGTGGCGATGGTCTGGTATAACCTGCTGCTGGCGCTGATTTTCGCGGCGATGATGCTCGGCGGCTACCTGTGGTTCCGCAAAACCGCAGCGGCCCGTGAACGGGCGCCAGTGGATCCTCAACTGCGCACGGTCTCCTGAGGAGGCGGCATGTATAAAACCACGCTATCGGGCCAGGTATGGCGCTTTGATAGTCTGAAAACGTTGATGGCGAAAGCGTCGCCAGCCCGCTCCGGCGACGCCCTCGCAGGGGTTATCGCCACCTCAGCCGAAGAGCGGATGGCGGCGAAAATGGCCCTCGCCGAGGTGCCGCTGACCGACATTCTCGACAACCCGCTTATCCCTTACGAGCAGGACGAAGTGACTCGCCTGATCCTCGACACCCATGATGCGCAGGGCTTTGCCGCCCTGCGTCACCTGACGGTCGGCGATTTTCGCGACTGGCTGCTGGATGATGCTACCGATACCGCCACGCTGCAGCGGGTCGCCCGCGCCATCACCCCGGAGATGGCGGCGGCGGTCAGTAAGCTGATGCGCAATCAGGATCTGATCCTTGCCGCCAGCAAATGCCAGGTGGTGACGCGCTTTCGCAACACCATCGGCCTGCCCGGCCACCTCAGCGTACGCCTGCAGCCCAACCATCCCACCGACGACCTGAAAGGCATCGCCGCCAGTATGCTCGACGGGCTGCTGTACGGCGCCGGGGACGCGGTGATCGGCATCAACCCGGCCAGCGACAGCTTACCGGTGCTGGCGCAGCTGAACGTCATGCTGGACGATATTATTCAGCGCTTCGCCATCCCTACCCAGTCCTGCATTCTGACCCATGTGACCAATACGCTGCAGCTGATTGAGCGCGGCGCGCCGGTGGATCTGGTGTTCCAGTCGGTGGCCGGTACCGAAGCGGCCAACAGCGGCTTCGGCATCAATCTTGCCTTGCTGCAGGAGGCCCGCGAGGCGGCCCTCAGCCTCAGGCGCGGTACCCTCGGCAGCAATGTGATGTATTTTGAGACCGGCCAGGGAAGCTGCCTGTCGGCCAACGCCCACCACGGCGTCGATCAGCAAACCTGTGAGGCGCGGGCCTACGCCGTCGCCCGCCACTTTGAACCGCTACTGGTCAATACCGTGGTCGGTTTTATCGGTCCGGAGTATCTCTACGACGGCAAGCAGATTATTCGCGCCGGGCTGGAGGATCATTTCTGCGGCAAGCTGATGGGCCTGCCGATCGGCTGCGACGTCTGCTATACCAACCACGCGGAAGCGGATCAGGATGATATGGACACCCTGCTGACCTTGCTGTGCGCCGCCGGGCTCACCTTCCTGATAGGCGTGCCCGGAGCGGACGATATCATGCTCAATTACCAGAGCACCTCGTTCCATGACGCGCTGTACGCCCGTCGTCTGCTGGGCTTAAAGCATGCCCCGGAGTTCGCCGACTGGCTGGCGAAGATGCAGATTATCGATCCGCACGGCGCGCTGCGGCTCACCGACGCCCGCCATCCGCTGCTGTCCGTCCTGCCGCAAGGAGCCTCCGTATGAACCGTCCCGATGCCTGGAACCCGCTGCGTGAATTTACCGATGCGCGGATCGCCCTGGGGCGCAGCGGCGCCAGTCTGCCGACCCGCGAAGTCCTCAACTTTGGTCTGGCCCATGCCAGAGCGCGGGATGCCATTCATCAGCCGTTCGCCAGCCAACAATTGGTGGCGCCGCTGGCGGCGCTCGGCCTCGAGGCCCTGACGGTGCACAGCGCCGCGCCGGACCGTCATACCTATCTGCGGCGCCCGGATCTCGGGCGGCAGCTCGCCGATGAGAGTCGCGCCGACCTCGCCGCCAGCGGCGTCCGCCCCGCCGACCTGCTGCTGGTGATCGGCGACGGCCTCTCTTCCTGGGCGGTAGAGCGCCAGGCGGTGCCGTTGATCCGCGCCCTGCTGCCCTATCTGCAGACGCTGGGTATCGGCCTGGCGCCGGTGGTGCTGGCGCATCAGTCGCGGGTAGCGCTGGGAGATGATATTGGCGAAACCCTGAAAGCCCGCGCGGTGGCGATCCTGATTGGCGAACGACCGGGTCTCTCCTCGCCGGACAGCCTCGGCGTCTACCTCACCTGGCAGCCTCATCGTCAGCGCCTGGAGTCTGAGCGCAACTGTATCTCCAATATTCGGCCGGAGGGATTAAGCCATGACGCCGCCGCCTTTAAACTGGCCTGGCTGCTGGAGCAGGCTTTTTTGCGCCGGCTTACCGGGGTGGGTCTGAAAGATGAAAGCGATAATCCGGCGCTGCATGGTAAAATAAAACCGTTGCCCCCTTTAAAATAATAAGTCACGCGAGCAGCAGAATAGATTTTTAATATTATCTTGTGCACCTGACTTTATATTCCGCCGCGTGCTGAAATTGCCCGGCGGCGCTTCGCTGGTACGGGTTTACGGAAGCCGTGCCAGCGGTTTATATGGCGTATTTTTCAGGCCGGGTAAGGCGCCAGTCGCCCCCCGGCAAAATGCTTTCACCGTACCAAAAACCGTGTTGTCGCCAGCCTTATGCCCTTCCCTGCAGGTAATAAGAATATTGCATGAGTAAAAACGAAACGGACGTTGTAAGGTAAATCAGCGCATTAAAAATATCCATCATACTTCAAGTTGCATGTGCGTTGGCTGCGTTCTCTCCCCCAGTCACTTACTTCTGTAAGCGCCTGGAGACTCGCTTACTTGCCGCCTTCATGCGACTCGAATTATTTAGGGTATATATCTCGTTATCTATTCAACATAACAGCCAATAATTCGCCGGATACGCTGGCGCATTATTCCTCAATGTTATGCAGTCATTGATGGTTAAAGATAAATAATCGACCGACGGAGAAATATCAATGAAATCGTTTTCCGGGAAAGCATCTTTAATGGCCACGCTGGTTGCCGCGCTGGTCGGCGCCAGCAGCGCGCAGGCAGCGGAAATTAAAATCGGGGTGGTATTACCCCTGAGCGGCGCCCTCAGCGGCTATGGCCAGCCGTCGCAGAAAGGGCTGGACATTATTCAGGCCATCACCCCAACGTTAAAAAATGGCGATACCATCAAGCTTATCGTTATCGATGATAAAAGCGACAAAGTCGAAGCAGCCAACGCCATGCAGCGCCTGGTCTCCAGCGATAAAGTGGATGCCGTGATCGGGGAAGTCACCTCCTCCAACACCCTGGCGATGACCAAAATCGCCGACGACAGCAAAACGCCGCTGGTCTCCTCCACCGCCACCAACGACCGCGTCACCCGCAACCATCCCTACGTCAGCCGGGTCTGCTTCTCGGACAGCTTCCAGGGGGTGGTCGGGGCCAATCTGGCCTCCCGCGATCTGAAAGCCAAAACCGCCGCCATCGTGTTTGACAGCAGCAACGACTACTCCGTCGGCCTGGCGAAAGCGTTCCGCACCCAGTTCCTGAAAAACGGCGGCACCATTCCCATCGAGGTCCAGGCCCCGGGCGGCAGCAAGGACTTTAAAGCCCAGCTGGCGAGCGTCAAGGCGAAGAATGTCGACATGATTTACATGCCGATCTACTACACCGAAGGGGCGCTGATTGCCGTGCAGTCTAAACAACTGGGGCTCAACAAACCGGTGGTGGGCGGCGACGGTCTGGCCGCGGATCAGGTCTTCTTCGATGTCGGTAAAGACGCGGTCAACGGCTATATGACCACCGATTATTACTCGCCGAACGCCAAAGAGCAGACCCCGGCGGGGGAAACCTTCATCAAAGCCTGGGAAGCCAAATACCAGCAGCCGACCCATACCTGGGGCGCAATGGCGGCGGACGCCTATAACGTCATCGTCAACGCCATGAACCAGTGCAGCGATCCCCACGATCGGGTCTGCGTGAATGAAAAAATCCGCGCCACCAAAGATTTCCAGGGGGTGACCGGCACGCTGACGTTACAGAACGGCGATGCCATTCGCAGCGCGGTCATCAACGAAGTGAAAGATGGCAAGCTGGCGTTTCGTACCGTGGTTAACCCTTAAGTTGTGACGAGGCTACAAAATGGACGGCGCCATTTTTCTCCAGCAAGTGGTCAATGGAATGAGTCTTGGGGGCATGTACGCCCTGATTGCCATCGGTTATACGATGGTTTATGGCGTGCTGCGGCTGATCAACTTCGCCCATGCGGACGTGATGATGGTCGGCGCGTTTAGTACGCTGTTTTTATTTTCTTCGGTTGGGCTACCCTTCGGGGTAGCCGTTTTCCTGACCCTCGGGCTGTGCGGCCTGTTTGGTATGCTGATTGACCGGGTCGCCTATCGTCCGCTGCGTCAGGCCTCGAAAATCTCCATGCTGATCACCGCCATCGGCGTCAGCTTCTTTCTCGAAAACCTGTTTAACGTACTGTTTGGCGGCAGCTCGCGCTTCTTCTCCGCCCCTGACTTTTTCAACCAGACCCGGGCCTTCGGCAGCGTCATCATTACCAACGTGGCGTGGATTGTGCCGCTGATCACCGTCCTGCTGCTGCTGGCGATCCTCTGGCTGCTGTACCGCACCCGCTATGGGATGGCGATCCGCGCGGTGGCCTTTGACGTCAACACCGTGCGCCTGATGGGCATTGACGCCAACCGGATCATCTCCCTGGTCTTCGCCCTCGGCAGTAGTCTCGCGGCGCTCGGCGGCGTGTTCTACTCCATCAGCTACCCGACGATCGATCCCCTGATGGGCGTGCTTATCGGCCTGAAGGCCTTCGCCGCCGCCGTGCTGGGCGGGATCGGCAGCGTCACCGGCGCGGTGCTGGGCGGCTTTATCCTCGGTTTTACCGAGGTGGTCGCCGTGGCGATCTTCCCCGAACTGGGCGGCTATAAAGACGCTTTCGCCTTCCTGTTCTTGATTCTGGTCCTCTTGTTCCGCCCGGTCGGCATTATGGGCGACGAACGTCTGGAAAGGAGCCGTTTCTGATGCTCAACGCGACGACGACCGCCGGGGCGCAGCTGCGCAACCTGGTCATTATTGTCATCTGTATCGCGCTGCTGGCCGGAATCAACGTGGTTTTCAATGACTACATTGTTCGTGTCATCAGCACCATTTTTATCTTTATGATCCTCGCGGTCAGCTACAACCTGATCAACGGCGTGACCGGCCAGCTGTCGCTGGAGCCGAACGGCTTCGTGGCGGTGGGCGCCTACGTCACCGCCCTGCTGATCCTCTCCAGCGACAGCAAGGTAGACATGTTTGAAATGGCCGCCCCCAGCCCGTGGATCCTCAGCCTGCACGCGGGCTTCCTCCCTGCCCTGCTGATAAGCGGCCTGTGCGCGGCGGCGCTGGCGGTGTGCCTCGCCGTGCCGGTCTTCCGGGTACGTGGCGACTACCTGGCCATTGTCACCCTCGGCTTTGGGTTTATCATCAAGATCCTCGCCATTAACAACCCGCAAATCACCAACGGCGCCATCGGGCTGAACGATATTCCGCAGCAGCCGCATCTCCTGTTCTGGTGCGGACTGTTCGCCCTGCTGGCCACCGGCATGATCCTCCAGCTGGTGTGGTCGAAGTATGGCCGGATGATGAAAGCTATTCGCGACGATGAAGATGCGGCGATCGCTATGGGGGTCAACACCTTCCGCATTAAAACCTGCGCCTTCGCCACCAGCGCCTTCTTCGAAGGGATCGGCGGCGGTCTGCTGGCTTCCCTGCTGACCACCATTTCCCCGGGACTGTTCGACTTTATGCTCACCTTCCAGCTGCTGATTATTATCGTCCTCGGCGGGCTCGGCAGCACCACCGGCGCCCTGCTCGGCACCGTGCTGGTGGTCGGCAGCGGCGAGTGGCTGCGCTTCCTCGATCAGCCGCTGCAGTTCTTCGGTCACGATCTCGGCGCGTACCCGGGCCTGCGAATGGTGGTCTTCTCCCTGCTGTTGCTGATCATCATGCTCTTCGCCCGCGAGGGGCTGCTGGGGAAAAAAGAGATTTGGCAGACCGGAAGAAGGAGCGGCGGCTATGGCGGAAAATAACGTTATCCTGCAGGTGCAGGACGTCACCATGCAGTTCGGCGGCCTGCGGGCCATCGACAACGTCAGCTTCCATGTTGACGAGTCGGAGATCTTTGGCCTTATCGGCCCTAACGGCGCGGGCAAAACGACCCTGTTTAACGTCATTACCGCCAACTATAAACCCACCAGCGGCAGCGTCACCCTGGCGGGCACGTCGCTGAAGGGGCTGAAGCCCAACCAGGTGGTGAACGCCGGGATCGCCCGCACCTTCCAGAATATCCGCCTGTTTAACTCCATGACGGTGCTGGAGAACGTGATGGTCGGGCTCGACCGCGCCAGCCGCTACTCGCTGCTGGAGGCGGCCCTGCATATTGGTCGCTACTTTCCGGCCGAGCGGGCGGCGAAAGCCAAAGCGATGGCCATCCTGGAGGATATCGGCATCGCCCACTTCGCCCATATGCAGGCCACAAACCTAAGCTATGGCAACCAGCGCAAAGTGGAGATCGCCCGCGCGCTGGCCACCGCGCCGAAGCTGCTCCTGCTCGATGAGCCGGCCGCCGGGATGAACCCGAAGGAGACCGAGGATCTGGCGGAGCTGATCTTCCGCATGCGCCATGACTATCAGCTAAGCGTCCTGTTAATCGAGCACGATATGCCCTTCGTCAACCGCCTGTGCGAGCGGGTGATGGTTCTGGAGTACGGTAAGCCGTTGTTCAGCGGCCTGATGGCCGAGGCGATCCAGCATCCGGACGTCATTTCCGCTTATCTGGGAGAAGCCAATTATGCTTAACGCCCGGGAACTGAAGGTCTTTTACGGCGTGATCCAGGGTCTGAAGGGCGTCGATATCGACGTCTATGACCGGGAAATCGTCACCCTGATTGGCAGCAATGGCGCCGGTAAAACCTCCACCCTGAACGGGATCGTCAACCTGGTGCGCTCCAGTGGGCGCGTCAGCTTCCTCAACGACGATATCTCACGCAGCCAGACCCACCAGATCGTGCGTCGCGGGCTGGCGCTGGTGCCGGAGGGACGGCGCGTCTTTACCAACCTGACCATCGAAGAGAACCTGCGCATGGGCGCTTACAATAATCTCGCCGGCTACGCCCGCCTGCGCGATCGCATGTACGCCCTCTTTCCGCGGCTCAAGGAGCGGCGCCATCAGATGGCGGGCACCATGAGCGGCGGCGAGCAGCAGATGCTGGCCATCGCCCGGGCGCTGATGAGCGAGCCGGTGTTATTGATGCTGGATGAACCGAGCCTCGGGCTGGCGCCGAAAATTGTCGGCGAGCTGTTCGGCATCATTAAGCAACTGCGCGAAGAGAATATGACGGTGCTGCTGGTGGAGCAGAATGCGACGGCCGCGCTGGCGATCGCCGATCGGGCGTATGTCCTGGAGAATGGCCGGATCACCTTGTCAGGCGCGGCGCGGGAGATGCTGACTAATCCGGAAATTAAGCGGATGTATCTGGGGGGATAGGCATGGTCAAAACTGCCTGGGCTGCGGCGGCGCCTCCTGCGAGGCCGCAACCTCAGGCAGTCTCTTGCTACACAAAGCACACCTCGTTCCAGTAGGCTTCTCGCGTCCTGCGTCGCTCAGTATGTCTTATCATGACGGAACCACCGGGTTTCCACGTTGCCAATGTCCACGCCGTAGAGGCTGGCTACCGGCAGGATCGCCTCCATGACGCGCTGGGTATCCTGCTGTCCGGCTTCACCGTTGGACAAAAAAGCCAGCCAGCCCGTTAACCGTTGCCACAATGCCACTTTCGTTTTCTCCTCTGTCGGGAAGCGAATCGCCTGGGTCTATTTCAACCACAGTTGGCCGGGCGCGGGAAATATTAATTCCGAATTTGCAATCCTGGCTGGCGCATATTACCCCCGGTCCTATCACTCTCTCCCTGGCCCTCTCCCTGAGGGAGAGGGGACCGCCCGGCAGTCGTTGTCGTCCTCGTAAAACGCCAGCGACGCATAAAGAATACCCATAGGTTTGTTAAGTTCTTTTTGGTTATAGATAAGAATTTTTTCTTCTTTGCCGCCGACGGGCAATTTGTGGGAGCGTGATGTCCACAAAACAAAACAGGGATTCAGGGGAAAAACTATGCGCAATAAAACCACAAAAATCGCACTGGCGCTGGGTATGCTGCTGCTCGCCTCGCAGGCACAGGCGGACCAGCTGGCTGACATCAAAGCCGCCGGCGTCGTAAAAGTCGCCACCTTCGACGCCAACCCGCCGTTCGGCTCCGTGGACGCCAAAACCCACCATATCGTCGGCTACGACGTTGACTTTGCCCAGGCGCTGGCGAAAGCGCTCGGCGTCAAACTCGAGCTGGTGGCCACCAACCCAGCCAACCGTATTCCGCTGCTGCAGTCCGGCAAAGCCGACCTGATCGTCGCCGACATTACCATCACCCCGGAGCGGGCCCAGGTTATTGATTTCTCAACGCCGTATTTCGTCACCGGCCAGCAGTTCCTCGTGCCGGCCGGCTCTCCGGATAAGCTCGATGAGTACAGCAAAGCGCGCATCGGCGCGGTGAAAGGCACCACCGGCGAACAGGCCCTGCACCAGCGTTTCCCGCAGGCTCGCGTCCTCTCCTATGACGATATTCCGCTGGCCCTGACCGCCCTGCGCAACGGCAACGTCCAGGCCATCACCCAGGACAGCACCATCCTCGCCGGTCTGCTGGCGGAAGCGCCGGATAAAGCCAAGTTTAAAATTCTGCCCGACCTGCTCAGCAAAGAAGAGATTGGCGTGGGCGTGAAGAAAGGCGAACCGGCCCTGCTGAAGGCCGTCAACGATGAGCTGGTGAAGCTGGAGAAAACCGGCGAAGCCGCGAAAATTTACGATGTCTGGTTTGGCCCTGCCACCAAAACGCCGCAGCCGCGCGCCTTTACCATAGAAGCGAAATAATATGTTCTCGGGTTTACTCTCCCACTCCGCGGCTCCGGCCGCGGATTTTTCACGTCTGCAGCGCGCCAGCATTACGTTCCGTGATGTGGCCAAGCGCTACGGCGATCATCAGGTACTTAACGCCATCAACCTGCAGGTCGAGCCCGGCGAAGTGGTGGCGATCCTCGGCCCTTCCGGTTCGGGAAAATCGACGCTGATCCGCTTGATCAACCAGCTCGAATCCTTAAGCGGCGGCGAGATCCTGATCGACGGCAAACCCACCAGCCGGCTGAGCGGCAGCGCCTTGCGCCAGCTGCGCAGCCGCGTCGGCTTTGTCTTCCAGCAGTTCAACCTTTATGCCCACCTGACGGCGCAGGAGAACATCACTCTGGCGCTGGAGCGCGTTCATGGCTGGGAAAAAAGCGCGGCTCAGGCGCGGGCGCTGGCGCTGCTGCGTCAGGTCGGACTGGAAGAAAAAGCGCAGCAGATGCCGGCGCAGCTCTCCGGCGGCCAGCAGCAGCGGGTGGCCATCGCCCGCGCCCTGGCCTCCTCGCCGCAGATTATCCTGTTCGATGAGCCCACCTCGGCGCTCGACCCGGAGATGATCGGCGAAGTGCTGCAGGTGATGAAAACCCTCGCCCACAGCGGGATCACCATGCTGGTGGTGACCCACGAAATGCAGTTTGCCCGCGAAATTGCCGACCGGGTGGTGTTTATCGACGGCGGCGACATCCTCGAAGTCGCCCCGCCGGCTGAGTTTTTCGCCCATCCGCAGCATGCCCGCGCGCGGCGTTTTCTGCAGAAGGTGCTGGATCCGCTGCACCAGGAGAGCCTCGAGTGACGCCGATGCTTGACTGGCACGGCGTCCTGAGCGGGCAGCCGTTGCAATGGATTATCTCTGGTTTTCTCACCACCATCTGGGTCAGCGTCGCCGGGATCCTGCTCGCCACCCTGCTGGCGGTCCTGCTGCTGGCCCTGCGCCTCGGCGGCGGACGCGCGGGGCGCGGACTGGTGGCCGCGTGGGTCTCGTTGTTTCGCAACACTCCGCTGCTGGTCCAGCTGCTGTTCTGGTACTTTGCCGCCTGGAACCTGCTGCCGCTGGCGGTGAAGGAGGTGGTGAACGACGAACACGCCTGGTCCATTTTGCCGGGCAACGTCTGGTGGCTGACGCCGGAGTTCCTCTGCTCGATGTGGGGGCTGGGGGTCTTTACCTCCGCCTTTCTGGTGGAAGAGATCGCCTCCGGACTGCGCGCCGTCAGCCACGGGCAGCGGGAAGCCGCGCTGTCGCAGGGCTTTACGCCGTGGCAGGAGCTGCGCTTTATCCTCCTGCCGCAGGGGCTGGCCAACGCCTGGCAGCCGATTGTCGGCCAGTATCTTAACCTGATGAAACTCTCATCGCTGGCCAGCGGCATCGGCTTTGCGGAACTGACCTATCAGGTGCGGCAGATTGAGAGCTATAACGCGCACGCCCTGGAGGCGTTTGCCGTCGGCACCGCGCTGTACCTGGCGCTGGGGGTGGCGATGGGCGTGGCGCTCACGCGTCTCGGCCCGGGAAGAAAACTGCAACGGAGCGCCCGACATGAACGCTAATCTGGCGGTGATCGCCGATAACCTCGATTACCTGCTGTGGGGCCGACTGGCGGAGGGCCAGCCCGGCGGCGTGGCGCTGACCCTGCTGATGGCCATCGGCGCCACCCTGCTGGCGCTGCCGGGAGGCATTGCGCTGGCGGGCCTGGCCTGGCGCTACGGCGGGCTGGTGCGGCGTCTGCTGTTTCTGTGGGCGGAAATTATCCGCGGCATCCCGCTGATATTTGTCATCTTCTGGCTGTGGTATCTGCTGCCGATGCTGACCGGCGGCGATCTGCCCGGCGCGGTGACCGTGACCCTGGCGCTGGCGTGGTTTACCGCCGCCTCGGTGATGCACTCGGTGCTGGCCGGGCTGCAGTCGCTGCCGAAAGGACAGTATGAGGCGGCGCTGACCCAGGGGTTCGCTCCCGGGCAAACGCTGCGCCTGGTGCTGCTCCCGCAGGCGCTGCGCAACGTTCAGCCGTCGCTGGTGGGGATCTTTATCGGCCTGCTGAAGGACACTTCGCTGGCGTTTATCGTCAACGTCCCGGAGCTGACCACCGTGGCCGGCCAGGTCAACAACCGGGTGCAGATCTATCCCCTGGCGATCTTCGTCTTCACCGGCGCGGTGTACTACCTGCTGTGCTGCGGTCTGAGCCTGCTGGCCAGCCGGCGCTTTACCCGCCGCGCGACCACCAGATAAGGCTCACTCCGCGGGACGGGGCTTCAGCGGACAGGTATCGCTGATCTTAATAAATTTGTCGTTATAGACCAGATAGTGGTTCCCCGGCTGGCGCAGCGCCGGCTGGCGAATCACGTCCCCGGGACGCAGATACCACGCGTCCCCCTCCTCTTCGGTCGAATCGCATCCGGGCTTAATCAGCAGCTTAAACCAGGTATTGCCGGTGTTGCTCACCGTCCCGGCCACCTTATCGAAAGACCATTTAAACTGTACCTCGCGCGGGCGCACCACCAGAATGGTATCCATCACCACCACCGGCTCCATGCTGACCTCGCCGCCGGTCGGGCTGCGCCTCGTCAGGTTGCGGGTGGGGATTTCGCGAAACGAGACCCGATAGTAGCGCTCGCGGTTATCCCGCGGCCCATGATAGTAAAATTTAAAATACTCGCTCTCACCTGCCTGCAGCACCAGCTGGCGGGGGGCGAACAGCAGTTCGCCATCCACCGGCCGGGAGCGGACTTCGCTGCCGCCCGGGCGATCGATGGCGCTGACGGCGATGCGGTACAGCCGCGCGCTTTTATTATTGTTGACCACCCGTTTGCTGGCGAAATCCGCTTCAGCCGGCAGGGAAAAGGTCAGGTTGCCGACCGAGATCGCCTGCGCCAGCGGCGCTGCCAGCAGGCAGCCCACCGTCAGCAGGGCCTTAGTTAATGTTGCGCCACGTCGCCTGGACATGAATCTCTCCTGAAGCGCTGACTTCGCCAAACCAGCCGTTATCGTCTACCGTCCGCAGCGAAATGGCGTTATCCATCGGAATCGAAAATTTCACCGTGGTCTTATCCATCTGCCCCACTTCGCCGGAGATATCGGTCCACGGCGTGGTCAGCCACAGCGCATCGGTCATATCCCGCCAGCTATCATCGCACCCGGCATCGTAGGTCTGAGTCGTGCCGCTGCGGGTGATAAAAGAGAGCGTCGCCGGGAACGGCACTTTCGCCATACCGTCATCGGAACTGAAGAGACAGTAGGAACGCCCGCCAATCACCTGCGCGGGTCCGGTCACCTTGATCAGCACTTCATCGGCGGCCGTTTTACCGCTGGTGGTGACGATGTAGCCGAAATCGAGCGCCGGTTCGCCGCTGCCGACATACCCCTCGCGCGACGGCGCCGAGGTATATTCGTCGGAGATAATGCTGATGCTGAAATCACGGGGCTTGATAATCAGCGTGTTGGAGGTGGAAAACTCATACCAGCCTGACTCCGGCGAGGTGGTGTTCTGAAAGCGAAAGTTGAACAGATCCTTGGTGTTGATATCGCTGATCCCGAGGTTCACCATCTGTTTAAAGAAGTTGCTGGAGAAGAAAACATAGATCGAGTCTGAGCTCTTCATCTCGTTGAAGGTGTAGTAATAGGCGGTATTGCTCACCGGCTTCCATGAGCTGCCGTTGAGGCTGAACTGCATATCGTACGCCCCGACGGCCGAGGCCAGCGACGAGTTGGCGATCGCCGGGAAAATATGGATCGAGGTGTTGCTTAAGCCGTTGGTCTGCAAGGTATAGTTGACCATCTTACAGCTTAATCCTGAGCGGCTGCCGATGGTCTGCGTCCGGCAGTCGGCGTTCCCTTCCCCGAGGGTCGGCACGCCATCGCTGTTGATAAACACCTCCGCCAGCGAGTGGGTATTAATCAACCGCAGGTTCGCGGCTTTGGTGTGGGTGACGTTGCGCACATACCAGTTACCGGAGGCCTGATCCTTACAGCGCGCGCCGCTGCTGGCATCGTAGTTCACCGAGGTCTGACAGGCATTGATGGTCATCGTAAAGCTGCCGCCGACCGGCATCTGCTGCAGATATTGATAGAAGGCGTCCGACATCATGCCGTGCATCCACTTCGCGCCGCCGCTGGTCACCGTCGCGCCGTAAAACCCGCTGGCGTCGGTGGTCTGCGGCAGGATCAGGCTGGTAGCCATATCGCACCCGGCGTACCAGTTGATGCAGCGCAGGCCGGTTAAGGGGTGTGAAACCGGTGAGTTTTCCAGCCACATATCAAACTTCCAGTTGGCATTGAGCCCGGTGTTGTAGCCGTTATCGATATAGCCGAGACTCTGCTGATAGATGGTCCCGGAGCCGGTGTATTTTAAGCCGGTCCAGCGGTTAGCGCCGGTCATACGCGGATCCAGCGCCCCGCCGGGGGTGACGAAAAAGTTGTCGTCGGAGTTGTTTTCCACAAACACAAACTCGCGCGCCGGCGCATCCGACCAGGTGGTCTTGGTCACCGCCGCCCTGAGCGCTGCTGCCGGCCAGAGCAGCGCGAGGATCGCCAGCGCCATCAGTGCATTAACTTTCATTCTCTTCTCCTGACTGCTGCACCGCCGCCCACGACGAGAGGCCGCTGCAGACCACATCACCGACCCAGACGGCACCGCGCGCCTGGTTG
>ERZ1673734.1255-NODE-1255-length-17295-cov-41.801218_pt1 | contig 17295 bp, 16 predicted proteins | sample MGYA00580199_ERZ1673734 | MGnify/ENA primary metagenome ERZ1673734 (study PRJEB41218, sample SAMN15661742) | gut metagenome | host: Homo sapiens | place: Canada: London | collected 2015-08-20/2019-03-30 | study: EMG produced TPA metagenomics assembly of...
CCTTACGAAATAGTCAGCACTATCCCGACGCGCGTCAGCCATTGGGCTTCTTGTTCGAAGTCGGCCTGGGTCAGCGGGTTCTGTTCCAGCCAGCCTTCAGCGAAGATCACTTCCAGGTGATCGCCATCGGCGCGCAGCTTCACTTGCGACGCTTCCTGGTTGCCACGGATGTGGTAGAACAAAATCGCAAAACGCAGCAGCACGCACAGGCGAATCAGCTTGATGCCTTCGGCGCCGAACTCGGCGAACTTGTCTTTTGGAATGTTACGGCGATGACCGCGCACCAGCAGCGCGAGCATTTGCTGGTCTTCACGTGAGAAACCGGCAAGGTCAGAGTGCTCGATCAGGTAAGCACCGTGCTTGTGGTAGTGGTAGTGGGCAATGTCCAGGCCGACTTCATGCACCTTGGCCGCCCAGCTCAGCAGCTCGCGCCAGACCCCGTCTTCGAGTTCCCATGACTTGGCCACCTGGTCAAACGCGCGCAGGGCTTTGCGTTCAACCCGTGCGGCTTGTTCCAGATCAACGTGGTAGCGCTCCATCAGCGAACTCAGGGTGCGCTCGCGCACGTCTTCGTGATGATGGCGACCCAACAGGTCGTAGAGCACGCCTTCACGCAGGGCGCCGTCGCAGTGGTCCATGCGTTGCAATTCAAGGGCGTCAAAAATCGCCTCAAGAATCGCCAGCCCGGCCGGGAAAATCGCCCGACGGTCTGGCTTGATGCCTTCGAAGTCGATTTTGTCCACTTCACCCAGCTTGAACAGCTTGCGCTTGAGCCAGGCCAGGCCCTCGGCATTCACTTCGCCTGCACCGTGGCCGCCGGCTTTGAGGGCAAGGCCAATGGCGCGGATGGTGCCGGAGGAGCCGATGGCTTCATCCCACGTCAGGCGGTGCAGCGCGTGCTCAATGCTCATGAGCTCTAGGCGCGCCGCGGTGTATGCCTGGGCATAACGTGCCGGGGTGATCTTGCCGTCGCGGAAATAGCGCTGGGTGAAGCTCACGCAGCCCATCTGCAGGCTTTCGCGCAGCAGGGGCTCAAAACGTTGGCCGATGATGAATTCGGTACTGCCACCGCCGATGTCGGCCACCAGGCGCTTGCCCGGTGTGTCGGCGAGGGTGTGCGAAACGCCCAGATAAATCAGGCGCGCTTCTTCACGTCCAGAAATGACTTCTACGGTGTGGCCCAGGATTTGTTCTGCGCGCACGATAAATTCATTGCGGTTGCGGGCTTCACGCAAGGCGTTGGTGCCCACGATGCGCACGGCGCCCAAGGGCATGCCTTTGATCAATTGCGCAAAACGCTTCAAGCAATCGAGGCCACGCTGCATGGACTCTTCGTTGAGGTGGCGTTCTTCGTCGATACCGGCAGCCAGCTGCACCTTATCGCCAAGACGTTCAAGAATGCGGATTTCGCCGTTCTGAGCCTTGGCCACCACCATGTGAAAGCTGTTAGAACCCAAGTCTATAGCGGCGATCAGGGACGGATTCTTGCTTTTGGATTGGGGCATGTTTGAGGAGTCTCGGTCGATAACTTCGCCATCGTGCCACGATCAAACGCTCGCGCCAACGCGTGATGTGCGATGCATTGATATGGAGCACGTAAGAGATGACGTTAGCTTGTTCCTGACAACTCGTATTTTTTAAACGATCTAATTTTTGTCACACATCCCCTGTAAAAGCCCCCGCCACAACGTGTAGGAGCGAGCTTGCTCGCGATCTTTTGATCTTTAAAAGATCGCGAGGCAAGCTCGCTCCTACAGGGTTTAAACCTCAACCGAACCGATAAAATTCGCCAGCTCAGGGGTTTTCGGGTTGGCGAACAGCACTTTGGGGTCGCCCACCTCATGCACCTTGCCCTGGTGCATAAACACCAGTTTGTCGCCGACTTCGCGAGCGAAACGCATTTCGTGGGTCACCATAATCAGCGTCATGCCTTCGCGGGCCAGTTGGCGCACCACGTTGAGCACCTCGTTGACCAGTTCGGGGTCGAGCGCCGAGGTAATTTCGTCACACAGCAGCACTTTGGGCGACATAGCCAGCGCCCGGGCAATGGCCACGCGCTGTTGCTGCCCGCCCGACAGGCGTTCGGGGAAGGCATCAAACTTGTCGCCCAGGCCCACACGCTCCAGCATCTCGCGGGCCAGTTGCGCGGCCTTGGCCTTGGGCACTTTTTGCACCACTTGCGGGGCCAGCATGACGTTTTCGCCGACGCTCAAGTGCGGGAACAAATTGAACTGCTGAAACACCATGCCGACTTTCTGGCGCAGGCTGCGCAAGTCGGCGCGGGCGGCGTCCATGTATTCGTCATCGACTTCAATAACCCCGTCGTTGATCGACTCCAGGCCGTTCAAAGTTCTCAGCAGCGTGCTTTTGCCCGAGCCGCTGCGGCCAATGATCGCGACCACCTGGCCTTGTTCAACGCTCAGGTCGATGCCTTTAAGCACGTGATGGTCGCCGTAGTATTTATGCAGGGCGGTAACTCTAAGCAGAGGCATGCAGTCTCCTTTCCAGATAGCGCGCACTGAGCGACAAGGGGTAGCACAAGAGGAAGTAACCGAGCGCCACCAAGCCGTAGACCATAAAAGGCTCAAAAGTGGCGTTGGCCAGCATGCTGCCGGTCTTGGTCAGCTCGGTGAAACCAATGATCGAGGTGACGGCGGTGCCTTTAATCACCTGCACCGAAAACCCTACAGTGGGCGCGATGGCCACCCGCAAGGCTTGCGGCAAAATCACGTAACGCAGTTGTTCCAGCGGGCTTAGCGCCAGGCTGGCCGACGCTTCCCACTGGCCATTGGCGATGGATTCGACGCTGCCGCGCCAGATCTCTGCCAGGTAAGCGCTGGTAAACAGCGTCAGCGCCAGGGCGGCGGCCATCCACGGCGAAATGTCGATGCCGAGCAAGGCGATGCCAAAAAAGATCAGAAACAGTTGCATCAGCAAGGGCGTGCCCTGAAACAGCTCTATATAGCCGCGTGCCAGCGTGCGGGCGAAGCGGCTCTTGGAGATGCGCATCAGCAGCACCAGCAGGCCGATCAGGCCGCCACCGATAAAGGCCACGACGGACAGCGCGACGGTCCATTGCAGGCCCGCCAGCAAATTGCGCACGATGTCCCAGAAGGTAAAGTCCATCAGCGACTCCTGCTCAGGTAGCGGCGGCCGAAGGCATTCAGTAACTGGCGAATCAACAGCGCCATGCACAGGTAGATCAGGGTGGTCAGGGCGTAGGTTTCAAAGGCCCGGAAGTTGCGCGACTGAATGAAGTTGGCGAAAAAGCTCAGCTCTTCGGTGGCAATTTGCGAACACACCGCCGAGCCGAGCATCACGATGATGATTTGGCTGCTCAGTGCCGGCCACACTTTGGCCAGCGCGGGCTGCAAGACCACATAGCGAAACGCCTCAAAACGCGACATGGCCAGCGCCGCGGCGGCTTCCAGTTGGCCTTTGGGGATGGCCTGAATGCCGGCGCGAATAATCTCGGTGGAGTAAGCGCCGAGGTTAATCACCATGGCCAGTGCCGAGGCTTGCCATTCGCTGATGTGCACGCCAAGGCCCGGTAAGCCGAAGAAGATAAAAAACAACTGCACCAAAAACGGTGTGTTGCGAATCACTTCAACGTACAGACCAAACAGGGCGGCGAAAGGGCGGATGTTCCAGGCCCGGACCACCGCGCCGACAATCCCCAGGCTGACGCCAAACAGCGTGCCGATGGCGGTCAGTTCCAGGGTGAACAAGGCGCCGCGCAGTAACAGGTCAGTGTTTTGCAGTACCGGTAAAAAGTCGAACTGATAAGCCATGATGACCTCGTTGCGGGTGATCAGAGGTCGGCTGGCAGCGGCTCTTTAAGCCATTGCAGCGCATTCTTTTCCAGGCTGCCGTCGGCTTTGGCGGTGCTCAGAATCTGGTTCACCTTGTCCAGCAGCTCAGGCTGGCCCTTGTTGACCCCGACATACACCGGCGAGTCCTTGAGCTTTAGCTTCATGGCCGGGATGCGTTTGGGGTTACGTTCGCTGATGGTCACCATCACCACGTTGCCGCTGGCGATCAGGTCCACTTGCCCGGCCAGGTAGGCGGCGATGGTCGAGTTGTTGTCTTCAAAGCGTTTGATCGTGACACCGGCAGGCGCCACGTTGGTCAGCTCGATGTCTTCGATGGCGCCACGGGTGACGCTGATGGTTTTACCTTTGAGGTCATCCAGCGTCTTGATTTCAGCGTCTGGCGGACCAAACACGCCGAGGTAGAAGGGCGCGTAGGCGTGGGAGAAGTCGATGACTTTCTCGCGATCCGGGTTTTTACCCAGGCTGGAAATCACCAGGTCGACTTTACCCGTGGTCAGATACGGCACGCGGTTGGTGCTGTTGACCGGGGTGAGTTCCAGTTTGACCTTGAGCTGGTCGGCCAACAGTTTTGCCGTATCAATGTCCAGGCCGCGGGGTTTCATGTCAGGGCCGACCGAGCCAAACGGCGGAAAGTCTTGCGGGACGGCAACCTTCAAGGTGCCGCGAGCCATCACGTCATCAAGTTGATTGGCGCGGGCCGGTGTCTGAAACAACACCAGGCTGGCGAACAAGGCACATATCAGGGCGCTGTAGCGCTGGGTCATGGCAACTCTCCAAATCGGGCGGACGGTGATGTCTGCTATTGGACAGAGCACAGGCCATGCCAACAGCGGTTTCAGGGCTGGGAGGCAGGGTTCAGAAGGCTTGCGGCGGTCGGACTGGTCTGAACAGTTGTCGGGCTTTTTGCACCTCAATCGGGCGTTGCGTACACGGCTTGAACCGCCGTGGGGCGTGACTTGCCGAGCGCCGGCAATAGCTTTACAACTACGTTCCAACCTCAGCCGATCAAGTCGATTTGTGATGAATTCAAGCGCACGCGCGGTACCCGAAGTGGCGCTGTTGGCCATTCGTAAACTGATCGATGAGCGCGGCTTTGCGCCGGGTGATGCATTGCCTTCGCAGCGCGATCTGGCGGTGCAGTTGGGGGTCAGCCGGGCATCATTGCGTGAGGCGCTGTCGTCATTGAGTGCGTTGGGCGTGGTCAGCGTCCAGCCCGGCAAAGGGGTGTACGTGCAAACGGTGGGCGAGCCCGCAGCGATCGCCACTGCGTCTGACTGGCCTTTTGCGGCGCAGGCCTGCCCTGAGGACATCTTTCAATTGCGTTACGCGCTTGAGGGGTTGGCGGCAGGGTTGGCCGCCGTGAGGCTGACCCGTGATGAACTCGACGTGCTGCAAGACAATGTCGAGGCCATGCGCCTGGAGTTGCGCGCCGAGGACTTTGCCCGGGCGGCGCAACTGGACTTTGAGTTCCATCAGATTATTTTGCGCGCCAGTGGCAACCAGACCATGGCGAATATTCTGATAACCCGGGCCGATATCTTTCTTGAAAGCCAGAAATTGCCCTTTATTCGCCCTGAGCGCGCGATGGAAACCTGGCAAGAACACCGCAAAATCCTTCGCGCATTGGCGCGCCACGCCAGCGGGCCTGCGCACAAAGCCATGAGCGAGCACATACGCCAGGCGGCTTCACGCACCGGGATCGCATTTGTCACCTCCGGCGTGTTTTGAAAGGGCTCATACTCAGGCTCATGTGCGGCCATAGTAATAGACAATCATCCGTCAGCTTCCTGAACGCGGTGATGACGGCTATGATGTGCTACGTTTTTGCTTACAACCACGGAGACTTCCATGAGCAGCGATCTTATTAAACACGTTAGCGACGCTAGCTTTGAGGCCGATGTTCTCAAGGCTGAAGGCGCTGTATTGGTCGATTACTGGGCTGAATGGTGTGGCCCTTGCAAAATGATCGCGCCAGTTCTGGATGAGATCGCCGAGACTTACAAAGGCAAGCTGACTGTTGCCAAGCTGAACATTGACGAAAACCAGGAAACCCCTGCCAAGCACGGCGTTCGTGGTATTCCAACGTTGATGCTGTTCAAGAACGGCAACGTTGAAGCCACCAAGGTCGGTGCGCTGTCGAAGTCGCAGCTGGCTGCATTCCTCGACGCTAATATCTAAGCGTTGTTAAAAGCCCCGCAAATTGCGGGGCTTTTTCATGGCTCAAGGACTAGACGCTATGAAACTCAAGTGGTACATTCGGCCCCGCACTGGTTTCTCCACTGCCCCCTGCAAGCCGTCGCCGACGCACTCCTTATCGAATTAGTACGCGATCCTGTCGCCTTCTCTGCGGCGCGGCCTCATTAAGCCAAAAGCTTAATTTCCCCCTCCATAAATGATTACGTCATTCCTATATGAACCTGACTGAACTCAAGCAAAAGCCGATTACCGAACTGCTCGAATTGGCCGAACAGATGGGCATAGAAAATATGGCCCGTTCGCGCAAGCAGGACGTGATTTTCTCCCTGCTGAAAAAGCACGCGAAAAGCGGCGAGGAAATCTCCGGTGATGGCGTGCTGGAGATCCTCCAGGACGGCTTCGGCTTCCTCCGCTCTGCTGACGCCTCTTACCTGGCCGGCCCGGACGATATTTACGTCTCGCCTAGCCAGATTCGACGTTTCAACCTGCGCACCGGCGACACCATCGTCGGTAAAATTCGCCCGCCAAAAGAAGGCGAGCGTTATTTCGCACTGTTGAAAGTCGACACGATCAACTTCGATCGTCCAGAGAACGCGAAAAACAAGATTCTCTTCGAGAACTTGACCCCGCTGTTCCCGAACGTACGCATGAAGATGGAAATCGGTAACGGTTCCACCGAAGATTTGACCGGTCGTGTAATCGACCTCTGCGCCCCGATCGGTAAAGGTCAGCGCGGTCTGATCGTTGCTCCGCCAAAAGCGGGCAAGACCATCATGCTGCAGAACATTGCGTCGAACATTTCGCGTAACAACCCGGAAGTGCACTTGATCGTTCTGTTGATCGACGAGCGTCCGGAAGAAGTAACCGAAATGCAGCGTACCGTGCGCGGCGAAGTGGTTGCCTCCACCTTCGACGAGCCGCCAACCCGCCACGTGCAGGTTGCCGAAATGGTGATCGAGAAGGCCAAGCGCCTGGTCGAACACAAAAAAGACGTGGTGATCCTGCTCGACTCCATCACCCGTCTGGCCCGTGCCTACAACACCGTGATCCCGAGCTCCGGCAAGGTATTGACCGGTGGTGTTGATGCCCACGCCCTTGAGAAACCAAAGCGTTTCTTCGGTGCTGCGCGAAACATCGAAGAAGGCGGCTCGCTGACCATTATCGCCACCGCACTGGTTGAAACCGGTTCGAAGATGGACGAAGTGATCTACGAAGAGTTCAAAGGCACCGGCAACATGGAACTGCCTCTGGACCGCAAAATCGCTGAAAAACGCGTCTTCCCGGCGATCAACATCAACCGTTCCGGCACCCGCCGTGAAGAGTTGCTGACCGCTGACGACGAGTTGCAACGCATGTGGATCCTGCGCAAGCTGTTGCACCCGATGGACGAAGTAGCAGCCATCGAGTTCTTGATCGACAAGCTGAAGCAGACCAAGACCAACGATGAGTTCTTCCTGTCGATGAAGCGCAAGTAAATCGCCGGAAGTTAAGCAAGAGCCGGGGAAACCCGGCTTTTTGCTGTCTAACCTTTCTTGATTTTGGGCAGCTCTCCCTTCAGATCACGCGGCTTGGGCGCTACACTCGGTGCCCCAACGCCACGGCCAACATGAGGCTCAAGCATGCAGTACCGCGACTTACGTGACTTTATCAGCGGCCTGGAACAGCGCGGCGAACTCAAGCGCATCCAGGTTCCGGTGTCACCCAAACTGGAAATGACCGAAATCTGCGACCGCACATTGCGCGCCAAAGGTCCGGCCTTACTGTTTGAAAACCCGGTGGGTCACGATATCCCTGTGCTCGGCAACCTGTTCGGCACGCCTGAGCGCGTGGCTTTGGGCATGGGCGCTGACTCGGTGAGTGAGCTGCGTGAAATCGGCAAGCTGCTGGCGTTTCTGAAGGAGCCCGAGCCGCCTAAAGGTCTGAAAGACGCGTGGTCCAAGTTGCCGATCTTTCGCAAGATCATTTCCATGGCCCCGAAAGTCGTCAAAGACGCGGTGTGCCAGGAAGTGGTCATCGAGGGCGACGATGTCGACCTCGGCCTGTTGCCGGTTCAGCATTGCTGGCCGGGAGACGTGGCGCCGCTGATTACCTGGGGCCTGACCGTCACCAAAGGTCCGAACAAGGACCGCCAGAACCTGGGCATTTATCGCCAGCAGGTGATTGGCCGCAACAAAGTCATCATGCGCTGGTTGAGCCACCGTGGCGGTGCGCTGGACTACCGTGAGTGGTGCGAAAAACACCCCGGTACGCCGTTCCCGGTGTCCGTGGCGCTGGGCGCTGACCCGGCCACCATTTTGGGCGCCGTCACCCCCGTGCCAGACAGCTTGTCTGAATATGCCTTCGCCGGGCTGCTGCGCGGCAACCGCACCGAGCTGGTGAAGTGCCGTGGCAACGACCTGCAAGTGCCGGCCACCGCTGAGATCATCCTCGAAGGCGTGATCCACCCCGGCGAAATGGCCCCGGAAGGCCCGTACGGCGACCACACCGGTTACTACAACGAGGTCGACAGCTTCCCGGTGTTCACCGTTGAGCGCATCACCCACCGGATCAAACCGATTTACCACAGCACCTACACCGGCCGTCCACCAGATGAGCCGGCGATTCTGGGCGTGGCACTCAACGAAGTGTTCGTGCCGATTCTGCAAAAGCAGTTCCCGGAAATCACTGACTTTTACCTGCCGCCTGAAGGCTGCTCGTACCGCATGGCCATCGTGACCATGAAAAAGCAGTACCCGGGGCACGCCAAGCGCGTAATGCTCGGTGTGTGGTCGTTTTTGCGCCAGTTCATGTACACCAAGTTCGTTATTGTCACCGACGACGACATCAACGCGCGCGACTGGAACGACGTGATCTGGGCCATCACCACCCGCATGGACCCCAAGCGCGACACGGTGATGATCGATAACACGCCTATCGACTACCTCGACTTTGCCTCGCCGATTTCGGGCCTGGGGTCGAAGATGGGGCTGGATGCAACCAACAAATGGCCAGGCGAAACCTCCCGCGAATGGGGTCGGGTCATCGTCAAGGATGAGGCCGTGACTCGCCGGATCGATGACATCTGGAATCAATTAGGAATAGATTGATGCGTGTAACCTTGCAGCCTTCAGGCGCCGTATTGGACACCTTGCCTGGCGAGCGGATTCTGGATGCGGCGCAGCGCCTGGGCTATGAATGCCCGCAAAGCTGCCGCAATGGTAATTGCCACGTGTGCGCAGCCTTGCTGGTTGAAGGGCAGGTGGAGCAGGCGGGTGAAGTCCGTGACCATGGCGAGGTTTACACCTGCCTGGCGGCGCCGCTGGAAGACTGCGTGGTGTTGTGGGATGGCGTCCTTGCGTTGGGAGAATTACCGGTGCGTAGTCTGGCCTGTCAGTTGACCGAATGTGTCGAATTGGGTGGTGATGTGTGGCGGGTGCGCTTGCGTGCACCGGCGGGCAAACTGCCGCGTTATCACGCCGGGCAATACGTGATGCTGGAGCGTGAAAACGGCGAGAAGTCGGCGTTTTCACTGGCCAGCGCACCGCACTCGGGGCGCGACCTTGAGCTGCACGTGCTGGTGCGCGAAGACAGCGCCCGCAGCCTGATCGAGCAGTTGCAACGCAACAACATGATCCGTCTGGAGCTGCCGTTTGGCGACACACACTTGTCTGAATTGCCGGACGGGCCGCTGGTGCTGATCGCCGCGGGCACCGGCATGGCGCAAATGCACAGCCTGATCGAGCATTGCCGCGCCAAAGGGTTCAAGCATCCGGTGCATTTGTACTGGGGCGTGCGTCGCCCTGAAGACTTTTACGCGTTGGAAGAGTGGGACGCCTGGCAGCAGATCCCCAACCTGTTCTTGCACAAGGTCGTCAGTGATTTGTGCGGCTGGGAAGGGCGTTGCGGGTTGTTGCACGAAGCGGTGTGTGAAGACATCAGCGATCTTAGCGCTGTCTCGGTGTATGCCAGCGGCTCGCCTGCCATGATCTACGGCACCCTCGACGCGCTGGTTGAAGCGGGCATGGACGCGCACCAAATGCGCGCCGACGTGTTCGCCTACGCGCCCCGTCCTTGACGTAACCCCGTCTTCGACGCCGCTCTGTCGCGCAGCAAACAGGCCACCGATAATCGTCAGCATCCCCCAATCAGTTCCTTCTCCCTCCGGGAGAGGCGTGGTGAGGGGCTCTTGATTTGCGTCAAATCAGATTACTGGCCGCCATACGTCTTGCCGCGCGGGTTATTTCATTTTTACTGCTATAAGATTCATAACGTTATTTTCTAGTACGCCGCATGCAATGCCTGTAGGACTCCATGCCTTCTGTGATAACTGTTTCTGAATCAGCGTGTACAAACGTGATTTACCCTCCGCGACTCGATCTTGGGGCGCCCCTGACCCCAGAGCAACTTCAGCAATCCTTGCAGGCCACCATGGCGTGCCATCAAGGCGGCCCGGTCTGGCTGTTCGCCTACGGCTCGCTTATCTGGCGCCCTGAATGCACAGCTGTCGAGCGGGTGCGGGGCCGGGTGCATGGCTACCATCGCGGCTTGTATTTGTGGTCCCACGAGCATCGAGGCACGCCGCAACTGCCCGGCCTGGTCTTTGGTCTGGACCGTGGCGGCTCGTGCAGTGGCTTTGCCTATCGCCTGCCTGAAGACAACCTTGAAGCGGCGCTCAACGCCTTGTGGCGGCGTGAAATGCCCGTGCCTTCCTATCGGCCGCACTGGCTGAACTGCCGGCTTGAAGACGGTAACCAGGTCCAGGCGTTGGGGTTTGTGCTGGAACGGCATTTGCCCAGCTACGCGGGCAACCTCCCGGACGGCGTACTCAGCCAGGTGCTGGCCAACGCCAGCGGTCGCTACGGCACCACCCGCGACTACGTCGAACAGACCATCAGCGCCTTGCGCAGCCACGCCATGCCAGACCGCAACCTGGAGGCGCGCCTCAAGCGCTGTGTGTTGGCCAAGCCGTAAGGGTTAGTTTGAGGGGTCTGTCCATTTAATCGGAGCCATCCCACAACAGGATCAGAGCCCATGGGCTGAGAAACCTGGCGACACACTCCTATCATGCTTCCCCTCTGTGCTCATGTGAGCGCAGCGTCCGGGGGGAAGGTGATGAAAAGCTTAGTCGGGTTTGTGGCGATGTTCATGGCACTGAGTGCGTGGGCGCAGACGTGGCTCCCTGACGTTAAGCACATGGTCAAGCCTGAGTACCCCATGGAACTTCGGCGCATGGGCTTGACCGGGATGGTGCAGGTCAAGGTTGACGTCAACGCCGATGGCACGGTGGCCAATCCGAAAATCGTTTACAGCACCCACCCCCTCTTTGCCGGCGCAGCCCTTAAGGTCATGGGTGAGTGGCGGTTCGCGAGTCGGCCGTTGACCGGCGATAACCCGCAACAGTTAGTCGTCTCTGTGCCATTGATGTTTGAGATTGAACGTGAGCGCCGAGCTAAACGCACGGAGGCGCTGCAAAATATTGCCACCGCCACCTGCCTTCAGCTCAACCGGGAGATGAGTCACTACCTTCGCAGGGATCTGTATATGCCGCTGGCGGAACTGACATTGTTTGAACTCACCCAAAAGCACTTGATGGACGGTTTTTTTGCGGGCAAGTACGACAATGAGTCGCTAACGCTGGGCTTGTTCGACCTTTCCCAAAGCATGCTCAACGTGACGAATATCTGTCAGCGCAGAATCAGCCGCACATTTGTCGACCTGCTACCGCCCAGCGTCAAAGCCTTGTTGGAGTCCGGGGGCATGGTGATTAAACGCGAGTAAACCTACGGCTTTTGCAGCGCTGGCCGATAACGGTAGACAGGTTTGTAAGCTGCCCCGGTATGCTTACCGCCATCTCGAACAAAGGAGCGAATTGTGAAAGCGTGGATTGTATTGCTGCTGGCTCTGACCTTGCCGATGACGGCGCTTGCCGAAGAAGCTGCAGAAGGCGCCGCGAAGGTTAGCTACATCACCATGAGCCCACCGTTTGTGGGCAATTACGGGCTGGACGGCAGCGCAAAGCTCAAGGTGTACAAGGCCGATATCTCGCTGCGCGTGTCGAGTGACGAAGCGGCGAAGGCGGTCAAGGCCAATGACGCGTTGATCCGTAACCAGTTGGTGGGCTTGTTTACCCAGCAAACCAGCGAAAGCTTGGGCAGTGTCGAAGCCAAAGAGAAAGTGCGCCAGGAAGCACTGAAACAGGTGCAGCAAGTCATGACGGACGAGACCGGCAAGCCGATGGTGGAAGACCTGCTGTTCAATAATTTGATTGTTCAGTAAACGATTCGCGCTGAATTAAAAACTGTAGGAGCGAGCTTGCCTCGCGATCTTTTTAAAAAGTCAAAAGATCGCGAGACAAGCTCGCTCCTACAAGAGTAGAGGGCCTTACGACGCCAAACTCTTGCGAAACCGCGCCAGCGCGACAGCAAAGAACACCAGGCCAATCGCCGTCAGGGCCAGCAGGTCGGGCCACACCACATCAACCCCGGCACCCCGGAACAAGATAGCCGCGCTCAAGCTCACAAAGTGGGTGGAGGGCGAGCATTGCATGACCCATTGCAGCCATTCGGGCATGCTGTCCAGCGGTGTGCTGCCGCCCGAGAGCAGCAGCATGGGGATGATCACCGGTATCGCCAACAGACCAAACTGCGGTGTTGAGCGGGCCAATGTGGCAAGGAAGATCCCCAGCGCGGTACTGGCAAACAGGTACAGCGCGGTGACCATCAAAAACAACGCCAGCGAACCCGACAGCGGCACGCCCAGCGCCCATTTAACGATGATCTCCAGTGACAGCCAGGTGCACACCACCACGACCAGCATGTTGCTCCAGATCTTGGCGAGCATGATTTCCAGTGCAGTCAGCGGCAACACCAGCAAGTGGTCCAGGGTGCCGTGTTCACGCTCACGCAGCAGCGCGGTCCCGGTCAGTACGATGGCCAAAATGGTGATGTTGTTGACGATTTGAATCACCGCCAAAAACCAGCCGCCTTCCAGGTTCGGGTTGAACAATGGGCGGCTGCTGATCAGTGCCGGGGCTTTCGCACCCGCGTTGGCTTGCCCGGCGTAATCGAGCAACTCGCGCTGGAAGATCTGCCCGATATACCCCGCGCCCATAAACGCCTGGCTCATGGCGGTGGCATCCACGTTGAGCTGTACAGCGGGCTCGCGGCCGGCCAGTAAATCGGCCTGGAAGTTGGCGGGTACGTTGATCACGAAGGTGTATTCGCCTTTGTCCAACGCTTCATCGAGTTGGTCATAGGGCAGGGCTTGCGGGGTTTTGAATTCCGGGGGCAACAGCGACTCACTGAGCTTGCGTGACAGCGCGCTGTGGTCTTCGTCGATGATCGCCACGCTGGCGTTATGCACGCCAATGATGGAGCCCGCCGCCGGCATGTAAATCGCCACCGTAAAGGCGTACAGCAAGAACAGCAGCAACACGCTGTCGTGACGCAGGCTGGTGAGTTCTTTGAGGCCAAGGCGCAGGATGTGCGAGAGCTTATGCATCAGACCTCCTGCTTCTTGAGCATGATCAGGCTCAGGCCGGTAAAGGCGACGAAGAACCCGAACAGCGCCAGGCATTGCGGCCATAGCTGGCGAAGGTCCAGCGCTTTGGTGAAGGTGCCCACGGCAATATCAAGGAAGTGCCCGGCGGGGAACAGCATGCCCATCAGCGCCGCTGAACCGTCGAGCGAAGAGCGCGGCACGATCAGCCCGGAGAATTGAATGGTCGGCAGGCTGGTGATGATCATGGTGCCCAGGATGGCGGCAATCTGGGTGCGGGTGAACGCCGAAATCAGCAGCCCCATGCTGGTGGTCGACAGCACATACAGCACGCCGCCCAACGCCAGGGTGAGGCCGCTGCCTTTAAACGGAACGCCAAACAGCCAGCGGTTCATGGCCACCAGCAACGCCAGGTTGACCAGACTGACCGCCAGATACGGCGCCTGTTTGCCCAGCAAAAACTCCAGGCGGGTCAACGGCGTGGCGTAGAAGTTGGTAATGGAGCCCAGCTCCTTTTCACGCACGATCCCAAGCGCGGTGAGCATGGCCGGGATAAACGCGAGGATCAGCGCCATCACGCCGGGGCCGATGGCGTTCACGCTGATAACGTCCTGGTTGTAGCGAAAACGCACTTCGAGTTTGGCCGCAGACTGTTTGTTTTGCGCCAGGCTGCTCAGGGCGCTCAACTGTTCGAGGTTGCCCTGGTGCACCGCCTGGACGTAGCTGCGGCTGGTTTCTGCACGAAACGGCATGCCGCCATCAATCCAGGCCGCCACCGTGGGCTGGCGCCCGGCATACAGGTCGCGGCCAAAGCCCGGCGGTATCTCCAGGGCGATTTTGATCTCGGAGCGTTGCAAGCGTTTGTGCAGTTCTTCGGGGCTCTGGATGGGTGCGTGCTCTTCGAAATACCGCGAACTGCGGAATGCCTCAAGGTAGGCCCGGCTTTGCGGTGTCTGGTCCTGGTCGTAGACGGCGAACGCGAGGTTTTCCACGTCCAGCGAAATGCCATAGCCAAAGATCACCATCATGAACACGGCGCCCAGCAAGGCGAAGGCCATGCGCACCTTGTCGCGCAACAGCTCTTTGGATTCACGGCTGGCTACGGCAATCAACCGCGTCAGGCTGAACCCGCTCTTGCTCGGCGGGGGCGGCGCATGGGCGGCTGGCGCGGCGATGGCTTCGGTGTCGGGCGGCGGGGTGGCGGCGCCCTGATCGTTTTGCGCCTGCTCCAGGCACGTCACAAACGCGGCTTCCAGGGTTTCACCCTTGAACTGCTGTTGCAGCGCATCGGGCGTATCGCAGGCCAGTACCTTACCCGCGTGCATCAACGAGATGCGGTCGCAGCGCTGGGCTTCGTTCATGAAGTGGGTCGACAAAAAGATCGTCACCCCCTGGTCCCGCGACAGCTCGATCAACAATCGCCAAAAGTCATCGCGAGCGGCGGGGTCAACGCCGGAGGTCGGTTCGTCGAGGATCAGCACTTCGGGGCGGTGCAGTACGGCAACCGCCAAAGACAAACGCTGACGCAGGCCCAGCGGCAATTCGCCGGACTGTTGATCGGCGACGTCGCCCAGATCGAACCGCTCGATCAGCTCTTCGATGCGTGCCTGGCTTTCGTCTTTGGGCAGGTCGAATAACTGCGCGTGCAGCACCAGGTTCTGGCGCACGCTCAACTCGCCGTACAGCGAGAAGCTTTGCGACATAAAGCCGACGCGCTTGCGGGTGGCCAAGTCTTTGGCGTTCACCGGGTTGCCCAGCAGTTTGGCGCTGCCTTCGGTGGCCGGCATCAAGCCGGTCAGCACTTTCATGGTGGTGGTTTTGCCGCAGCCGTTGGAGCCCAAAAAGCCGAAAATTTCCCCTCGGCCAATGGCAAAGCTGACTTTGTTCACGGCGGTGAAATCGCCGAACTTAAGCGTCAGGTCGTGGGCTTCAATGGCGATGTCGCTGTTGTCGCCGACCCGGGGCGGAATCACCAGCGGCTCATTGCTGTGACCACTGTCGCCCTGGTAGTGGGTAAAAGCTTCATCCAGCTTGCCGTTGGGCGATGCGGCGGCCAGCTCTTCGCTCAAGCCTGCGGCAATCAGCTTGCCCCGGTCGAGCATCAGGCAGTGCTCAAATTGCTCGGCCTCTTCCATGTAGGCCGTGGCCACCAGCAGCGTCAGTTGCGGGCGCTGGCTGCGTACGTCTTCGACCAGCTCCCAAAAGCGCCGCCGCGACAGCGGGTCAACGCCGGTGGTGGGTTCATCGAGAATCAGCAAATCAGGCTCGTGGATCAGTGCGCAGCACAGCCCGAGCTTTTGTTTCATGCCGCCCGAGAGCTTGCCCGCCGGGCGATCGGCGAAGCGTTCCAGGTCAGTCGCCTTGAGCAACTGCTCCATGCGCTCTTCGCATTCTTTTTTAGACAGGCCGAACAGCGTGCCGAAAAAGCGGATGTTTTCACTGATGGACAATTCGGGGTAGAGGTTGCCGCCCAGCCCTTGGGGCATAAAGGCAATCAGCGGGTACAGCGTGTTGCGGTGATGGCGGTCATCAATCGGGCCGCCCAGTACCTCAAGGGTGCCTTGCTGGAGTTTTTTGACCCCGGCAATCAGCCCGAGCAGGCTCGATTTACCCGCGCCATCCGGGCCAATCAGGCCGCAGCGTGTGCCTTTGGGCAGGCTGAACGCAACGTCGATCAGCGCCTGTTGTTTGCCGTACCAGTGGTTGATGCCACTGGCGTTGAGCGCCAGGTCGCTCATTGCAGATTAGCCGGCCAGTCCACATCGGCGGTTCGCACATAGCCTGCGCCCGGCATGCCTGGCTTGGCCTGAGGCACGGCCTCAGGATCGGTCAGGCGCAATTTGACGCGGAACACCAGTTTTTGGCGCTCATCGCGGGTTTCAACTTCTTTGGGGGTGAACTGCGACTTGGCCGCCACAAAGGAAATCTTGGCGGGTAACGCCTGATCGGGCAGGGCATCGAGCACGATACGCGCCTCGGCGCCCACGGTCAGTTTGCCGACCACGGCGGCGGGCAGGTACAGGTTCATGTACTGGTCGCTCGGGTCGATCATCATGAACACCCGGCCACCCGAGCCCAGCACTTCACCGGGCTCGGCCAGACGCAGCTGGATCACGCCGTTGATGGGCGCGCGCAAGCTGCTGTCTTCGATTTCGCTGGTGAGTTGCGCCACTTGGGCTTCGCTGGACGCGATGGCCGCTTTGGCTGCGGCGACCTGGGCCTGGGCGGCAGTCACGGCGGCATTGCTGGTGTCGAATTGGGCTTGCTGCTGGTCGACTTGCTGGCCGCTGGCAAAGCCGCGTTGCGACAGTTGGCGGGTGCGCTTGAGTTCCTGGCTGGCCAGCAGTTTTTCGCTCTGGCGCAATTGCACGTTGGCCTCGTTGGCGGCCATGGCCTGGCGGGCGCGTTGCACTTCGGCCTGGGCCTGGACGCGGCTGGCCTCCAGCGTGCGGGTGTCCATGCGGGCCAGCAATTGGCCCTTGGTGACACGGTCACCTTCATCAACCAGCACTTCGGCCAGGCGGCCGGGGATCTTGGCGGCGATCTGGACTTCTGTGGATTCAAGTCGGCCATTGCCCATGCTGATGCCTTCGGGGAGCCGGTCATGCTGGGATTTCCAGTAACCAAACCCGCCTGCTGCCACCAGCAGAATCGCCAAAGGGATAACGAAATAATGGGAAATGCGGTGATTCTTCGACATGCCGACATCCTGGTCACAGAGCGCTCTAGTTTGACGGTTTCAAGGCGCAGGGCACTTGATGCCAGTCAAAGGAAGTCAGTAGCGTAGACG
>ERZ1673734.1281-NODE-1281-length-17044-cov-27.693743_pt1 | contig 17044 bp, 20 predicted proteins | sample MGYA00580199_ERZ1673734 | MGnify/ENA primary metagenome ERZ1673734 (study PRJEB41218, sample SAMN15661742) | gut metagenome | host: Homo sapiens | place: Canada: London | collected 2015-08-20/2019-03-30 | study: EMG produced TPA metagenomics assembly of...
ATATGTACAACTTTTTACTCATATTTATCAACTTAAATTAATTCCGCCAACGGGTATCCTTTCATCTTTGATGGCAATGTACCAGCAAAATGAAGAACGGCATCTACATCTGTTGGTAACACATCGAAGGTCTCTTTGTTCTTTATATCAATAGAATAGTAAGGTATTCCTTTCTCCTCAAAAAATCCATTGTCAGACTTGCGATGTGCTACAGCAACCACATTAAATCCTTTTTCTTTTAATCCGACTGCGGTGTATGCGCCACATGAGCCGGTAGCTCCAATAACTAGAATTTTCTTCATGCTTTTTCTTGTTTTATGAAGAACAAAAGCGAGAAGAAAATCTATGGCTTAGACGGTTTTAACCATTAAGCTCTTCTCGCCTCTGTCTTCCTTTTCTATAAATCCGTGCTTCTTATAAAACTGATATGCCGGTATGTTTGTCTTTTTCACCTCAAGAGCTATGCTGCTGAAACCTTCTGCAGATAGTTCTGTAAGCCGGCTCAACATCATGCTGCCGACGCCACGGCTTCGAGAGGATGAATCTACACATATTAGTGGTATATACAGCTGATTGGCTTCGCTGTTTCGGTAGTAAGCGGTGAGACCGATAATCTCTCCGTTGTCTTCTGCCGCCACAAACAAAGCATGATTGTATAATTTCTCGCTATACACCCCTAAATCCACAGAATCTGATAGGGGGGGTAAAGCATTGGTTCACTTTCTGCATCAAGGACATAAAAGCGTCCTTTGCAAAAAATGTGCTATCGTATGTCTTTATTTCTATCATTACAACTATTTATTGTTAGATAATCTTTCTTTAAAGAACTCTCCTCCTGGTGTAGCGTATATTGATTCGTTTGTTTGTATGCAATCCAAAGACGAAAGTGAGTTGATTTCAATAATCTTCACCCTATCGTCATTCGTCACACAGAAGTCTATGCCCATATAACTCATTTGCGGCATAGCGTCCGCAATTATGTGTGCAGCTTGCTTGATTTCTGACCAATGAGGAATCTCGCCCTGCAAAGGCAAACCTGTGTCAGGATGATTTTGTATTCTGATGTTTTTCATCGTCTCCATGTCGAGAATGTTACCCTCAGTATATTTACCATCGTTAATGACAGCAAGTACGCCTCCAGCATTGTAATTCTCAACAAACTTCGACTTCTTTGTACCAAATCGCATGAATGAATAGACGTCGATCTTGTCACCGTTAAGTTTTCTGCCTATAATATATCTCAGACATCCTACCGACTTACTACATAGTTTTGCTATTTCCGAGTGCGGCAAAAGGTATTCAGTCACCAAATAGCTTTTTAGTGTTTTCAGTTTAGCTACGAAAGCGTTCAAATCCATACTTTCGTCATTGAGCCAATACATGTCGTCCTTGTATTCTGCACGATAGAAGCCTACGCCAAGACTCGCCTTTACAAGTTTGAAAGCCAAGAGGTGCTTATCGCGCAGAAGCTGCGCAATGCTTTCGGCTGTTTGAGCATATCGGCTGTCCAAGTCCATAAGACCAACTATTCTGCCATCAGCCATCAACTCATAGTAGTAGTCGGGCATATATCGACCTGCCTCTGTACCGTAGAGAACGTATTTGAGTGTTAGCTTGTCGTCTATCCACGAGCTGTAGTTGCCGTTAAGCGGATGCAACGAGCAATAGTCGCGGGTTGAGAGATAGCTCTTTCGAGTTTCGTCGGTCAATCCCATTATCTGCCAATCGCTGTAACTCCAACCTTTCAGATGGGTTTTGGCTATTTTCCAATAGCTACCTTTGTGCTTTTTGTAGTCTGTGTAAAAGAAGTGGGTCAAGATCCACCCCCCCGAAAGGTTTTCATCTTATACCATTTGCAAACAAACGAATGGTAGATTAGCTTAGTCAAAGAGTTCTTCATTATATATGTTTTATTCTATAATATTCTTTATCAATGTATCGTGATTCTTGCAGAAATTTTCTGTCTGTGCTGCATTGTCAAAATGCAAGAATACAATGCCTAACGCCTTGCCTGCGCCGTCGAACACTTCTACTGGGTCGCCTTCGTTCTTGTATATTACTTGGCGGTAGACATTCTTGCTTATGCTTTCGTCTATTGCGATGCCTTTGAATGTGCCTGCCTCGTAGCTGTGCAACACATAGTGCAGATAGCAACCTGGCAGAGGGGAGATAGTCTCCGCCAAGAACTCTGGCTTCTCGCCCATCGCTGCCTGCACGTTTGCCTTCACCAAGTCGATGCCAAAGGCGTCACCAAGCTGTATAGGAATCATATTGCCGCCAGCACGCGGTCCAAGTTCAAGGAAATGCACGTTGTCGTCCTTGTCAAGAATTATCTCGATGTTCAGTTCGCCGAAGCGAATATCAAGGGCGCTGACAATACGCTGCAGCTCGTTGTGGACGTTAGCCTGCTGTTTTTCGTTCAGACCAGACGGCATCTGCTCGCCGATAGGTATGAGCGGACTCTTCTCAGTGTCTCTGAGACAAGACATCTCGCCGTACAGAACAATCGTGCCGTCCCATACGAAGATGTCTCCACCGATTACAGCTGGGAAGCCTCGCTGAATGAACTCCTCTATCAGCAGCACCTTGTTACGCGAGTAGGAATCGGCCCACGTTACGGCCTTTTCAAACCCTTTCCAACTGTCAAGCCGTGTGACGCCCTTGCTGCCCGAGGAGTCTGTAGGTTTAACAACAACGGGGAAAGTGAAGTCAGCGCAATTCGCCTTTATCTCGTCAAACGAAGTGTCGGGATGGAAGGAGAAGAACTTTGGACAAGCGAATCCGTGCTCATGCAAGAACTTTCGCCACGGATATTTCAGCCCCAACACCTCCACACTCTTTGCAGGATTGCTGGGCAGACCGAGGCGCTCCGCAACAATGGCTGCGGGCAACGCTGCCGGGTCGGAAGCGTAGGCAAGAATGCCGTCCACCTGCTCCGATCGAGCTATCTCGTACACAGCCTCAACGTCTGTTGTACTTGCGTTGTAATATTTGTCGGCAACATATTGACCGGGATTATCCGGCAGATAATCGCACAATACTGTGTAGTAGCCAAGCTGCTTTGCCGTCTTTATAGCTACAACTTGTTGGGCAGAACCGCCCAACAAGAGTATTTTCTTTTGTTTCATAAATAGTTGCTTATTTTACGATGCAGTCGATAACTCGCTGTATATCCTTGTCGCTCAGTACGTGGTGCATAGGCAGACATATTACGCTGTCAGCCATCTTGTGAGCCTTCGGCAAGTTCTCGGGAGCAGCACTCTCAAGACCACGGTAGGTAGAGAACTCCGAAATAAGCGGATAGAAATAGCGGCGACCGAGCACGTTCGCAGCCTTCATCTTTGCATAGAGATCGTCGCGTGTCATGCCGTACTTCTCTGCATCTACGAAGATAGGGAAATAGCTGTAGTTGTGGCGCACGCCAGGCATATCGTCGAAGAACGTGATACCCTCAACCGGACGCAACGCCTCACGATACTTGATGGCTACCTGATGGCGAGCCTCGATGGCAGCGTCAACGAGGCGAAGGTTGAGCAGACCGTATGCAGAACGCATCTCGTCCATCTTGCTGTTGATGCCAGGACCTACGACCTCTGTCTCACCGGCAAAGCCGAAGTTCTTCAGATAGTCGATGCGTTTCTTCGTCTTCTCGTCGTGCATTATCAAGGCTCCGCCCTCAATGGTGTTGTACACCTTTGTAGCATGGAAACTCAATGTGGACATATCGCCAGCATTCAAGATGCTCTCGCCGTTCACTTCCACACCGAACGCATGAGCAGCATCGTATATCACCTTAAGACCATACTTGTCGGCGATGTCCTGAATAGCCTTTGTGTCGCACGGCTTGCCGTAGACATGCACAGGCATGATAGCCGTAGTTTTCGGAGTGATGGCAGCCTCAATCTTGGCAGGATCCATATTGCCCGTAGCCGGGTCGATGTCCACAAACACCGGCTTGCAGCCGTTCCACCAGATGCTGTGCGTGGTAGCCACAAAGCTATACGGCGTGGTGATTACCTCGCCAGTGATGCGCAGCGCCTGCAGCGCCGTGAGCAACGGCAGCGTGCCATTGGTGAAGAGGCTCACGAACGGCACCTTCAGGTAAGCCGCCAGTTCCTTCTCCAACTGCTTGTGATAGTCGCCGTTGTTAGTTATCCACTTACTCTCCCAAATCTTCTTCAGTTCAGCAGTAAAGTCGTCGAGATTAGGAAGCAGAGGCGACGTTACGGTTATTAAATTCTTATCCATAAGATATATGTTTTTATCTGGATGTTTTTTGTTTGTTGTTTCCTATTCGTTTATCTATGAATCGGAAAGCGAATTTCTCAAAAGTATGTATTCTGATATAGTCTAAAACGATGCAGACGAAGAACACAACCATGATGCTTGCCAATGACAACAAGACGAGATGGTCGGTCGAATACTGCGCTGCGTTTTGAAGAGTATCTCCCCAAAGCCATTGTCTCATAGTGTCGCTGTTGGCATGTATACAAAGCACGCCAAAGGTGCTTGCGCTAATTGTATTTATAATCTTGCTCTGCTTGATAGGCAAGTCCTTGAAATACATGAACGAGCACACCGCAACAACTACAGCCATTTTACCACTGATAAACGGTAGGATACTTCACTTGTACGAAGTTGAAGCCATGGCCCAATACCTTCACTTGTCTGCTTAATGTTTTGCTTTGCTCAACTCGTTAAACTCATGATATATGACAGACATCATTTCGGTGAGACCATACGTGTCATTATATTGCATTAGTTTATGCAAATCTACATATTTTATTTTTATTAAAAGTTTTTGTTAATACTTTTAATAACAATGCACGGGTTTCCTGCTGCCACGCAATCGGCAGGAATACTCTTTGTCACTACACTACCAGCACCGATGATGCTTCGTGCTCCGATCGTGACACCTTTGAGGATGATACTGTGAGCACCTACCCAGACGTCGTCCTCAATCACTATCGGTGCCGACTTCGTACCTTCGTTGGAAGTGCGGCGAGTCATATAATCCATTGGATGCGCATCGGTATCGGTTATCAAGACGCATGCTCCAATTTTTACATTGTTGCCAACCGCAACGCTATCGTGAACCCAAATGCGTGTGCTGCTCATACCAACATTGTTGCCAATGGTAAGTTCTGCACCTGGCTCTACGTACACTGCACCTTGCAAATTGCTCGTCATCGGATTCACCGCATCACCTGAGGAGAAGTAAAAGTTATCTCCTATTGAAATCCTTGCCCCCCCCAATTAGCCACGACACTTTGCCTGGAATCTGAAGATTCCTGCCAAACGCAACATTATGCGCCTTTAATATCATGCGGTTTATACGAGGGTACAGCTTGATGCGAAGGGTTGTGGGGAGGTTGAGGAATTTTATGAGAATTTGTTTCATTATATATTATTCTGATTAAAAAATTCTTTCAATGCTTCTATATCATTCAGCAGTCTCCAGTTCTTTTCAAACCATTCTGGCTGATTATTCCACCATTTGATTTTCTGCAGGAACTGGATTGTTTCGTCATCGTAACGATAGCCGATAACTTTGGCAGGAACACCACCTACAATTGCGTACGGCGGAACATTTTTTGTAACCACAGCATTGGCAAGGACTACCGCTCCATCGTGTATCTCTACCCCACCAATTAAAGTGACGTTGGAACCAAGCCAGCAGTCGTTACCGATTTTGTTTACAAGTTCTCTGGCTTTATCATAGAACTTGAACTCCTCTATCATCTGCTCTGTAGCAAACGTCTTACCTTGCGGATTGTTTCCGTTGCTTTTAGAAAAGAACAGAGGACATGTTGTAGCAAACGGCGCCTTATAAGCATGGGTGGCATTAATGTATCGGCAGTTGGGACCGATAGACGTAAAGCGCCCGATTTCAGCACTAACCATTCCACCTCCACCGATATACGAACCATATCCTAAGGAACCAAAGAAGTCGGTATGTGGACCGACCATGTTCATTCCCTCAAAACCACAACGATAGGATATATGAGTAGAGTAACAGAACTTAACTTTTTTGCCATTATGCCGTTTCTGCCATAAATAGAGGAGCAGATGACTTAAAACTGGCAACCTCTTTATTATTGCTAATAATTTTGTCATTCTATTTTAAGAAGTGAATTAACTTGTACAGCAACAACCAATCGTATCTGCGGTGCAGCCCAGGATACAGCTTTCTGCATTGCTCTGGATAGTAGTTGCGCTCACCAAGATAAAGCGCATACAAAGCCATCTTCTCCCAAAACGATTTGCCTTTGAAATCAAAATGACCCAAGAAATCTTCTTGTATGTCTTTACGGGCACGAGAGGCTGCGGAGAACTCCAAGTTAATCTTTGCTACCGGCTTGTGGCAGAGATAAAGGCTGTATTTACGATACAGTTTGAAGATGCGCTGCAGATCCTCATATCGACGTACTCGCTCGTCAAACGGATACTTCTCTACTATGGATTTCCTATATACTGTAGTGCCTGAGCACTGAAATAAGCGACCCAAAACATGAGACTTGAACGGATTGCTAACAACGCCTTCTTTGTATTCAATTGCCAAGTGCTCTGCCTTACCATTGTTGACAATCACCTCGCCCAAAAACATATCTACATCAGTATGCTTCTGTATCTTCTTGCTAAAGAAATCCAATGCCCCTGGCAACATCTCGTCGTCTGCATCAAGGAACAGTATCCACTCGCCTTTAGCATTCTTCACACCAATGTTACGAGCCTTGCTCGGTCCGCCATTCTCCTGCTTAATCAGTCGGATGCGCGGATCGTTCATAGCCTCAACAACGCCAACCGATCCGTCCGTAGAACCATCGTCCACTATCACAACCTCAAAATCGTCGTACTCTTGTGAGAGCACGCTCTTCAAAGACTGCGCAATAGACGCCTCCTTATTATATAAAGGTATTACTACTGAAATCATTTTTATTGACATAACCAAGAATTTGATTCAAATATCTTCATTAGTAAATTAATAGACTTGTTACGAACAAATGTATTTATTTTCACTTTGAATACGAATGTAAGCAAGCAATTAATAAACAATCCATTCTGTTTCTGAAAACAAGAAATAAGTTGAGTTCTTTCATTGTTGTCTTTATAGTAGTGCGAATTTATAGCGTTCAGAAGAAGACAGAATATGTCTCTTTTCTGAGCACCTTTCTCAAAACAATCTATATTCTCACAGAAATCAGTTATCATTGTTTTAAAAGCGAATGTCTCTTTTTCAACATTTACTTTGTTGGTAATAGATCCAGGAGTGAGACGATAGTTATATGTCTTCTCCTTGCAGATGGCCATTCTATTGACATGTTTTGCCAAGAAAAATGTCCAGTAATTATCTTCATGGATTATACCTTCCTTAAAAAACAAGTCGTTCTGTATAATAAGTTCTCGCTTTACTAAACGATTGGCAGCCGTTACGGGGAGAATATCATAATTAAGCAGCATACGCTTAATATTCCGTTTATTATCGACACATTCAGGATAATCAATCTTGTCAAATTGACTCATTCTTGAATTACCCGTACCATAAGAGCCAATTACTAATTCCGCATTATGTTTTTGGGCTAATTCCAACAACAACTCAATACAATTATTTTTAATCGTATCGTCGCTATCCAAGAAGTATAGATATTCTCCGTGTGAAGCATGAATACCTGTATTACGGGCAGCAGAGAGACCTCCATTTTTCTGATGGTGTATCAATGTGAAGTGTACCCGTCCATTATACGATTTGATGAAATCTTCTGCGACAAGTACACTATTGTCAGTTCCACAATCATCGACCAAAACACACTCAATATCATCTCCTATAGTCTGTTTATCAACAGACTGAAGGCATTCCAATATATATGGTTCCACATTATATATCGGAATTATGATTGAAACTCTATAATTGTTCGTCATTAATATTTTTCTAAAATAATTATCTCATAATTGTTTCCAATCGATCTACAATCTGTTGTGAAGCCGTTCCTGTTTCCAAGTTGCCATAGAACTTATCAAACGACTGGCAAGCCTCATGATATTTTTGCTCGTCATAGTTCTGGACGGCTTGGATGAGTTCGTCGTTGTTATGACAGAATGGGAAAGGCACCTTAAAGTACCAGGCCTTCAGACCGCGCATTTTCTGATAGGCTTCGATATCTTTTGTAAACAGGAATACAGGACGATGCATCTGATTGAAGTCGAACATCGTGCTTGAGTAATCGCTTATAAGTACATCTGAAATGAGAAGCAATTCTTGCATGTCAGGATAGTTTGTAACATCTATCACTTTATCAGAATAATCGAAAGCAGGCTTGCCATACCAAACGAAGTTGGGATGGGCACGGAATAAGAATATCCATTTATCACCTGTCTTTTGTTCTAATGCTGTAAGCAGTCGGTCTGTATCGATAGCATATGGATCGTTGCTCTTTTCATTTCTAAACGTAGGTCCGTAAAGAACTATCTTTACATTCTCAGGAACTCCTACTTCAGTCTTGATGCGTTTCACATCGTTTGGGGTATAATGGAAGAAGATGTCATTGCGCGGCAAACCACACTCCATAACTTCGCCATCGTACCAATACCATGTAAGCATTTCCTCTGTAAACAGTTTGCTACTTGAGATAAACAAATCAGACACAGACGAATGCCATTTGCTTCCATTTATATATTCTGTATTAAGAGTCGTGCCAGCCTGACGCTCTACAAACTTTGCACCGATTTGGCCATGAGGTACATACATAAAGAATTGATTTTTCTTCTTTTTTAGATTACAACGCCCCTTCATTGTCGTTATAATAACCTTGGCTGTAGCAAGCTCATAAACAGACTTGATGTGTGATAGTTTCACTTTACGTATCGGCTTTGGAAAGCTATAAGACATGTTGTTTACCAACCAAACAATATCGTAAGGCAATCCGCGACGAATAATTTCTTCTGCAATGAACTTCGGAGAATCGCCATAAGCGTTTCCGAAATCATGCATTAGAACAATTTTATGCTTATTTACGGGCAAGTAGTAGAACAAGCGCACACATAATTGGAGTATTTTATAATAAACACGCCAGTATAATATATCTTTTATTCTCATTTCTTATTTACTTAAATTTAAACCACTTAAAAGACTCTGATTAGTCCACAAGTAATCCCATTCTCCAAATCTGCCAAAGGTACATATGCCTTTAGCCGCAAGATAGGCTCTCACTGTTTTTCGAGCATCGTAAATAGGCTCTGTGAAGATGACATTTGCATATTTCTCGAAACCTACATGTGTAAACAGAATGTCGTCTTTGTTGATAATACCTAATTCAATGAGTCTGCCAACAGTTCCGTCAAGCAATTGCTGTTCTGTGTAGGCCCCTTCCTTGCAATAAACTTCCATCTGCAAGCTGCTACAACCTTCGGGTGCGTTGTCTGCACTCTTCAAAGAAGGAGAATAGACTCTTGCCGCCAATATGTCCTCATCATAAATATACCACCAAAGGTATGGAGGTATGTCTTTTGTTTTCAATGCTATAGATATGTGATAGCCGCTTGTGGCTTCCAATTGAGACGCTGCTTCTGAAACATGAGAAGGTACATCGTCGAGCATAGCAATGATTTCTGGAAGAGGAAGACTTGAATAAAGATTTTCGAACGAGAGGACTTCTCCATTGCCGAAAGCCACTTCTTTATTCTGTGTATCAATGTGCTTAACCTCATAGTTATACTTTATATCTGCATGATCTGCCATCTCGCGAAGCAACGCTTTAAAACCTCCCTTCTTAGGGTAGCGCATTTCCTTGGCATAATAGGTGACAGGAGTTTCTGCGGTATTACAGCCGGCAATCACTTCGTCTACAGAAGGTTGGTAGATGCGTTTTCCGACCCATTCTGTTCGCAACTGAGAGGCTTCCTTCATCCAATACTTTTTGGTATACACCATAGGGAAGTGCTCTGCAAAATAATTGCCGAACTGCCAACGAAGCCATTCTTCATAATTATCCGGCTTTTGCTCTTCGGTGATAGAAGGACGCTTCATGAAATCGGAAACGATAAGTTTCTTTTCTTCTTCGCTAAGTGGATAAAGATTGTTTTGAGCCGGATGTTTAACCCACAATCCGTGATAAAGATTGAAAGGATTGGGGATGTGGGTTGTTAATTCGCCACATGACTTGCGGAATATGTCATTGACTTCTTTTTCCTGAGCAAATGTCAAGTGTACGAATCGATCGAAGCGGAAGCCATTGATTTCAAAGCTATCGCATAAGCCTCCATAGGTATTATTCTTTTCAACAACACAAGAGCTTTTACCCTTTTGATAAAAACCATAGGCTGCTCCTAAACCAGCAATACCGGCTCCAAGTATTAAATTTTCTACCTTCATATTTATTTCTTATGAAATTTCGATTTAACAAGTTGCATAACTTCAACAAAACTATCATTATTGAAGAGCCTTGCCAATATGACATAAAGTATGATGCCAACAACCACCTGAATGCCTAAAAGCAGATATATGTTTAATGGCAGCTTACCTATCATATATACAACGACTGCCATTGAAGTTGCCGTCAACAAACTACGACTGATATCCATAAATTGATCTTTCAACGGATAGTTAACATATTTGCGATTGGGATAAGCATTGATAGCCAAGGCGATTAAAGAGTAAACAAGCTGACCTATTGCTATGGCTAAAGGACTAATAAACATACAGCCTACCAAGATTGTCAGCATCAAGGGCTTTTTATAAACCTCTAACTTCAACAATGTGTCTGCCCTGCCAACTGCTTTCAAAGCCTGAATGTTTGCTGCACCCAGCAAATCAAAACAGTTCATCACGCATATTACTTGCATGAACGGTATTGTAGCGGTCCATTTTGACGTATATAAAATCTCAACAAAATTTTCGGAAACCGCAGCCAAACCTAAAAGTGCAGGCATCAGTACAAAACTTGCCATCTGCATAGAACGACTCAACGCTCTACGAACAGCATCCTTGTCATCCTGCAACTTGCTAAGAACCGGAAACAGGACGGTATTAATAGAAGAGTTGATATTGTTGAACAGAATTCCTGGTACGCCTTCTCCTCTATTGTAATATGCCAAATCTGTTGGCGAATACTTCAAACCGATTGCATATCCCTTCAGCTGAGAAAAGAATGTACCTATCAAGTTTGAAGCAGTCAATTTCCATCCGAACGAGAACAAACTCTTGAAACGCTCTTTCGAAAATTTGCGCTTCGGAAACCAACGAACAATATAAATAAGGACAAGTGTATTTGCTATTGTGCTAACAAGATTCTGCCCAACCAACGACCATACACCACAACCAAGAAGTACCATTGTCAGGCCAACTACAGCTGACAATATGCTTCCGGATAGAGATGAGAAGAAGAACTTTCGAAATGCCATATTCTTGGAAACCATCGCACTATGTACACCAGACAGCGCTCCAATTGGCATTCCTAAAGCCATGACTCTAAGGATAGATGTGACTTGAGGATTTTTGAATATGACAGCAACGAAAGGAGCAAGCACAAAGACAAGCATATACACAACTGATGCAAAACCAATATTTGCATAAAAAACGGTGTTGTAGTCTAAGTCGTCTGCATCCTTCTTCTGAACTAACGCCGTTCCTAATCCACTATCAATAAAAATGCCTATTAACACCAAGAACATTCCAGACAACGCAACAACTCCAAAGTCTTCTGGCATCAACATTCGGGCTAACACAACTGATACACCAAAAGAAATCAGCTGCATTATCGTTCGCTGCATCATCTGCCAGAACAAACCAGACAGAGCTTTGCTTTTTAAATCACTATTATTAGAGGACATTTAATATCTTTTTCTTTATTTATTCTTTTAAAAACTGTTCAACACCTGACTTCAAATCAACTTTTGCTGTCCATCCACAATTGTGGTTTTGTCCAATAGGAGCAACTGAATACATGATGTCTGTGTCTCGATATGGACGACCACCCCAATTTATATTACAGTGTTTGCCAGCAATCTGCTCCATAAGCGCAGCCACGTCTCTGACACTTGTTCCTTTTCCGGTTCCCAAGTGGAATTCATTCTCTGTTTTAGGCGTTCCTATGAACTCGTCGCAATGATTGATGACATACACAAAAAAGCGGGCTACATCATCTACATGAATAAAGTCGAGAACTTGTTCACCTGCAGTCATATCAACAGACTCGGTTGCCCCAATACTCTCTTTCATATAATCAAAGAGACGTTTGATTGTCATCTTGCCACCATAAACCGAATAGGGAACTGCAGTGATATAATCAAAACCTTTTCCTAAAGTAGAATAATAGTCAAGAAAAACACGAAACGCTGTCTTTGTAGCAGAATACAAATAGGCATTGTTCACCTTGCCATTTCCATATCTATATTCGGCAAAAGTGCCAACATTAACAAACAACTTGAAATTGGGGCACTCTTGAAGTGCATTCAAGAGTTTTACTCCCAATTCAATGTTCGTTTCCAATAAAGGATGGACAATCTCTGAGTCATTGCGAGACGTTGACAAGGTCGCTAAATGTATAACAATGTCTGGATTGAAGTCTTTTAATGACTGGAAATCAAAAGTTGACACATGAGTGAAGTTGCTGTACTGTTTAATGGGATACAACCTGTTTGCCTTTTCTACATCTCTGTTTAATGTAAGATAATCGTTGTTTGCATCTGTCTCTTTTAACAGAAGAGGCATAAGATTCATTCCCACAAAACCGGTTGCACCCGTCATAGCTATTTTCATACACCAAAATCGTATTGTATATCGTCTAATTCTTTACGGTCACTTTCTTCTGGATTGTGTACCTCCGGTATCAAATCCATTAGCAGACTGGTCTGTGTAGAATCTGCACCAGCAAAAGCCATCCATAATCCAGGGGCTATTGTTAAGCGCTGATAGTTGGAAGTCGGAGAAAGTACAACTTCTTGGAATTGTCCCTTTGTCTTGCTATCTTCACGATCATCATAAATGACAAACTTAACAGATCCAACAGCAACAACCAAATTCAGAACATAGCGGTTATGACGTTTCCAACCTTTTACTTCATGGGGCTTGACTTGAGTGAAGTAAGCTTCACCAAAGCCCACAAAGCCTTCGTCTGTTGACTTAAACGCATGCCACAAATCACCTTTGGGAACAGATATCTGCTTCAACGGATGAAGGCTTACGCCCTCAATTACTTCGCCCATGCCAAGTCCTCCTTTGCTGCTTCTTCCATATAGAAACGGATCTGGTTGGCTGTGAAGTCAAACATATCCTCTCGCTTGTCTACATAGAAAGCCTTATACCATTCAGCGATTGTGTGAACGCACTGTGAATAATGAAGGGTAGAATGCCAGTTGAGGTAAGCAAGCGCCTTGTCGCAGTTCAACTTCAACAATGTAGCTTCCTTAAAAGGAATGTTTCCTGTTACCTTAACAGCCTTATCTTCGTCGATACCCCACTCTTTTGCCAAATCCTGGGTTAACTCATAAACGGTCTTGGTTTGTTCGGCACGTGGACCGAAATTATATGGTTCACCATTCTCGCTCTTGCCTTCTGCCAGATACCATCCAAGATTCAAATAGCCTGAAAGTGGCTCAAGCACATGCTGCCATGGACGTGTAGATTTAGGACATCTAATCTCAACTGTCTCGCCTTTAGAGAATGCCTTCATGCAGTCTACGACGATACGGTCTTTCGCCCAATCGCCACCTCCGATAACATTTCCTGCACGTGCTACTCCAAGCTTTATGTTCGGCATGGAAGAAATGAAAGACTTCCAATAGCACTTGATGGTAAGTTCTGCAGCGCCCTTAGAACCAGAATAGACATCCTTACCGCCTACAGCATCCGTCTCTCTGTATCCCCAAATCCACTCGACATTGTCATAAGCTTTGTCGCTTGTAATCAAGACACAAGTGCATGGCCATGTTATATTGCGAATGGCTTCCAATACGCTTGCTGTACCAACAACATTGGTAGTGATTGTGTCGAACGGCTCTTCATAAGAGGTTGAAACGATAGCCTGTGCAGCCAAGTGGAATATAAAATCGGGCTTTACCTCCTGAACATACTCGTTCATTGCTTCACGATCACGGATGTCTCCAAAACGATGATGAACATGGTCGTTCAAATGACAGACCTCAAACATAGACGGAGTTGTCGGTATTTCATTGCTGAAACCATACACATCAGCTCCTAACATTTTAAGCCATACAGACAACCACGATCCCTTAAAACCCGTATTGCCGGTTACGAGCACTTTTTTACCTTCATATACGTTGTTAAATGCCATAATTATATATGTTTTTAAATTATCTTTTATGTTTAAACATTTGGAGTTTTGGGTATCTCTCTCTCCCATTTTTTCCAAGGAGCACTGTTGGTCTGCAAGAGTTTTTCCAACATGTTTTTCTCCCTGATATTATCCATACACTGCCAAAAGCCTTCATGGATATAGGACATCAACTCGCCTTCACTGACAAGTCGCTCAAGTGGTTCTTTCTCAAAAACAGTGCCATCGCCTTCGATATAATCAAATATCGCTGGTTCCAAAACCATGTATCCAGCATTTATTGGAGCACCGTCAGTTATGTTCTTTTCTCTAAACGACTTGACAGCATTGTCACCACCAATATTCAACACACCTTTGTCCTGCTTCATTTTTACAGCGGTAAGTGTTGCAAGCTTTCCATGTGATTTATGGAATTCAAGAAGCTTGTTGATGTCAACATCACAAACGCCATCACCATAAGTCATGAAGAACGGCTCATTATCCAAATATTTCTGTACTCGCTTGATGCGTCCACCAGTCATAGTGTTATAACCGGTATCTACCACTGTCACTTTCCATGGTTCCAATTGGCTGTGATGTATAGTCACCTCATTCAAGCCATTGCGCCAATCGAAGCTAACATCACTGTTGTGCAAGAAATAGTTGGAAAACCACTCTTTGATATACTCTTGTTTATAGCCTGCACAGATGATGAATTCATTGTGACCATAATATGAAAACTCTTTCATTATATGCCACAATATTGGCATTCCGCCAATCTCTATCATCGGTTTCGGCTTAAACTGGCTTTCTTCACTGATTCGTGAACCAAAGCCACCAGCTAAAAGAACTACTTTCATAATTATTTGTTTAATTTTAAAACTTCTTTTTCTATATTTCCCCAAATTGCTGCAACATCAGAAAATGAGGAATAATAACTTCCATATATCTTTTTGCAAGATGCCAAATTGGTCAGATCTATCATTGCATCAACAATGGCGACTTCTGTATTTCTATCCACACTGCGTTTCCTATATGTACAGATTCTATCACCAAATCGTTCTGTAATTAACTTTTCCTCTTGCGAATCGTCTGTAGCTAAGTAAAACTTAACAGACGGATTGCTCGCTATTTCTTTTTCAATTGCTTCTAAGAACAACTCGGTCGGTGAATACTTTATAGACATTTCATTATCAGAACGTCGAATATGCAAGCCTACGAATACATCTCTATTTGAGATCACGTGTTCTTGAATTGACTTTAAAGGCTTAAAGATATCATAGACTCCACGATCCTTATAAATATCAGAGCAAGACTCTATGTATAAATTTTTATCTTCTACTTCATCAAGCCATAATTTTTCGTCCTTTCCTCTTGCTTTTTTCCCAATCCAATTGCCATCTAACAATTTATATTGTAGAACTGTTTTGTAAACAAAAGAAAACAAACGATGAAAGAACGAACCATCCGAAGTTTCGAGAACGGGGTAAGGAATAGGTTCAAATAGGGATTTGAATGGCGCATTTAACGCTTTGTCCTTAACCCATAACACTTTCATTTTACAATTAAGTTTTTTCGCCAACTTGACGGCACTTGCAATAGTTCTCATTCTATTACATAGACCTCCCATTGGTTGAACAATTATTGTCTTCATTCTATTTGATATTATTACTTCACTACTGTTCTGCTAAAATAGAATAACCACTCTTTGAATTAATTGAAATACAATCTCTTGCAAGAGATTGTAAGGGTGCGACGATTTGATTTTGTAACTTAGCAGCATCATTTAAATGACTGCTATGTTCCATATCTACATCACATTATCAAAGAACTACATAGCCCTCCTTTTAAAGGGTTATTTGATGTTACATGTCCCAATGTTAACTGGATACTAATGAATACATTTAGAAAACAAATGAATGTATGAAAACATACGATAAAATAAGTAATCTATTTCATTAGCATCCTCTATCGCTATTTTGTCTTTTTCAAAATGCCTTATTTGGAATTTATTACCTATTTCTGTTAATGCCTTGCACTCGGCATTCAGCAGTTCTCTAAAATCTTTATGTCCATTACACAATTTATCCAAAACCTGTTCCATCGAATTTTTCTTATCTATCTTTTCTTCTACAAAATAAGTTTTAGAACGTTCAAATGCATCCCATAACTTTTCCAAAGCATATTTCCGGTCTTCTTTCTTAGGTAAAACAATCTTGCCGATTGCTTCTGAAACAAGTTTATTCAAATCTACGTCATTTGTATTTATAAATTGATGTATAGTCAATTCGATTGGTAGAGGTATAACTCTATGTATTTCTCCTTTATCTGTCAATGTATAAATGAGACCATTACGCTCTAACAATGCATTTATTTTCTGACGGTAATATTTTTTATTTAACCCTTTATCTTCAAAGCGATAATGAAAATGTTTGAAAAACGCATGATATTCTCCCACCTTTTCTGCATCTTTTAAGTTATGATAAATATACTCAATCAAATCCAGAACTGAATATGTATCAATTTTTGCATCTACCAATAATTCGTCAAGGGGAGAAGTTTCTTGTTCTTCAAGTCGATCTAATCCCATACCCAGATTAGGAATGAAAGATCGAATACCATCATTGAGGGCTTTCTCATCACATCCACATACTTCTTCTGAATCAGAACATTTATTAGGGAAAGAAGCTGCTAACGAATTATTAGCAATAAACTCTTTTATAACCCGTTGGCGGAATTAATTTAAGTTGATAAATATGAGTAAAAAGTTGTACATA
>ERZ1673734.1283-NODE-1283-length-17029-cov-51.456109_pt1 | contig 17029 bp, 14 predicted proteins | sample MGYA00580199_ERZ1673734 | MGnify/ENA primary metagenome ERZ1673734 (study PRJEB41218, sample SAMN15661742) | gut metagenome | host: Homo sapiens | place: Canada: London | collected 2015-08-20/2019-03-30 | study: EMG produced TPA metagenomics assembly of...
GATTACATCAATTCGTTAATTCGAGAAATTCGTTGTTGCGCCGTCTGAGGCTAAACTACACCGGAGAGCTCATACGCGGCGTGGAGCTGGCCAACATCAACGCGCCAACGGAGACAAAAAGCTACAGGTAAGAAGCGTCGTCATTCAGGATAACACCCTTCCCCGCACGCCCCCGTCGGGAGATTCACGCCCAGGCGCGGTCGCTCGGCAAGGAAGAACAACAAATAGTTTTCTTACGCTCAGACGCGGTAACAACGAATTACCCGAATTTTCGAATTTTTTCAAATTGCGTTAGCCAAAATTCGTTCAAATTGGGAATCGTAAAACGATTACATCAATTCGTTAATTCGAGAAATTCGTTGTTGCGCCGTCTGAGGCTAAAAATGAAATTCATTCGGGGTGAGAGAGAGAAGGAAAAATTATAACCAAATATATTTAATGTTTAACTAAAAAATTTCAGGAGGACAAAACTATGAGTATTCGTTATCGCAAGTATCAGGAGAAGCGCGAGGGCAACAAGAACTACGGCAAGTGGTATGGCCGCGCCGTGCATCTCAACAACGTGAGCACCAAGGAGCTGGCCGAGGAGATCGCCCACGCCACCACCGCCACCTACGCCGACACGCTCGCCGTGCTCAACGAGCTGTCCGTGGCCCTGCGACGCCACCTGCTCAACTCCGACCGCGTGGAGATTGAGGGGCTCGGAGCCTTCAAGGTGGGCATCAGGACCGTGGCGGCAGCCACCTCGGCCGACTTCGGCGCGCAGAACGTCAAGGGCTACAAGGTGCTCTACCAGCCCTTCAAGCGCTTCGTGGGCAACGGACAGGTCACCGACAAGAACCGCCGCGCCGGCAGCTACGTGATGTATCTGCTCGAGGGCGTGACCGCCAAGGAGGCGCCCAAGAACGTCGTGGTCGACTCGAAGGACGTTTCCGACCCCAAGGTGTAGCAACCGGAGCCGTGAACGAGCCATCGAAGCCGAGAGCAAGCCATCGGAGTAATGAACCAACAAACCAACAGGAGCCATGAACAAGGACAAGTGGAAGACCCTGCTCAACCTCATCGTAACCATCCTCACCGCCATAGCAGCCACGCTCACCACGCAGAGCTGCATGGGGGTGTAGGGGAAAGCGGAGGAGTCGAAGAGCCAAAGGGCCAAAGAGCCAAAGGGCCGAAGAGCCAAAGCGACATCGCCGAGCCTACATAGTTTGATTTTAGTAGCCAATACGTTCTCGTCAGAGAGCCCATGAGGGAGCACCGGTTGCAGCGATTGCAATCGGCGCTTTTTTTGATTCATCACCCCGAATGGCTTTCTCTTTTTAGCCTCAGACGGCATCTGCGCGCATCAGCGGGATCTGTGGGATCTGTGGGAGAATAAAAAAACGCGCCTTGTTACATTGTTTCATGTTACATGTTACAATAAGGTGGTTCCACATGTCGCACGTTTCATAATGTTGAATGGTCCAAGGCGGGCTGAAGTCCAAGAATACGCATAGCCCAGTCAACCCAAGGCGGGCTGAAAGCCCAATGGCCTCCATAGCCCAGGGCAAGCGAAGCGACACCCTGGGTAAACCGCCACATCACGCCACGCCCTGTAAGGGCAAAAGTAAACATAAAACGCTCTGTTTCAGCACTTTTGCCCTTACAGGGCGCAACCTGCACGGCAACATTATACCCAGGGCGCCGCTTCGCTTGCCGCTGGGCTATGAACTTCTGCCCCTTCAGGGCGTGCCCGTTAAATGCGCCTCATAGAAAGACTGACACGTCTACCCTTTGGGGCGTGCCCGTTCTGACTTCCACACATACAACTCTCCGCCTGCGAAAAATCTGTGCCATCTGCCGCGCCAAAGGCGCGATCTGTGGAAGCCCATCACCCCGAACGGCATCTGTGCAAATCCGTGAGATCTGTGGGAAAATAAAAACGTTACATTGTTACATGTTACATGTTACAATAAGGTGGTTCCACATGTCGCCATCCGCGGGGCGCGCCCCTACTGCTCCCGATGCCGTTCCACGAGGTCGGCCATGATCTTGCGGTCCGCCTCATCCACCTCGTATCGGTCGAGCAATGCCTTGTCGGCCGCCAACTGCTCGCGGACGGTTAACGTTTGGCGAGGCGCTGACTTGTAGGCCGCCATGCCGCCAGCCATGAGGCGCACAGCCTCATCGATGCGACCCTCAAACCAGCAGCAGTAGGCCGCGTTGACCGAATCGGTGGCCACACGCTTGTCCGACGCAAGGAGCGTGGTGTAGATGCTGTAAGCCTGCTGCGTGTTTTTCATCCACAGCTCGGCCCACGCCAACGCGCGCTTCACGTTGAGGTCGTCGGGATGCTCATAATGGAGCTTGAAGAGCATCTGCCGCGCCTCGTCGGCCTTGCCACAGTTGAGAAGTGAGACCGACAGGTAGAGGGCGCAGTTGCGGTTGTCGGGATGCAGCGCCAGCATAGCCCTGTAATGCTTGGCCGCCTCCTCAAAATGGGCCTGGTGGAAGCAAGCCTGCGCCAGGGAGCGGATGGCCTGCTCGTCGTGGGGCTGCATGCGCAGCAGCTGGCGGCAGGCCTTCTCTGCCTTGGCATACTGCTTGAAATGGAGGGCCACACAACCCTCCATGCGCAGGTCGTCGGCGTTCTGGGCATCGTAATAGGCCTGAAGAAGGGCCGACAACAACGCAAACTTCTTCTGCTTGAGCAAGAACAGCTGCATGTTGCGCGCCTCGTCGGCCATCGCGTGGGTGAAGATCGGGGCAGACAAAAACACATGGTTCTCGTCGAACGGGTTGGCAAAACGCTTGCGGCCATCGTTCAACATGGCAAACCGATAAAGGTCTTGCAGGTATTTTCGGCGGATATAGGCCTTGCCCTGTGGGCCATCGCCTTCGGGCATGCCCGATTGCAGCTCGCCCTGCTCCATCATGTTGCGGAGGCTCTCGGGCAAACTGCTGAAGACCGACGAGACGCCAAGCGTAAAGCTATACTTGTCGGAGTCGCAGAAAGGTCCATGCAGCATGAGTTGCTTGATGAAGTTCGACTGCAACAAGCCTTGCGTAAGATGCTGCAGCTGTGGATGTTCCGTATAGAACGGCATAAACCAGTTGCAAAGCGTATAGAAAAAGGAGAAGCGCTTCATGTGGGAGAAGCCGCCAAAATAGATGTCGGCCCCACGCTTCTGCATATCAGAAATCTTTTGGAAACTCGCCTCAAGCTCCTCCATCTTCCTGTCGTCGTCGTCGGGGTGCAGAATATCCATCATAGGGTCCTCCTCTTTTTCCTTGATGCCAAACCGCGAAACCTCGAAGTTCTGGTTCTTCATGATGTTGGGCATGATGTCGTTGCGGAGCGTCTCTTGGTCGCGTGCCGCGTTCTGGCAGAACACCACCTGCTTCTGCAGTTGCAGCACCTCCTTGCGCACCTCGGGCTTGGCAAGGAGGTCGGCAACCCGCTCACCCACCTCAGGAAAGAGCGCGAACCCATCGTTGCCAACGGCAAACACCCATCCCACGAGGGCCCGTTGGCGGATGGCCTCGTCGTCGGCCAGGGAGAACACCTCGGTCAGGGCGATGGCCTTTTGCGGATCGGGTACGTTGAGGGTGGCCATGGTGATGGCCGACACCAGCGTCAGCGCGTCCATGGTGTCGATGGTGGGCGAAGAGAGCAAGCGCGCCATGTCGTGCGCCATGTCGGCGTTCCATTGGCTGGAAACCACGATGGCGTTAAACAGGTTGCGCATGAAGTTGAAATGCGCCTCATAGAGCTCCTTGGAGCGTTGCTGGCGCACCTGCTCCTCGTCTAACGAGAGCATGGCCACGTCCTGCACATGCTTCACCAGCTTCTGCTCGATGCCCGTTGGGTCGAGCTTGGTGCTGGCCGTGAGCCGAACCAACGGGGAGAAGAACGGGTCGTACTTACGCTCAACCTCCACCTCCATGTTGCGCAGCAACGACGACATGCCCCTCACCAAACGGCCGTAGAGCGCGTTGCGCTGAGGGTCCTTGAAGCCCTTGAGCATAAAGTCGGCCATGAGGCGATAATCGTTCTCAAACTCTTCCAGCGCCTCGCTGGAGAAAGCCCCTGGCGTTTGGCCCTGCAACAGCCGTATGCCCTGCAAAGCCTGCGCGAAGTCGTGGCTTTCCACAAGTTGCCCATGGAGGTTGGCTATTTGCTGAATGAGCTCCACCCCATCCTTTTGTTGTTGGTCGTTTACCGTCTGCATCGTTTTCCGAATCGTTACTTGGCACGCTCAAGGTCTGCCTGTCGTGGCGCCGAGGCGTGCGGATATTTCATATTGGGGAGGGCGTTGATGGTCTTCTCGTCGGCGCCCATGTATTTGGCGATGACCGGGGCGTAATGGCGCACCCCGTTCTTGTTGATAGAGTCGCACATCTGGTTGTACACCTTAATAAAAAGCGAGAGCTGGCGCTTTCGGTCGGCGTCCTTCATGGCTTTCTCGCTAAAGGCTATAACACCCAGCCTGATGTCCTTGCTCTTGGTGTCGAGCAGCACCGTGTTCTTCCACAGACGCGCCGTAGTGGCCTGGGGCTCAGGGAGCAGCATGGCGTCCATCTCGTTGTTGAGCAGCATGCGCAGCCTTGTTTGCACATCATTGACCTGTATGCGGAACACGTCGCCCTTGGGCTTCGCCTCCCGCACGGCCAAGTCGGCGAGATAGTCGGTGGCCGAGAAACGCGTCATGGCTATCATCTTCTCAGCCAGTTGGGCCACGCTTTTCACGCGCGCCGTGCGGTTGGCTACCAGTTGCCAGGAGGCGTTGGTGGCCGCCACGTACTGAAGGGGCGTGCCCATGCGGCGCAACCTCTCGGTGCGAACCAAATCGGACACCACGCCCTCCACATAGCCGTTGGCAATGAGCGTGTCGCCATCTATCTGGGCGTTGCATTGGCGAAGGTGCACATCCACCCCCGCCTGCTTAAAGCAGCTGTCGGCAACGGCCACGAAAAGCGGCAGGCAGTCCATCGTGGGCGTGGTGGCTATCTTGAGGGCGGCCGAATCGGCGCGCAACAAGGCTTTGCGTTGTTCACGACTCAGCCTCCGCTGTTTCTTCACATCCGCGCCGCACGAGGCGAGCACGGCAAGGAGGGCTATTATCAAACACAACTTCATATTATTCATAATTGCAAAGTTACGAATAAAAATTTTGTAATACTGAGAAAAATATATTATTTTTGCCTAAAATTAATAGTGCTCATGGCAAAAGACAAGACGATGTTTGTGTGTTCCCATTGCGGATACGAGTCGGCCAAGTGGTTGGGCAAATGCCCCTCGTGCGGCCAATGGTCCACGTTTAAGGAGATAAAGGTTGCGGCCGACTATGGCACGGCAGCCGCCAAGCAAGCGGCCCTGTCGGTAAGGCAAGGCAAGGCGGGCGGCGTGAGCGACCCGCGCCGCAACCATCCGGTGAAGCTCCACGACATCTCGCATGAGGCCGAGCCACGCATCGACACCCACGACGAGGAGCTCAACCGCGTGTTGGGCGGCGGCATCGTGCCAGGCAGCATCATCCTCTTGGGCGGCGAGCCCGGCATAGGAAAATCCACGCTGACCCTGCAAACCATCCTTAGCATGCCTGAGCGCAACATCCTGTATGTAAGCGGAGAGGAGAGCTCCCACCAAATAAAGATGAGGGCCGACCGACTGCGCCCCACCAGCGCACAGGGCGAGACGCCCAGGGGCGAGGTGTTCGTGCTTTGCGAAACATCGCTCGAGAACATCTTCGCCGAGATACAGGAGGTGCACCCAGAGCTGCTCATCGTAGACTCCATACAAACCATCGCCACCGACACCGTCGACTCGTCGCCCGGAAGCATCACCCAGGTGAGAGAGTGCGCGGCGGCCTTGCTGCGCTTCGCCAAGACCAGCGGCGTGCCCGTCATCCTCATAGGCCATATTAATAAGGAAGGCACATTGGCCGGACCGAAGATCCTGGAGCACATCGTCGACACGGTCATCCAGTTTGAGGGCGACCAACATTACATGTACCGCATCCTAAGAAGCATCAAGAACCGATTTGGAAGCACCTCCGAACTGGGCATCTACGAGATGGGGCAAGAGGGCCTGCGACAGGTGTCGAACCCCTCGGAGCTGCTGCTCACCGAAGACCACGAAGGCCTGTCGGGCATAGCCATCTCGTCGGCCATCGAAGGCGTGCGACCGTTCCTGGTGGAGACGCAAGCGCTCGTTTCCACAGCCGCCTACGGCACGCCACAGCGCTCGGCCACAGGGTTCGACCAGCGAAGGCTCAACATGCTGCTGGCCGTGCTGGAGAAGCGCGTGGGATTTAAGCTCATACAGAAAGACGTGTTCCTGAACATCGCGGGAGGCCTGCGCGTGACCGACATGGCCATGGACCTCAGCGTCATAGCCGCCGTGCTCTCGAGCAACGTCGACACGCCCATCGAGGCGGGATGGTGCATGGCGGGCGAAGTGGGACTCAGCGGCGAGGTGCGTCCCATCAGCCGCGTGGAGCAACGCATATCGGAGGCCGAGAAGTTGGGGTTTACCCACATGATCATCCCCGCATACAACTTAAAAAGCATCGACAAGAAAAAACACAAAATACAACTGCATCCGGTCAGGAAGGTGGAGGAGGCCCTTCGGTTCCTGTTTGGATAAGCACATTCAAAAAAAACGTTAGCAAACCATGAAAGATTCAGTAATCATCGTAAGTGGCGGCATGGATTCCATCACCATGCTCTATGAGTTTAAGGACCAAATAGCGCTGGGCGTGAGTTTCAACTACGGCAGCAACCACAACAGCCGAGAGATTCCATTCGCAGAGATGCATTGCAAGCGCCTCGGCATACCGCATATCACCATCGACCTCGGCTTCATGCCACAATACTTCAAGTCGAGCCTTCTCGAAGGGGCCGACGCCATTCCCGAGGGCAACTACGACGAGGAAAACATGAAGTCGACCGTGGTGCCCTTCCGCAACGGCATCATGCTGAGCATAGCCATAGGCATAGCCGAGAGCAACCACCTGAAACACGTGCTGATGGCCAACCACGGCGGCGACCACACCATCTATCCCGATTGTCGCCCCGCATTTGTAGACGCCATGTCGGCGGCAGCCCAGGCGGGCACGTTTGAGGACGTAACCATTGAGGCTCCCTACACCAACATCACAAAGGCCGACATAGCGCGCCACGGAAAGCAACTGGGCATAGACTACAGCGAGACGTGGAGCTGCTACAAGGGCGGAGAGGTGCATTGCGGACAATGTGGCACCTGCCGGGAACGCCAGGAAGCCCTCCGCGAGGCAGGCATCGCCGACACCACGGAGTATGAAAACCCCGCATAGAAAGCCCGCTCCTTGCCAAGATTCTCTGGCAAACACAGCAACATTATATAAAAAAGCAAAAAATGTGGCTTAGCGGGTATACAATCTCTCATCTTTTTAGTAACTTTGCCGTGCAAAAAGATTATTTTTCATTTAACACATAAGATAAAATGACAATTGACGAATTCAACTTTTCAGGCAAGAAAGCCATTGTTCGTGTAGATTTCAACGTACCATTGGATGAGAATGGCAATGTGACTGACGACACCCGTATTCGCGGTGCCCTCCCCACATTGAAGAAGATCCTGGCCGATGGCGGGTCTGTCATCATGATGAGCCACATGGGCAAGCCCAAGGGCAAGGTGAACCCCAAGCTCAGCCTGCAGCAGATTGTTGGCAAGGTGTCAGAGCACCTGGGGGTCGACGTGAAGTTCGCTCCCGACTGTGGCAACGCTGAGAAGGAGGCTGCAGCCCTGCAGCCCGGAGAGGCCCTGCTGCTCGAGAACCTGCGCTTCTACCCCGAGGAAGAGGGCAAGCCTGTAGGTGTCGAGAAAGGCACTCCTGAGTTTGACGAGGCCAAGAAGGCCATGAAGGAAAGCCAGAAGAAGTTCGCCCAGAAGTTGGCTTCTTACGCCGACGTCTATGTCAACGACGCTTTCGGCACAGCTCACCGTCGTCACGCTTCAACCGCTGTCATCGCCGACTACTTCGAGCAGGACGCCAAGATGCTTGGCTACCTCATGGAGAAGGAGGTTACCGCTATCGACAACGTGATGAAGAACGCACAGCACCCCTTCACAGCCATCATCGGCGGATCTAAGGTAAGCTCTAAGCTCGGCGTCATCAAGAACCTGCTCGACAAGGTCGACAACCTGATCATTGGCGGCGGCATGGGTTACACATTCATCAAGGCACAGGGTGGTAGCATCGGCGACTCGCTCCACGAGGACGACTTGATGCCCGAGGCTCTCAACGTGATCGAGGAGGCCAAGAAGAAGGGCGTGAACCTCAGCCTCTCGGTTGCCACCGTTTGCGGCCGCGAGTTCTCTAACGACACCGCTCGCTCAGTATTCCCCATCTTCTCTATCCCCGAGGGTTGGGAGGGCATGGATGCCTCTGAGGAGAGCATCGCTGCTTGGAAGGAAATCATCATGAGCTCTAAGACCATCCTGTGGAACGGTCCTGTGGGCGTGTTCGAGTTTGAGAACTTCGCACACGGTACCGGCGAGATCGCCAAGACCGTTGCCAAGGCCACTCAGGAGAATGGCGCTTACTCACTCATCGGCGGTGGCGACTCTGTGGCTGCCATCAACAAGTTTGGCTTGGCCGACAAGGTGAGCTATGTGTCAACAGGTGGTGGCGCTATGCTCGAGGCTATCGAGGGCAAGGTGCTTCCCGGTGTGGCTGCCATCAAGGGCGAGTAAAACCAAGCCTGCACTTCAAGACTGAGCTTATATAAATAAGGATAGGTCTAAAAAAGCATAAAGCCTTTCGCAATCATCGTGTTGCGAAAGGCTTTTCTTATTTCCCCTTTCGTCATTTGGCGAAGGGCCTTGCTTATTTCCCTTTCATCATTTGGCGAAAGGCTTTTCTTATTTCCCTTTCATCATTTGGCGAAAGGCTTTGCTTATTTCCCTTTATTTGCGTTTTCTTCCCCGCCTTCTCGCGGTCGTCCTAAACAATTTCGGAGGGCGAAGACACAAGGTGCGTGGCACCATGCTCCAAAAGAAACTCCTTGCTTCGGAAACCCCACAGCACGCTGATGCATGGCATGTGGCTGTTGCGCGCCGTATCGATGTCCACGTCGCTGTCGCCAATGTAGACGGCAGTATCGGGCGAGGCTTCCAACTGGCGCAATGCCTCCTCCACCGTGTCGGGGGCGGGCTTCTTGCGGATGTCGGGACGTTCGCCAATGGCCACCTCCACATAGTCGCCAAAGAAATGCTTCACCAACTCTTGCGTGGCAGCATAAAACTTATTGCTTACCACCGCCAACTTGGCGCCCTGGCCCTTCAGGCGACCCAACATTTCCAGCACGCCCGGATAGGGTGCCGTGGTGTCCAAGTTGTGAACCATGTAATGCTCACGAAACGCAGCATAACATTCCTCGAAGCGAGGATTGTCAACACCCTGAGGAATAGCGCGTTCCATAAGTTTCTTCACTCCGTTACCTACAAATCTTCTTACCTCATCGATGGTTCGCTCGGGCATGCCGCACGACCGCAAGGCATAGTTGCAACTTGCGGCCAAGTCGGTCAGCGTGCTCAGCAATGTGCCATCAAGATCAAATATATAGCTCTCGTATTTCATGATTCGTTATATCGTCTATCCCAAGCAACTCGTCGTGGTAAACCAACTTGCACTTCGTGCGGATGTTTCCACCATAAATAACCAGTTGCTCGCCATCTTCCAGTCGTATCACATCGGCCTTGCGATTGTCGCCACTCTCCCACTCCACAATGTCGTGGGTGGCTTTGTCGACAACCACATACTTGAACTCGAACGGGAACACCATAGCGTAGGCGTTGATGGTAAGCATCCAGTCGCCATCGCCCACATAATGCATGGGAAGATAGCGACGCACATTCCACACGCCCAACGTCGGCTCACTACCAAGCACCGCCACCAAACAGTTCTCGCGTACCTGAGGTGCCGATATGCGGAATATGACGCTGCGGTTGAAGCACGGCATGGAGCCAACCTGCTTTGCCTCTCGCTCTTGACTCACGGGATAGATATAGTGCTGCAAAGACAGGTCGCGCCAAATGTCATGAAAGATGTAATTTCGCGACACATCCAAGCCGAACATGCGAGGAACGGCGTTCCATTCCTTACGCATCACCTTGCCCGCATCATCCTCAACCTGATAAGTGTAAACAAGATAGCGGATGGGAACATGGGTAAACACAATGCCTGCCGTCTCCACGGTCCATGTATCGCCGTCGTCGGTGCGCATGGGCTCGTTCACATCGCGCACATGCCCATCCTTGTCTATATAACGGATACACACGTGCATCGACTGCCCAAAGGGCGTTTTGTACCTTATGCTGAAATTCAACTTCATATTGCAAAGATATATAATTCCGCTTAAAATGCTAAAAGATAAAGGAAGAATGTTTTGAAAAATCATCCTTTTCATGTAACTTTGCATCAGTTTACAATCGCAATAAATGATGAAAAACAACTGCAAGAAAAAATATCTCACGCCTGCAGCGTTATGCCTTTTGGCTTTGCTCGGCATTGGATATTATTACTTTTTCACATCCTTCACAGGCAAGAACGAAACTTGCTACGTCTACGTCGACGACGACGACAACTACGACTCGTTGCTCGTGAAGCTACAACCCTTTGCCACCACACACGGATTGCACGCCTTCAAAACCCTTTCGCGCCACAGCAATCTGGTGAAACACGTGCGCACAGGACGATTCGCCATCAAGCCGTCGATGGGCGCGTTCGTGACATTCAGACACATCAAGAACGGGATGCAAGAGCCTGTGAACCTCACGGTTCCATCCGTTCGCACCATGCAGGACCTTGCTGAGGTGCTGGGCAACAAACTCATGCTGGATAGCGCCACCATCGCCCAGGCGCTCAGCAACGAGGACACTTGCCACGCCTATGGCTACGACACCACGACAATAGCCGCTCTGTTCGTGCCCAACACCTACGACATCTACTGGAACATCTCGCTCAGCGGATTGCTACGCCGCATGCAAAAGGAGAACAAACATTTCTGGAACGACACACGCTTGGCCAAGGCCAAAGACCTGAAGTTGACACCCGAGGAGGTTGCCACGCTCGCCAGCATTGTTGACGAGGAAACGGCCAACAACAAGGAGAAGCCTATGATTGCGGGTATGTACTACAACCGACTGATGCTCCGCGACGCCGAATACCCCAACGGCATGCCGCTCCAGGCCGACCCCACCATCAAGTTTGCCCTCAAGCGCTTCGAGCTCAAGCGCATCTATCACGACATGCTCCATGTTAGCAGCCCCTATAACACCTACGTCAACCCTGGCCTGCCCCCTGGACCTATCCGCATAGCCAGCGTGGCGGGTATCGACGCCGTGCTCAACATGGTGCACCACAACTACCTCTACATGTGCGCCAAGGAAGACTTCAGCGGAACCCACAACTTCGCCACCACCTATCAAGAGCACATGAACAACGCCCGTCGTTATTCGGCTGCGCTCAACCAGCGAGGAATCAAGTAAACTTCTGAACAGGCAACCAAGCGCCCCCTCAGGGCTTTACACATTAATCATTATAGGCAAAACGCAACCGCAACCCTATCGTAACACTTAACGGTAGGATTGCGGTTGCTTTTTGTATGTTGATGCGTGCAAGGAGAAATGAAAAATGGCGCTTGCTTCACAGCGAGCGCCATTAACTCTCAATAGGCATTAGTCTTCTTTAAGGTAAAAAGATTGTATTCAGGATAACGATTGCAAAAGTACGCATTTATTTCGATTCCACCAAGGATTTTCTAATTTATTTTCGATAATTTTTTTAGGGGATGGATTTTCGGTTCGTATATGCAATATGTGGCAAATACTACAAAAACCGAACATAGTTTGGCCTTTTTACACTTATTTTGCACATTCTCAAAAACACAGATAATGTAACAGGAAATTACCATTGGCCACACTTAGGATAAGCTATTTTACGCCTGCCAATCTTGTTTGACTAATTTCCTTACATTCTCAATAATTCTCACCTCGCTATATTCTATTAAAACTTGATGGATAAACGTTCTCTTACATTCCTCGCACGATCTGCCATCCGTTTCGGTAACATTATTATCAGGCATAATATATAACAAACAAAAATGTTTTTTCCCTGTTTTGTTTCAAAGTCAAACATCAACAAATACGCCACTCCTGTCTCGTCTATCCTTTCCGAGCCCTACCATCCCTCCCCTTACGCCCCCTTGCCAAGCCGCAAAAGTGCAAGGCCACAGAATATGTTACGCTTCTTTCAATAGAACAAAGATACAACCCCGCAACCGCCTCGTGGAACGTAATATCATTTTACCTCGTCTGTTTTTTCTAATAACAGGCAAGGAAAACCAAAATCGCAATCATAAATCAACACGATTCTTCGACAATTCTTCATAACGACCTCTCCCAACCAATCTCACTCTTAGACGACTCGCCAACGCGCAGATCGACATAACTACACAATGCCACAACAATCAGTTGCACATTTTAACGCTACGATGATGAATTTTTGTAGATAAATGATTAACTTTGCAACAAATAATAATAGAATAAACAACACAAGATGGAAATCAAAGAAAACAACAGCGAAGAGAAGCGCAGCGTGAGTTTTGTTGAGCAGTTGATTGAGGAAGACCTTGCAGCTGGCAAGAACGGGGGCCGTTTGCAAACCCGCTTTCCGCCAGAGCCCAACGGCTATCTTCACATTGGTCACGCAAAGGCCATCTGCATGGACTTCGGTGCAGCAGAGAAATACAATGGCGTTTGCAACCTTCGCTTCGACGATACCAATCCCTCGAAGGAGAACAACGAATATGTAGAAAACATCCTTCACGACATCAGTTGGCTGGGATTCAAATGGGGAAACATCTATTACGCTTCCGATTACTTCCAGAAGCTGTGGGATTTTGCCGTTTGGATGATCAACAAAGGCATGGCTTATGTAGACGAGCAGACCTCTGAGCAGATCGCAGAGCAGAAAGGCACACCTACTACCGCTGGAACGCCAAGCCCATACCGCGACCGTCCCGTTGAGGAGAGCCTTCGACTGTTCGAAGCGATGAACACGCCTGAGGCTGTAGAAGGCTCGATGGTGCTTCGCGCAAAGCTCGACATGGCAAATCCCAACATGCACTTCCGCGACCCCATCATGTATCGTATCATACAGACCCCTCACCACCGCACAGGAACCAAGTGGCATTGCTACCCCATGTACGACTTCGCACATGGCCAGAGCGACTACTTTGAGGGTGTAACCCACTCTATCTGCACACTCGAGTTTGTGCCCCATCGTCCGCTCTACGATAAGTTTGTGGATTTCCTGAAGGAATATGATGGCACAGCAGAGAAAGGACTGAACGACTTCCGCCCACGACAGATTGAGTTCAACCGATTGAACCTCACTTATACCGTGATGTCGAAGCGCAAGCTCCACACTTTGGTCGACGAGCATCTGGTGAACGGATGGGACGACCCCCGTATGCCGACCCTGTGTGGCATGCGCCGTCGTGGCTATTCGCCCGAGTCTATCAAGAACTTCATTCAGTCAATAGGATACACTAAGTTTGACGCGCTCAACGACATGGCTCTCTTAGAGGCCGCCGTACGCGACGACCTCAACAAGAAATCGACCCGCGTGTCAGCAGTTGTCGACCCCGTGAAGCTGGTTATCACCAACTATCCCGACGGACAGTCGGAAGAGATGGAAGCCATCAATAACCCCGAGGACGAGACTGCAGGAACACACACCATCACTTTCTCAAAGAATCTTTGGATCGAGCGGGCCGACTTCATGGAGGACGCTCCCAAGAAGTTCTTCCGTTTGGCACCGGGCAAGGAGGTTCGACTGAAGAACGCCTACATCGTGAAGTGCACCGGTTGCACAAAGGACGCAGAAGGAAACATCATCGAGATTCAGGCTGAGTACGACGCCGACAGCAAGAGCGGAATGCCAGGCGCCAACCGCAAGGTAAAGGGCACACTCCACTGGGTAAGCGCCGACCATTGCGTCAAGGCAGAGGTGCGCGAGTACGACCGTTTGTTCTTCGTGGAGAATCCTTCGGCCGACGAGCGCGACTTCCACGAGCTGCTCAATCCCGACTCTTTGCACGTGAACAACTGCTGCTACGTTGAGAAATACGCCGCAACACGCAAGCCTGGCGAGTACCTGCAGTTCCAGCGCATCGGCTACTTCATGGCCGATCCCGACACCACCGACGCCGCACCAGTATTCAACAAGACTGTGGGCCTCAAAGACGCCTGGGCTAAAAAGAACAAGTAATCTCTGTAATAAAGCAATTATTCTTCTTGGTAGTTCCTGAAATGAATAACCAATTTGATGACATATTAAAAAGATATGAAGCTGCCCGCTCTGCAGGCAGCTCCATTTATCTGGAACCCGACGACCTCACCGACATCGCCGAATACTATCACCTTCATGGTAGATTGACCGATGCCATAGAGGCCATCGATCTTGCCATCAACATGTTTCCTGGAGCAACGCAACCCTTGACCTTCAAGGCGCGTGTGGCTATATTGGTGAACAGGAATGCCGCCGAAGCCATGCAATGGGCCGAAAAGATAGACGACAAGACTGACCTCGACTATTATTATATTGTGGCCGAGATCATGGTTGCCGACCAACGCATAGACGAAGCCAACCAATATCTGAAAGCAAAGGAAAACGATGTCTGCGATGACGACCTTGAAGACTACTATCTTGACGTGGCTACCCTTTTTGCCGACTACTCGTGCACAGACATAACAGAAGAGTGGTTGAAAAAAAGTAGCCTGACCACCGACCCACAATACCGTGAGTTGCAGGGACGTGTGGCATTGGGGAAAGGGCAATTCGACCTATGCGAGCAGATATTCGACAAGTTGATCGACGACAACCCATACAACACCGACTATTGGAACACCATGGCGTTGGCGCAATTTCAACAGGGCGACACGACCGCTTGCATAGAGAGTTGCGACTATGCGTTGGCCATAGACCCCGTAAACGCCGACGCACACATCCATAAGGCAAACTCCTTGGCGATCATAGGCAACTATCCAGAAGCCATCAAGTTCTACAAGAAACTTCAGGCGCTTCAGCCTTATAGCGAGTCGCCCGACATGGGCATTGCATCGATTCTGGCTGCGCAAAACCACCCTCAAGAAGCGCTTGCCCACTTGAAGACGGCAGAGAAACTGGCTACAAGCACCTCACCCAACAAGTTGGAAATTCTCCGGCAACAATGCATCCTAAACGCCCAATTGGGCCATCGGGCCGAAGCGTTGGCCTGCATCAGGAAGATGGACGAGCTTCCCGACCGCAATACCGCAGAAAACAATGTGCTAAGAGGCTACCTTTATCTTCTTGAAAATCAACCAGAAGTAGCCCGCGTTTGGTTTAAGCGCGCCGTCGAAGCATCCAACAATGACCTACGTATACAAACGCTTATAGCTTATTCGACCTACGAATGTGGCTACACCCAGTTTGCCCACGACCTTTTTAGGGAAATCATGGATGGTGGTCTTGGCAAAAACATGCCTGAAGGATGGGCTTTCTTGGCATTGTGCGACGCCGACTTGGGGTTGCGTTCCGAGTTCTTGGCCGACCTGCATCAAGCCGTTCTGCAAGGCCCACTCAGGTCCAAGCCTATGCTCGAGGGCATTTTCCCAGAGGGAACGCCATTCGAAAATTACGAAGAATACGCCAAGGAGCACCCTGAGCTTGGCGCTTGGCCTACGAGCAACCGAGAGAGCTAAATGCGTGAAAGCTATCCACGCTCCATCATTAATAACATTAACAATAACGATTTAAGAAAGAATGAGCATCATTTCAACCTTACTCTCCAATCTCAATTATGGCACCATCTTTTTCTTGATGCTTTTGGAGAGCACGGTCATACCTGTGCCGTCAGAATTGGTTGTGGCTCCTGCCGCTTATCATTCCGCAGCCGGAAACCTCGACATCTGGTTGGTTATCCTCTTCTCCACGTTGGGTGCCGACGCCGGCGCCTCCATCAACTACTTAGCGGGATGGTTGTTGGGAAGACCTGTCATTTGGCGTTTTGCCGATTCCAAACTGGGAAAGCTCTGCATGCTCTCACACGAGAAGATAGAGAAAAGCGAAGCTTACTTCAACAATCATGGCATGGTGGCCACCATCACGGGGCGCCTCATTCCAGGCATTCGCCACCTCATCTCCATTCCTGCAGGATTGGCAAAGATGCACTATTGGAAGTTCATGCTCTACACAACCATCGGTGCGGGGGCATGGAACTGCATATTGGCTACCATGGGGTGGTATCTCCACACCATCGTGCCCGAAGACCAACTGCATGACAAGATCTTGGAATACGGCGAATACATCAAGCTGGTCATTGTGGCTCTTGTAGTGATTGCCATCGCATACTTCACCATCAAATGGTTTATGAAGCGCAAAAGCAACAAAGCCCAATAAGCAACCACAAGGCCTAAACGCCGTGTTAAGCCACAAGGCATTGAAAACAAATAGGTCATTAGATGACAGATAGCACGTCTACCTTTTATCTAATGACCTATTTTCGTTATGCCTTCGGAGTATCTTCGAAAAGATTGTCGGCTTCAAGAATCTCGTCTTCATCAAACCACTTCGACAGTTTTGCGTGGGCTTTCGCCTTTACATCCTCCGACACATCGCCCCAAATTTTCTTCAATACGAATATCAATACGGCCAAATCATCGCCCAAGCCAATGATTGGGAACGCATCGGGAACCACATCGAGGGGTGAAATGAGATAACCCAGGGCGCCTACTATAATGGCCTTGTCCTTAAGCGACACTTTGTCACTCTCCAATGTGTAGTATAAAATCAGCGCCGCATACACCAACTTTGCGCCAGCGCGCTTGGCAATGCGCGAAATCTTCTCGGCAAACCCACTCTCGGTGAACCTGTCCTTGTATGCCATAAAATCAGGTAATTCCATGGCGCACCCGACAAACCCTGTGGAGTGCTGTGCAGATGCTAACCCAAAAACT
>ERZ1673734.1285-NODE-1285-length-17022-cov-19.965521_pt1 | contig 17022 bp, 13 predicted proteins | sample MGYA00580199_ERZ1673734 | MGnify/ENA primary metagenome ERZ1673734 (study PRJEB41218, sample SAMN15661742) | gut metagenome | host: Homo sapiens | place: Canada: London | collected 2015-08-20/2019-03-30 | study: EMG produced TPA metagenomics assembly of...
TTTCCGACAAGCGGGGCGTAATCCGTGTTTTTTCTCTGCTGAGCCCCGGAAGTTTGCGACAAGCGGGGCGTAATTCGTGTTTTTTCTCTGCTGAGCCCCGAAAGTTTCCGACAAGCGGGGCGAAATCTACATTTTTCTTCTACTATGTCCCGAAGATAAAACCCTCCGCAATGAGCCACGCTATTCATAAGATTGTCAGCATAAAACGCTGCCAATCTTATTTCATATCGCGGCGTTCGCCGCATCTCGGCATAAGTAAAGACAGCGAATCATGCGCGAGCGCCCATCGCTGTCTTCACTATGCCTATGCGCGGCTCATTGCTCGCGTAACTTTCCATTTAGTTACCGCACTCTACGCTGATGCGGTTGAAGATCGCCATGATCTCCTCGGTGTTGATGGTCTTCTTCTCTTCTCCGGCTTTGTCGAGGATGGCTTTTCCTTCGTGCATCATGATCAGGCGGTTACCGTATTCCACGGCATAGCGCAGATTGTGGGTGACCATAATAGTGGTCACTTTCTTCTCCTTTACGACCTGATCGGTGAGCTCCATGATGATCTCCGCAGTCTTGGGATCCAGCGCAGCGGTATGCTCATCCAGAATGAGAAAATCAATCGGTGTCATGGTAGCCATGAGCAGCGCCAGTGCCTGTCTCTGTCCTCCGGAGAGGGAGCCGACCTGCACACCCATCTTATCTTCCAGTCCCAGATTTAAGGGACGTAACATCTCGCGATACTCTTCCAGCTTTGCTTTATTCACACCACGTCCCAGGTTATAAGGCTTGCCCTTATTCTCCGCAATGGACATGTTCTCTAAAATCGTCATGCCGGGGCAGGTTCCCTTGGAAGGATCCTGATAGACTCTGCCGATCCGACGCTGACGAATATAATCCTTCTGTCTCGTAATATCTTCTCCGTGGATCAGGATCTTGCCGCTGTCCACCGCAATGCTTCCACAGATGATGTTCAGCATGGAAGTCTTACCGGAACCATTGCTTCCTACAACGGATACGAATTCTCCGTCCTTTACCGTAAGGTTGAAATCCTTGAACAGGCACAGCTCGTTAACCGAACCGGGATTGTAATTCTTGTTGATATTGATAAGTTCTAGCATGCTTTCACCTTCTTTCTGTCCATGCTGACCACCAGAATGATCAGGAACAGGACTGCTGTGATCAGCTTGATGGCATTAGGGCTGATACCTGCGAACATGGCTACTGCCACACATGCCTTATACAGAATGGATCCCACCACAACACTGCTGGTCACACGGAAAAATGTTACCTTCTTGAACAGGCTGGTGCCGATGATAACGCTGGCCAGACCGATGACTACCGCACCGGTTCCGATGGAAATCTCAAAACTTCTCTGCTGCTGTGCATAGATACAACCGCTTAAGGATACCAGACCATTGGCAATGGACAGTCCCACAATCTTCACCAGTCCTTTATCCACACCGAGGCTGGTAACGATAGTATCATTGTCACCTACGGCACGCAGCAGGAATCCGGACTTGGTACTCATGTACCAGTCTAAAAGATATTTTGCCACCATGGTGATCAGGAAAATAATGATCACATTTTTGAAATTCGACAAAAAAGAGGGGGTAATGCTGTTCACAAAGCTGTTGTTGAAAATATTTTCCTTATCAAAAATAGCTACATAGCCGGAGCCTGCCACCCACAGATTGATGGTATACAGACCGGTCATCATAATGATACCGGAAAGCAGGTCTCTTACTTTCAACTTCACATGGATCAATCCGGTACAGATTCCTACCAGTGCTCCGCCTAAGAATGCAATGGGAAGGGTGAGGATTGCCGGGACGCCGAAACCGTTGATCAGACGCACAGTGATGGCAGCCCCAAAGGGGAAGCTGCCATCGACCGTAAGATCCGGGAAATCCAGTATTTTATAGGTAATGTAGACACCCAGTGCCAGGATGCCGTAGATCATTCCTTGTTCCAGTACGCTTAATAATAACGCCATATTTTTCTCCATTCTTAAAATCCTGTATATCCGGATTACTCTATTATTTTCTGCCTGTCGGCAGCTATTTCCTGATTACTGTACTACGATCTCATCAAAGGACTGGTAAGCATCGGTCTTGTAATTCTCGGGAAGTTCCAGGTTGATCTTCTCTGCTGCTGCAAAGTTCACATACAGGCTGGGCTCGGAGATTACTTCGAAATTCAGTTCGGAAGCTTCTGCCTCTCCCTTCAGGACTCTTGCTGCCATCTTACCGGTCTGCTTGCCGAGTTCGATGTATTCCAGACCCATGGATGCCACGCAGCCAGCCTTAACCTGCTCTACTTCGGAACCAAATACGGGGATGCCTGCCTTGCCAGCCTCATCCAATACCGTCTGCAGTGCGCTTACTACGGTGTTGTCGGTCAGGTTGGTAATGCAGTCTACCTTGGATGCGATATCCGCTGCTGCCAGAGCTACCTCAGACATTGCGGTAACACCGCTGTCCACGATCTCGAATCCGTAGTTGCCTGCCAGAGCCTTGTACTCTGCGATGGTACTGATGGAGTTTGCTTCGCTGGTGGTGTAGATGATACCGATGGTCTTCGCTTCAGGAAGTACCTCACGGATCATTTTCAACTGTGCATCTACTGCCAGTGCATCGGAAGTACCGGTGATGTTGCCTACGGGAGTACCATCCTCATTGGCCAGACCTGCTTCCACAGGATCAGATACTGCAGTGTAGATCACGGGAATATCTGTATTCATTGTAGCATTGTATGCTGCCATAGCGCAAGGAGTTGCGATAGCACAGATCATATCTACTTTCTTACTTACGAAGTTGCTGGCGGTCATGGCGGAAGTTCCGTTGTCTGCCTGTGCATTGACATATTCGATCGTCAGGTTCTCACCCTCTACAATACCTTCCTCTGCCAGCCCCTGAATAAATCCTTCACGACAGTTGTCCAGGGAACCATGTACGGCATACTGCATGATACCAATGGTGTAATTGTCCTTGCCTGCGGTGCTGCCACATCCGGTGAGGGCACCCATTGCCATAACTGCGGTTAATACTGCTACCAAAATTCTCTTCTTCATAATCTTATTCCTCGCTTTCTGTACGTCCTGCGTACCATGATATGCAGCGCATACCATAAAATAGTTTGCTCATAAGATTACTGAACCTTTCACTGTCATGAAAGCCAGATGCTTTCGCATCTGTACCCACATTCGTATTTGCATACAAGCGTCATGTGGATTGAAAGACTTTCATAACAAAAAACCGCCTCAAATGTATATTGCTATACACTTGAGACGGTAATAAGCTCTTGCTCATCATCGTGGTGCCACTCAATTTGACAATTCCTGCGAATTGTGTCCACTCTCTCTGGATACTATCATATCCATCGGCTTGATAACGGGTCCGAATCCCGCTGACGCCTAAAACTGATCTGTTCTCGGGCCAGCCTCGGAAGTCCATTCGGCGAAAGTTCCTTTACCGTGATCCCACCATCCACGGCTCTCTGTAAAATTCCCTAAGGCTTACTACTCTTCCTCACAGGTTTGGTAAACTTATGAAAGTTGTTTATGTGTCTTAGAATAATCTCTATTTTCTATTTTGTCAATACTATTTTTAGAAAATTTACAAATCTTATCCGCACTGTCACATACTTACATTCGTAAACCCAACGAATCCAACGAACAACTGTTACTCTGTCTCTGGCAGAGTGATCACCACCTTGAACAGGTCGCCGTCCGTGACAATCTGCATATCACCATTCTGCAGTTCCGTCAGGCTCTTGGCTATGGATAATCCCAGACCGTTGCCCTCCATGTGGCGGGATTTGTCTCCTCTGGTGAACCGCTCTTCCAGTTCTTCCGGTGACATCTCCAGCGGGAAGGCTGACATATTCCGGAAAATGATTCTCACATCCTGACCGTCATGCTCCACGTTCAGGTAGACGCGGCTGCCTGCCTGGGCATATTTGTAAATATTATTCAGCAGATTGTCAAACACTCTCCACAGATGCCTGCCGTCCGCCATGACCTTTACGGTCTCCTCCGGCTGTTTTACGATAGTTTCCAGCTTCTTGTCAGAGAATCGCTGCTCGTATTCCCCCGCCGCCTGTGACAACAGTACCGATACATCGCAGACTTCCGGGTGTACTTCCAGATTGCCTGTGGTGGCTTTGGAAGCCTCCAGCAGATCGTCCAACAGTTTTTTCAACTTCTTGGACTGGCGTAACAACACTTCCGCATACTCCGAGATCCGCTGTTTCTTTTCAGAATCCGGATCCGTCAGGCTGTTCCCTGTGACTGCGTCGTTCTCTTCCACTTCTTTTCCGATGAGATCCGCATAATTGATAATGGAAGTCAGTGGTGTCTTAATGTCATGGGAGACATTGGTAATGAGCTCCGTCTTTAAATGTTCGCTTTTCATCCTCTGTTCCACGGCTGCGGAAATCCCCTCGCCGATGCGGTTCAGGTTCTCTCCGTGCTCCTTGAAGGACAATACCATATGGGAGGTATCCAGCTTATGATTCAGGTCTCCGTCCGCTAATGCTTCACTGCCCTCCTGCAGTTCTTTGCACATCAATGCGACAAAAGTAATCGCACCGCACAGAATAAATTTCTCTATGGCCCAGAAAAAGAGTAATACATCTGTATTATTATAAAACAGCATTAAACCGAAAAACTCTACCACGCAGACTGCAAGGCACAAAAGTGCTGTTCTCCATACCATAGGAATCCCACGGATCAATTTCACAATACCGCGGAAAACTCTCTTGCAGAATCTTCCGAAGAACCGGAACACTCTATACAGGATCGTATTCTGCCACCATTTTCCCATTTTCAGGCGGATGGCCAGCTCCATGAAGTACAGGGTGCACCATATCACCTCTGCCGCAAACAGTACCATCAGCACGATCAGATTGATCATACTTGGGTTCATACCGATCCATCCAAAAGCCAGGTACAGACCGGTAAAAGCTCCAACGGCAACGACCACTGTATACACATCCAGGTGGATCTCATGGATTGCACTGGGAGTAATACCCTCCCTGCCATTCTTATGTCCGGCACTGCACAACAGGAAAATAAAGCATAAGAATGCCAGTACCGTTCCCGCACAGCATACCACGGGGATCACATTTCGGTTATCATAAAGCTGCTCTGCCTGATGATAGATCAGGGCATATTCATCTTCCTTCGGCAGGCTGGGATTCGCTGTCAGGGTAACCACAATACGCTTGTTACGCTCTGCTAATGCTTCCTCTGCAGCCTCTTCCTGCAGCCGTTCTGTCTCACTTAAGGCATCCTCGATCATCCATTTTGCATATTGTTCCGCCCGTTCAACCGGCACATAAATCTCTCCACCTAAGGATACGCTGTCCCCCAGATCCAGATATTTCTCCAGATTGCCGGAGGAAAGGGCTTCCTGCTCCGCTGCCGTTATGCTTTCCACATCAGACCCGGTATTGACAGATGGTTCAAGCTCCATGATATCAGAGCTTCCATAACTTTCATAACTATCAGAGACAGAGGAAGTTTCTGTGTTGATATAGGTGTTATCATTCCTATGCTGCACCTGAGACTCCAGCCGGTAAGTCAGATCATTTGTCTTGTCTACATAATCCTCGTTCTTCCATTCTCCCAGAAATTCATCCGTATCCAGATCGTAGCTCTCCACCTTTACCCAGATGTTCCGCTGCCTGCAATAAGCTTCCATGGTCTGCAAGCTCTCATTCTCATACCAGTCGCGTATCCGATACAGATCCTGATTGACCTGCCGGTACAACAGCTGATCATGGATAAACATCATTTTGCCGGAGGAATACGCTCCACTGTCTGCAAGCATGCAGGTACCATAGAGTCCAAGCACCCCCGCAATTGCGGCTGCGATCATCAGAACAAATGCCACGACCTTTGCCAATGTGCTGCCCAACAGACTGTTTCCCTGTGCCGGCGCATTCTTTTTTTTCTCGGCTTTTTCTCTTTTTTTCCGTTCCCTTTTATTCTCTGACAAAGCTGTTTCTACCATCGTACTCACTGTATTTTCCACCGGATTATCCACTCTGTCCTGTTCTGTATTCCTGCTGTTTTCTTCCCTGTTATCCATATTCCTGTCTCCTTATTTCCCCAAGCTGCTCCGCTCTCCTGCCTGCTCTTATCCCTGCTTCTCACACTTGTAGCCCTGTCCCCAGACCACCTTCAGATATCTGGGTTCCGCCGGGTTGATCTCTAACTTTTCCCGCAGATGCCGGATATGGACTGCCACGGTATTCTCGCTGCCAAGTGGCAGATCATTCCAGATCTTCGAATAAATCTCTCTCGGAGAAAATACCTGCCCCGGATTCTGCATCAGCAGCTTTAAAATATCATATTCCGTAGGGGTCAGTGCTACCGGCTCGCCGTCCAGCATCACCCTTTTCTCCTTGTCATCCAGTTCGATACCACCGACTCTTATCACATCTGGCCGGACAGTACCTCCACCCAGCTGCATATAGCGACGCAGTTGGGATTTGACTCTGGCGGATACTTCGATGGGGTTAAAAGGCTTCGTGATATAATCGTCCGCTCCCACGGTAAGTCCCAGCACCTTGTCGGAATCCTCGCCCTTGGCAGTCAGCAGGATCACCGGCACGTTACTCCTTTCCCGAATCTTGATCATAGCCTGAATGCCGTCCATCTTCGGCATCATAATGTCCATCAGCACCAGATGTACCTCTTTCGTCTCCACCACATGCACGGCTTCTTCACCGTCAAAAGCCTCCAGAAAATGATAATTGGTGTCATTTAAGTATATCTTTAACGCGTTTACGATATCCTTCTCATCATCACAGATCAATATATTGTACATACTCTCCCTCATTTCCATACCGGCCATTGCCGCCCGGCACCTTTTCCGCAAGGGCTTCCCTTACGCTAAAATCATTGTAACAGAATCCAGATTAATAAAAAACAGGAAAAACCTTTAAGATTTGTTTAAGACGTCTTTACATAAAACACCCTCTGCCATTCCCAGAAGAGCAAAGGCAAAGGGTGTTGACAACACATGTTGAAAAGTGAACAGTGAGCAGATCAAATAGCCGGTGAGGCCGAGGAAAACTGCAAGTGCCCGGGGATCCCTGGTTGCGGAGATTCGAAGGTTCCGGAATGCGGTGAGGAAGATTCCACCGTAGGCAATGACTCCCAGAATTCCCTGCTGTACCAGGAGGGTCAGCCATTCGTTGTGGGCATTGGAATAGATATTGTTGTCCAGAAGTCCCCGGTTGATCCAGTCCATGGCGTCACTGCCCCATTGATAGAGCGCATAATAGAAGCTGTCAGGGCCCATACCGAATATCTGAAACAGGAGTCCCTCTTTTCCGTAAGTAAGAATCGTGACCTTCCACAGTGCCAGTCGGCCGTTGGCAACTTCCGACACTTTATCACTGCCGGGCAGATATCCCGCCACCAGCAGACAGCCAAGAAGCAGTGCCGCCAGCGTCACCGCAACCGCAAGCCCCACAACGGTCCGAAAAACCCGGCCGCTCTCCAGCCGGTCACTTCTCTCCTGTCTCTCCCGCAGCTGCAAAATCAGATATACCGCCACTTCCACAACAAACACCACATACCAGGCCGGGGTAAAAAAGAGTCTTTTTTCGGCATCCCCTGCCAGCACCAGGCCGGTCAGATGTAACAGCAAAAACATCCTGACCATAAATACCGAAAGCGGTAAAAGCATCAGGATCTCCAACGCCCGCAGCAGCCGGCCTCTCTTCCGCAGAGAAAGCAACAGTAACAGCAGGCTTAATCCGCAGGCTGCCAGTATAGCTGTAGTACTGTTGGAAGTAATGGCCGATGCAAAAAACACAAAGCTCCCAATCATCCCCAGTACTCTGACCTGCCGTTTTCCCATAAAAGCAGCTGCCAGAGAGATACCTGCCGTCACACTGATATAGCCTGCATACCAGTTGTTGTTACCGATGGTGGACAACAGCTGGGTCCGGTTCCATTCTCCGTTTTCCATTCCGCGGAAAGTTCCCAGCACATCGATGTCCAGACGGTTCAACAGTCCGATCAGTGCCACGATTCCCGCTGTGATCCCGGCAATCCACCAGATACTTCTGCTGCCGTCATAATACCGGGATACCGCAAAATAGATTCCTACCAGCAATCCCTGGGTCACCAGCCCCATATACCAGCCGGGATACCCTAAAAGGACATCCTCCCTGCAGGGACTGATTCCATAAGAAAAGATTGCAGACACCAGATACAACAGCATAAACACATCCGTTTTCTTCCACGTCCGTTTCGTTGTCCGTTCTCCCCGGATCCTCTGCCACAGCACAGCCAGCACCACAAAAGCCCCCAGCACCAGCGTAGTATTCCGGAAAAACAAATATTTTGCATTTCCGATCATCACCAGCTTGTTCTGCATATACAGCGGTAAACCGGCAAAAAGAATCACCAGATACCCATAAACCAGCATACTCACGGTCTCTTTTGTATTTTGTTCCTGTTTCTTCATAGCTTACATTATCCTTCAGACTGAAAAACAAGGCACCCCTCATTGACTGAAGAGTGCCTTATATTTCCCGGTTATTTTATTTCCTTACGGTTACTTATTTGCCGTAACGCATCTGCAGGTACAGAGGACCATACCATTCAATAGCATTGTCTTCTGCCTTACCGGCAGGGATGGTTACCGTATACTCATTGCCTTCGAAGGTGTACTCCAGCTCCAGAGCTACCGTCTGCTTCTTGTACAGAGCCTGCATGATATCGTTGGGCAGAGCATTGATGTTCTTGTCTCTGCTGATCTTGACAGTAGCACCGTCCTTGGCATTAGCGATCTCGCTTGCCACATTGTCACGATATCTTCCAAATGCGTTGTCAGTACCTTCTGCTGTTGCGGTATTATTAGCTTCTGCAATAGCAAAAGTGGAGAAGTGATTTACAGTAAAGGTCAAAGTGTTTGCGGAAGCATTGTAAATAGGCTTGATTTCTTCCAGTCCACCATTTACAAAGTGGAAAATCACTGCCTTATTACCATCTACACCTGCAGGAGTCTCAATGGTAACTGCTACGGGAATAGGCAGAGATTCAACTGAATAAGTACCAGCCTTCAGGCTGATTTCTACATATACGGGAGTAGAAGTTACTGCGTATGTAGAAGAAGTAATCTCAGGTGTAGCCGCCGGTGCTTCTACACTCAGTGTTGTGTCAGGAGCAACAAATGCTGCACCAACAATGCCTACAGCCTTTACAGCGCCGGAGTTAGCAAGAGTAGTATCCTTAATTCCCTTTGCCTTTTTGTATGCTGCTTCGATGGCTGCAACATCATTAACAGTATCCTGTCCTGCATTCATTGCTTCCTTCAGATCCTGAGAACCGATCTTTATCAAAGCAACTGCCGCATTATCTGCAGATGCCGCATCAGTAATCTTGGATGCATCAATAGCATCTACCGCATTCTTTACCTCTTCTACCGGTTTGGTGCTCGGTGCAGGGGTCGGTGTAACCACCGTATTATTCTCACTTGCTACAGATACGGTAGACAGTGCACTGCTGCCGTAAGGAACCGCAAATACTGCAAATGCAATGGCTGCGGCAATGATTAATTTCTTTTTCATTATCTCATTCCTCCTAAGTATAATGTTATGGATTTTATTTTTACCGTTATTTAGTTTACCCCCCCCGTTATATTGTCAACCCTATTTCTTCCTATTTTTTCCTTTTTTTCTCATTTTCCATGTGCAAAAAAAGCATGCCCTTCCGCCCCCCCTAAAAACGGGCATCACAGACATGCTTTTTTCTGCTTTTTATTCATTTTTCTTATTGGAGTGCTCTTTCAGTTCTTCCAGAGCTTCCTTAAATTTCTCAGAGCTCATGGTAGGGTTGGAACGAATCATGTCACGCTGGAAGAAATCTCTTAAGCTGCTGACATTCTCTCTGTCTGCCACGCTTCTGGTGTACTTCTGTTTCAGCTCCAGCACTTCATTCTTCACGCTGTCCAGATACTGACCGGGAGATTTCTGGGAAGAAGTGCGGATGCTTTCCAGCTTCTGCTCAATACTGGACTTCAGATCCTCTACTCTCGTAGTAATCCCCTCCGTAAAGTCTTCCTTCTTCTGGGCCAGACTCTCGCTGAATCCCTCCTTGCGGTTCTCCAGATCCTCACTGGTCACAGCAATAATGACATCCAGCCGTTTCTGGATCCGCAGCATATCTTCTTTTGCCTTCTCCATTTTCTCCAGTACATCCCGCAGATCCAGGGCTGCCTTGAAGGATAATGCGAAATCCGCACCGATCAGCGCCGTCAGCACCAGTGTCACAGGAGTGAGGATGCTGTCCGGAATGGACAATACCAGATGTTCAATGGGCTTATGGATAACCTCCGTCATCAGGATCGTCAGACCACCCCAGGCCAGCGAGGACCCCAGGCAGATATGTCCCTGGAAATTGAATTTATTCTTGGAATAGTCCCAGTATCTGACTTTAAATAATGCCTCCATGGTCACGCCTGTGACATACTCCAGCACCGTAGCCCCGATACATCCGGCAATATAGACTAACACCAGATTGTCCTGAAACGGCATGGACACTACCAGCATCATGATGGCTCCACTTCCATACAGCGGCAGAAACGGTCCGCGGCAGAAACCACGGTTGACCAGCTTCCTGCTTTTCAGGGATACATAGGTGGATTCAAAACACCAGCCGAAAAAGCAATAAAAATAAAAGAAAAATATCCATTGGATCGCAGTATAATGATACACTGTTTAACCTCCTTCACGTCTTCGTTTTTTCCTTACGAGCAAGGTAACTGTCATCTCATGACCGAACCGCTACGGATATACCTCAGCCTCTATGGCAAGCTTCCCCTTCCTCGTGGCATGGGGTTCTCCACTTATGCGGAATTTACCGTAGCCTCTGGCATTTACCACATCCCCCGCCTCCAGGGGCTTGGAATTATTTTCACACAGCCTGCCGTTCACATATACCTTTCCCACCCGGAACAACTCCAGACAGTCGCTTCTGGATTTATTATATACCTTGGAAATGACAGCATCAACACGTGGACTTGCCACCTGAATGACCTGACGCACCGGTTCTTCCTGAGGTACTTCTGCCGCCGCATCCACCACCTCACACTTCACGTGGGTGTGGCGGATCTGCTCCAGATTGTCACAGATAAATTCTGCAATGGTATCCAGACAGAATAAAAATGCTTCGCCCTCTCCCGGCAGGATATCACCGATGGTGCTGCGTTCAATACCCAGGTTCATCAGTGCCCCCAGATAATCCCTGTGGGACAGCTTGTCTGCAAATTTCGCGGATAGAGGTCTGATCCGGATACAGCAGATAGGAAAGGGCTGTTCATAGCCCAGCTCCGCCTCACTGCCGAAGCGAAGGAGCTTCCGCTCTGCCTCTTCCCTGCCGCCGTATAAGGTGATCCCTGCGAACTTCACTTCCCGTTCCACCTGCCACAGAGCATCCTGCTCTGCCAGTCCCAAGAATCCGGTAAATGTGTACTGGTTCTGGTTGTAGGATTTGTCTGCCAGTTCACGGATCCGGTTTTTCAGCTGTTGTATTTCTTTTTCATTTTCCACGGACATTCCCGTACATCCTTCCTACTGTTCTCACTTTGCTTTTGCAAATATTACACTGTACACATTATCCCAGTGCCACATCCAACATCATCATCAACGCAAAACCAATGGCAAAGGCAATGGTTCCCAGGTTGGAATGCTCTCCCTCACTGGCTTCCGGAATCAGTTCCTCCACGACCACATAGATCATGGCTCCGGCTGCAAAAGCCAGCATATAGGGTAAAATAGGTGTCACAATGCTTGCCAGTGCAATGGCCAGGATTGCTCCCACCGGTTCCACTGCTCCCGACAATACGCCTAAGGCAAAGGACTTTCCTCTCTTATTTCCTTCACTCCGAAGAGGCAGGGAAATAATGGCTCCCTCCGGGAAATTCTGAATGGCGATACCGATGGCCAGCGTCAGGGCTCCCGCCATCGTAACAGTTCCGTCCCCGTTTAACACTCCGGCGAAAATAGCACCACACGCCGCACCTTCGGGAAAATTGTGAATGGTCACCGCCAGCATCAGCATGGCTGTGCGGTTCAGACTGCTCTTATGGCCTTCCGGTGCATCGCTTCCCACATGCAGATGGGGTACCATGCTATCGATGAACAACAAAAAAACAATACCGATCAGGAATCCGATCACTGCGGGAAGAAATGCAAGCTTCCCCATCTCTTCGCACATATCCATGGCCGGTATCAGCAAAGACCACACCGAAGCTGCCACCATGACACCGGCAGCGAATCCGGTAAATATTCTCTGAATATTGCCGCCAATCTGTTTTTTCAGGAAAAACACGCAGGCTGCCCCTGCAGTCGTTCCCAGAAACGGAATCAGAAGACCGGCTACAATGCTTAAATTCATGAAACACTCTCCTTTCTTTCATTATTCTATGTAACTCGCAGCAAGATGGTATCTTGTCTGCCTTTTCAAATCATTTTTACTAAAATCCCGCCAGATCGTTGCCCAGGACGGCATACATCAGGAAATTCACACCACACACCAGATGGTAGCAGAATACCGCGATCTCGCCCACGACGAAGATCACCTTCCAGCTCTTCCACCACTCCCTGATATTCCGCACCATGACGATCAACGTCATCAGGAAGACAAAGAACATACCGTGCATATAGCCCCAGGAAAAGTTGGCATGCATCATGCGGAATCCTTTTTCATAGAAGATCAGGAACATTACTGTACCCATAAGATAATTCAGCCATGCAAACCAGTAATATCTGTTGGACTTTATATTTTTAAAATCAAATACCAGATTCAGGAAAAGTACGCCGATGGGCAATGCCATTCCCATGATAATACTTAAAGGAATGCTTTTGGAATAATTGCTCCATACTTTGGCAAAGCCGATGGCGATGCCTGTCTCCTCTCCCATGGCATTCGTCCCGGTGAAAATTCCGGAAAACTGGTACAGCAGGGCAATTCCCGTGGGGATCATGGTCACACACAGACAGAAGGCATTGCGAAAACTTTTTCCTCTGCTTACGATCAGCTGGATCAGGAGGATCAGACCGATCAGAGGCACCACTACCATCGTATAGCTTGGTTTGGTCATGGTGGTCAGCAGAAGGCTGACTGCGAAGAGAACGCAGTTCTTCCACTGAAAATCCTTCTCATATTCTGACAGCACCTTCACCGTCTCAAAAAAGCAGATAATCGCAAAAGGTCTGGTGGCCAGATAAGTGGCATTCCAGAAAGGATTCGGCGTATAAATCCCCATACAGCGATACGCATAATCAAAGCCGAAAAAAGCTGTATTCTTGGGAGAATACAGGTTAGAAAGCAAAAATAGCGAAAAGACAAGCAGGGTCACAAGAATGTCCGTCATAGCCTGTCTTCCCTGAGTTAAGTCATCATAATGACTTACTTTCCGGATCTCCCGGTTCATATAATATTTTGTGATCACTACCGCTGCCAGATTGAACAGCGCGGTGGTGATGGCCATGGCCGCTTTCGCTCCGATCAGCCAGGCGGAAAGTCTGGCTGTCCAGAACAGGATCGGATAGGGAAACTCATAATTTCCCGCAATACCTGCCACCTTATTCACATAGTCCGGCATATCCGACTGAAAGCCCGGCACCTGATAGCACTCCATCCAAAACAGATATAACATAACCCCGGTATACAAAAACAGCAGGAAAAGAAATGTCACTTTTCCTGCCATTGTCTCCCGCAGGCCGCTCTTTATGGGATTCTTTTTCATAGAGCCGATCCTTTCTAGTTGAAACTGATCACGGGATCTTTGGGAGCCTTTGCCTTCTCCACACGGATGGCATGGAGTACAGGGCCCTCTCCCTTATAGTCTGCGAAGTATTCTCTGGCAACCTTCGCTGTCACTTTAACCCATTCCTTCTGCTTCAGGTCTTTCGTGCCTGCAAACTCACAGGCATAGCCCAGAAATGCCATATCTTCCGCACAGCAGGTCATTGCCATGCGTCCCGGTACGAAATAGCCATCGGGATATTCCTCGGGCTTCAGTACCATGGCCAGAAACTGGATATTTTTGCCTTCATAGCGCTCCAGATGATCCATGGAATCCAGATACCAGATGCCATAGCCCTGGTTGTCCAGTACGATAGGATCCTGATTCAGATCGTAGGGCAGATCCTCCTCGAAGATCTCATCGATCTCACCGTTGGAATCCTCGAAGATCACATCTGCGGAAGGATTCACCGCTTTGATGTTGCGCTTGTATACATTCAGATCCTTGATACCGTCGCAACGGTTGAAAATGATCATCTCGGACTTACGGATCATCTCTGCCAGCAGAGACTTCATATTTGTGTAGTACATAGGGAAGGTGGAGCCGTCAATGGTCGTGATCTGCTGCTCTACTTTCCAGTACCAGGGAAGCGTCATGTTCTTACAATTCCACATACCGTTATACTCGATGATGATACGGGCGGGCTTGTACTGCTTCTCCAGCTCGATCAGATGATTCGGAGTAAACTCCTCTTCCTCTTCGATCAATACGACATCCGTACGACTCTTTTTTAATAAAGCGGGATCGTATTCATTCTCGCCCTCTTCACAGAGGATGAGCAGTGTCTTTCCTTTGATCTGGAAATACGGCTGTCCCAGTGTAAATGTGATAAATTCTGTCTTACCGCTCTCCAGAAAACCATTTATGATATAGACTGGTTTCGTCATAATTCATACCTTTCTCTTTCTTATCCTGCTGCCTGTAAAATCCGTTCCGGCAATTTATTTACGGAACAGTTCTGCCAGCTTGTCCTCGTCCAGTTTGGAACCGATGACACAGATCTTACCGGTAACTTCCGGCTTACCGCTTCTGATGTCATGCTCTTCGGGAACATAATCATAATATACCCAGGTTCCGTCGGGAGCGGGTACCATACCCTTGGCACGCAGGATTGCACCGTACTCTCCGCTGTCCAGAGCAGTAAGGATCTTCTCGATGTCCTCTGCGCTGTAGGTGTTGGGTGTCTCGATACCCCAACTGGTGAATACTTCGTCTGCGTGATGGTGATGATGGTGGTGGTCATGATCATGATCGTGGCAGCCGCAGGTGCAGTTCTCGTCATGCTCATGATGATGCTCATGGTCATGGTCTTCATCATGGTCATGATGATGGTGATGCTCATGCTCGTCTTCATCATCGTCGTCATCGTGGTGATGTCCACAGCAGCACTCATGGTCGTGGTCATCCTCGTCATGGTCGTGATGGTGATGATGCTCGTGGTCACAGCACTCATCCTCATCGTGATCGTCATGGATATGCTCCAGCATTTCCTTCATCATATCTTCCAGCTTGTCAGCGCCTTCGATGGTCTTCAGTACTTCCCTGCCATCCAGCTGATCAAGAGGAGTGGTGATAATGGTAGCCTTGTCGTTATGCTCACGAATCATCTCCACGCAGGCATTCAGCTTTGCCTGATCCACTTTGTCGGTTCTGCTTAAGATAATGGTTCCGGCGTACTCGATCTGGTTGCTGAAGAATTCGCCGAAGTTCTTCATATACATCTTGCACTTGGATGCATCTACTACTGCTACCGCACTGTTGATCTCCACATCCAGATCTCCTGCCACGTTCTCCACAGCCTTCAGGACATCGGACAGCTTGCCGACACCGGAGGGCTCGATCAGAATACGCTCGGGAGCATAAGTGCTGATAACTTCCTTCAGGGAAGTACCGAAATCACCTACCAGAGAGCAGCAGATACAGCCGGAGTTCATCTCTTTGATCTCGATACCGGCCTCTTTTAAGAAACCGCCGTCGATACCGATCTCACCAAACTCATTCTCGATCAGAACGGTCTTGCTCCCGTCCAGAGCTTCTTTTAACAGCTTCTTGATCAGGGTGGTCTTACCGGCACCCAGGAATCCGGATACTACATCTATTTTCGTCATTGTTTTTTCCTCCAATCTGAGTCTAAGACCCATCCTTTTTATTTTCTATCATATTTACAGTATTGTCAATAAAACGATTATTAAATTTTTATCAACTAAGCCATAATGTTCGTCAGACACTGTGCGGATGCTCGCATACGCAGCTGTGCTACGGTCTCTCCGTCTCGATCATGCTGTAAGGCACCACGGCCACTTTTCCCTCTTCATCACCGCCACACAGGATTCCTACGAACACACCGTCCTCCGTAAAGGCTCCGCCTCCTGACATTCCGGGAGCGATCAGTCCCTGCAGCAGAAGCATATACTGGTCAAAATCCTCCACATAGATCCAGGGATCCACCACGAAAGCATAGACCGGCAGCCCACTCTCCCCTCCGTACATCCATACATCGTCATATTCCTTCAGTGCATCGAATACTTCCCGATCCGTCTGCACCGGCAGACAGACCTTCCATGCTTCCTCTGACAGTTCCGCCTTGTCCACCCACAGGAAAGCCAGATCGCAGCTGTCCACTGTCTCCACGCCGGTGGCAGCCACCTGTGTTCCGTCCGGAAATGTCACCCGGGCCTCTCCGGTATCGTCCGCCAGTACGTGCCCTGCCGTTGCGATCAGAATCCTGTTTTCCTCTTCATCATAGATCACACCGCTGCCCTGCCGCTCTCCCGTCTGAATTCCCACCAGGGATTTCATTACCTTAAAATCATTCTCCGTCAGTTTCTGCTCTGTCTGCACCGGCAGTTCCACAAATTCCATTCCTGCGTCAGCCTGTCCCATGCCACTGTTTTCTTCCGAAACCTTCTGGCCTGCGGTCTCCGTGGAGACATTTTCCTCACTCCCACCGTTTTCCCCGCAGCCGGCGAAAAGTAACAGGCAGCTCAGTATCACAGTGATCCCTTTTATCCGCATTCTCTCTTTTTTCTCCATGACTTCTCCATAGTTTCTCCGTGAAACATGCTCTGCATTGCAGTCGCTTATAACAGAAAACGGACCGCATCCGCAGTCCGCATTTTTCTCAAAAGGTGTAAGCAAAAAATAAGCCGAGTTCTGTATATGACGATCATCTATCTAGTACGACTGTCACCAGCCG
>ERZ1673734.1307-NODE-1307-length-16743-cov-50.470638_pt1 | contig 16743 bp, 12 predicted proteins | sample MGYA00580199_ERZ1673734 | MGnify/ENA primary metagenome ERZ1673734 (study PRJEB41218, sample SAMN15661742) | gut metagenome | host: Homo sapiens | place: Canada: London | collected 2015-08-20/2019-03-30 | study: EMG produced TPA metagenomics assembly of...
ATAGTTTTTGGGTTAGCATCTGCACAGCACTCCACAGGGTTTGTCGGGTGCGCCACAAAACGGCCAAAATGTAAGATTTTGGCCGTTTTTTGTAAGAAATATCCTGTTTGTTTTGTGGTTTTTGTTATATATTTGCAACTGAGATGAAGGCCCAACCATACGCAATGGGCCCGTCGCGAATCGCAGTGTGAACCATTGACACCCCATCCCCTAAGACGACGAGAATAAGACGACGCATTAGCAGACGACGATTGACGAATTGACAGACGACGGATTGACGAATCAGACGACAACAGATTGACGACGACAACGCTGCGATCGCGACGCAGACGACAACCAAAACGCTCCCCAACTTAGGTTGTGGGAGCGACCGGGGTCAACACCCGCAAGGATTGACCCCATGGTTAGTGGGAGGATAAGAGGTCGAGCGACGACCTCGGGAACTGGCGGAACGGCCGCCAGTTCCTTTTCCCACCAGCCGCGACGCATGTATTAGGATGTACCCATATAAATAGAAATTTGTGTAAGAGAGAGGCTGCGACCCTGCGATAGGGTGCGGCCTAACAAAAGATGAGAGGGTGGCCACCCTGTGAGAGAGTAATGGCCGCCTAACCCATAAGGACATTTCTGCGAGAAGAAAGGATCCCCTATCACGCAAGAGTACACTTCGCGGAGTGTCCGTGTTTCAATGAAGGACATATCATTCCTACAGGATCACCCCCATCCTTCGGAGAGACAACTTTTTCAATTATTCTCTTTTCGAAAAAGTCACCTCGGGCAAGCGAGCCCTTGGTGGCCTTCAATCTTTTTGTTTCAACTCCAACGCCAAGTTCAAGGAACCCGATACCGTAAACTTCAGAAAATGGAAAGTTTTAGGAATCCAATACCATAAACTTCGGAAAATGGAAAGTTTTAGGAATCCGATACCATAAACTTTTGAAATCGGAGAGTTTTAGGAATCCAACGGCATTACTTTTCACACCTTGCGATGGCCTATGTGTTGCCACTTGGCAACCGATGGGCGCTGATGCGAAACCTAAGATGCCCCAAGGAAAGGAAGGCCAACGAAGAATGGCGTTTATGCGTAAATCTTCGCAACAATCTATACATCAATCTACACATTTCTTTTCCACGACGGAACCATTTGGCCGAAATACGCCATTCTCAGCGATTTTATCCAATCGCTTGATATTCAATAAGTTGTGTTCTGAGCTCCACATTCAACCCTCCACATTTCGCATTTTGCCTTGCGAAACATGGCCTTTCGCATGACGATCCCTTACCTTTCGAGGCGCGAAACATGGTCTTTCGAGACACGGTTAGGCATGTATTGCAACTCGAAAGATGCCTAACGGCAAAACCGAGCCTCCGGTTTGATCGCAAAAATGCATAAACACGGCGTTTTCGCTCGCTATTTCGCGCAAAAATGCCGCACAACTTTTTACCCAAAAATCTTCACATGTGGCGTTACCGCCTATAGGCTGCTTGCCTCGGGCAGATGCGCCTATTGCACCTCGCCCGGCTTCACGCCATACTCCTCCTTGAAGCGCTTGGCAAAATAGGACGGTGTGGAGAAGCCCACCTCATAGGCCACTTCCGAAATGTTCTTGTCGGTGGTTTCGAGCAGTCGCTTGGCGCGGGCCAGACGGGCCTTGCGCAGCAGGTCGACCACCGTGTAGCCCGTGAGCGCCTTCACCTTGCGATAGAGCTGCACGCGGCTCAGTCCCATCTCCTCGCCCAGGTCTTCCACCGAGTAGTTGGCGTCGGGAATGTGGCTCTTGATGGTTTTGCGCAATTGTTCCACAAATGTCTGGTCCTTTGCGCTGAGCGCCTCTTGCTCCTCCTGCTCGGTGGTGGTTCCCGTGAACATACGGCGCAGTTGCACCCTGCTCTTCAGCAGGTTGGCCACACGCGCCAGTAGCGTTTCGGCGGCGAACGGCTTGGTGATATACGAGTCGGCGCCCGTGGCGTAACCCTCGGCGCGCTGTTTCTCGAGTGTGCGTGCCGTGAGCAGCACCACGGGGATGTGGCTGGTCGACAAGTCGCCCTTCAGCAGTCGGCAAAACTCCAGTCCGTCCATGACAGGCATCATGACGTCGCACACCACGAGTTGAGGCACATTCTTGCGCGCCACGGCCAGTCCCTCCTCGCCGTTCTGCGCCTCCATCACGTTGTAGTGGGGTGCGAGGATCGATCGCAGGTAAGCGCGCATGCTCACATTGTCATCGATGATGAGCAGCAGTGGACGGTCGTTGTCGTAGTCCTCCGTCCCCGTCACAAGGGCGCGGTTGTGCTCTGCCGCCACGTCGCTCACCGAGTAGTCGTCGGCCAGTAGCGTGTCGGCCTTCACCTGCGCCTGCTTGTCCTGGGAGGCGTCGTAGCCCGGTTGCGAGTCGGGTATGGTGAAGCTGAAGGTGCTTCCCTTGCCCTGCTGGCTCTCCACGCCCACCTGTCCGTGGTGCAGGTCTACGTAAGCCTTGACGATGGCCAGTCCGATGCCCGTTCCTCCCACGGCGTCTGCCGCTTGGTAGAAGCGCTCGAAGATGTGCTGTCGGTCGTTATCGCTCAGACCTTTTCCTGTGTCGGCTACGGAAATGGTGTAGCTGTCGTTGTCGTGGCAGAGGCGTGTGGTGACATTTCCCTTGGGCGGCGTGTACTTCAGGGCATTGGTCATGAGGTTGAAAAAGATGTGCGCCACCTTCTCCCGGTCGGCGATCACCCAGCAAGGATCGGTCGGCGCTTCCACGCTCAGCCTGATGCCGCGTCGCTCGGCCACCGCCTTGAAGTCGTCGCTCCACAGGCGCAGTTCGTGGGCCAGGTCGAAATGGTTGAGCGTGAGCTGGGCTTTCTCGCTCTGAATCTTTCTAAACTCCAGTATTTCGCTCACCATTTGTGTGAGGATTCCCACGTTGCGCCGAATCATCTCCACCAGTCTACGTGGCTCTCCCACGATGGTCGGGTTCTCGCCCAACTGGTCGGCGGGTCCTGCGATGAGTGTCAGTGGTGTTCGCAACTCGTGTGAGATATTGGTGAAAAAGCGCAGTTGCGTCTGTGTCATGCGCTCCATGTCGTCGGTGAGTTTGCGCTGCTTTACCATGCTCTCCTTGAGTTGGGCGTTGTATCGCTTCTTGCCCATGTAAGCCTTGATGGCCAATGCGCATGCCGCGAGAAGCATGGTCACGAGGAAGAGCAGCATGAAAAGGTAGCTGCGCTGCGTGTCGAAGGCGTTGGTGGTGGTCTCCACGCGACGTCGCAGGGACAAGAGATTGTCGGTCTGTCGCTCGAGTTCCTCCTCCTGGTTGAGCAGCACGTTGACGTTCTCGACCGTCACCAGGGCAGATGACAGCAGGTTCTCGCGCTTGTAGGGTCGCTTCTCGAGGATGTCCATGGCCAGTTTCATCACCTTGTCGCCTCGTGTTGGGTAGATGTAGGAGGCCATCAGCTCACCGTCTCTCACCATTGGCATGCCGCCGCCCTTATGTGCCATGGCGTCGATACCTATGAAATGTATGGCGTTGAGGTCGAGTCCGTGCTTGCGTGCAGCATTCTTGGCTCCCACGGCCATGCGGTCGTTGTGGGCGAAGACGTAATTGAAGGCGGCGTGAGGAGCCGACAATAGCGAGTCCTTCTGCCGGTAAGCCTGCTGCTCAGTCCAGTCGCACTCTATGTGTTCCACAATCTGCAGGTTGTTGTGTTGTGCCGCCTCCATGTCGAAACCGCGGCGGCGTGCTATGGAGGGCGACGAGGTGTAGAGGCCGCATATCTCCAGGACGCGGCCGTTCCCCTTCACTTGGCTTGAGAGGTAGCGTGCCATGTTGCGCCCCATCTCTTCGTTGTCGGCGCCAATGAAAGCCGTGTATTTGTTGGAATGGGTGCGCCGGTCGAACACGATGACGGGTATACCCTTGTCGTAGGCGCGTTCAATGGCCCCCGACACCTTCATCTGTCCGGGTGCCACAATCAGCAGGTCGACGCCCATTTCCGCAAACTTGTCGATCTGTTGGGTTTGCAATGCCACGTCGTCGTCGGCCGACGAGATACGCAGGTCGACGTCGTTCGCTGAGAAAGCCGCTATGCGCAACTCGTTGTTGAGCTTGTCGCGCCACACGTCTTCGCTGCATTGCGACACACCAATAACATACTTAGGATGTCGCTGTCCGCACGAAGCGAAGGCCAGTACGCCCAGGGTGGCTATTAGGTAGAGTAGGGATTTAAACGGTTTCATGAACGCGGTTTAGGGTAAAATAATGTCATCGGCGCCGCCTATCGTATTTAGGGATCGTGCCAGTGAGCGCCATGAGAGCTTGCTCTCTTATGGCCGAGCGCCTCGCAATCGTTTGCAAAGATAGTGCAAATATGGGCTGTTAGGAACAAAAACATCGATTTTTATTCTAAAAAAAAGCCTCGTTGCCGTATTTTGCCACATTCCATGGTCGTTTTCTTGCCGTTCCAACGCTGATCATGAGGCTATTCAACCCAAGCAACGCCCCATGAATGCAACAGATCGTTCGTTGTCTGCAACAATTGTTACCATGAACGAATCATTTGGGCTTACGAACATTTTGTTCTTGCAGATAGTCATATTCCTACATAATTTTGTGATAGACTTCAATTTCAACACCCCTAAACAATCTATAGCATGAAATCGTTTGTAACAATAGTCGGTAGCATGATGCTTCTGATGGTTAGCATGAATGTAGCCGCACAAGAAGGGAACGCTTCGTCGCATTCTAAGGAAGAAGGCAACCGTAACGTGATGCTCAACGCAGCCAGCGCCAATGGCCCGCGTGAAATTCAGATTGGCCTGCCCTCGGCCGACGTCAATGTGTTGGAGAACGGCCTGCCCGTTACCTACGCCACCAATCCGCATACGTTGAACACCTTGTGGAGAGGCGACGCCAGCCTCAGCCATCAGGGACTGCTGAAAATTGCCGAAACGGCCATCACCACCGGCAACATCGGCTACGCCGTCAACTCGTACACACAGCTTGGACAGAAAGGCTTCAATGGAACGCTCAACTACAAGAGCAACCACTTCGGTCTGCAGGAGTTCTCGCTCAACCTCAATGGCGACATGGGAAAGAACTGGTTCTACAGTGTGAACATGTACCAGGACTTCGACCCGGGAACCTTTAAGATCAAGTCTACTCCCTATCAGGACCGCACGCTCTAAGAGTCCCCTTCGCCTTTTGACGGGTCAAAAATCGAAACGTTTTCGTTAAGCCAAATGAGCAGAGCTAAGTTCACTTAAACTCTGCCATGGCGAGAAAACGTGCCATGAAATGGAAGGTTTTCGTTAAGCCGGATGAGCAGAGGAAAGTTCATTTAAGCTCTGCCATGGCGAGAAAACGAAGGATGAAATACAACGTATAACGCTATAGGAAAAAAATAATGAAAGCTATAAAACTGACGCTTGTCCCGGTGATGCTTTGCTTCTTCGCCATGGGATTTGTCGACATGGTAGGCATTGCTTCCAACTATGTGAAGGCCGACCTGGGGATCAACGACGCCACGGCCAACATGTTTCCCTCGCTTGTGTTTTTCTGGTTCTTGCTTTTCAGCGTGCCCACGGGCATGTTGATGAACAAGATCGGCAAGAAACGCACCGTGCTGCTGTCGCTCCTGGTGACCATCGTGTCGCTGGTCCTTCCGCTCTTCGGTGAGTCGTTTGGCCTGATGCTCGTGACATTCTCGTTGCTGGGCATTGGCAACACCCTCATGCAAACGTCGCTCAATCCGCTGGTGTCGGTGGTGATCAAGGGCAACCTGGCAGCTACGCTCACCTTCGGCCAGTTTGTGAAGGCCATCGCCTCGTTCCTCGCGCCCTACATTGCCATGTGGGGAGCCATGGGCGCCCTGCCCAGCTTCGGCTACGGTTGGCGTGTGCTCTTCCCCCTCTATATGATCATTGGCATGGCTGCCGCCGCCTTCCTGTCTGTGACGTCGATTCCTGAGGACGAGGAAACGGGCAAGGCTTCGTCGCTCGCCGACAGTGTTAAGTTGCTTGGCAAGCCCATCGTGCTGCTTTCGTTCATCGGCATCATGTGCCACGTGGGTGTCGACGTAGGCACCAACACCACGGCTCCGAAGATTCTGATGGAGCATTTGGGCTGGACGCTCAACGACGCCGCCTTTGCCACATCGCTCTATTTCATCTTCCGTACGGTGGGATGCCTCACGGGCTCGTTCTTCCTTCGTGTCATGAAGGCCCGCACCTTCTTCGTCATCAGCGTGTCGATGATGGCTCTGAGCATGGTGGGCATGTTCGTCGGAACCAACCAGATGTTGCTTTACGCTGCCATCGCCCTTGTGGGTTACGGCAACTCCAACGTGTTCTCCATCGTCTTTTCGCAGGCCCTGCTGTCAGTGCCCGAAAGCAAGAATGAGGTGAGCGGCCTGATGATCATGGGCCTGTTTGGTGGCACGGTGTTCCCCTTGCTCATGGGTTTCGCCAGCGACGCCGTCGGTCAGGTGGGCGCTGTTGCCGTGATGGCAGTCGGTGTGGCATACCTGTTCACGTATGTCAATAAGGTAAAGCAATAAGATAGCATAATCCATCATCAACTAATATAACTAAAAATCATAACGTCATGAAAGATAAATATGTAGTGGGACTGGGCGAAGCACTGTGGGACGTGCTTCCCGATGGTAGAAAATTGGGCGGCGCCCCAGCCAATTTCGCCTATCATGCCGGCCAGTTTGGGCTGAACGCCATTGCCGTGAGTGCGCTGGGTGAGGACAAGCTCGCCGATGAGACCATCGCCCAACTTGAGGAGAAAGGCCTGCATTATTGCATGCCTCGGGTGCCTTACCCCACGGGGACGGTGCAAGTGGAACTCGACGACGAAGGTGTTCCCACCTACGACATCAAGGAGAATGTGGCTTGGGACAACATTCCCTTCACCCCCGAGTTGCAAGCCATCGCAGAGAACACGCGTGCCGTGTGCTGGGGATCGTTGGCGCAGCGCAATGTGGTGAGCCGTCAGACAATCTATAAGTTCCTCGATGCCACGCCCAAGGATTGCATGAAGATCTTCGACATCAACCTCCGTCAGACGTTCTACACGAAGGAGGTGATCTGCGAGTCGATGAAACGTTGCAACGTGATGAAGATCAACGATGAGGAGCTCATCGTCATTGGCCGCATGTTTGGCTATCCTGGCCTCGACATTGAGAACAAGTGCTGGCTCATCCTGGGCAAGTACGACCTCGATATGTTGGTGCTCACATGTGGTGTGAACGGCAGTTATGTGTTCACCCCGGGATGCGTCTCGTTCCAGAAGACCCCCGTGGTGGAAGTGGCAGACACCGTTGGCGCCGGCGACTCGTTCACCGGTTCGTTCTGCGCCTCAATTCTTGAGGGCAAAAGCGTGGCCGAGGCCCATAAGCTCGCCGTGGAAGTGAGCGCCTTTGTCTGCACCCAGCCGGGCGCCATGCCCGATGTGAAGGCATATTTCAACTTGTAGTATTTATAATGGTCTCTGAACATCCTCCTGCCTCCTCATCTATCCATGAGTGGGCGGGGGGATGTTTGTTGATGGGCCCTAACGACGAAGGAGGTGTGGCAAACCGTTCAACCGCTGGGTTGATGGGTTTGTCACGCCTCCTTCGTGTATGTGGCGTTGGCCTTGCGGCCGTCGCCTGTCGATGCCGCCTAAGCGGTGTTAGAGTTTCACTACGAGGTACTTGCTGACGCTCCAGAACAACTGCGTGTCCTTGATGCGCAGTGTGGTGGTGCCGTCGTCGTTGTCTTTGAGCTCATACGATCCACCCGGCATCTGCGTCATGATCTTCGGATCGTCAGAGTTGAGACGGATGTTGTTGTAGTTGCGGATGTCCACGCGTGTGAAGTTGCTGGTGTTGAGGTCAGCCACGTTCACCTTCTTCTTGGCGAGGAATCCACCCTTGATGATGCCCTTGGCCTTGAGGTCCTTGGAACTGCCAATGGCCACGAATCCCGTGTGGAGCGAAGCATCTTGCTCGGCGATGGTGGTCTTCTGTGCCTCCATGGTCTTCGTCTGTGTCTCCACGGTGCCCTTGAGCTGTGTGTTGGTGCTTGTCAGGCTGTTCACATCCTCTGTGAGCTTGGCGATGTTGGTGTTCTTCTCGTTGAGCTGCGCCTCCAGGTCGGCGATCTTCTTGTCCTTCTCATCGAGCTGGGCCTTGTAATAGGCGATGAGCTTGTTGATGCGTTGGCCATAAGCCGACTTATTGTCCTTCACCGAAGCCTCGAGCTGTGCGATGCGCTCGCGCTGGCGCTTCAGGGTCTGCGCAAGGTCGAGCAGTTGGCTCTTCATCTTGTTCTTGTCGATGGCGCCGCCTTCCTTGTTGCCCATCTGCTGCAACATGCCCTCCTGTGCGGAGATGCTATCGAGGCCAGCCGACATGACATTCACAAACTCAGCCATCTGGCGGATATCCTCCTGGTGGAGGCTGTCACTCATACTCAGGGAGTCGAGCTGTGATTGCAGAGCATCCGTTTTACCATTGCCGCAGCTGCTGACAGTTGCGGTTAGGGCAAGGCCGAAGAGGCCCGCGAGAATCATTTTCTTCATTTTCATAATTGTTGCCTTATGTGGTTTAATGGTGCAAAAATATGAATTAATCGCGCTATTGGTACTATTATCGCGTTTATTTATCGTTTTTTATGATTTATCCGTATTTTGTAACGAAAAAATGGCGTTTTTCCATCATATTTATCCAATAATCGTTTGGCTAATCGAACAAACGCCCTTAATTTTGCAGTTGTAACGCTCCGTATGCGCTACCTTGGTGCCACAGCGCAGGCGTAGTCTGTGTATCGCTGCTCCAAAATCCATCCTTATGCCCATGAACGAGAACATTTTGCTGTCGGTTGTCATTCCCATTTATAATGTGGAGCGCACGCTTGCCCGCTGTGTGGAGAGCGTGTTGGGCCAGCATGTGGAGGGCATGGAGGTCATCCTGGTTGACGATGGCTCCACCGACCGCTCGGCTCTTGTGGCCAACCGCTACCAAAACCGGCCCCATGTGACCCTCATCCACAAGGCCAATGGCGGACTGTCCGACGCTCGCAACGAGGGATTGTACTACGCCAAGGGCCGTTATGTGACGTTTGTCGACTCCGACGACTACCTCTTGCCCGACACCTACGCGCCCCTGATGGCCATGCTCGAGGCCCATCCGGAGTACGACATCCTCGAATATTCGTTTGTGAGAGAAACCTCGTGCGGTTGGAAGACCATCAAACTTCCTGAGCGCGAATACACCCATATTGGCGATTATTGGTTGGGTTGCCGTGGCTATGAGCATACCTACGCATGGAACAAGATTTACCGTCGTTCGCTGTTCGACGGCACACCATGGGCCAAGGGTCGCCTGTTTGAGGACGTTTATGCCATGGGCGGCCTGTTGCCGAAGGTCCACACGCTTCGCACCACGAGCCGCGGCACTTACCGCTATACCTATAATCCATCGGGCATCACCGTCAAGGCCGACGCGCGTGGGTGGCGCGATCTGCTGCAAGGCCATCTGCGCATGTTGCACAACTATGACTTTCGGGGTCACGCAGACTTCGCACGTTATTATGCTGCGCTGCTCAATATCCAGCTGGCGACCTTCGAACTCTCGGGTGACGAGCATGATATTGTGCTGCCCAGCCTGCCTTATCGTCACACGTGGAAGCTCTGCATGCTGCATCTCTTGGGCATGCGACGTCTGTGCCTGCTCCATCGCCAAGCCAAGCGCTGCCTGCAAGTGGTAAGCAGAGCAATCCATGAGGTCAACTAACGGCATCGTCCCTCATGGGCCATTGGCCACGAGGCTCGGCGAAGCCTAACCCAATGTGAGGAGGAGACATCGAAATCATAAATAGAAAAACGATTCAGCTATTCCAACTTGAATGGCTGAATCGTTTTGCATTATCCCAAATCGGTCATTAGATTTTAATTCTTGTTAGCGTTTGTTTCGAGCAGGTTGCGACAGGCGCGGTGAAGCCATAGCGGGCTATGGCGAAACGCGACTGGAAGCAAGATGCCGAAAGAAACGCTGACAAGAGTTGAAAAGAATCCATAAGATCCTAACCATTCGCCTTTTTCGGTCTAATGACCGATTTGGGATTATGCTTAGTTGTGGGGCGCTGTAGGCTGAAGAGGCTATTGTTGTGGTGTGTCGGCCATTTTCTCTTGTAGCTCCTTTAGGTTGATCTTTCGGTGCGCCTTCACGCGATCGAAGCCCTGGCCGTACACACCGATGACAGCCGACTGCGCCACGAAGGCGTTGGGATCGATCTCGTCGATGAGATCGAAGATGAAGCTCGACTCGCTTTTCTTGGCGATGCAGTAAATAACCTTGATGTCTTTCTTGGTGAAGAAGCCGTTGCCATTGAGCGTGGAGCAACCACGGTCGGCTATCTTGTTGATGGCCAAGCCAATCTCCTCATACTTGTCGGATATGATGAAGAACTGCACGCTTCGGCGCAGCGAGTTGACGAGGTGGTCGACCACAAACGAGATGACGAATAGCAGCACGTAGCCGTAGAGCACCTTCTCCCAATCGCGCAGCACCACGTAGGACGAGGTGATGATCGTGAGGTCGCAGAACAGGATGATGTGGCCGAGCGACACGTCGCGGTATTTGTGGACCATGGCGGCGATGACGTCCGACCCGCCGGTCGACCCGCCGGCCGACAGTCCCAGTCCCACGCTGGATCCGAGGAACACGGCTCCCACCATGCACGCCATGAATTTCTGGTCGGCCAGCAGATGGAGGTCGGGTGGTATGACGCTTTGCAGCACCGCCGATGCCACGGTGAACACCACCACGCCATAGATGGTCTTGGCGCAGAATCGCCAGCCCAGCACCTTCAGCGCCACGATGAGCAGCACGGCGTTGAGCGCGAAGAAGGTGTCTTGCACAGGGATGCCCGTGCCCCAATAGACGATTGAGGCCACACCGATGATGCCGCCCGTGGTGATCTCGTTGGGCAACAGAAACAGGTTCAGGCCAATGACGCCAAGCAACATGGCGATGGTAATGACACCATAGTCGCGCAGCTGGCGCAACAACTTACCTTTATTTCTTCTTGATTCCATAAACGGTAGTATCTTTAGATGATGGTTCTAAGGTGTTGCAGTGGCGTGTTGTGTTGTTACATGCTTATATGGCGGTTATTGGTTCACGGCCTTGCTCAGGCGCACCGTGCGGCGCGAGGCGTAGCAGTAGGCGTCTACCAGGCCGTTGGTGTAATGGTCCTCGTAGCCCTGCTCCAGCAGTCGGAACCCGCTGTTCTTCACTTGCTCCACGAGGTTTTCGTATGCCTTGTTGTTGAACACACCGATCGTGACGTCTTTCGTCACGGCCACGTAGCTCGACGTGCCCTTGCGCTGCGGCTGCGGCGTGTCGGTGTAGACGCCCTGTCCCACCTTCTTGGCGGGAAGGCAATTCTTATAGAGCATGGTGTCGTAGCTGTCGAGGCGATACACGGCGTAGCCCACGAGCGTCTTGTAGCCATACTTGCTGGCCAGGGCCTTGAGGTCGGTGCGGCCCAGCACCACGTCGGCGGCGTCTTTCACGCTGGCAAACTCCTTGTTGGCGTTGGGGTAGGCGGGTACCTCGGTGGGCAGCTCGGTGACCACGGGGCGCGACTCGTCGAACGAGGGCAGGGTGGCCACGGGGTGCTTTGTGCCGCAACTGCCGAGTAGCATCACTGCCACAGAGGCCACGGCCAGGATGAGGGTTTTCTTCATGGTTTCGCTGATGGGGTGTTGGGTATTAAGTGAGTATCTCATATTCTATGTCGTTGCACAAGCTTTGTGTAGGCATGTTTTCTGTATGCAAAGATAATAAGAATAACCAAATGCGACAAGCAATAGCGCTTCCTATTTCGCCATTCGCCCCCATTATTTTTCTGGCGGTGCCATGCGGAAGGGGCGGCGCGGTGGGGGCGTAGGCTCTGAAACGTGGGTGGTTTGGGCCATCGAAGGCAATGCGTTCGTTGGCTCGCGCGCTCCAGTCGTTCATCGTCATTGGGTCATGATGGCGGCATTTTTTTCATGGTTTGTTCACATTTTCATGGTTTTGTAATCTCCATCTCATATAAAAGCCGTACCTTTGCCGTCGACCATTGAAACGCAGCTATCGTCATCTTAGCTACACGACCTTCGGCGAGCCCTGGCGCTGCCGCCACATCGCATCCATCTTATGCATAGCAGACATCGCATCGATTCTACAATATCTATAACAATAAACAATTAACTTAATTTCTGCTTATGGAAAAACAATTACTTAACTTTAAGACGTTCCTCCTCGTCTGCCTCATGGCGTTGTTGGGGGGGGTGAGAGTTAGTGCCCAAGAGAAGACTGTTACGTTTGTTGCGGGGACAGATAAGGGTGCCAATTCCGCCTCAGGGAAAAAAGACATCCTTACTAAGGATGGTGTAACGATTAGTTGTACTTCTGCAGCCTTTGCTACTAGTGAGTACAGATTTTATGCTTCTTCTGCTGCAACTATTGCCGTTGAGTCTGGAAACATTACTAAAGTCGAGTTTACTTGCACAGCAAGTGAAACCGCTAAGAATGGTCCTAGTGGTTTTAGTAAGTCCTCTGTTGGAAAGTATTCTTATAGTGGTAATACTGGTGCGTGGGAAGGAAGTTCCCAAGAGATTAAATTTTCCAAGCTTACTCAACAGGTTCGCGCTTCAAAGATAGTTGTAACTTACACCTCTGATGATAAACCTCAGAAGAAGACAACCACATTGACTTTTGCTGATCCATCCAATAGGACATTCGAGTTCAATGCAACCGAGGGTACAACCTTTGCCAACGTTGCAACGTTGAGCCCTGTCGTTGAGGGTGCTACTATTTCTTATGAGTCGAATAATGTTGAGTTGGCATCTGTTACCAACGATGGCGAGGTAACTGTTACAACTGACAAGGCTGGAACTGCTACCATTACAGCCTCGTTCGCAGGCAATGACAATTATGAGGCTTCTACCGCCAGCTACACCATTACTGTAAAGCCCAAAGAGGTAGTTGGTGAGAACAGATGGGTTAAGACAACTCTGAGCGATTTGCTTCCCACCGACCAGGTGGTTATCGTTGATGTCACGTCTAAGTGCGCTATGAGTAACGATAATGGTACAACGAAAGCCCCTGCGGCTGTGTCTGTCACTTTGGACGGAGATGCCCTCACGGGTACAGTGGCCGAGAATTGTGTATGGAATGTAACCAAGAACAGTGATAACACCTATACGTTCTTCCCCAATGGTACAACCGAAAAATGGTTGTACACCATAAAAGATAATAATGGTGTGAGAGTAGGAACAAGCGAAAACAATTGTTTTGAGGAATACTCGGACGGCTCTTACAACGGTTTGAAGAACACAGCGACGAGCCGATATGTGGGTGTTTACAAAAAGCAAGATTGGCGTTGCTATACATCAGTAAATCAAAACATCGAGAATACTTCAATTGCATACTACAAGTATGCAAGTAACAAGACCGCAACAAAAATTGTCTTTGAGAAGGGCGACGCCACGTTCGACCAAGGCGCGGAAAATCCTCTCTACGAGAATGCCGCCAAGGTGACCACTGCTGATGGAACAGTAGTGGAAGGTGTTACGGTAACTTATACATCAAGCGATGCCGAGCATGCTGTGGTTGACGAGAAGGGCGTAGTCCTTGTTGATGCCACTGTCCCAGGCACCTACACCATCACGGCTTCTTTCGCTGGCGACGACACTTATGCTTCAGCAAAGGCTTCTTATACCATTACTGTTAATAAGGTGTTGCAGCTCACAGGCGAGGGTACCTTAGACAAGCCTTATACTGTAGCCGACGTGATTGCAATTGTCAATGACGGCGCGCAGACAAAGAATCCTGTTTACGTCAAGGGTGTTGTTAGCAAAGTGGTATCAACTGCTAATAACATTGAGCAATATAAGAATTGTGATTATTTCATTGTTGACGAAGAAGGTTCATCTGCTTCTGTTGAGGCATTCCGTGGAAAGTATCTCGGCAACACAGACTTTACGTCTCTCGACCAAATCGCCGCAGGCGACAAGGTTATTCTTTGTGGTGTGATGACTAAATATAAAGACATCGTCGAGTTGGATAGAGACAACTACATCGCAAAGTTCTGGGATATAGCAGAATTGGTGCTTGACGAAAAAGCAGACAACAACAACATTGTAGCCAAGCGTCACGCTACTGTGTATATGGATCGCACCTTCAACGCCAACGCTTGGAACACCTTGGTCCTTCCGTTTGACATGACAGCCGAGCAGGTCACTGCAACCTTCGGCGCCGACACCAAACTGGCTAACTACATGGGCACTACCATGAATGAGGACGGCACATATACCCTGAATTTCCAAACCACAGACGTTATCACGGCCAATACTCCGGTGTTTGTTTATGGTGCCAAGAACGTTGATACCCAAACCGTTGAGGATGTCAACGTGGTGGTGGGCGATCCCGTTGCCACTCCTGCCAACGCAGCGTTCGCCTTCCAAGGCAGCTACGGCAAGATGCAGGTCAACGCAGACGACTGGTTTATCTCGGGCGACAACAATTTCTATCGCGCCAAGGGTACAGAGAGCATGAAGGCCACTCGCGCCCTGTTCCGTGCCACAACCGCCGAGGCTGCCGCCAAGGGCTTGACCATCAGCATCGACGGTGAGGCAACTGCCATCCAAGGCATTGTGACTGATAAGGCCGACAGCGACGCTCCTGCCTACAACCTGGCTGGTCAGCGTGTGGCCGACAACTACCGTGGTATTATCATCAAGGGTGGCAAGAAATACCTCAATAAGTAAAAACATCAATTATCTTCTTTGGTCGCATGCCGCTTCGAATAGAAGAAGCGGCATGGACCAAAACCGAATATTCACCATTTATAAATAGCGTAATTATGGAAAAGAAATATGTAAAACCAGCTATCAACGTTAAGGAGATCGAAATGGAAAACTTCATTGCCGCTTCGTTTGGAGGTAATCCGACTACGGGTTTGCCTGAGGGAACACCGACTCCAGGCAATGGTAGTGATAGTAATGGTTCGCAAGAAGTTAGTGCCAAGCCCAACACCTTCACTTCCGTTTGGGACGACTAATCCCCTTGCTGCCTGAGCACGACGAGGTTCTGCTCAGGAGGCGGAAAGCCAACAGAAACCCAAATCTGATGACCGATTTGGGATAAAAAAAAGAGCCCCACCAGTTTTTGACGCTGGTGGGGCTTTATCGTGGGGGATTCTTATATTTTTGTGGTATGCGCTTTGTGCCCTCATGGGCTTTCCGCGCCTGTCTTGCCTTGTGTGACTTGGCCTTTACGCCAGCTTCAGTTGGAGCTGCATGTCGTAGTCGCGGGCCATGCGTCGCATGTTGATAAGGGCGTAGCGCATGCGTCCCAATGCGGTGTTGATGCTCACATTGGTGGTGTCGGCAATCTCCTTGAATGATAGCTGCTGGTAATAGCGCATGTATACCACTTCGCGCTGGCTGGGTGGCAGATGGTTCATCATCTTGCGCACGTCGCATAGCACCTGGTCGTTGAGCATGTGGTCTTCTATGTTGGCCACCATGACGCTCTCTTGGCCGAGGTTCGACAGGTCGTTGTCCTCGGTCGGCTCCACGATGCGCTCAGAGCGCTGGTCGCGGTACCAGTCCATGATGACGTTGTGAGCAATGCGCATGCACCATGCGCCGAACTTTCCGGTCGGTGCATATTTGCCGTGTTGCAGCTTCACGATGATTTTGACGAACGTCTCTTGGAAGATGTCGTTGGCCATGTCCTCGTCGCGTACGACGAACATGATATATGCGAAGATTTTCGATTGGTTGCGTGACAACAGTTCATCGAAAGCCTCGTTGTTACCATCCACATAGCATAATGCCAACTGTTCGTCGGTCATTTCTGCAAGTTTCTTCATTTCTTAGTAAGTGTTTAGTTATGAAGTAAAGATGTGTCGATAGGCTATCGTTTTTTAATAAATGTTGAACTATTGTGGGGTTTCATTTGCAAATTTATGGAATTATTTCTTTTTTACCAAACATTTGCGGAAAAAAAAGAGCGCACGCCGCAAAAGCCTGTGCGCTGCATTGCCGCCACTCCGACGTTGTTGGTCTCAGCCGAGCGCCCGCATTTGTGCGTTAAATCTGGGAGAAAAATGTGTGGTGAGAAACTCTTTGCCGCGCTTCTCTGTGTGTAGTGCAATGTGTCTTGTCCGATATTTTGGTGCAAAAGTTGTGCGGCGTTTTTTGTTGAATGAGCCACCGAATCCATCGTTTTTCTGCCATCGCCACGCCAAATTTGCGGCATGCGCTCACCGTTAGGCATCTTTCGTGTTGCGATACCTACCTAACCGCCCTTCGAAAGGCCATGTTTCGCACCACGAAAGACCATCTGTCGCCCCTCGGTTAGGCATGTATCGCAGCGCGGAATGTTAAACGTTGGCGGCAAAAATTATCCTTATTGCGATAACGCTTTGGTTGTCAGAGGGTTATGTTTGTGTGTTGAGAATGGCGTATTTCGGCCAAAATCTTTCGTCGTCGCCACCAACGCTGTAGATTTCAATATAGATTGTTGCCATAATTCGCATACTGCCCATCCCTCCATTCTTCGTTTCACCCGCTCACAGGCTCGGGGATGGGCACTATTGCATGACCTTTCATCCCAAATCAGTCGTCATTAGATTATAATTCTGGATCATCCGACATCTGGAGTGATAAATAACACACGTTAGTATTTACGCTCAGACGCGGTAACAAC
>ERZ1673734.1316-NODE-1316-length-16694-cov-15.334816_pt1 | contig 16694 bp, 12 predicted proteins | sample MGYA00580199_ERZ1673734 | MGnify/ENA primary metagenome ERZ1673734 (study PRJEB41218, sample SAMN15661742) | gut metagenome | host: Homo sapiens | place: Canada: London | collected 2015-08-20/2019-03-30 | study: EMG produced TPA metagenomics assembly of...
GCCGCCGGAGCGGTGCTTAAGCCGTCAGGCGGGAATTGTGCGGTGTTGCCTTAGAATGAAAGCGCAGCATGCTGCCCGCTTCGGGATCTATCTGTCAGGATGGTCCTGTTGGCGCTGGGCATTGACAGGCTGGGGGCATCGGCCATTGTATCGGTACCATGCACCGTCAGCCAGGGGACCGGACGGGATTTTGCCAACCTGACCTTGATCGTATACCACATTCCGGTTGCGGCACAGTTCGTGATCAAGGGGCCGGGCGGCTGATTGACCTGCTGCAAATCGTGGTCAGCATTGTGTTCACCCGGTTCATGGCGTTGTTCCAGCACACCATTACCTGCCAGAGCGTCCTTTTGCCTGCCCGCAACACGGAACAAAGCGAGAAATGGCGCACTGTGGGGGTTGGACAGCTTTTGTCCGATCGTTTCCTGCAATCTCTCCAGCGTTTTTATCTGTACAAAAAGAGCAGCGTTTCTTCTGCCGCATGGCAAAAACGCTGCTCTTTTTCAAATGCTGATTTTGCGCTGGATCTTACAGTTCGATCTTGCCGAACATGTCAAAATCATCCCCATCATGGATGCGCGCGGTGCGGGCCGGGGCCTGCGGGCGGGCGTTGGGATCACGCGGAGCGCTGGCAAATTCGCGCTCCGGCACGCTGGACGGACGGCCATAGCCGCGGCCGCCATTGCGGCTGCCACCACGGTTATCACGCGGGGGACGGCTGCTGTTGCCGCGGTAACCACCGCCGCGGCGGTTATCGTTGCGGGGGCCGCGGTTGCCGTTAAAGCTGCGGCCATTGCGATTGCCGCGGTTGGGGCCGCTGCGGTGGCCGCGCGGTGCATCACGATCCGGCAGGTTGCTGGCATTGGGGTCGGTGGAATAAATCACCACGCGGCGGTCGGGGCCTTCGCCCTTGCTCTCGCTGCGTACGCCCTCGATCTCGGCCACAGCGGTATGGATGATGTGGCGCTCGTAGGGGTTCATCGGCTCCATCTCGTAATAGCAGCCGGTGCGGATCACACGGTTGGCAATGCGCACAGCCAAGGCCGTCAGGTCGTCTTCGCGCTTATTGCGGTAGCCGCCCACATCAATGCCCAGCTTGACGTAAGGGCCTTCCATCCGGTTGACCACCAGGCTTGCCAGATAGGAAAGGCTCTCCATCGTTTCGCCGCGGCGGCCAATGAGTGCGCCCAGGTGGGCACCCTCAACATGCAGAATGGTAGCTTCTCCCTTTTTGCCTGCGGTAAAGGTGAACTCCTCCACGCCCATCAGGTGGAAGATGGGGGTCAGGTAATCCACCGCAGCCTGCAGGCGGGGGTCAGCGGCAATATCCAGCGGGGTCTCGGCTTCCGCCGGGGCAGCATCCTCTGCCGCGGGTTGTTCGGCCACTTCTTCTGCCGGGGCGGGTTCGGGTTCAGCGGCAGCCACCGGGGCAGCAGGCGTGGTTTCCGGCTCGGTATCGGCAGTTTCCACGGTAACTTTTACTTTTGCAGGGGTCACTTTCAGGCCCAGGAAGCCGGTTTTCTGCGGCATTTCCAGGATCTCATAGCTCACACCCAGGTCGTCACGGTCAACGCTGAGCGCTTCGCAGCCCAGCTGAATGGCTTCTTCCACCGTTTTGGCGGTTGCAACATATTCACGCATGATTACTACCTCCTTCTTTATAGGGCGGTCTTACTTCTTCTTTTTGCCTTTCTGGGCCTTCTGGGCTTCCATCTCGGCGCGCTGCTCGTCCGTCAGGGGGACGGTACGGTCATTGGCGTACTTTTCGGCATCCAGCTTGCGGGCGTATTCAAGGCGCATCTGGTCCAGCTGACGCTTGTTGACGTTCTTTTCGACCTTTTTGCCGCCTTCTTCGACGGTAACGGTCTTGATCTCTTTCTTGGCGGCGCGCTTGGCGGCAACTTCGGCTTCGTACTGAGCCTTGAACTTTTCGGGGTTATACACCTTGTAGGTCAGCACGGTCTGCAGCATCATGAAGATGTTGGAGGTGCCGTAGTACAGGGAGAAGCCGACAGGCATCTGGAAGCACATGAAGACGAACATGATGTTCATGCCCCACATCATGACCTTCATGCTGCCCTGCATCTGGGCCTGCTGGCCGGACATCTTGGTGCTGAGCACCTGGGAGATGCACATGGTAACCGCAGCGATGATGGGGAAGATCATGATCAGGCTGAAGCTGAAGCCGGGGATGGTGCACATATCCATGCCAAGGAAACTGGTGTTAAAGTTGGCAATGGAGCTGAGCTGCTCGGTAGCCAGGCCGGTATCCACACCACTGGCAAGGCCGGCGTGGATTGCTTCGATCAGGCCGGTCTGGGACGCTGCGCCGTTGTTGGCAATGCCAAGTGCGGTGCAGGCGGCGCTGATGGCTTCCTTGGGGATGCCGAGAATGTACTGCACAGGGCGGTAAACAACCTCCACCATGCCGAACAGGACCAGCATATTGACAAGCATCGGCAGGCAGCCTGCAGTGGGGGAGTAGCCATACTCCTGCTGGAACTTGACCATTTCCTCCTGCATTTTTTCCTGGTTGTTCTTGTACTTCTGCTGGATTTCATTGATCATCGGTGTAAACACCGACATCTTGGCCATGGACTTCTGCTGTTTGATCATCAGCGGAAGCATGAGCAGTTTGATGATCACGGTGAAAACAATCATCGTGACGGCGAAGTTCGGGATCATCTGATACAGCATACGCATCAGCGGTCCCAGGATCATTGCGAGGAATCCCATATTCTATCCTTCCGCCCTGCCCGCACGCAGGGCATTTATTTTATAAAGAAGGTCTTCGCCGTGCGGTGAGAAGACATGAGAGGCGAGAGTAATAGAGAATAATTAAGAAAGAATAATGAATCATGGTGGTTGGCACCTGCGGTGCCTTTATTCTTTTTTAATTTAGTTTAATTCAGCCTTATCGCTTTTCTCTGAACAGCTTCCGCTCTGGGTTCATCCAGCGCCCCTTTTCCGGCACGGGGTCATAGCCGTACTTGCCAAAGGGATTGCAGCGCAGAATGCGCCACAGGCCCAGCAGCAGGCCTTTGGCCGGGCCATGCACCTGGATAGCCTGGATCATATACTGGCTGCAGGTTGGGGTAAACCGGCAGTTATGCCCCAGCAGCGGACTAATGACCTTCTGGTAGCCGCGCACCAGGGCAATCAGCACCCGGCTGATCACTCCGGTGCACCGTTCGGCTGCGGTTTGGCCGCGGGCTGCTGCGGCACCGCGGCAGCTTTATCCGGCAGGCCGGCTTTGCGCATCAGGCCCGCCAGTGTTTTGCTCAGTTGGGTGCTTTTCAGGTAGGGCGTGCGGGCACGCGCTACTAAGATTATATCATATCCGCCGATATTTTGCGAGAGGTGTTCCGAAAGTGCTGCGCGCATAATGCGCCGCGCACGGTTGCGCTGCACGGCATGGCCCACCTTTTTAGTGGCGGTCAGTCCGATGCGGGTATAGCCCAGCCGGTTTTTGGCCACATACAGCACCAGATTGGGGTGAACATAGCTTTTGCCGCGGGCATAAATGCGGGAAAATTCCTTATTTTTGGTCAGGGTTCGATAGCGCATGGCGGGGTTCCTCCGGCATGGTAGGATTGTATGGCCTGCACGGCTTAATACGTGCAGGGAGTGGGAATGGATGGTGCACCGGAACTGTTATAGGCCAAGGCAAAACGCCGAAAAAACAGGTTTGCCTTTGTGAAAATGCTCCAAATTTTGGCTTTTTTCCAGTACATCCTAGCAAAAAAGGCCGCTGACAAGAAATCAGCAGCCTTTGTTTGCATGTGTTTGCGAAACCTGTGCCTGAAAAATCAGACGGTCAGGTTCTTGCGGCCCTTAGCACGGCGGCGGGCCAGCACCTTACGGCCGTTCTTAGAAGCCATGCGCTTCAAAAAGCCATGAACGCGGCTGCGCTGACGCTTCTTCGGCTGGAAAGTCTGCTTCATTTCGTATTCCCTCCTTCAAAGTTTCCCCAATACTGGGCATTTTTTGGCGATTTACGCTTGGCAAATGCCCGTAGATACAGGGGCAGCCTTGCAGATTTTGATTATAGCGCAAGGACGGCAAGTTTGTCAATAGCAAACCGCGAAAAAATCCACGCGGCGATCCAATGCCAGGCGCGAAGGATTGGATTTTGCGCTCTGCGCGGGCGGGCCCAGCGGACAAATAGATGCAAACGAGCCCGCTGTGAGGTGTGGATTTGGTGGAATGTTGGTTCAAAACCTGCATTTTTTGCCATATTTTCAACTTTTATTGCCCATATCGTGGAAAATTGTACCCTATTATAATTGTATTGGGGGTAAATTTATGCTATACTATATCTGTATCTCTGTGTCTAAAAATCGGCAGAGCGGGCTTTCGGGCCTGCTTTCCGCGGGTTGACACAGCGGTTTTGGCGGACCGGGAAAGGCAATATCTTCCCCGCAGCCGCCGGCTGCTGCATGCTCCGCCCGCCTGCCCAAGAATTTTAGGCCGTGCAGCAATACCCTGCCGGATGCAGCCGGAATTTTGTGGAACGATGCGGCGCTCTTACTTTATTATAGTGGGGGGCGGCTTGTGTTTTGTTTGCAAAAATTGGGCGGCAGCCTGCGGGGCGGCAGTGCATTGCCTTGACTAACACAAAAGTGGGGAGTATCCATGGATTCATTCAACGACGTACTGGACGCGGCCAAAGCCTATTGCCGCGAACATACTGCCGACGCGACGTACCAGTATTACATCAGCGGGCTGAAAGCGGTCAGCTTTGAAAATTCCAACTGCATCACGCTGGAAGTCCGCAATGATTTTATCTGTAAGATCGTGTCTGACCGTTATACGGGTCTGCTGAAGGATGCGTTTAAGGCTGTACTTGGCTTTGATGTTGAGGTCAAGTTCACTGTGCCGCAGCCTGAACCAGAGGCTGCCAAAGAAAAACGCCCAATGGATGAAGCCAGCCTGCCCTCGGGCCGGTATGATTTCACCTTTGAAAACTTCATCCGCGGCCCGTCCAACCAATTTGCCTTTGCGGCGGCGCAGGCGGTTGCGGCAAACCCGTCCGGCGCTTACAATCCGCTGTTCATCTACGGACCGTCCGGTCTGGGCAAAACGCATCTGCTGAACGCGATTCAGATCGAGATCCACAAAAACCATCCGGACTACAATATCGTCTATGTGGACTGCGAAAAGTTTACCAACGAGATCATCACCGCGGTCAAAATGGCAACGACCGAACAGTTCCGCCAGAAATACCGCGAAGCCGATGTGTTGCTGATCGACGATATCCAGTTTTTGGCGGGCAAGGAATCAACGCAGGAAGAGTTTTTCCATACTTTTAATACGCTGCATAATGCCGGCAAGCAGATCGTGCTGGCATCCGACCGGCCGGCCAAGGAGATCAAGAGCCTGGAAGAGCGTCTGCGCACCCGGTTCGAGTGGGGCCTGACGGCAGATATCCAGCCGCCTGATTTCGAAACCCGTGTGGCGATCGTCAAGCGCAAGGCCGAATTGCTGAATCTGGATCTGCCTGATGACGTTGCGGAATACATCGCCAACCATCTGAAGCAGAACATCCGCCAGCTGGAGGGCGCAGTGAAAAAGCTGAACGCCTACTATATGTTGGAGGGTATTGCCCCCTGCATCGGCGTGACGACGACCGCCATCAAGGATACACTGAATGATACCCAGCCCATCCCCGTTACGATTGAAAAGATCATCAACGAAGTGGCGCGCACCTATAATGTGATTCCCTCCGACATCCGCGGGAAAAAGCGCAGCGCCAATGTGAGTGCCGCCCGCCAGATGTCGATGTATATCATCCGCGAGATCACCGGTATGAGCATGGAAGCCATCGGTTCCGAATTCCAGCGTGACCATTCCACCGTTGTGTACTCCATCAATACGATGGAGAAAAACATCGGCAAGGACCGCCACCTGAAGGAGACCGTGGACGACATCATGAAGAACATCCGTGCCTGATGGATGCTGCAGGTTGACAATGAAACGCCCGGCGTTCTGCATGTTTATACACGAATATACAGAACATGCCATGCCTTTTCCGGGTTTTCAAAACGGATATTCCGGGTTCCGACAGCAGTTTTAGACTTTCAACATTTTCAACTGATTTTTCAACAATTAACACGGATTTTCCACAGAGCAGGTTGAAAGGTCAGGTTTTCCACATTTGAGATTTTTCTTTCCACGAAGTTTTGTGGAAAGCCAGGTTCTCAAAAATTGCTTCGGAATCGGAGGTTTCAGGCTTTTCCACAGATTCAACGTAGCCTACTACTATGACTATCAAAGTATCTAGTTTACTCTGACATGTTACGTGTTCTGCACCGTCAGGCCCATCAGCAAATAAGGATTATACAAAACGGATATTTCAGATTTCTGAACCATCTGCCAGGCTACAACACTTCACAGTTTTCTGTAAGTTTAGTGATTATATACGAGGTGACAACATTGAAGTTTGAATGTGACAAGTCGCTGCTGTCTGCTGCGATCGACGGCGTTTCCCGCGCCATCACCAACCGCGCGGCGATCCCCGTGCTGGAGGGCATTTACCTGAAAGCCGAAGGGTTCCAGCTGACGCTGACCGGCTACGATATGGAAATGGGCATCACCACCAACATTGAGTGCAATGTTCAGGTACCCGGCGAGACGGTTTTGGAAGCAAAGCTGTTTGGCTCCATGGTCAGCCGTATGCCGTCCGGCACCGTATCGGTGGAGCTGAATAACGAAGGTATGGCAATTATTTCTGGCGGCGTGGCAGAGTTTGAGATCCCCGCCATGAACGCGAGCGATTACCCCAGCCTGCCCAACACGGCAGCCGAAAATACCATGACCATTCCGACTTCGATGATGCGCGAGCTGATCGAAAAGACCATCTATGCGGTCGCTGTGGAAGATAAGAAGCCCGCACACACCGGTGAATTGTTCGTGATCGAGCCGGGCCGCCTGACGGTTGTGGCTCTGGACGGTTACCGCCTGGCCATCATTAAGCGGGATGTGGAATGCACCCGTGATATCCGCATTATCATTCCGGCAAAAACGCTGCAGGAGCTGCTGAAAATCATCGGCGGGCCGGACGAACCGGTCAAAATTGATGCAAACCGCCGCTATGTGGTGTTCACTACCAACGGCTACACCATCATGAGCCGGTTGATCGAGGGCGAGTTCCTGAATTATGAGAGCGTGATTCCCAAAGAGAGCCGCACCAAGGTCGTGATCGACTGCAAGAGCTTTATTGATACGCTGGAACGTGCTTCTTTGATTATTACCGATCGTTTGAAGAACCCGCTGCGCATCAATTTTGCACCGGATAAAGTAACTGTGCGCTGCCAGACCCCGCTGGGCAAGGTGGTGGATGAGTTTACGCCGGAAAGCATGGAAGGTGATTCCATGGAAATCGGGTTCAACAACCGCTACCTGCTGGATGCGCTGCGCTATTCCAAGTGCGAAAAGCTGCGCCTGGAGATCAACGGCCCCTTGAGCCCAGTAAAGGTCCTGCCGGTGGAGGGCGAAGACTTTATTTACCTGGTGCTGCCGGTACGCTTTAAGAATGAAGGCTGATACGATGGAAAAAGTACGAATCCACACGGAATTTATCAAATTGGATGCTCTGCTGAAATTTGCCGGCCTGTGTGAAACGGGCGGCGAAGCCAAGGAGCTGATCCAGGGCGGAGAAGTGAAGCTGAACGGGGAACCCTGCACCATGCGCGGTAAAAAATGCGTGCCTGGCGATGTGGTGGAGCTGGAAGGCCGCCAGGTTCAGATCGCGGAGGGCTGCTGATGCGGCTGAACCGCCTTGCGGTGACGGATTATCGCAATTTATCCGCCGCTGTTTTGGAACCCGCCCCGCAGTTGACGGTTCTGTGCGGGGCAAACGGGCAGGGCAAAACCAACCTGTTGGAAGCCGTCTGGCTGCTGACCGGGGGCAAAAGCTTCCGTGGGGCAAAGGACGCCGAGCTGATCCGGCGCGGCGCTGACTTTGCCGTGCTGGAGGCCGCATTTGAAGCGGGAGACCGCCCCCAGGAAATACGGTTGACCGTTGGCGCCAAAGGAACCCAGCGCCCCGGCCGGACGGTACGTCTGAACGGAGCCGACCGCGGAAGAGCTGCTTCGATCGCAGGAACTTTTACGGCGGTGGCGTTTGACCCCAACCATCTGAGCCTGGTCAAAGGCGGGCCGGAAGGGCGGCGGCACTTCCTGGATGCCGCGCTCTGCCAGCTGTACCCCGGCTACCTGGCGGCGGAACGGCGGTATTTACGCGTGGTAGCGCAGAAAAATGCGTTGCTGAAAGCGTATGACATCACCCCCGGCGGGGATGTTCTGCTGGAAACCTACAACGAAGCGCTTGTGACCTATGGCTGCGAAGTCATGCGGCGGCGTGCGGGGTATCTGGACCAGCTGGCCCCGGCGGCAGCGGCGAACTACCGTGATATTTCCAGCGGGGCAGAAAAGTTGGAGATCCAATACTGCCCCTGCTGCGATCCGGGCAGCCCGGAAGCGCTGGCGGCCAAGCTGCGCGAGGTGAAAAACACCGAGCTGCGGGCAGGCTTTTGCCTGACGGGGCCCCACCGCGAGGACCTGGAAATTTTAATTGACGGCCAGCCGGGAAAAATTTATGGCAGCCAGGGCCAGCAGCGCAGTGCGGTGCTGAGCATGAAGCTGGCGGAAGCCAGCGTGGCGGGCGAGGTGCTGGGCGAACATCCGGTGATGCTGCTGGATGATGTGCTCAGTGAATTGGATGACGCACGCCAGACGTATCTATTGACCCGCATTGAGGACAAGCAGACATTTGTGACCACCTGCGATTCCGCCGCCTTTGCCCGAACCAACGGCAAGCTGGTCTTTGTGGACCACGGAACCGTGCGGGAGGGTTGAGGCTTTGCTTTACGGGGGATTTTGTTCCCTTTTTTGAAAAAAAAGGGAACCGGAAAAAACTTTTAATCATCTTTGTAATAATAGAAAACTAAAAGTAAAACGCAGTCTTAAAATAAGCGCTGATGAATGCAAAGTTCAAAATGAAAAACATTGCAAAAATTGACGCAATACGGAAATAAAATTTCTGAATTTTGAGACGACCAAAGGGCGGCGCAGAGTGCCATCCCATTCCTGAACCGTGATCCCCAAAAGACAAACCCGGCAGTTTGTTCTGCCTCCAATTCCTAATTTCTCATTACTAATTATCATGTATCTTCACTTAGGTCAGGATTTTATCGTAAATACGCGGGACGTCATCGGGGTGTTTGACCTGGATACCGCAACCGATGCGGGCCAGAAGGCAAAGATCACCGATGAATTCCTGCGGCATGCCCAGCAGGAAGGGGCTGTTGTGGATGTGAGCGGCAGTATGCCAAAAAGCTTTGTCCTGACAGATTTCCCCGATAATACGGTTTATATTACCCAGATATCCACCGCCGCCATCCGCAACCGCGCGGCAAAGTTTGATATGGGGCAGTAAAACTGCAGAAAAACGTTAGGCGGACAAAAAAGCGTCTATAATTTTTACAGATACAAAAATGCACCCCAGATATACCAAAGGGCAGGTTTTACCCTGATAACGGCAGAAATGCCGGTTTAAGCTTTTGAAAAAAAGCTGCCGAAATCCCCGCACCTCGTAAGAAATGGGAGGAAAGTTCATGTCAGAAGAAATCATCACCGAAACCAACCGCGAAACGGCGACCGACCATGAGTACGGCGGCGCGCAGATCCAGGTCCTGGAAGGGCTGGAAGCTGTGCGCAAGCGCCCCGGCATGTATATCGGTTCCACAGGCCCTTCCGGTCTGCATCATCTGGTTTATGAAATCGTGGATAACTCCATCGATGAAGCTCTGGCCGGGTATTGCACCCATATTGAAGTGACCATCAAGCCGGGCAATATCATTGAAGTCAGTGATAACGGCCGCGGTATCCCGGTGGATATCCAGCCCAAACTGGGCATCCCGGCTGTCACGGTTGTGTATACCGTGTTGCATGCCGGCGGCAAGTTTGGCGGCGAGGATTCCGGCTACAAAGTGGCTGGCGGTCTGCACGGCGTCGGCGCCAGCGTTGTAAACGCGCTGAGCGAATGGCTGGTTGTGCATGTGCGCCGTGACGGCGCTGAGTACGAGCAGAGTTTCAAGCGCGGAAAACCGGATGGAGACCTGAAAAAGATCGGCGTGGCGGCATCTACGGGTACCACCGTTACTTTTAAGCCAGACCCGGAAATGTTCACCGAAACCACCGAATACGATTATGAGATCCTGCTCAAGCGCCTGCGGGAAGAAAGCTTCCTGAACGCCGGTGTGCGCATTACCCTGACGGATGAGCGCCCCGAAAGCATTGAGAAAAACGACGGTGTACCGCCGCAGGAATCCATGTGCTATGAGGGCGGCGTGCGCAGCTTTGTGCAGTATCTGCATGAAAAGCGCGACCTGACCCCGCTGCACCCGCAGGTCATCTATATGAAAGGCGAAGCCAACGGCGCTGTGGCCGAAGTTGCTTTGCAGTACTGCGACAGCTACAACGAGCTGATCCTTTCTTTTGCCAACAACGTGCACACCCCGGAGGGCGGCACCCACGAGGAAGGCCTGAAAACCGCGCTGACCCGCGTGTTTAACGAATTTGGCCGTGCCAAGGGCTACCTGAAGGAAAAGGATGAAAACTGGCAGGGCAGCGATGTGCGCGAAGGCATGATCGCCGTTGTTTCCGTCAAGCTGCAGGAAGCACAGTTTGAGGGCCAGACCAAAGCCAAGCTGGGCAACACCTACATCAAGACGCTGGTTTCCAACATTGTGTACAACAAGCTCAGCGAATTTTTGGAAGAAAATCCTGCTGTTGCCAAGGCTGTGTTTGAAAAGGTGACCCAGGCAGCCCGCGCCCGTGCCGCAGCCAAAAAGGCCCGCGACCTGGTGCGCCGCAAGAGTGCGCTGGAAAGCAACCGTATGCCGGGCAAACTGGCAGACTGCCACGAGAATGACCCCGCCAAGACCGAAATCTTCATCGTCGAGGGTGACTCTGCTGGCGGCTCTGCCAAGCAGGGGCGTGATTCCAACATCCAGGCAATCCTGCCGCTGTGGGGCAAGATGCTGAACGTGGAAAAAGCCCGCGCCGACCGCATTTACGGCAACGACAAGCTGATGCCGGTTGTGACGGCACTGGGCACGGGAATTGGAGATGAATTTGACATCAACAAGGTGCGGTACCACAAAATCTTTATCATGGCTGATGCTGACGTTGACGGCTCCCACATCTGCACCCTGATGCTGACCTTCTTCTTCCGTTACATGCGGCCGCTGATTGAACACGGGTATGTGTATGTGGCACAGCCGCCGCTGTTCAAGCTGCAAAAGGGCAGCACCGTCAAGTATGCGTACAACGAAGACGAAATGAAGCAGCTTTCGGCTGAGATGCCGGGCGCCAAGGTGAACCGCTACAAGGGCCTTGGTGAGATGAACCCCGACCAGCTGTGGGAAACCACCATGAACCCTGATAACCGCGTGATTGTGCAGATCAAGATCGAAGATGCCGAGCGCGCCGACGAGGCGTTCAGCATCCTGATGGGTGAGCAGGTGGAACCCCGCAAGGAGTTCATTGAGCGCAACGCCAAGTATGCACGTCTGGACGTTTGATTCGCGGCTTTTTTGGCGGCTTTTTTGAAAAAAAGCCTGGCAAAAAACTTTAATCGTTTGGGTTAAAGAAAAGGCGGCGGCAGGGGAAAGGGAGCAAAAAGCCCGCAGGTTTTGGAACGGTCAAGACCGTTCCCTACGGGGCAGGGCGAATGGCGGCCCCTGTAGGGGCGCACATTGTGCGCCCGCTGCGTGTGGGCAATCTATTACCACCCCGGATTACGGTGGAAATTTCCGCTGCCGCCAGACGCTGATGAATTTTGTTTTTGATATTTTGATGATAGAGTGAAGATTTTCGGTGAAGCTTTTGCAAAAGGGCTTTGAAACAATCCGAAAGGTGAGTTGAATGGAAGAAAATGTTATCATGGTGCCCGGTTCGGGCACGAAGGTCATTGTGCGCGATGTCAAGCAGGAGATCGAAACGGCATTTTTGGATTATTCCATGTCCGTTATCGTATCCCGTGCCTTGCCGGATGTGCGCGATGGCCTGAAGCCCGTACACCGCCGCATCCTGTACACGATGCACGAGCGCGGCAACGACCCCAGCCACCCGTACCGCAAGTCTGCGGATACGGTTGGTGCTGTGCTGGGTGCTTACCACCCCCACGGCGACGCCAGTGTGTATGACGCGATGGTGCGTCTGGCACAGGATTTCAGCCTGCGTTATCCGCTGGTTGACGGCCAGGGCAACTTTGGTTCCGTGGACGGCGACCCCCCGGCTGCTTACCGTTATACCGAAGCCCGCATGTCCAAAATTGCATGCGAAATGCTGACGGATATTGATAAGGATACCATTGACTGGGACCCGAACTTTGACGAAACCAAGAAGGAACCCCACATGCTGCCCAGCCGGTTCCCCAACCTGCTGGTCAACGGCAGCCAGGGCATTGCGGTCGGCATGGCCACCAACATCCCGCCGCACAATCTGCGCGAAGTCGTCAGCGGTATGATTGCCCTGATTGATGACCCGGAAATTGATCTGGCGGGCCTGATGGAGCACATCAAGGGACCCGATTTCCCCACCGGCGGCGTGATTATGGGACGCAGCGGCATCCGTGCGGCATATGCCACAGGCCGCGGCAAGATCACCCTGCGTGGCCGTGCCGAGATCGTGGAGAAGAAGAACGGCCGGTATGAGATTGTGATCACCGAGATCCCCTACATGGTCAACAAGACCCGCCTGCTCGAATCCATCGGCGACCTGGTCAAAGATAAGCGCATTGAGGGCATCAGCGACCTGAACGACCTGTCCTCCAGCCGCACCGGCATGAAGATCCTGGTCGAGATCAAGAAGGACGCCAACCCGCAGGTAGTGCTGAACCAGCTCTACCGCTACACCCAGCTTCAGGACACCGTGGGTGTAATCATGCTGGCGCTGGATGACGGCGTGCCCAAGATCATGAGCCTGAAGACCATGATGCAGCGCTATCTGGACTTCCAGTTCCAGGTCATCCGCCGCCGCACGGCGTATGAGCTGAAAAAAGCCCAGGACCGCGAGCACATCCTGGAAGGTCTGCGCAAGGCTGTGGATATTGTGGATGAGATCATCGCCACCATCCGCGCCTGCAAGGGCGGCTTTGCAGAGGCAAAGGCGGCCATTATGGAGCGTTTCGGCTTCGACGACCCGCAGGCCGATGCTATCGTAAAACTGCAGCTGGGACGTCTCGCAGGCCTGGAAATCCTCAAGATCGACGAGGAGTTGGGCCAGCTGCGCGCCAGCATTGAAAATTACAAGGATATCCTGGCCAACGACGCCCACACCATGGAGATCGTCAAGACCGACCTGACGGCTCTGGCCGACAAGTACGGCGACGACCGCCGCACCTCCATTGAGGCGGTTTCCGGCGAAGTGGACATTGAGGACCTGATCCCCGAAGAGACCTGCGTCTTTACCCTGACCCATGAAGGTTACATCAAGCGCACGGCGGTGGACACCTACAGTGCCCAGAACCGCGGCGGCCGCGGTGTGGCCGGCATGACCCAGAAAGACAATGACTTTACCGAGGAACTGTTTGTTGGCTCCACGCATGACTACATGCTGTTCATGACGGACAAGGGCCGTGTGTACCGCCTGAAAGGCTACCAGGTAGCCGAGGGCAGCCGCACCGCCAAGGGCAGCCACATTGCCAACCTGCTGCAGCTGCAGGAGGGCGAAAAAGTTACCATCATGATGCGCCAGCCCGCCAACATGGACGAGGATGCCAGCTACATCACGATGGTAACGCGGCAGGGCCTGATCAAGCGCACGCCGCTTTCCCAGTTCCGCAACATCCGCAAGGGCGGCCTGAACGCCATTGCGCTGAACGAGGACGATGCCCTTGTCTGGTGCCACCTGACAGGCGGCGAGGACGAGCTGATCGTGGCCACTCATGATGGTGCCGCCATCCATTTCAGCGAGGCTGGAGCGCGCTCTATGGGCCGCACAGGCCATGGTGTGCGCGTCATCAAGCTGCGTGATGGTGACTATGTTGTGGGCGTGGGCGTCTGCCGCCCCGGCGCAACCGTGCTGACCGTCACCGAGGACGGCAAAGGCCGCCGCAGCCTGATTGATGACTACCGCATTACCAAGCGCGGTGGTCTGGGCATCCGCAACTACACCCGCGGCGGTGTGGCAGGCATCAAGATTGTGGATGACACCGATGACCTGATCCTCATCAGCCAGGACGGTATTCTGATCCGCATGCACGCCAATGACATCAACGTGCAGTCCCGCTATGGCAGCGGCGTGCGCGTGATGCGCCTGATTGGCGAGGACAAGGTAGCCGTGCTGGCCCGCGTGGACCGCGATGCCACCGCCGAAACAGCCAAGCCGGAGGATGATGGCGAGACTGACCCGACCCCTGAAGAACTGGAAGCCATTGCCGCAGCCGAAGCCGCCGAAGAGGCTGCTGAGGACGCTGCACCGGACACTGAGGGCGAGGACGAAGAATAATTGGAGTGACGAGGTTCCTTCTTTGAAAAGAAGAAACTTTAATACAGGATAAGATAAACAAAAAGGGCACAGCGCCGGGTGAAGAACCGGGGGCTGTGCCTTTTTATTGGGTTTATTTACAGGAAGAAAGCGAAGAGGAAGAGATAAGGCAATACCGCATAATTCTAAGTGCCGATACGGCGAGCGAGGTGCGGCAGCTGCTAAGCCAAAAGCGCAGATAATACTGGATGTCTTATCGAGCATTTTGGCAACGCAGATGCCGTGCCGCAGCTGCCGGAGCGGTGCTTAAGCCGCAAGGCGGGAATTGTGCGGTGTTGCCATAACAAAACCCCGCCCCGCGCAAACCGTATCGGATGCGCGGGGCGGGGTTTTATATTACTGGTTTAGCGGCAGCGCCGCGGACCGGACAAATTACTTGTACAGGTCAACCAGCTTGGTCAGGTGGGTGTAACGAGCTTCAGCAGCTTCCTGGTTCTTATCGAACAGGGCCTTAGCGCGATCCGGGAATGCGCGGCTCAGGCGGCTGTAACGGGTCTCGTTAGCCAGGAACTCCTGATACTTGTCCATCTTGCCAGCCTTGGAGGTGAGGGTGAACGGATTCTTGCCCTCGGCCTTCAGTGCCGGGTTGAAGGTGAACAGGTTCCAGTAGCCAGCCTCAACGGCCTTCTTCATCTCGTTCTGGCAGTTGGTCATGCCGCCCTTAACACCGTGCAGCTCGCAGGGAGCGTAGCCGATGATGATGGACGGGCCGGGGTAAGCCTCAGCCTCAGCAATGGCCTTGACAGCCTGAGCCATGTTAGCGCCCAGAGCGATCTGAGCAACATAGATGTAGCCATAGGTCATGCAGATCTCGGCCAGGCTCTTCTTGCTGATTTCCTTACCGGCAGCAGCAAACTGGCAAACCTCACCGATGTTGGAGGCCTTGGAAGCCTGTCCGCCGGTGTTGGAGTACATCTCGGTATCGAAGACCATAACATTGACGTCGTGGCCGGAAGCCAGAACGTGATCCAGGCCGCCGTAACCGATGTCATATGCCCAGCCGTCGCCGCCGAAGATCCAGAAGCTCTTCTTGGCCAGGTACTGCTTATCCTTCAGGATCTCTTTAGATTCATCGCAGCCGCAGGCTTCCAGAGCAGCGATCAGGGCCTTGGCAGGAGCGTCGTTGGCCTTGGTGTTGTTCTTGGTTTCCAGGTACTTGTCGATGACAGCATCCAGATCAGCATTCTTGCCCTTCAGAGCTTCAACCTTGGTGATCAGGTTGGCACGAACGGTCTCGTAACCAATCTGCATGCCCAGGCCGTGCTCAGCGTTATCCTCGAACAGGGAGTTGATCCAAGCGGGGCCGAAGCCAGACTCCTTGTTGGTGGTGTACGGGCTGATGGAAGCGGTGCCGCCCCAGATGGAGGAGCAGCCGGTGGCGTTGGAGATAAACATCTTCTCGCCGAACAGCTGGGTGATCAGGCGGGCGTAAGAAGTCTCGGCACAGCCTGCGCAGGAGCCAGAGAACTCAAGCAGCGGCTGGTTGAACTGAGAACCCTTGACGGAAATATCGGAAACAACACCAGGGATGTTGTCCTTCTTGCGGATGTTCTCGACGCAGTAATCGAAAGCAGCCTGCTGTGCAGCCTGGCTCTCCTGCGGCTTCATCTCGATCGCCTTGGTCGGGCAGACGGTGACACATTCGCCGCAGCCCATGCAGTCCAGCGGAGAGACAGCCATGGTGAACTTGTACTCGCTAGCCTTGGGCTTGGTGTCAGCCAGCTTGGTGCTTTCGGGAGCATTAGCAGCTTCGTCAGCAGTCAGGCAGAACGGACGGATGGTAGCATGAGAGCAGACGAATGCACACTGGTTACACTGAATGCACTTCTCAGCATCCCACTCGGGAACCATAACAGCGGTGCCGCGCTTCTCGTAAGCAGAAGCACCCTGCTCCCACTCGCCGTTGACGTTGCCTTCAAAGGCAGAAACAGGCAGGCTGTCGCCGTCCATACGGCTGATGGGCTCCATGACGTCGCGGATCTGCTTGACCAGTGCATCGGGTCCCTTCAGGGCCTTCGGGGCAGCATCGGGAGCCGGGTTGTGCCAGCTCTCGGGGACGTTGACCTTATGGACAGCGTCAACACCGGCATCGATAGCCTTCCAGTTCATCTGGACAACAGCGTCGCCCTTCTTGCCGT
>ERZ1673734.1320-NODE-1320-length-16620-cov-56.405011_pt1 | contig 16620 bp, 14 predicted proteins | sample MGYA00580199_ERZ1673734 | MGnify/ENA primary metagenome ERZ1673734 (study PRJEB41218, sample SAMN15661742) | gut metagenome | host: Homo sapiens | place: Canada: London | collected 2015-08-20/2019-03-30 | study: EMG produced TPA metagenomics assembly of...
TTGGGTTAGCATCTGCACGGCCTACTCCACAGGGTTTGTCGGGTGCGCCGAAATTTTCTGTATTATCGATGATTTTTGCCAAGAATATGATAAGGAAATTGCCCGCATGTCCATTTGTGAGCCAGACGGGCGTAAGCACCGCAATCGGAAATGGACTATGAGCCGGTCGGAAATAATGACGATACTCATCTACTTTCATTTCAACACTTTCCGCAACTTCAAGCATTATTACCTTTTTTATGTCAAGGTTCACCTGCACGACCTGTTCCCCAAGCAGCTTTCATATAACCGCTTTGTTGAACTCGAGTCCAGAGTCGCGGTTGAGATGATGCTGTTCCTCCAACTGTTTTGCTTTGGCAGATGCACGGGTATAAGTTTCATTGACAGTACATGCATTCCTGTATGCCACAACAAGCGTATAACAAGGAATAAGGTGTTCCGTGGTTATGCAGAAAGAGGCAAAAGCACCATGGGATGGTATTTCGGTTTCAAGTTACACCTGATATGCAATGAGAGAGGTGAACTGCTTAACTTTATGCTTACGAAAGCGAATGTTGACGATAGAAATACAGATGTTTTTAACAGATTGAGTGATAATGTGTTCGGAAAATTATTCGCAGACAAAGGATATATTTCGCATGGCTTGTCTCATATAAGCGTACTTCCGATGTTACAGAAGGTTGCAAGAGCCTTCCAAGGGAGGCGGCAGATGATGCTGTGGTCACAGTTTGAGGCGCACCTGTAGGTCGAGGTCGGTCATGGAGTGGCTATTGAGCTGTTGCAGGCCGGTGCCGATGGTAGAGCGGTCGAAATAGCGGGTGCAGCCCAGTTTGGCGATCACCATCCATTGGTCAGACAGGTCGGCGCGCAACTGAAGGGCCATGCGCATGCCCTCGCCGAAGAACGATGGGAACGAGAAACTGTAGCGCACGCTGCGCTCGTAGGTGTAGATGCGTGAGTCGAAGTCGTCGGTGTGGAAATAGGCGGCGGTGGCGGCCATCTGAAGCCAGCGCCAAGACGTGGCGCCATTGGCCGTTGCCATCCATCCAAAGCTGTTTTTCTCACCAATATGGCAGTGGGCCACGTCGGCCTGCAGGCGTAGGTCGTAACGATCGTTGGCATAGCCCACGGCCCATCGGGCACGCTGCTCGGTCTTCATGGCCAGGGTGGGCTGCGTAGCCTTTTCCGTGCTTGGGGTTGTTGTCGACGGTGCGTTTTTCTCCCTCATCTTGATGCGATAGCGCACGAGCCACGACCAATGGCCGCGGGTGTAGGTGGCTTGTGCGAAGTTGTCGTAGCTGTGTGAGGCCGCGCTGGCTTGGTATTTGGGCCAAGCGAAGTAGGCCATGTCGGTGTAGGCCCGCAGCGACAGGTATCGTGTGGGAGTCCAGTTGACGCCCACAAACACCCCACTCTCGTTTTGGATGCTGCTCCCTTCGGCAAAACTGTTGCTGTAGGGAGCGTAGTATTTGTAGGGGTAATAGCGCTGCAAGGCCAGCAGGGCGAGGTTGCTCCATAACTGGTAGCTCAGGCTGTTGATGGTGGCCACTTGTCCGCAATCGCCCGTAGCCGTTTCGCCCGAGATGTTGAGGCGGTCGGAAATGTAATCGTAGTCGACGCTGGCGTTCCAAAACTGCTTGCCCGTGGGGTACCAACGTCGGTAAACCTGATTGGTGTTGGGGCGCAGAGGCTTGTCGTATGAGGTGGCAAAGGCGGTGATGCCCACGTGCCATCCGTTGTTGAAATAGCTGAGGTTGCCGCCCCAAAGCGTTGTGGAGGCGTTGCGACGGCGCCGCATCTCGCTCTCGGTGCGGTGGTAGCCCGTTTGGAGGATGGTGGCGATGGAGGCCGAGTCGGGGCCCAGTGTGACGTCGATCTTACGCCATGAGGCGAAGGCGGTGAGGTCGAGATGCTTGGTGAGACGCACCGTGGCGGCCGCTCCCTGTAGGTAGTTGGCCTCCATCCGGCTGCTGTGGGCGAAGATGTGGTTGGCCGATCGGCCCAGTGTGGCGAGCGTGTTGAGCTTGCCCATGCCAAACGAATTGTTGAGGATGAGGCCCATGCCGAACCGTAGGCGGTAACGACCCACGATGGCCGCCTTGACGCGCCCCCATCGGTTCACCATGAGATAGGCCGAATAGAAGTCGTAGCCGGTGGCGTTCTGAGCGGAGAAGAACGGCTCGCCGGCGTCTTGCGAGGCGATGAGGCCCGCCTTGACGCGCCCTTGCGAGCTGAAGGTGTAGCGCAGCCAGTGCTTGTAGGGGTAGCCCAGGTAGCCGTTGCGGTCGCCCTTGCGCCGATAGAACGGCGCGTGCACGGTGCCCACCAGTTCGTGGCGGCCGTAGCGCATGAGTTGGGCGAACGAGGGAAAGCGGGTGTTGGCGCTGTCGGGACGAATGGTTACGAAGCGTTGCAACAGGTCGGCGGTGAGCTTGTCGAGACTTGGCACCAGGCGGAGCTCCATGGTGGTCTCTAAGCGGCGCGCCTTGTCGCGATACTCCATGATGTCCATGATTTGCTGCGAGGATAAGAATGGTAGCCTGCTGAGGTCCTCACGCGTACAATGGTTGATGTCGATCTTTTGGGAGGCAATGTCGTTCAGTTCCTCGTAAGTTTGCTCCCACAGGTCCGACTCGGTGTCTTCGAGTTGTCCGGTTTGGTCGAACAGCTGCTCCCAGGTGTCGTCGTTTTGGGCTGGCGAAGATAGGCAAAGGCTTGCGAGAAGCACGCAGAGCCACACCCTTGGAGCCTGCAGGAACGCGGCGGAAGCCAGTAGAACGGTTTGATTCATGCCGATGGGAGAGTGGGGAATGAGGGTTAGAGCTGTCCGGATTCCACCTGTCGGACCACACGCTCGGTAAGGCGGTCGACGCCCTCCGGCTCATACTTCTTGTTGAGCGACGCGCCAAACACCCAAGCGAAGGCTTGGTAGAAACCGGCTTTCACGGGACCAAGGAAAGCCTGGATGAGTTGGTAGCTGGAGCTGTTACACTCGCGGTACACCAGTTTGATGAGTAGTTTGCCCTGCGAGTAGGAGAGCTTCTTCATGCGCGGCGTGTACTCCTTCTTGATGTCGGCCTCCACACGCTTCATGTGCTCGTCGCGCGCCTTCTTGTTGGGTAGGGTGTTGAGGTAGTCGCCGGTCTCGATAATAATCTTGTTGACTTCCTTGGCGATGGGCAACACCTTCTTGACGTTGTAAACCAAACGGTTGTAGGCCGCGCGCTGACGGGCGTTCTTGAACGTCGGTTCGGGATAAACCCACACGTCGTTCATCTCCATATATTGTATGCTGTCTTTTCCCACGAGTACCTTTCCCACCTTTACCATAGGCACAAAGGTGGGGTTGTCCATGTCGACCTCCATGTCCTCGGGGTTGACGCGGGTGCGTGTGTCGTCTTGCGCCCACAGCGACGTGGGCAGCAGACAAGCTAATATGATTATGAGAAACGACTTCATCTGAAAGGCAAATTTACTATCTATTTTCACAACAGCAAAGCAATTGGGATTAAAAAACGTTGTGAGGGCGTTAAAATATGGTGGGAACGAGGATGGCATGGCGTTGATGGGGCGATTTTGAGGCATGCCTTGTAGCATTTGTGTGCACACATAGCCGAACGAATCGCATGAGTGGCCTTGGCCTGACATTTTCGCCTCGATGGCCGAATGAGGACGAATATTCTTGAGGATTTTTCTTTGCAGATTGAATAAATTCCTTTATCTTTGCAAAACAAACAAATGGGCTTCTATAGTTCAATGGATAGAACGGAGGTTTCCTAAACCTTTGATCCGGGTTCGATTCCCGGTGGAAGTACAATCTATTTGGAAGGTTTTTATCTATTACGACCCTCTTTTTACGGTGACCTATCGCTTTTAACTAACCCTTTTATCCACTCAATTTACTGTTATGATTGGCGCTATTATAGGAGACATTGTTGGTTCGCGTTTCGAATTCGACGAGCAACCGAAAGACAATTTTGAGCTGTTTCGGCCCAAACCCCAATGTGATTACACAGACGACTCGCTGATGACCATTGCCGTGGCCGATGCCATTCTCAACGGAAAGTCGTACCAGGACAAGTTGCATGAGTGGGGACGGCGATACCCCAACCCCAAAGGGGCATACGGAGGCATGTTTGCACAATGGCTGGCCGATGACCACCCGAAGCCGCAAAACTCATGGGGCAACGGCGCGGCCATGCGCATAGCGCCTGTGGGATGGCTCTTCGACGACTATCATGAGGTGTTGCAGCAGGCGCAACAATGCACCATTTGCAGTCACATGCACAAGGAGGCCATTCGTGGCGCGCAATGTGTGGCGACTGTCATCTATTGGTTGCGAACGGGCCGTGTAACCAAAGAGGGACTGGAGACGGCCGTTGAACGTAGCTTCGGATACGAGATTCCGCCCTTGCGCGACATATATAAAATAGGTATGCAAGGCCATTTCGATTCGTCGTGCCAGGAAACGGTGCCATGGGCTTTGCGCTGTTTCCTGGAGAGCAGCAGCTTTGAGGATGCCATCAGAAAAGCCGTCATGGCGCGCGGCGACACCGATACGAAGGCATGTATCTGCGGCGCCATTGCTGAGGCCTACTATGATGTGCCCGACCATTTGTACAATAAGGCGTGCTCATATCTTGAGAAGGATATGCTCGACGTTATTGTGCAGTATTGCAATCACATGCAAAACGAAATAGATAGTTGACCCTTTTATCTCCCCCTGCCATGATACCTACTGACGAAACAAACCCTACCATTACGTGGGAACAACTGATGGAGTCGGTGAATTCGGGTGCGCAGCATCCTGAGGACACACAGTGGACGGTGTTTAGATACCTGAAACAAAACTACAAGACGATAGGGTCGGTGGAGGCCCGGACATTGCTTGCCATTTACACCAAGTTGCGTAGCCAGCGGCCGTCGCTCATCAACTCGTGTATGTTGGGCTTGGCGCTGAAGATCAGCGAGGTGTATTCCGATTTCCGTTTGCCGCAATTCTTGCAAGTGTGGGGCTACGACGCTTGCCTGAGAGAGGAGGACCGACAGCCGCAAACGGGCAAGGACGGGCGCCGATACCTTTCGCTACAGGAGCGGGTGGAACGCGCACGGGCGTCGTATCTGCTGCATCATCCTGAGGAAAACCGTGAGCAATGTGACGCCATCGTCAGCATGTACGCCGTGAAAATCTTTGAGAAGGAGCAGAATGGGCGCCGCCGTAAGTTTGTGAAACTGGTGGCGCCGAATGGGGTGGGAATGGTGGCCGACAGTCATCAGTTCCCCTGTAAGCCATGGGAGATAGCCGGACGGTTGTTTGATGTGCTGACACGCGTGTCGAAGCAAGGCGTTGAACGGGCGGTGGAAATTACCTTATCCCATAAGAAGATGGACGAGGTGTTTGAACCGGTGGTGGGCTATGTAGACGGCATCGACCTTGGGCATGGCCATGTGCACGTGTACGACGCGCAGTCGCGCCACTTCGTTGCCGATAAGAAAACGGTGTTTGTGAAGGGCGTGGCGAAAGGTAGCTATGTGCGTTTCTGCCCCATCATCGCACAGGGCGACCCGTTCAAGTCGGCCGCCATCCTTGAGGTGATGGCCCCTCAGGAGGGGCGTTGCGCCTTTGGAACCTACGAAGCCATGGTGATGTTCGTCAATCATGAGCAGCGATACATCAAGTATGCCATCCGCAAGGATCAGCCCGCTGTGGTGAAGTATATGGCAAATTCAGCCGCACCGAGTGGAAAATCGGTTGCGACGAATGGAAATGGGGCGAACGGAGGTGCCGTAAATGCTGGCGCTACTGCGGCGTCTGAATCGAGCCAGGGCCTTGCCGAAGGGCGTTTGTCGCTGGAAGGATTTGCCTCCCTTGATGTTTTCCCAGAGAATCGACGCGCAAACCTTGCTTCTTGTCAGTCGGTAAGTCTTGTGCTTTTCCTCAAACGGGGAAAGGATGGCACAAAGCGCAACCATGTGGTAGAGGCGTATTAGCAGTCAAGAGATGGGAGATTAAGCCGTGGTTTCTCTAAGAACAGGCAACGGAAAATGTAGGAAAATGCGATGGCTGGTGTGAGAGCAGCCGATGACTTATGTAAGATAAGGCGGTGGCTCGTGTGAGAGCAGGTCATAGATGTAAAATGAAGAGAGCCATTCTCGTTCGATTCAGAACGAGAATGGCTCTCTCCTTATATATAAGGTAACCCCGAAGAAGGGTTACCTTAGCGGTTGATGATGCTTATGCCTTTGCCACTTCCGTATTGGCCTGCTCCTTGATGGAGTGACCCATCACGATGTAAGCGATCGGAGAAGCGAGGAAGATAGAGCTCAGTGTACCGAACACCACACCCAGAGTCATGGCAAATGCGAACGGCTGAATGCTCTTTCCACCAAGGAAGAGGATGCAGAGCAACACCACGAGTGTGGTGACAGACGTGTTGATGGTACGTGCCAGGGTCTGGTTGATAGAGTCGTTGAACAACTTCTGCAGGTTCTCCTTCGGGTGCAACTGCAAGTTCTCACGGATACGGTCGAACACCACCACCTTATCGTTGATAGAGTAACCGATCACCGTCAGCACGGCACCGATGAACGTCTGGTCGACCTCCAAAGAGAAAGGCAGCAAGCCTTGCAGCAATGAGAACAAACCGATGACGGTCAAGGCGTCGAAGGTCAGGGCGATGGTTGAACCCAGTGAGAATGCCACATTGCGGAAACGCAACAGGATGTAGAGGAAGATGGCCACAAGGGCGATGACCACGCTGATGATGGCGCTACGTGTAACGTCCTTAGCGATAGACGGACCCACCTTAGAAGAGCTGATGATGGAACCACCCTGACGGATGTCGGGGTTCTTGAAGGTCTCAACATCCTTCTGGCTCACGAGGTTGGCGTCCTTCAAGCCCTTGAAGAGCATGGTCTCCACCTGGCCATCGACCTTAGGATTGGTCGACTCGATCTTGTAGTTGGTAGAGATGCGGACCGTGCGGCCGTCGTTACCCAACGAGATGGCGCTTGTGGTGTAGCCGGGGAAGGTCTTCTCCAATACGACACGCACCTGCTCAGGCTCTGTGGCCTTTTCGAACTGCACAACGTAGTTGCGACCACCCGTAAAGTCGATGCTCTGGGCAAGGTGACGCGTAGCGAAGCTGACGATGAACACCACGAGGGCGATGCCAGCGAATGTGAAGCTCTTCTTGTAAGCCGACATGAACTTGAAGTTGGTGCCCTGCATGAGGTTCTTCGACACGCCAGTCCACAACTTCAGGTGCATCCACTTGCCGTGGTTGATCTTATAGTCGTACACCAAACGGGTGATGTAAACAGCGGTGAAGAATGAGCAGACGATACCGATGATCCATGTGGTGGCGAAGCCGCGGATAGGACCTGTACCGAAGAGGTAGAGGATGACACCCGTGATGATAGATGTCAAGTTAGAGTCGAAGATGGCCGAGAAGGCGTTGCTGTAACCAGCGTTGATGGCCAATCGCATGTCTTTTCCTGAGCGAAGCTCCTCCTTGATGCGCTCGTAGATCAGCACGTTGGCGTCGACGGCAGTACCGAGCGAGAGCACCATACCTGCGATACCACTCATGGTGAGGGCGGCTTGGAATGACGTTAGGATACCCAGCGTGAAGAATACGTTGAGCAAGAGTGCGAAGACTGCCAGTGAGCCCGGGATGATGTTGTAAACAACGAGCATGTAAACAATCAGGAGCACGAAGGCGATGGCGAACGAGATGATACCCTGCTGGATTGACTGGGCACCGAGTGTAGGACCTACAACCTCCTCCTGCACGATGTGTGCGGGGGCGGGCATACGTCCAGACTTCAAGGTGTTGGCCAGGTCCTTAGTGTCTTCGATGGTGAAGTTGCCTGTGATAGAGCTCTGTCCACCGTCGATCTGTGAGAGGATGCGGGGTGAGGTGTAAACCACACCGTCGAGCACGATGGCGATAGCCTTGCCGATGTTGGCCTTGGTAAGCTCCGACCAGCGGCGTGCGCCCTCAGAGTTCATCGACATAGACACCTCAGGAGCACCTGATACGTGGTTGAACTGGTCGCTGGCGTCGGTGATGACGTCACCCTCGAGCGGAGCGCGACCGTTGGTCGTTGTGACCTTCAGGGCGTGCAACTCGTAGATGTTCTTTGCCTGTATGTTGTCGGTGGGCTTGGCGCTCCACATCAAGCGGAGGTCGGTGGGAAGCACCTGCTTAGCCACTTGGCCGTAGATGGCCTTGTTGATGGCGGCTGTGTCGCGTGCGCTGGCGTAGCCCACGAGGCTCAGGCTACCCGAACCTGTTGTCTGCAGGAAGGCGAGCAGCGGGTGCTGCTTCTTGGCCTGCTCGAACTCGCTCTCGGGAGTGGCCTTGATGTTGTCGGCCTTCTTACCGTTGTTGAGCTTAAACTTGGGAGCGGCCTGCTTCTTGGCGGGAGCGGCCTCCTTGGCCTTCTGCTCAGCGGCAGCGGTGTCTTTCTTGCTGGCTGTTTCCTGCTCACCGCTGGCCAGACGCTGGTCGAGCTGCTGGAGGTAGGGAATGATTTCCTCGGCGTTGTAGGTCTCCCAGAACTCGAGGTTTGCGCTACCCTGGAGGAGCTTACGCATACGCTCAGGCTCCTTGATACCGGGCATCTCCACCATGATGCGTCCCTCTGCGCCTTGGATGCGCTGGATGTTGGGCTGGACAACACCGAACTGGTCGATACGTGTGCGTACAACGTTGAAGGAGTTGTCGATGGCCGAGCTTACCTCGCTACGGAGCACCTTCTCCACTTCGCTGTCTGAGCTTGTGGGCGACACCTTGCCTTGCAGCTGCTGTGTGGCAAATACCTCGGCGAGGTTGTGTCCGGGGGCGTTCTTGTGGTAAGCGTCGATGAAAAGAGAGATAAAGTCGCTCTTTCCAGCTTCGAGCTGCTGGCGAGCCTCATTCATCGACTTGACGAATGCTGGTTCAGTCTTGTGGTCGGCAAGCATGTCAACCACGTCGGGCACTGAGATTTCCAGCACCACGTTCATACCGCCTTTCAGGTCAAGTCCAAGACCGATCTGCGTTTGCAGACACTTCTGGTAGTCGTAAATGCCAAGGTATTTCACAGAGTCTTTGTAGTTCTGCTGATCGATGGGATCTTTGATCTTGGCAGCCTGATTGTCATAGTAGTTTGTGGCAATCGGGAATGACAAATAGAAGAGGCATGTAAGCGTCAGTAAGACGGCGGTTACAATTACAATTCCTTTGTTTCGCATTTTGTTAGTTATTTGTTATTTATTGTTTCAATCTATTTAACAGAATAAGATGTGCAAAGATACTAATTTTCCTTGTTTTTAAGAAATTTATAGGTGTTTATTCTTGCTTTTTTATATTTTCCTCCCAAATTTCAGCCAGCAGTAGATGGGGTAGTGGTCGCTTGCCTTGATTTGGTTGTCTACAGCGCATGCGTAGGGTGTGATGTCGTCGGAGCAGAAGATGTGGTCGATTCTGACATACATGTGGCTTTGGTTGTAGGTTCTGCCAATGCCGTTAGCGGTTGCCGCATAGCAGTCGGTGAGGTCTTCTCCGATGCGTGTGTGCGCGTATCCGAGTGGGTTTTCGTTGAAGTCGCCGCACACGATGACCCGATGGCCGGTTCGATGGTTGGCTATGTATCTTGCCACCGCTTCGGCCTGTGGTGCGCGTTTCTTGGATGCGGCGGCGAGTTTGTCGATGAGTCGCGCCGATTCGGCTCGCGCCATGTCCTTGTTGAGGTCGCCTTTGATGAGGTTGCCAAATCCGCTCTTGTCGTCGTTGTCTAAAGCGTTGCTTTCCAAGTGGTTGTTTACGATGAGCACCTTCTGCCCGTTTACGTTGAGGTAGAAACCCACGCTCATGTTGCCTTCCGACTCATAATCAATGAGTTGCGACCGCAGTATGGGAAATCGGCTGTATAGGGCCACAACATCGCTTCCGCCTTTCTTTTTCTCCTCCATGATGTAAGGATATTTGGCTCGGAAAGTACTGTCGAAGTCGAGCGCGTGCCCTCCTTCTTGCACACATACGATATCGGCTCCGCTTTGCAGGATGTAGGCAGCGATGGAGTCGTTAGAGAACGTGTCGACATAAGGCTTCATGCTGTGGTAGTTCTGGGTGTTGTAGGATAGCAGCTTGATGGCTCCCACGGGCGGATCGTGCGGAATGTTGGCGGGAATGTAGGTTCTCATGGGCCCATAACAAAGGATGTAGCCCACGAAAGGTATGATCACGCCCTTGAGCTTGAACACCACCCAAAAGAACAGGAATGCGGCGTTGATGGCGATAAACGCCGGAAAGAGCAGTCCGGCGTTGGCCAGTGTGGGATGGTTGGTGGGGTCTATGTGTCCGCTATACCCCACGAAGAGCATCAGCAGGATGGTGACGGCGTTGGCTCCGGCCACCATCTGCAATGAGAATTTCTTCAGTTTAGCGATCATGTCTGCTTTGTTCGAAAAGCGTCTGCTTCTCGCTCTTGGTGAGACTGTCGTATCCGCTTTTCTTTATTTTGTCGAGTATGCGGTCAACCTCTTCCTGTGTGGCTCGCTTGTTGGCGTTGTAGTCCCAGTCGGGGTTTCCCGTTGTGTAATGTTGGTTTGTGTTGCGTTTGTTTTGGTACGTCTTCCATCTTTGCTGCATGTTGCCAAACATGCGTGACCCTCCGTCGCCATAATAGGTTCTGCGGGCTTGTCGGCGCCAGTAGAGGATGAGCAATATGCCAAACACCATTCCGCCCAGGTGCGCCATGTGTGCCACGCCGTCGCTGTTGGTTCCTATGCCAGAGAAGAACTCCACGGCTATGGATCCGACGATGACCCACTTGGCCTTGATGGGCACGGGGATGGGAATGATGAACATTCGCTCGTTGGGGAACATCATGCCGAAGGCGAGCAGGAGGCCGTAGATGGCTCCCGAGGCACCCACGGTGGTCCAGTAGTTGAGGTATTGGCTTACGGGAATGACGGATGTTCCGATGTTTACCATCTCGTAATTGGTCAGTCCTTGGTTGAGAAATTGCACATATTGCACCAACTCTTGGCACAGTCCGGCACCTACGCCACAGAATATGTAATAAAAAAGGTATCTTTTTGCACCCCATCTGCTCTCAACGACGGCTCCAAACATCCACAACATGAACATGTTGAGGATGATGTGGGTCCACCCGCCGTGCATAAACAGGTAGGTGAAGAGCTGGTAGAAATGGAAGTCGTCGGCCAAGACGAAGTGCAATCCCAACAGGCTCGTGAGGTCTGTTCCAGTCACTTGCCTGAGCACCAGTGTGGCGATAAACATCAGCACATTGATGATAAGCAGGTTTTTGGTGATGGTTGGTATTTTTGGCATAGCGTATTCTCGTTGATTGATTTTATCTTGAAAAGCGTTGCAAAATTACGAAAAAAGTCGGTTAAATGACTATGAAACAGTGGTTTTGCACTGTTTTTTAGTTTTTTCCTTCATTTTTTTTTATTTTTTGTTTGGATTATGAAAGTAAACGCCTATATTTGTCACCGCAAAGAGACTGAAACAAAATTTATATTCACAAAATAACCCAAAATTATGAACAAGACAGAATTAGTTAAGAAGATTGCCGATGCAGCAGGCATCACTTCTGCACAGGCCAAGGCTGCATTGGACGCTACAACAGAGGCCATCAAGGATACTTTGGTAGCTGGTGAGAAGGTACAGCTTGTCGGTTTCGGCACATTCGCTACAAAGGAGCGTCCTGCTCGCCAGGGTGTGAACCCTCGTACGGGTGAGAAGGTTGAGCTCGCAGCCAAGACGGTTGTGAAGTTTGCCGCTGGTGCTCAGTTCGCTGATGCTGTAAACAAGTAATTGTAAAGATAATTAGTAAAAAAGCCCACGGTGTACCGTGGGCTTTTTTTTACTTCGATGGATGGTTGCATCCTTAGTCGTTGACCTGTGAGGGGTCCTTGCCGATGTAGGCCAGGATACCACCGTCGACGTAGAGCACGTGTCCGTTCACTGCGTCTGATGCGTGAGAGGCGAGGAACACGGCGGGGCCACCCAGCTCAGAAGGATCGAGCCAGCGGCCTGCTGGAGTCTTGGCGCAGATGAACTTGTCGAACGGATGGCGGCTGCCATCGGCCTGACGCTCGCGCAACGGAGCGGTCTGCGGTGTGGCAATGTAGCCCGGGCCAATGGCGTTGCACTGGATGTTGTAGGCGCCATACTCAGAGCAGATATTGCGTGTGAGCATCTTCAGGCCACCCTTGGCTGCTGCGTAAGCCGACACGGTCTCACGACCCAGCTCCGACATCATAGAGCACATGTTGATGATCTTACCCTCCTTGCGCTCGATCATCTCGGGAAGCACAGCCTTGGCCACGATGAACGGGCCCACGAGGTCGATGTCGATGACCTGCTGGAAGTCCTTGCGGCTCATCTCCACCATGGGGATACGCTTGATGATACCGGCGTTGTTCACCAAGATGTCGATCTGTCCGACCTCCTCGTGAATCTGCTTCACCAGTGCCTCCACGGCGTTCTCGTCGGTGACGTTGCAAACATATCCGTGCACATTCTCGATGCCAGCCTCCTTGTAGGAAGCCAGGCCGCGGTCAACATGCTCCTGGTCGATGTCGTTGAAGATGATGTTCTTGATACCAGCGGCGTGGAAAGCCTTGGCGATGTTGAAGCCAATGCCGTAAGTGGCACCTGTTACCCAAGCGTTCTTACCTTCCAAAGAAAAGTCTTTCAAACTAGTCATAAGTAATATGTTTAAAATTAAAGTTTAACCTTTACCTGCAAACATAATGCCACAGTGGGCTTTGGGAGTTTGTTTTTTCAAATGGCCGAGTACAGCCTATCTTTTGCAAAGATAGATATTTTATTTTGTTCGCGTTCATTATATAATACGTTTCTTTGGGCCAAACAACTTAAATAATTATAATTCCACCTAATTGATTTCTCCGTTGACCGTCCCATTGCCGTGGTTCGAGTTCCCTCATTGGCGCGTAAACCAGTGGGGGCTGGGTGACAAGGTGTGGTCTGTAAGGAGCGGCTTTCGCCATGCCAATGGCTGCTGGCGGTTACTTGCTTGGGGTGTCCTTGTCGTCCAAATCGTCGAAATAGCCGCAGCAGGTAGGCTCTGCATCATGCACGATGCGCGAGTTGAAGCGCATGCGGGCATTGCGCTCAACCTCAAACATGCGGCGCGTTCCCTCCTCGTCTTGCTTAAACTCCAGGTGGTTGTCGATGGCCATCTCGTGCGCCATGCGCTCCACGTCGAGGTTGTCGGTGCCTATGAAGGTAAACGTCCACTTCAGCGTCTTCATCTTCTCGATGAGTTGTTTCACCATTCGAAGGTCGAACTCCGTTGAGCTGTTCTCCTCGCCATCGGTAATGATGGTAACGAGCACCACGTCGTCGGTGCTGGTCTGCGCGTTCACCTTGCTCACTCCTCGGCCAATGGCATCGTAGAGCGGAGTGCAGCCTGAGGGCTGATAGTCGTTCGGACGGATGGTGTGGGTGCGCTTGGCCGGCGTGTTGTCGAACACGTAGTGGGTATTGTCGCTGTTGAAGGTGAGCAGCGTCACGTACTGTTGGGCGTTGGGCTCCTTCTCCTGCATGCGCTTCACGGTGTTGAGCGTCTCGTTGAGGCCCATCAGCGCTTGCTTCTTTATCAGGCTCATGCTGCCACTCTCGTCCACAATAATCAGGTTTACAATTCTCTTGGTGTGGTTTCTTCTTTTTCTTTCCATGATAATAATGATTTTGGGTTGATGTTTGACTATTAAAAGATTGGGGAAGAAAAAAATGAAGGAGACCCCCCACTTTTTTTTGAAAAGTTGCTATATTTGCCGAAATGAAACACCCTACACTAAGCATTGGCCTTACCGACCAAGAAATCATTGAGGGGCTGCGCCATCGCGATTCGCAGCTGACGCGCTTCTATTTCTACGACACTTGCCGCGTAGCCTATCATGTGTGCGACAAGCGTTATGACCTGGCCCACAAGCCTGGTCTCGACTTTTTCAGCATCGCCCACGAGTATTACCTGGCGCTCGATAAGCGCAACTTCCACCAGTTGGATGACCGCAAGCCCGGCATGTCGCTGCGCACGTGGATGGTCAATGGGTTCCGCTTTGTGTTGCTCGACCGCCTGAAAGCCTACAACCGCGAGTCGCGCGTGGCAACATTCGAAGAGCGCATGAGCCAATCGCAAGTGGGATTCGACCTGCCCGACGATAATTTCTCGGCCGATTTCCGCGCCACCATCGAGGAAATATGCAGCGAGTATTTCGCATGCGACAGTCGTTCGGCCATCATTCTCAAGATGCTCCTCGTAGAAGGGTTCAAGGGGAAGGAGGTGGCCTCGCAGCTCGGCATAAGTCCATCGGCCGTGGCCCAGCGTTTCCATAAGCTCATGACCACCATCGTGGTGCCCTATTTCAAGGCCAACTACACGGCCCCAATAGCTATGAGCTGCGTAGAGATGGCCGACCAGTCGGAGCGTCCCTGCCTATCATCAGTATCGTTATTTTCAAACAATCCTACTATGCAATCCAATCATTCGAATCGTATCACGCCATCCCACATCACATCGCTTGGACCCAATGAGATCTTTGTGTTTGGCAGCAATCTCCAGGGCATGCACGGCGGAGGTGCCGCCCGAGCCGCCCGTCTCTATTTTGGGGCCAAGATGGGCGTCGGTGTGGGACCGCAAGGCAGCAGCTACGCCATTCCCACCATGCAGGGAGGACCCGAAACCATCCAGCCTTACGTCGACGAGTTTGTTGAGTATGCCTCTCAGCATCCTGAGCAAGTGTTTCTTGTTACGCCCATTGGCTGTGGCATAGCAGGCTTTGAGCCCGCCGACATCGCGCCGCTCTTTGCCAATGCCGTCGGGGTAGACAACATTTATTTGCCCAAGAGTTTTTGGGATGTTTTGGCGTAGGCCCGTCGGTGTCGACGGCTTGTTCATCATTTGTTTATAATCAATTCATTCGCATTATGATCATAACAACCACTCCGACCATAGAAGGTCATAAAATATTGGAATATAAAGGCGTGGTGTCGGCCGAGGTAATACTGGGCGCCAACCTTGCAAAAGACTTCTTTGCATCCTTCCGCGACACCTTTGGCGGGCGCGTCAGGAGCTACGAGCGGGTGCTTCAAGAAGGTCGCATGACGGCTCTTCAGGAGATGGAAGCGGACGCCCGAGCCATGGGAGCCACGGCCATCGTGGGTGTGGGCTTCAACATTGAGGTCCTTGGCGAACGAGGATCCATACTCATGGTGTCGGTTAGCGGCACCGCCGTGGTGATATGACCCGTTGGGGTTGGGGTATAAATAATTTTTGTCCATGGTGAATATGGCTGAGTATATCATGTGGAACGACCTTCATGCGGAATGGCCATGCGGGTTGCTTTTGCCAACAAAACACGAGACTCGGCGAAGCCCCACTGACCGAAGGGAAGTCAGAAACTATAAGAAGAGGAAGTAAGCCCCAGCATCGAGAAACTTGCACGAACACGGGGAATGTTACGAATTTTGGTGGAAAAGTGGTGTTGCGATTTCGATCCAACCAGCGACCGCAATTGACGTTTTTGCGCGATGGATATTTCCGAAATGAGCCACCGTGTTGCAAAAGACGCCTAACCGAGCCTCGGTTAGGCGCCTTTCGCAATGCCGTTAGGTAGCTATCGATCCACCGTTAGCCATCTATCGCAATGCGAAAGATGCCTTTTCGTGGCGTGGAGTGGGGAGGGCGAGGTGAATAATAAGGCCTTCAGGTTGTAACAGCTTTATTATTAGACGATTAGAAAAACCTGTGAGAATGGCGTATTTGCGTGCGAACCTCCACTCGCCGCCGAATAAATGTTAAAAACGGGAGATGTCTGTAACCTATTTTCAGCAGCATACAGTCTTGTTGTGGGATGCACCATAGCCAAGCGCACTGACGGCCAACAAGTGCTCTTCATGCGACGCCCTGGGCTATGCGCTACCTGGGCTTTCAGCCCGCTTCGTTCAACTTTGGCACCCCTGAGGAGATCATTGGCTTTTTCAGCCCTCTTGGTTACCTTTGTCACACCGCTGTCATGTCTGAGACTAAATTATGGATCATCCGACATTTGGAGTGAAAAATAACACACGTGAGTATTTACGCTCAGACGCGGTAACAACGAATTGAACGAATTAACGAATTGATATAATCGTTTTACGATTACCAATTTGAACGAATTTAGCTAACGCAATTTGGAAAAATTCGAAAATTCGGGAAATTCGTTGTTACGCCGTCTGAGGCTAAATTAACTATTCGTTGTGAAAGCCGGATGAGGATAAAGTTATAAGAAGTGATACGCATTTCAAATCACTCCACATGCCGGATGAGCCAAATTTGTGTGGCGCAATGTCCTGAAGTCAAAAAAACAGGCATGGAGATTGTTCCATGCCTCCTGACTTCGTCATCGTGTCACCCAAAAGTCTTCGTCAAAGAGTTTAGCTATTTTCTGATGCCTTGCCATCAGCATGGTTTGGGTGTAAACCTCCTTGTTCAGAGGTAGCTTAATTTGTATGGTTGTGATAGTCTTAGCCAATGCAAGCACCTTGTCTACGCTCATCTTGATCTCTGAGACTTTCAACATGCGCTCCAATT
>ERZ1673734.1347-NODE-1347-length-16347-cov-7.821814_pt1 | contig 16347 bp, 12 predicted proteins | sample MGYA00580199_ERZ1673734 | MGnify/ENA primary metagenome ERZ1673734 (study PRJEB41218, sample SAMN15661742) | gut metagenome | host: Homo sapiens | place: Canada: London | collected 2015-08-20/2019-03-30 | study: EMG produced TPA metagenomics assembly of...
CTGCCGCACCTCGCTCGCCGTATCGGCACTTAGAATTATGCGGTATTGCCTAAAACAAAAAGGCATGTGCTATCATTCAAGCACATGCCTTTTTCATAATCTCTGAACCATTGGAATCCGCAGCTCTGCATTTCTATCCAAACATCTGCGTTCGTTTGCGGCAATTTATTCCGCGCAGCCGATATCCTGCGCAATTTCCTGCACGGATTCCTTGTCGAATTCACCCAGCGGCAGGATCAGCCGTGCCAGAATTTCCTGTGGAAGAACTTCCAGCAGGGCGGTCTGGTCGCACTCTGCGTGCTCTGGGGCGCACAGGCGGCACTCATCGGCATCCTGCTCCACGCGGGCATAATGGCCGGTAGAGATAAAACGGCAGTCGAGCTTATCAGCCGTCTGCATCAGCAGCTGGAACTTCAGCAGTTCGTCCGCGGCAGTGTCCGCTGCTTCAATCACGTGCAGGGTTACATCCAACGCCTTGGCGGCGTTCTGCGCGGTTTCCACGGCAACGTCGGCCATCCCGGCAAAATGCACCAGTGCGGCCTGTACGGCAAAGCCCTGCTCCTGCAAAATGCGCACAGTAACGGCAGCGTCCATGCCGCCGTTCAGCCCAACTAGAACCTTATCCTGCTTTTCAAATGTATTAAAACCCAGTGCTCCGTCCATAATATCCTCCTGTATCAGCGGTGCGCAGTGCGTCAGGCCTGCTTTCCGCCGTATTTTTTGCTTTGCTCCACGGCCAAGCGGTCGCAACGCTCGTTTTCGGGGTGGCCTGCGTGGCCTTTCAGCCAGTGGTAGTGGATCACATGCTTCTCGCTTTCTTCCAGCAGCGGTGCCCAAAGGTCGGGGTTCAAGGCGGGGGATTTGTCTGCCTTTTTCCAGCCGCGCTTGCGCCAGCCCTTGGCCCAGCCCTTTTCCAGCCCGTTGATCACATACTGGCTGTCGCTGTACAGGTCAATGTCACAGGGCTCTTTCAGCTGGCGCAGGGCTTCCAGCAGGCCGGTCAGCTCCATGCGGTTGTTGGTGGTTCCGGCCTCGCCGCCGGAAATCTCTTTCTCATACACCTTTTCTCCGGTACGGAAGCGCAGGATCGCGCCCCAACCGCCGGGGCCGGGGTTGCCGCTGCAGGCACCGTCGGTATAAATTTCGATGTGTTTCATGTTACCCTCGTTTTGCTGCGGCAATACTGGAATCAGGGCGTGCCGGAAAATGGCATCCTTTTTTTGCTTTTCGCTGTACCTTATCGGCCAGCCGCAATGCCCGGAACCCTGCCGCTTTACTATAAAAATAATTATACGCGATTTTGCCCAGCCCTGCAAGCTTTTGTGTAATTTGTCCATAAATGCATCCGGCATACTATTTGACAATGCCCCCGCTGCGCCTTATAATAGATTTAATTGCAATGTCGTAGTTTGATTCAGGACCCGGTTGCAGCCTTTCGGCTGAACTCTTCGCGTCCAAACCGTGATTCAGTAAATCGGCACAGTGCCGTACAAATTTTACATGCGACAAAACATCACGTCCGGGGTACGGTGCTTACCGTGTGTGTAACCACCAACCCTGGCCGAATACAATATGGAGGTTATGCAATGGAAGATCACAACAACGAAAAACGCCCCCGCCAGCAGGGCCGCAGCAATTACACCCGCCGTGCCCCGCGCGCAAATAATAATAACCAGAACCGCAAACCCGGTGCGCCTGCCCCCGCGGCCAGCGCCCCGCAGGCAGCAGCGGAAAAACCACAGCCCCAGCACCGCAAGCCGCAGCGCCGCCGTGCCCCGCAGCCCCAGCAGGCTGCAGCGAGCAATGCGGTGAATGCAGCAGCTCCGGCCCCGGTGCAGCGCCCCCGCAGCCCGCAGCGCCGCAGCTATAAGCAGCATTATTATGATGCTTCCACCCCGGCTGTTCCCATGCACATCTGCCCGCTGGGCGGCCTGGGCGAAGTTGGCAAAAACATCACCCTGTATGAATGCCAGGGCGATATGATCCTGGTGGACTGCGGCCTGGTGTTCCCGGATTCCGATATGTTCGGCGTGGACCTTGTCATTCCGGATTTCACCTATGTATTGGAAAATAAGGACCGCATCAAGGGCCTGTTCATTACCCATGGCCACGAAGACCATATCGGCAGCCTGCCGTATCTGCTCAAAAAGTTCAACGTGCCCATTTACACTGCACGTTTGACCATTGGCCTGATCAAAAACAAGCTGGAGGAGCACGGTCTTGCCTCCAGTGCAGAGTTCCATGAGATCCGTCCCCGCCAGAAAGTGCGCCTTGGCTGCTTTACGGTGGAGCCCATCCATGTCAACCACTCCATCCCGGATTCTCTGGCGTTTGCCATTGACTGCCCGGCAGGCATCGTGCTGCATACCGGCGACTTCAAGATCGACTACACGCCGCTTTCCGGCGATGCCGTTACCGACCTTTCCACCATTGCGGAGTATGGCCGCCGCGGCGTGCTGGCTTTGCTGGCGGATTCTACCAACGCGGAGCGCCCCGGCTTTACGGCAACCGAGCAGACTGTGGCCGAAGGGGTGCGCAGCCTGTTTGCCCGCGCCAAAAACCGCCGCATTATCGTGGCAACCTTTGCTTCCAACATCTACCGCATCCAGCAGATCATTGACCTGGCCATTGAGTATGGCCGCAAGGTGGCCGTCAATGGCCGCAGCATGGTTTCCAACACCGAAATGGCACGGGAGCTGGGGTATCTGCATGCGCCGGATAATGTGCTGATCGATATCGAGGAGATCAACAAATACCCGCCGGAAAAGGTTGTCCTTATCACCACCGGCAGCCAGGGCGAACCGCTGTCCGCTCTGTCCCGTATGGCGCAGGCCAGCCACCGTACCGTCAAGGTCGGCCCCACTGACTTTATCATTATCTCGGCCCGCCCCATCCCCGGCAACGAAAAGACCGTGACCAAGGTGGTCAACGGCCTTCTGGCTCTGGGCGCAGAGGTCATTTACGAAAACATGTACGATACCCATGTTTCCGGCCACGCCTGCCAGGAAGAGCAGAAGCTGATGCTGACCCTTGCCCACCCGCAGTATTTCCTGCCGGTTCACGGCGAGTTCAAGCAGCTCAAGCGCCACGCCGAAACGGCGGAGCACCTGGGCTATATCCCCAAGCAGAATATTTATATTGCTGAAAATGGCCAGAACATCCGCCTTTCCCGCGATGGCATGGCAGTGGAGGGCACTGTGCCCGCCGGTGCCGTGATGGTGGATGGCTATGGCGTGGGCGATGTGGGCAATGTGGTCCTGCGTGACCGCCACCACCTGTCGGAGGACGGTATCATCATCGTTACCGCAGCCGTGGATGGCAGCACCGGCCAGCTGCTTTCCGGCCCGGACCTGGTTTCCCGCGGCTTTGTCTATGTGCGGGAAAGCGAGGAGCTGATGGACGGTGCCCGCGTGCAGGTTGAAATGGCCCTTGACCGCAGTATGGCGGATAACATGCACGACTGGGCCAGCGTGAAATCCCGCGTGCGGGAGGCGCTTTCCAGCTATATCTACCGCAAAACCAAGCGCAGCCCCATGATTCTGCCCATTCTGATGGAAGTTTGATCCAAACCATATCTGACCGTGACCGCCTGCCCCACATTGCAGGCACCGAGGAACGATGATGAAAAACAAGCTGAGACGTGATATCTTTGTCATTATCTTTTTGCTGCTCGTTGCGTGCATCGCTCTGGCTGTGCCGCTGGCGTTCAGTAACCCGCGCTGGCTGCTGGCACCGGCGCTGCTTGTAGTGTTTGCGTTGGTGGTGGCGGTGCTTGGCATCCGCCGGCTGCGGCGCTTTGTGGCCGATATGCTGTGCGGGACCAACTTTGAGGGCAGCAAGACCCAGTATTCGCTGGCGGATTTTTCCATCCCCACTGCCCTGATTACCGAAGGCTCCGTGGTGTGGTATAATCCGGCCTTCCGGGAGCAGATTCTGGCGGGGCAGGATGCCCTGCTGGCTGCACCGGACCGCCTGATGACCGGCATTGACCTTTCCGTCTGTGCCCGCGCCCACGGCCAGGACCTGACCATTGACGAAAACCGCTACACGGCCTATGCCACAACCAGCCGCAGCAGCAAAACGGGCACATTGCTGTTTTTGGTCAACGATACGTTCTACAAAAACACGCTGGATGAATACACTGCCAGCCGCCCGGCTTACCTGATTATTGGGGTGGACAGCTATGACGAGCTGTTCAACGATATGAAGGACTCCGAGCAGGCGCACGAGCTGGAGGCCATCAACACCCTGCTGGAAGAATACATCGGTCGCACGACCGGTTTCCTGCGCAAGGTGTCCAACAGCCGCTATATTGCGGTGGTGGAAGAGCGGGATATCCGCTGGATGATGGAAGAGCGCTTTGATATTCTGGATAAAGTGCGTGCGTTGCACCCCGGCGGAATGCTCACCCTTTCCATCGGCGTAGGCCATAGCGGCGCTACTATGCAGGAATGCCAGGAGATGGCCCGCGAAAGCATTGATATTGCCTTGGGCCGCGGCGGCGACCAGGCTGCCGTGAAAACAGTCGATGGCTTTGAGTTCTTCGGCGGCATTTCCCATGGTGTCGAAAAGCGCAGCCATGTGCGCAGCCGCATCATTGCCAACGCCCTGGCAGACCAGATCCGCCAGAGCGACAGCGTCATTATCATGGGCCACCGCCAGAGCGATTTGGATGCCATCGGCTCCGCCATCGGTTTGCTGCGCATGTGCAAAATGTGCGATGTGCCTTCGGTCATCGCAGTGCGCAGCAAGGCAACGCTGGCGGGCCAGCTGCTGGATGTGTTCAACAAGGCGGGGGAGGACCACAACTTTATTGAGCCGGAAGAAACCTATAAGCTCATCACCCCCAAAACCCTGCTGATCGTAACCGATACATACCAAAAGCGCCTGCTGGAAGACCAAAAGATTTACGAAAAATGCAGCCGCGTGGTTGTTATCGACCATCACCGCATGGCGGTAGGGCATATTGATAACCCGATCCTTTTGTATCATGAACCCTTTGCTTCCAGCGCCAGCGAGCTGGTGTGTGAACTGCTGCAATTCATGCCCGCCCAAAACAACATCACTCAGTTGGAAGCCCAGGCGCTGCTGTCTGGCATCATGCTGGATACCCGCAGTTTTGCGCTGCATGTCGGCGTGCGTACCTTTGAGGCTGCCGCCTGGCTGCGCAGCCGCGGGGCCGAAACTGCCGCGACCAAGCGCCTGTTCAATATTTCCAAAGAAGAATACGAAGCCCGCGCCGCTATTGTGGAGGGCGCTTACCTCTACAAAGGCTGCGCTATCGCCACTTCGGATGAGCTTGACCCCGCCATGAGTGTGGTTCTGCCCATGGCAGCCAATGACCTGCTGACCATCAACGGCGTGGATGCCAGCTTTGTGGCAATCGCCAAAAACGGCGGTGTCAACATCTCCGCCCGCAGCATGGGTGCGCTGAACGTACAGGTCATTCTGGAGCCCTTGGGCGGCGGCGGCCACCTGACGATGGCCGGTGCCCAGCTGCGTGATTGTACCGTAAAGGAAGCCGAAGCCCGCATCCGCGCGCAGATCGACGAATACCGCGCCAACCAGGAATGCCAGGAAGAACTGGTGGGTGCAGTTTAACAAATTAAATTATCAGCGAATCCCTGCCAATGGCAGAAAATTATATCAATTACTACATAGAGAGGGGAACCACCACGATGAAAGTTATTCTCAAACAGGATGTCAAGAGCATTGGTAAAAAGGATGAAATCCATGAAGTGTCGGACGGTTACGCCCGCAACTTCCTGTTCCCGCGCGGTCTGGCTGCAGTGGCCGATGCTGACGCTGTGAACACCGCCCGCACCAAGAGCGAAGCCAAAGCCCACCATGAAGCCGAAGCTAAGGCTGCTGCTGAAGAACTGGCTGCCAAGATCAAGGGCCAGATCGTTTCTGTCAAGGTCAAGGGGGGCGCTTCCGGCAAGCTGCACGGCAAAGTGACCGCAAAGGAAGTTGCCGAACAGTTGTACAAGCTGACCGGCACCGAAATCGACAAGAAAAAAATCGAAATGCCCGCCAGCATCAAGGAATTTGGCAGTTATGATGCCAAAGTCCGCCTGCATGTGGGTGTTGTGGCCGCGTTCAAGGTCAAGGTCGAGGAGGCTCCGCTGTAATTGGCAGGGGGTCTTGTAATTACATTCCAACAAAAACGGCAGGGAGGTGCCTGAATGGCAAACAATGAATTAAGCTTGTCCAGCCTGGGCATTCAGCTGCCGTATAACATGCAGGCGGAACAAAGCGTGCTTGGCGCAGCGCTGATGGATGAAACCATCCTGAACCGCCTGATCACCGAGATGGATCCCGATATGTTCTATTCGGAGCAGAACCGGGCCGTCTATGAGGAAATGCGCCGCCTGTTCAGCGAAAGCGAAGCGGTGGACGTTATCACTCTGGTGGACTCTCTGGCTCAGAACGGTGTGTTCAAGGGCGCAGATGATGCCAAAGTGTACATTACCCGCATTGCGGAAACCGTCCCGGCGATTTCCAACGTCGATTCTTACATCAAGATCGTCAAGGAAAAATATCAAACCCGCCGTCTGATCGAAGCAGCCCGCGATATCCTGCAGCAGTCCAGCGAGGAATCCGATTCTGACCTGCTGCTGGAAAGCGCCGAGCAAAAGCTGTACGATATCCGCAACGGCCAGGACCGCTCCGGCGTTAAAACCATTCAGGAGTCTATCCTGGAAGTTATTGATACCATGCAAAAGCTGTCCGGTGCGGACCGCGATAAATTTGCCGGTATCCCCACAGGCTTCAACTATCTGGATAATATCCTGACCGGCCTTGGCCGTTCGGACCTGATTATTCTGGCGGCCCGCCCCGGTATGGGCAAAACCAGTTTTGCGCTGAACATTGCTACCAATGTGGCCCGCCTGCAAAAGATACCGACCGTCATTTTCAGCTTGGAAATGACCTGCGAACAGCTGACCGACCGCATCCTTTCCAGCACCGCAGGCATTGACAGCCAGGCATTCCGCACCGGCCGCCTGAACAACTCCGACTGGAACGACTTTGCCAATGCAACGTCACTGTTGTATAACGTTCCCATTTACATGGATGATTCCTCCGGTATTTCGGTGCCGGAAATCAAGGCAAAAATCCGCCAGATCAACCAGGACCCCAAACGGGATAAGATCGGTCTGGTCATCATCGACTATTTGCAGTTGATGCAGTCCGCCAAGCGCACCGAAAGCCGCGTGCAGGAAATCAGCGATATTACCCGGAACCTGAAAATTATGGCCAAGGAACTGAACGTTCCTGTCATTGCGCTGTCCCAGCTTTCCCGTGCTGCCGAAAAAACAGCGGGTCGCTCGGACCACCGCCCCCAGCTTTCAGACCTGCGTGATTCCGGCTCTATCGAACAGGATGCGGACGTGGTGCTCTTCCTGTACCGCGCTGCCTATTACAATTCCCAGAACGGCGAAACCGAACAGGCGAACGAAAACGAAGCCGAATGTATCGTGGCCAAAAACCGCCATGGCGAAACCAGTGTGGTCCGCCTTGGCTGGGATGGCGCCCATACCCGGTTCAGCAATCTGGACGAGATCCATGAACAGTACTGACGCAGACAATTCATTGCAAAACCCAGTAAACACGATGGAACAAACCTTGCTGGCCTATTGCCGCCGGCAGGGTTTGTTTCGGTTGGGGGACCGTGTCATTGTTGCCTGCTCCGGCGGGGCGGATTCGATGGCGCTGCTCTGTTTTCTGCTGCGCTGCAAAGCGGAACTTGGCATCACCGTCATGGCGGCCCATGTGGACCACGGAATCCGGGGCGAAGCTGCCCATGCGGATGCCCGCTTTGTGGCGGAGTTCTGCCGCACGCATCATGTGCCGTTCTTTTTGTACGATGCCGCTGCCAGCGGGGTGCAGATTCCCCCAAACCCCAGCGAGAACTGGGCGCGCAGCCTGCGCTATACCTGGTTTGATGCGCTGGCCGCACAGCAGCATGCCTGCATTGCCACAGCGCATACGTTATCTGACCAGGCGGAAACGGTGTTGTTCCGCATGGCGCGTGGTACCGGCCTGCACGGCATGGCGGGTATTCCGGCGGTACGGGGCGTGTACCGCCGTCCATTTTTGTGCCTGACAAGGAGCGATACCACGGCATACTGCGCCGCCCTTGGGCAACACTATGTTCAGGACGAAAGCAATTTCAGCGATGCCTATGCCCGCAACCGTATCCGCCATTATGCTGTTCCGGCGCTGCAAACCATCAATCCGGCGGCAGAGCGGGCCGTGGGGCGGCTGTGCAACCAGCTGCAGGAGCTGAACATCTGGCTGGAAAACCTGGCCGAAAAACTGCTGGCGCAGGCTGCCTGCGGGGGCGGGTACAGCATCCCGATTCTTGCCGCGGCGGATGCCCCGGTGCTGGCTGCTGCCCTGCGCATGCTGGCAGCCCGCGCGCGTGACCCTGAAGAAAAATATGTGCAGGCTCTTGCGGCCATTGTTCGGCAGGGCAGCGGTGCGGTACAGCTGACGCCGGATGCCTGCTGGACCGCGGCAAACGGCATTTTGTACTGCCGCTCAGTGCTAAAAATGCAGCCGGAAGCCATTCCCGCGCCGCACCAGCTGCTAAAAACCGGCGTTTATTGCCTGCCAGGGGGCTATGAGCTGGAGATTCAACAACTAAATTATGAAGTTTTTTTGAAAAATCCATCATTTTTGAAAAAAGACTACACCTATTGTGCAGATTATGCTAAAATAAATAAGAATATTTTTGTGAGGACCCGCCAACCCGGCGATACGTTCCGCCCGGCGGGACGTCACGTTGGCAAAACGCTCAAAAAATATCTGAATGAGGCAAAAGTTCCTGTGGCTGAACGGACGCTGATGCCGCTGCTGGCCTGCGGTAGCCAGGTGCTTTGGCTGTGGGGGGCAGGCTTTGCGGACGGTTTGTCCCCGGATGATGGGACAAAGCAGATCCTGTTGATTCGGCAAAGCCGCCAGCCTGCGGCCCCGGAACAGGAACAAGATCATAATATTGGAGGAACAGATCATGCATGATATGAATAATGATATCGCCAAGGTTTTGATTTCGGAAGAGCAGCTGCAGGCCAAGGTGGCTGAATTGGGGGCACAGATCAGCCGCGATTACGAGGGCAAAGATTTGTTGCTGGTGTCTATCCTGAAAGGCTCCGTGGTGTTCATGGCCGATTTGATGCGCGCCATTACGGAACCCTGCAGCATTGACTTTATGGTGGTTTCCAGCTATGGCGGTGCCAACACCACTTCTACGGGCCTTGTCAAGATCGTCAAGGACCTGGATCAGGATCTTTCCGGCAAGGATGTTCTGATCGTGGAGGATATTCTGGATACTGGCGTCACGTTGTCTCACTTGGTGCCCATGCTGAAATTGCGCCGCCCCAACAGCGTGCGCCTGTGCACCATCCTCAGCAAGCCCAGCCGCCGCAAGGTGGATATTGAGCCGGACTACTGCGGTTTTGAAGTGCCCGATGAATTTGTTGTGGGCTATGGCCTTGACTATGACGAAAAGTACCGCAACCTGCCGTATGTCGGCGTGTTAAAACCGGAAGTATATTCCAAATAAAATTCTGTCTTGGCAGAATAACCAATCGCCCGCCGTTTTGGCGGATTTTGACAGGGAGTTGATTTTTTGCAGCACAAACCGCGTTTCAGCGGCATTATCATTGCCGCTGTCCTGATGGTGGCAGCACTCGTGATGATCTCCAGCTATTCCAGCCTGTTTGCCTCCAGCAAGAGCACCATGATGTTGTCCGAAGCCATGGGGTACTTTGAATCCAATCAGGTCACCTACTTTAACCTGGACCTGAACACCGGCGTTATCGAGATGAGCGTGAAAGAAGGTGAACATCCGCTGCCGGAATCCGGCACGTCCAGCGAAACATCCAACGGCCTGCTTGCAGAAATTTACGGCGATGACACCGATGCTTACGCCCCCAAGAACGGCGGGGCAGCGGTCATTACCTACAAGCTGCCATATCCTTCTTATTTCCTGCAATTCTACCTCAAGGATTATATCGACCAGTATAATGCAGCCAACCCGGATGCGCCCATGCAGTACGATATGGTCGCCGTTAAGACCAACGTGCCCTGGTTTGAGATCATCCTGTACGCCTTTATGATCGGCAGCGTGGTGCTGCTCTTCATGTCCATGTACCGCGGCGGTGCCGGTGGCGGCGGCCTGATGAATGTTGGCCGTGCCAAGGTCAAGGACCAGCAGGAAGGCCAGCGCAAGGCAACCTTTGCCGATGTTGCCGGTGCGGATGAAGAAAAGGCTGAACTCCAGGAAGTGGTTCAGTTCCTGAAAGCACCGGAAAAGTTCAACTCCCTGGGGGCGCGCATTCCCCACGGCGTTCTGCTTGTCGGCCCTCCGGGCACCGGCAAAACGCTGCTGGCCCGTGCCTGTGCAGGCGAGGCCGGCGTTCCGTTCTATGCCATCTCCGGTTCCGACTTTGTGGAAATGTATGTCGGCGTCGGCGCATCCCGTGTGCGCGATTTGTTTGAAAAAGCCAAAAAGACAATGCCCTCCATCATCTTTATTGATGAGATCGATGCCGTGGGCCGTCAGCGTGGTGCCGGCCTTGGCGGCGGGCATGACGAGCGCGAGCAGACCCTGAACCAGCTGCTGGTTGAGATGGACGGCTTTGACGCCAACGACGGCGTTATCGTGATGGCTGCCACCAACCGCGCCGATATTCTGGATAAGGCTCTGCTGCGTCCCGGCCGTTTTGACCGTCAGGTTTATGTTGGTCTGCCGGATGTGAAGGGCCGCGAGGAGATTCTGCGCGTTCACACCAAGAACAAGCCCCTTGGCCCCGATGTCAGCCTGAAAACCATCGCCAAGTCCACCGCGGGCTTCTCCGGTGCCGACCTGGAAAACCTTGTCAACGAAGCCGCCCTGCTGGCTGCGCGCAAGGGCAAAAAGGCCATCACCGAACCCGAAATCGAGGAAGCTTCCATCAAGGTTGTGGCTGGCCCCGAAAAGAAGAGCCGCGTTGTGACCGATGCCGAAAAGCGCCTGACCTCTTACCACGAGGCCGGCCATGCCATTACCGGCTATTTCTGCAAAACGCATGATCCCGTGCACCAGATCAGCATTATCCCGCGTGGTTCGGCAGGCGGCTTTACCATGTATCTGCCGGAAAAAGACCCAAGCTATGTGACCAAGACCGCCATGAACGAGAACATTGTCTGCCTGTTGGGCGGCCGTGTGGCGGAGCAGCTGGTGCTGGATGATATCTCCACCGGTGCTTCCAACGACCTGCAGCGTGCCACGGATACCGCCCGCGCCATGGTGACCCGCTATGGCTTCTCGGAGCGCATGGGCCCGGTGGTTTATGGCACCGACCCTGGCGAAACCTTCCTTGGCCGAGACTTTGGCCAGGGCAAGGGCTATTCCGAAAATACGGCGTCCGAAATTGATAATGAGATCCGTGATATCATGGATGAATCTTACGAGACGGCCCGCCGCATTTTGACCGAGCACATGACTGAGCTGCACCGTGTGGCCGGTGTGCTGATGGAACGCGAAAAGATCAGCGGCGAAGAGTTTGACGCCCTGATGAAAGGCGAAAACCTGGCACCCTTTGGGCTGGATACCCCCGCGCCTGCCGCAGCCCCTGCATCGGCAGAACAGCCCGCCGCTCTGGAACAGCCCTCCGAACCGTCTGATGAAAATTGAGGCAAGGTGAAACACAATGGATCAAAATTTTTCCCTGATGGCGCAATCCCGTGCCAATTATTACACTGCCGGCAGCCCGGTCCAGTTTGTCCGTGTTGAGCTGCTGAAAGGGGATGTCACGGGTGAAGTTGCGGTCTGCCTGACCTTTAAGAATGTTGGCACAGAACCGCTGACCGGCTTTATCATCCACTTCAAGTGCAAAGATGCTTCTGGTCAGATCCTGTGCGAGGATGATTTCTATTATGAGCAGCTCAATGTGCAGCCCGGCGAACTGTTTGGTGCCGATGACGCTGTGTTTGTCAGCGATACGCCGGTTTCCAGCGTGGAAATTGAGCAGGACCGTGCTTTCCTGAACGGCCGCGGCGTGGATCTGCGTAATTATAAGCGTGTCCGCCTGCAGGCCCCCCGTGTGCTGCCTGGCTCTATTGCCCGCACACTTCAGACCCGCACCAACAATAAGATGCTGACCTGCGTCCCGCAGGATACCGAAAACGGCTGGTTCTGCGCCTGCGGCGCGTTCCACCCCAACGAGGAAGCTGTTTCCGTCTGCAGCGAGTGCGGCGGCGACCGCGCTTACATCAAGGCAACCCTGACCCGCATCCTGGAGGAAGCCCGGCAGGCCGCCGAACAGCAGCAGCGCGAAATCAACGCCGTGGCCAATGGCGTTGACCCCGCAGCAGCCCAGGCAGCCCAGGCCGCTGCCACCGCCGCCGCGGCTCAGGCAGCCATCAGCCAGGAGCCCACCGCACAGTTTACCCCGCCCGCCCCGGCCCAGGAACCGGAAGAAGAGGACGAGGACGACGAAGCAACCAACGCCGAAATGGACCGCGTGCGCCGCTATGTCCCCCAAGGCCATCTGTTTGCCGATGAAGAGGATGAAGAGGACGAGCATACCCGCATGTTCGATGATGAGGAAGAGGAAAGCGACGATGACGAAGAACCCCGCCGTGGCCGTTATGCGGACGATGACGAGGAGAGCGAGGACGATGTAATGGCCGAGCGTATCATCCATTGGGCACCGCCCATCACCGCAGTGGTCTGTGCGCTCATCATTGCTGTGTCGCTGATCTACCACTTTGTCATCGCCTGATCGCCTGCTGTTTATCGGCAAAAGCGGGCTGACCCGCTGATATTTATCCGGGCAGGATAAAGCAAAATAAACCAAAACCAGCCGCCGGGCAGGGGAAAATCCCTGAAGCCGGCGGCTGGTTTTCTATTTGTTCTATTCCGTGTCTGTGCTTATTGCTGCCATCAGGAATATAGGAAAATGTGGTTAGAGCTTGTGATTAAATTTGCAAGGCAGCAATCATAAAGCAGTAAAAGCATGCAGGATGCGAAAAATCAATCCCCTGGCGCATAACGCTTATTTCAGTGTTCCATCTAGTACCTGCTGGTAATACCAAGGCTTGGGTGCGCGGAACACCTTGCCAGCCAAAGCGGCAAACTGTGGGTCGCTGATCTTTTTGGGGAACGCCAGCTCCCAGGCGCACAGAGCCTGATATTTCAGCTTCAGCTCCCGGTTGGCGGCATTGTTGCCATACTTGGAATCGCCCAAAATCGGGCAGCCAATGCTGGCCAGATGAGCGCGGATCTGGTGGGTGCGGCCCGTTACCAGCTCCACCCGTAATAGCGCCAAACGTCCGCTGACGGCAATGGTATCATATGCGGTAATGACCTCTTTTGCACCGGATTTCGGCTCGTCCAGAATGCGCACAATGCCATGCACAGAATCTTTCGTTAAAAAGCTGCGCAGCGTGGCAGCGGGTGGTACCGGGCGGCCAAAGGTCACGCACAGGTAAGTTTTGCGAATCAACCGCTCTTTGATGGCGTTTACCAAAAATTCTTCCGCCGCCGCGGTCTTTGCCAGCAGCACAAGGCCGCTGGTGCCGGTGTCCAGCCGGTGGCACAGGCGCGGCTCATGGGCGGCGTCCCACCGCTTTTCCTCATACAGGCGGCGCAGTACGCGGTTCAGCAGGGTATCAGATTCGTCGCCATCCACCGGGATACCCGCGGGCTTGTTGGCCACGATCAAATCATCGTTTTCATAAATAAATTCCGCCGGGGCGCGTGCCTGCAAAAACTCCGGCCCCTCCTGGGAGGTCAGTCCAAGCTGGTCGTCCAGCAGGTAAACGCGGATCACATCGCCGTTCTGCACACGGGTGGCAAGGGGCTGCTTTTTGCCGTTCAGCTTAATTTTGTTTTCCCGCAGTGCCTTATTCAGCCGCCCCAGCCCCAGGGCAGGGAACTGCTCCATCAGGTATTTGTCCAGCCGCACGGGCAAAAGGCTTTTTACATGTAGTTCCTGCATTATTTACTCTCCAATTCTTTATCCCACAAAACGGTCGCGTCCGGTATATCCAGTGTCACCATCAGCCAGCCTGCATCGTGGTCGTCAATCGTTTTAATTGTGTATTCTTTCCCATCGGCGCACAGCACACTGGCATGTTTCAGCTTGCGGCGCACAAAGGGGGAATCTGCAAAGCATACCGTCTGTTTCGTTTCGTCCAGCACACCGCGGTTCCACAGGGCGTCAGTGTAATCCGCAAGGCGCAGGGGATAATTTTCGTCATAGGGGGTGCACAGCGCATCAAAGTTCTGCCCCTGCAGCCCCGGCGCAATCACATACCAGCTGCATGTGCCGTCCGTACTCGTTACCCTGCCGCACCAGGCATTGTCCTTCACCGGTTCCACGGCCGGCAAAAAGGCACCTTCCTCTGCAAACAGGTACAACGTATCCTCCCGCACGGTTCCGGCAGCAAGCTCCGCCAGCAGCGTTTCACGTTGGGCGGCCAGTGCCGTTTCATCATAGCGGGCGGCAAACGGGTCGTTGGTCGTCATGCCGTTGTCCGCGGCAAACAGGGCTAGATGCAACGCGTCATCTTGAATTTCATCCATTGAGACAACCGCCGTATACTGCTGCGCTGCTTGCCAGAAATCGCTCTCCATCTCGGTGGGGAACGCATCGGTCTGCATGGCCTGCTGCATTGCCGCACTGCGCTGCACCATGCCGGGGCTTACATCCCAAACCTGTACCACAGCCAGCAGGGCAGCACCCGCCAGCAGCCAGCGGCCTTTCAGCCGGGCAAGGCCCACAAGGGTTAGCAACATCAGCAGGTAATAGATTGGCCAGAACAGCCGCCCACTGGAACGGAAGATGGAAAAAAGTTTGATCAGCGAAGCGGGCAGCGGCAGCGTGGCAAGCGTTGCGCCGTTTGCGGTAATCACATTGCTGATGGCAAACACCGTTAAAACCGCGCAGCAGCAGGCCAATGCCCAGTGGCGGCGCAGCATGCCGCCCAGTTGCCGCCGCAGCAAAACCACCGCAATGGGCAGGGCAATCAGCACGCCCAGCCCCAGGTAGGCAAAGGCATCATAATTGCCGTAAACCTGGTTCTGTGCGGGCAGCACCCGGCTGTACAGCACGCCGTTTACCCCCACGGGGTTCCACAGTGCATTCAGATTCATGCAGAAATAGCCGTACAATGCCTGCCCGCCGCTGGAAGCACTGCCGTACAGCAGCCCTAGTGCCCAGCCCAGCAGTGCCGTGCCGCCAAAGTTGGCAGCAAGGTACAGGCCGGGCCACGCAAGCTTGCGGTTGTGCAGTGCAGATTCCAGCAGCAGTGCCAGTGTGATGGCATAGGTCATCGGCAGAAAGTAGGGGTGGATGCCTACCGCCAGCACGTTCAGCACAAACAGCCCGCGGGAGGCATACTGCCCTTTGCGCTGTGCAGCAAAATAAAAATAGAGTGCAGCCAGCACAAAAAACTGTGCCCCCAGCGAAGTATGCCGGAACACACGCTCAAACAAAACCGGGCTGGTAACAAACAGCAGGTCCGCCGCAAGCGGTGCCGCGCACCCCGGCAGGAACAGCCCTGCCAGCAGCGCACCAAACCCGCCCTGCAACGCAAAGCAGACCAGCGTGAACCACCCCATATACTGGAACGTTCCGCCCACAAGGTTGGCAACCGGCTTTAACAGGGCAGCCACCAGCGGGATAGAGTCGGTATAAGCAACGCTCAGCCCATCCGGGTAGTTGATGCCGCGGGCAATGCAAAGCGGCCAGCCAGCGGAGCTTTGGCGGTAAAACAGCCACCCGGCATAATGCTGCTGGATGTCCTTTTCAATATATCCACCGCGGCAAAAGGCATCGTTGGTTACATCCAGTGTGCTGACCCCGAACACCAGCACAAACACCAGTACCCCCAGCAGGGCACCACCGAGGAACAACCGCCCATTGCGGATAAGTTTTGGTAAAGTTGAATTTTTTGCCAGTAGTAACACATCCTTTGGGGCAAAGAAATAAAATTTGAAAGCTGATATAAGCTAAGGCAATACCGCATAATTCTAAGTGCCGATACGGCAGCTGCGGCACGGCATCTGCCGGAGCGGTGCTTAAGCCGCAAGGCGGGAATTGTGCGGTGTTGCCCTAAATATCAAACAATAAAACAACTTTATTATAATATACACGCAGTAAAATATCAACGCAAACCATGCCGAATCTGCCCCATGCCGGGCATGGCAGCAATCCACCGTGGGCGAAAAAACACCTTGCATCCCGCCGCAACAGTGGATATAATGTAAAATTATACAAAATAATAAAGGCAATACCACATAATTCTAAGTGCCGATACGGCGAGCGAGGTGCGGCAGCTGCTAAGCCAAAA
>ERZ1673734.1357-NODE-1357-length-16265-cov-14.248859_pt1 | contig 16265 bp, 13 predicted proteins | sample MGYA00580199_ERZ1673734 | MGnify/ENA primary metagenome ERZ1673734 (study PRJEB41218, sample SAMN15661742) | gut metagenome | host: Homo sapiens | place: Canada: London | collected 2015-08-20/2019-03-30 | study: EMG produced TPA metagenomics assembly of...
ATCTGGAACTATCATACGGTGTTCTGGATTGCGCTGGTGATGTGCGTCCTGACGCTGAGCTGCCTGACGCGAATCAAAGACGTTTAAGGCGCGGTGAGCGCTTCCAGCTCAAGCAGATAAGTGATGGCCTGCTGGCGCGTACTGCCGCACATTTCGGCGGTTGGCTGGAGCCCGGAGCACACCTTCGGGCGCAGGGGCGAGCCAAAGATCATGCACAGGTTAGTGTCAGAGAGCTGAACGCAGCGGGTATTGGCAGGCTTGCCTAACATATAATTATTCACTGTTTAAAATTCACATTCCTGCTGTTAGCATCAGGTCTATCTGATCAATCAATACCATCCGAAGGGAATCACACTCAATGAAACCCAAGCTATATTCGTACGTGCGTTTTTCATCTGTGAAACAACGGGAAGGTAACTCCCTGGAGCGTCAGCAAGATACCGCTCTAAAAATTGCGGCCCGTTATAATCTCGAACTTGATACAACGGCTTTCCACGATCTCGGCATGTCTGCGTTCAAAGGAAAAAATGCTCATGAAGGGAAGCTATCGGAGTTCATCAAGCAGATTGGGGCGAAGGTTCCCGTTGGCTCGTGGCTAGTCGTCGAAAATCTTGACCGCATTAGTCGTGATGATGCCTGGAGCGCTTTGGATATATTCAAGAACATACTTAGCAGGGGGATAGTCGTTGTTACTGGCATGGATGAGAAGGTCTATAAGTACGCGGACGTAAAGAATAATCCAACCGATTTAATCATTTCATTGTTGATGTTCACACGCGCCCACGACGAGTCGTTGACAAAAAAGAATCGAGTTGAAGCCCAGGCCCGTTCGTTGATACGACACAACCTGACAAGAGAATCGGGAACACCAGCAAAAGCAATAGAATCAGTCGGTCAGAATGTTTGGTGGGTAGATACAAAATCAGGATACGTTACTCCACATCCTCTATATTTTACCGCAGCTCAGAAGATTATCGAACTTAAACAAAACGGTGAAACTCTTCTTGGAATCCAACGATATCTTAACGAACATTACCCTGCCCCTAAAAAGAGGGTTTATAAAGACCAGACAGGTCAAGCGCTGACACCCAAAACTGAACAATGGGGTAAACATTTGATCAGGACATTTTTGAACCCCACTGTTCACGGACAAAAAACCTTTACGCTGGATAAACGTGATGAATCAGGTGTCATCATATACGATTCCGAATCAGATGAGCCGTTAAAAGAAACATTCATTATCCCTGATTACTACCCTGCTCTTATGTCGGAGGTGGACTACTTGACACTTTCGAAATTAGATCGACACCGCGCCATCACTCGTAATTCATCAAAATATCCAGCAGGTAATCCTGAACCAGAAATCCCGCTACTCTCAGGTATCGGTATTCTTTTTTGCGGAAAATGTGGTTCTTTCATGTTCAAATCTGGTTCAAGTGAAAACAAGTACCGTTATATATGTGGTTCAAAAATCGTTCAGGGTAAACCTTGCGGTAAAAAAGGTTTTACGTCATACCAGCTTGAGCACACTGTTTTGCAACTAATCGCTGATCACGTCTGGAACAACCACCAAGAAGATAAAACGGCTTGGTACGAATCTGAGATTGAAAAGGCATCTGAAGCTGTTAAAAAGCTGCTAAAGCTGGCAACTTTGACAGATGACCTCGAAGAATTGGCAGATCAGATTAATGCCAATAAACAGAAAAAAATAACGCTTGAGCGAGAATATCAACAGTACAAAATCAGCCGCTCAGAAATTCAAACTACTGGCTGGGATCAATTCCGAAATTTCGATGTTCATGACACTAAAAACCCTGATCGTAAGCGAATTAGGCTGAAGATAAAGCAAGCTATCAAACGTATTGATTGCTATGACATTGATGGGCGGTATGGTCATTTTGAAGTAACCTTCGCCGACGAGACAAAACAGAGAATCGTGATTAAGTTCAATCGAAACCGATCACCTGGTGTTTCGTATGTAGAAGCACAGACAGTAAATGATCATGACTTACTAAAAATGCAAGGACTTGTGTTGCACTCCTTCATTGATGAACTGATTTCACCTGAAAAATTTGCACAGCATATTAAGGACAAGCATGAAGTCAGCATTCTAAACCCGACGTTTATAACCAAGCTGGAGGATGGTGTAAACCAAAACGAAGGTAATGGATTGGCTATCAAGGTAGCTAGCACTACAAGTAAATCGTATGCAACTGTCAACGGTATTAAATACGAGATTAACTCGCTGGAAGACTTAGAAAAACTTTTACAGTAAATCACTCTCCCCTTGCATACCTGTCAAGGGGAAGCCTACCAACGCCCTCAATAGCCCTATCTCCGTTTCCGTTACATCAAAGCAATCTCGGAATTATACACACCACAATCGATCGTTTTTATAGATCGATTTTACGTTATTGATAGATTTTATAGATCAATGTAAGATCATGATTCTTCGAGTAGTGTTTCTCACTAGCAAGACTCACGGGATGGTGATCTGCCCCCGATGGAGTGCAATAGAAAGAAGGTATCCAGAATGACTATCCTTATAAAAACGTTAAAAATCATGGCATCAGGCGTTGTTCTCATTTCAGCTATAACCGCCGCCTCCAGTACCGTCTATTTCTTGCCAGAGGCGAAATCAGCAGGTGTCGCCAGCAACGACAAAAACGCCCTGATGTTTCTCGGAATGGACAGGGATGTAAATCTGAAGGGGATATACTTCGCGATAGCAAAGCAATCATCATCGATCGTGCCGAAACTTTGATGCTTCTGGGTACGTCAAACATTAACGTTAAACTTGCTAAAGAGAAGTAGATAATGAAATTTTCGGAAACAGCACGTTGGTCAATCTTCGGAGTGATAGCCGCAGCAGTATTTATATCCGCGTGGCTCTCAAGAGATCCGAATAAGGCAATCAAGCAAGCAACAGAACAAGCCGCAGTACAAGCCGCAGAAGACCAACACGAAAAAATGTTACAGGATCGTCGTGAAAGTGGATTCGTTGAAAAGGTCGACTACACAAACACATTTGGTGATGTCACCACGCGTTCTCTAAACGTGTTGGGACGCACTAAAGGGACAATGCTCACCATCAGACGGGAAGGAACAGGAAAACTCATAGACGTGTGTTTCAGCGCGATTACGGACGATAAAAAGCGGGAACTTTTCGCTCCATATTTTTCCACCACCGTTTATGCTAAATTCGACGGTGGAGAAACAAAGGAATTTGAAGCAAGCAGAGGGAGCACCGAAGATTTTCTGTGTATTTCTTCCCCACAACGTTTCCTTTTCAACATAAGTCGCGCCAACGTGATGCAAGTCCAGTTAATCTTTCTGGATCACTATTCCAAAGTTCCAGAAGTGCATGAATGGAATTTGAAAACATATAATGAGATTGTGAACAAATGAGCAACCAAAACAACGATAAAGTTAAAATATGTTCAATATTTCAGATTCTGAATAAGCGCATCGACGGAAAATCATGCTTTATACACATTGCCAATATTGCTTGATGTGAATGTTAAAACATCATATGACAGTCCTGCAATGAATCATCGAATATCTCTACCGGATGTTTAAAATATGCAATACAATGAAACTAGTTTACTTTTAAGAAATGAGTGGGGAACTTCGACATCTGCCCTTATGTTTAAGGGAAAATTCATAGTCGGACGATTTCACTTAACAGATTACTTCATCGTTCAATACATGAAGTCGGTACATGGAATCGAAATACCTCAATCGTGGGTTAGTGATTCATTCACTGACATAGCTGACATTGATACCAGAAAAGTTATGTATATGGAATGCTGCGATATGTTATCGAAAGACATAATGAATGAAATCCGTAACACAGTTAAGTCCCCACCTGACGACGTGAGAATATATCGAAATGGAGAACACATTGTTAAGATAGAAGTTATGGAGAAACGAAATGAAATCATCTTCTGAATGTTATGTTCAAATTTCAGCCATCAATGTTGTTATAACCTCTTGCGTCCATTTCCATCTCCTGTAGACCGTTCAGAATCATTCAATCGGTTCAAACCAATATAGATATTTTAACTTCCTAATAGTAGGATGAATAATTCAAAGAAGGATAATATAATGAAGAAGCTATTAGTAACCACCATTCTTTCAGTAGCATCATTATCAGTTAGCTCTTGGGCAATGCCGCCTGGTCTCATGCTAACTGCAACAGACCTGTCCAAAGTACCCGATGACTCTCTTTGCCAAAACGGTGGACCAAGCAGAGACCTGCTACTATCTGTTGCATCAGCAGACGCCCGGCAATACGATGGCACATATGATCAGTTATTCAAATTAGAACAAAATATTCTTGAAAAAATGGAGCATATTATTGAGCAACGCTGCAAGAAATATACCAACGGTCGTTGGGAACGTGGCTACAAGCCTTACAATCAATACAAATTGAGGGAAGAAATAAACAAACCCAGCAAGAAACTTCCAATTGGCTATTAATTCTTTCTTCGCCTAATTGCAAGCCAGAATAGTAATATGGCGGATGCTCTTGACCCGCCATTTCCGGACAACTTTTGTATCTTAAGTTAACAACACCCGCTGCCGCCGGAGTTCGCTCGGAGAGTGATATCCCAGCGTGTTGTGCGGGTGGTTTACTGCGTTAACGCTGCTGCAAGATTTCGCAGTGCTGTTCCCACATCCGATTTGGACATGAACGTGTATAGCCTTCCTTCATCGTTTTTACGAACCGTTTGACCATGCCATTACTCTGTGTGCTGCTCATAACGTTTGTGCAGAGCTACAGATTCAGCGCTCTGGAGAACTTACTCCTTTCATGCGCTGTATATGCAGGACCGTTAGCCGTAGCTGGGCATATCGCTGATAATGTCGGGGATAACCATATCTGCTCTTATTCACTTAATTAATCAGGAAAACTTTGCTGGCTCCCCCTGCATTTCTGTGGAAAAATCGAGCGTTGAACGTTCAAACAACAGAGGGATGCTTATGTCGGTTTTTCATGACTGGCTGCTCAGGATAGCTAGTGACAATTACTTTCTCTATATCAAACGATTGTCTGCTAATGATACTGGCGCAACTGGTGGACACCAAGTAGGCCTATATATTTCTTCCGACATCGCTGAAAAACTGCTTCCGTCCATCAACAATACACAAGAACAGAACCCTTCTGTTTATCTAACAGCGCATGTTTCATCGCATGAATATCCGGAAATCGAGGCCCGCGCTATTTATTACAATAATCGTTTTTTTGGCGGGACCCGGAATGAGAGAAGGATCACTCGCTGGGGAAGAGGGAGTCCACTTCAGGATCCTGAAAACACAGGAGCCTTAACACTTCTGGCATTTAAGCCGGATGAACATGGCGGTGATAGTTCAGAGTTGGACATATGGGTCTGCGTAAACCCTGATGAAGAGGATATTATTGAGTCCGTTATAGGGGAAATCATCCCGGGGACACTTATATTTGGGCCATCCAGTGAAATCCTGGGGGGGCTGTCACTGCAACATGCACCAGTGAACCATAAGTACAATATTCCTGACGCTTGGAAGAAGCAGTTCCCTTCAGGAAATGAAATTATCCAATATGCAGGTCGGCACTACGCAAAAAACTCTGATAACCCGGACGAACAGCTCATTGAGCGACGCCGTATAGAGTACGACATCTTTCTGCTGGTAGAAGAGTTCCACGTACTGGACATCATCCGTAAGGGATTTGGCACTGTCGATGAGTTTATTGCACTGGCTAATTCCGTTAGTAATCGCCGTAAATCCAGAGCTGGAAAGTCACTTGAACTACATCTTGAACATCTTTTCGTTGAGCATGGTCTGCGACACTTCGCCACACAGGCAGTTACAGAGGGCAATAAAAAACCTGACTTTCTATTCCCATCTGCTGAGGCTTACCACGATATTGTATACCCCGAAGAAAATCTCCGTATGTTAGCCGTTAAGACAACATGTAAAGACCGCTGGCGTCAGATACTAAACGAGGCGGACAAAATCAGACAGATACATCTTTTCACTCTACAGGAGGGAGTTTCTCTGACTCAGCATAAAGAAATGAAGGATGCTGGAGTAAAACTGGTTGTGCCATCATCACTCCACAGAAAATATCCTGAAGCGGTGAGAGGAGAACTAATGACGCTGGGGGCTTTTATTGCTGAACTCACAGGGCTTTACGCAGAATTACCATAAGAAGCTCCCGACCCGTGAAAGCCGGGAGTATCCGTTATGCTTTATCAGTCTTGGCAGAAACCGCCTTGAGGATGTAAGGCTCCAGTAGCCTGGCTACGGCTTCAAAGACAGGGACCACAACGGAGTTACCGAACTGACGATATGACTGTGTGTCAGAAACCGGAATTCGGAAAGGCTTGCCGTCTGGCGTTTCAAATCCCATGAGGCGTGCGCACTCGCGGGGAGTCAGTCTACGTGGGCGGCGAGCTTGGTTTTCAACATTCGAAAAATCGACTTCACCTGCTGCCATATCCCAGCCACGGTCTATTAGAATTTCGGATCCGTCTTTATGGTAACGGGCAGAAAGTGTGCGGGCCACGCTTTCTTTATCTTCAGGGTTAACGAGACCAAAACCAAAGCCGTTGCCCTTAGCAGCATGCTTTTTAGCATAGTTGTAAAGGTACTCCCAGAGTTTAGGCGTCAGGATATATTTGCTGTCAACCACTGGCTCCAGTAGCTCACCCAACGATGGACGTGTTTCGGGATAAAATCGACTAACATCACGTAGAGTGAAGCCATTATGAATCTTCAGGTCGCGCCGGAACCCCACCAGAACGATACGTTCACGATGCTGAGGAAGAAAATGCTTACCATCAATGACTTTAGGATCGCTTTTCCCCATCTCATTCGCATCGGCAACTTCATAGCCCAACTCGTCAAGCGTCTCCATGATGACTTTAAAGGTTTTACCTTTGTCATGGCTTTTCAAGTTTTTGACGTTCTCAAGCACAAAAATGGCTGGTTTTTTTGCCCGGATGATACGTGCCACATCAAAGAAAAGAGTTCCTTGTGCCTCACACTCAAAACCATGCGCGCGACCCAGCGAATTTTTCTTACTCACCCCCGCAAGGCTAAACGGCTGGCAAGGGAAGCCAGCCAAAAGCACGTCATGGTCTGGAACATGTTCGTCGATATAAGCATATGCATCTGTCTCTGATACCTCAGGCTTGTCACTAAGAGTGACTTCTCGGATATCGAGATTAAATGTATGTGCATACTCGTCATTAAACCAGTTAGCTTTATAGGTACGTACCGCTTGTTTGTTCCATTCGCTTGTAAAGACGCACTGGCCCCCGATCGCTTCGAAACCCTTACGAATCCCGCCAATCCCGGCAAATAGATCAATGAAACGGAATGCATACTCTGGATGATTTGCTGGTGGTTCCGGAAGCATTTTTCGAAGAAGCGCCTCTTCGGCTGAAATCAGTGACCTTGGGGAGCATTTATCATTGATCCAGCGGTTAAGCGTTTCCCGGCTCCAATCGTTTTTACCAACTTTTCTTAAGAGCTCTGCCACAAACTTCTGATCATAGATTTCCAGTACCTGCTCAATAAGTTTTCTATCATTTTCCTGTCGCTGCTTTTCTTCTACTTCAACTTTTTCAAGCAGATCCTGCGCCAGTAATTCAAATTCTGACATAACGCCTCCAATGGGTCTTATGAGTGACACTCTATCACTCATTTAACCCAGATGGAAACTTTATTACTGGGCATTTAAACAGTGTTTCATAGAATTTCTATCGATACTTGAAAGCTGTCTCTAATGATACTGCACGCAAGAAAAATAAAACCTTTTCAGATCAACTTGATACTAACGAACACTGATGTAAGTGAAGTGGTTTACCGCACCAATGCTTAAGGAGGTAAGCCCCGTTCAAAAGAACCCCGTCTTACGCACTGGCATCTCCGCCAAATATCAGCGGGCGATCAATCATGATCTTCCAATGATTATAAAATTTAGTTAGGAATATTAATCCCTTACGTCAAACTTAAGTATTTTTAGGCTTGTCTAATCAACTGCTAAATCAGCCTATGTATTGGTGTGCAGAAAAAACACTGACTGACTTTGCCCCTCTTGAAAGTGCAACGTAAAGATGCCTCGCGTTCATACCACGGTTTTGAGCATTAAGGATCAAACAATGGTCTGCTTCAAGCCCTTTCAATAGTAACGTGGAACCTATTGCCCTTTTTGGTATTCGATTATCTCCTACTTGCCGTAAACGCTCACGAATGATAGAAGCTGACTCAAACATACTTTTCTGTGGACTGCCAATAGACATTGATATTGTATCTTTTAAGGCTTTAAACGCTGCTTTACGATAAACTCGTGCCCCATCCCTCTTTTCCAATTGCAGAAGAGCAGATAGAATACTTGACCGTGAATTGGAATTTACAACATCACATAATGCTTGTTCACATTCTGTAGCCGGTTTTTCATTACGACCGTTTAGAATGGTGTCAATACGGCGTTTAGTTACTGCTGCATCAATATTCGTAATCATTTTAGACACATTATCTACGATTGAATCAGCAAGTGATTTTCCTTTTTTTTCATCAAATTCCTGAGCTGCTGTTATAATTCCCGCAAGTTGGACCTGTTCAACAACATCTATACGGGGATTTCCCTGAGCATAACTGTGACGTGATTGTTCATCCATAGACGCTCCAATGACTAATAAGCTGTCATTTGGATAGAGTTCTAATATAGATCGTTCTGCCTCGTAATTGTTGGAACGATCAGTTTGATAATCTCCACTAAGGGGATGCCAAAAAATGTGCTGGGGGCAAGAACTCAAGTCGACCTTTTCTCCAGACATTAAAATGTCACGAGCCTGAAGAATCCATTCTCCTAATATTGGAGAATGGGCATTATTCCATCGCCAAGGTGTAGTTAGGGTTCCCAGCAATGGAAACTGTTGCTCAACCTCAGACACCCAGTTAGGCATTGCACCACTAAAATCAAAGATACATTGCATAGGGTCACCAAATACTACTGTCGGTAAATGGTCGGAAAGTGAAACGATTAACTGGTGCTGATCCATATTACAGTCTTGATACTCATCGACATAAAGTCGTGAATACGATGCTTTAAGAATTTTAGAAAGTGCGCCAGAAGCAACGAATGAGTTAACCACCCGCCGCATCTCGGGATAAAATAGCTTTGGGCTTTCTGCCGAAGAGTGCATGCGGCAAGATACAGCAAAAGTGTGAGCAACTCGTAATGCCCAACCATCGATAGTTGTTACCACAAAATTTTGGTTTGCTACTTTAAATTTCCTAAGCCTTTTCTTGAGAGCTGCAACCCCAGCAGTTGTATGAGTTAGAACCAGAATAGGCTTATTGTGTGGATTATTTAAAGCGGCAATGATTAACTGTGTTTTACCGCATCCAGCGGGAGCTACAACAGACCCACGTTCTGATGTAAGTATTTGGTTTATATTCATTGCTGATGGCCTTCTTCATAAGCCCACTGATAAATCCCATTCAGTACAATTTGGAACTCATCTTTGAAAGTTTTGAAGTTTGGGCCAATAAGTTTTCGTGATAACTCTTCAGATTTTGCTATGTTTTTAAACCACTTATAACTACCTGCTGCCTGATATAAAGCCATGCGCATTCTTTCTTCCGGCTGGTTTAAACAATTCTCCAACTTAAACTGATTAGCAGACTTGTTTTCAATATGCTGCGCAACCTCTTGTTGACCATTTAGTTCTATCGCAAGGGTGATTAGCTTAGGAATAAGCGTAAGATCACACCACGAAAAAATGGCACCCTCTGTTGATAAACCGTGCCCCCACTCGTAAATCTTTACCCCTTTTGCAATACATTGCGCTGATTGGACCGCATGTGCGACATCTTGAATATCTGAATCCTTAAGGATTGCCGTAGGATAACCGAGACTTGAGAAAATCTCAGCACGAATAAAATAATTACTTCCCCCGTTACCATCAGTGCAAAATACACCTTTAGATAGAAAGCCGTCGTGCTTGATATCTTGGCAATATAATTCTAACCCTCGAACAATCCCAACTTCCGTCGCACCTTCACCAACTATTACTTTTTTACTAAAAAATGCCTCGGCACAAGCTCTCAGCGTCGCCTGCTGATCATCACCACCACCTAAACTAAGAATATTATGAGATATACCATCGGCCTGATGCATGAGGTGTTTTTTTCTTATAACATGCAATTGCTTTGACTGTAATTCTCGCAAAACATATGGTGAATGAGTAGTTAAAAATACTTGTTGTAACGGATTCTCTTCTTTTGCCCCTAACTCGTTAAGGAGCCTTGATATTCTGTATGGTTCCAGCCCATACTCGGCCTCATCCACAAGTAACATTGTTGACTGACTCGTAGCTTTCTGTATACCGCTAATAAGTAACCGGGAGGATCCAGTACCTAACTGCCGCAAAGGTGTGCCATCGTTACCATGCAGACTAATAGCACCATTAGACAGGGTGATTCCATTAACGTCTAATAACGCCTTAAGCTCTCCTAAAGGTACGCCCAATTTGTTACCTATTAATTTTACGTCCTCAAGAACTTTATCCAAGCCTTCTACTGGATTAGCAGCAAACGCATTACGAGTCTGTCGTGATAATTGTGTTAAGACAGAAGTGACATCAAACTTCTCCTCCGAAAGCTTGTTAAGCACTGATCGACTACCCCATGCGAGATTATTGTAAGGAGTAACACCTAATCTTGATGGAGAAATCATCTCACGATGTTTCCATGGAAGACGACGCTCAACTCCGTCACTATCTGCTCTTAATGAATAGAGCCGCCAATCTGGTTCTAAATCACTCTCAACAACAAGTTTTAACGTTAATACAGGTTCAAAGTCCAGATGTGGTTCATCATGAATTTCACATGTTTCAGCATTAAATGATCGTAAAAAATGCCCATATCTTTCAAAGTTCAGTAATTCATCATTAAGCATTCCGATCGTTATAGAAATAGTGATCGGTTTACTTACGTCTAAACCATAGAAATCAGCATCATTAAATGTGTAGGATCTCCTTGCACCAAGAGCAAGGTCAATGGCATCAAGAATCGTCGATTTCCCTGAGTCACCAGGACCAATTAAACAGTTGAGACCGGGGGATGGTGACCACGAAAGCTTTTTTATTACCCGAAAATTCTCTACCTCTATATGACGAATCTTTGGCATGAGATTGTCTTCCTTGCACACTTTGTAGTTAGAAGTATCAATGTAGCAGCTTTCAGTTATCGTCTAAAGAAGCATCAATCCTGTTTATCCTCTTCAATCACAAATATCTTACCTTCATCTTGCAAGTGTCTTTAGGGTATACCTGATAAAGACCATGACACAAAGTCTCAATAGGGTTAAATTTAACTCTATTGACAGCAAAAAAACGTAATGTATCATATGGGTATTAATGTGATGCTTAAAAGAGAATCCATAATGAACGTCCGTATCTACTGCCGTGCATCTACTGAAGGCCAACATGCTGATCGTGCATTAGTTAGCTTGCGCGAATTTGCGCAAAGCAAAAGCTGGTCGGTTGCCGGAGAATACATTGAGAATGCAAGTGGTGCGAAGCTGGAGCGTGTTGAACTAATGCATCTACTGGCGGAAGCACAACCTGGTGATCTACTTCTTATTGAAGCGATTGACCGTCTCAGTCGTCTTCAACATGAAGAATGGGCTGAACTCAAAGCTACGCTGAACAGTAAGGGGCTGGTGATCGTATCAATGGACTTACCGACCAGTTGGCAGATGGTTGAAATGTCCAGTAACGACCTTACCAGCGGCATTCTTCGGGCAGTCAATGCTATGCTGATCGATATACTTGCGACAATGGCACGACAAGATTATGAAACCCGCCGTAAACGCCAGGCACAGGGGATCGAGAGAGCAAAACAGGCAGGTTTGTATACGGGAAAAGAGAAAGATATGGAAGCACGTGAGACTGTTCGCGAAATGTTAGCGCAGAACGTTAAACCAGCCCACATCATGAAGGCAGCAGCTATCAGCCGCGCCACCTTTTACCGAATCAAGAAAGAGTTATTAAGCTAATTATATTTGTATTATATCGTAAGAATGCACTCGGATCTGACCGTCCACACTAAGGGAGGTGCGGACATTGCATACTATCTTTTGTTCATGATAGTGTGAGTATGCCGCTGAATATAGCATGTAAATTTATAGGAACTGTTTAAAAGGAGGTAGGACCAATGTTTCGTGTTGATACAATAAATAAGACACTAATAAAATTAAAACCAACAAATTTTTCCGAACTTGGGTTGAGAGAACGTTTCGATATTCAGGAGTGGATCGAAAAAAGCCCTGCTATTTTGGGTAATGATCTACTTGTCATTGGTAAAGAGGTTGTTCTTGCATCAGGCAAGCGCCTCGATTTACTTTGCGTAAATAAATCGGCTGCACTTGTTATAGTTGAGTTAAAACGGGATGATTCTGGCTCGTCTGTTGAATGGCAGGCAATAAAGTATGCATCGTATTGCTCAAAACTCTTCCCCGATGAGATTTTTAAACTTTACGCAGCCTATTTAAAGGAGTCTGAATTTGATGCAGCAAAAAAAATCGAGGAATTCATTGATGCTGATATTGAGCTACTTAACGAGAAACAGCACATTATTTTGGTCTCAAAAGAATTCAACTCTGAAGTCATCTCCGCTGTATTATGGCTGCGAGAATATGGCATAGATATTCAGTGCACTCGGCTTGCACCATTTGTCGATTCTGATGGTGAGCTATTTATCAAACCGGAAACAATTATTCCGTTGCCGGAAGCTAAAGATTATATTGAACGAAGAGAAATTAAGCATAGAGCAATTGCTTCCACTCAAGAAGATTGGACTGGTAGTTGGTTCGTGAATGTGGGCGAATGCAAGTATCGAACCTGGGACGATAACAGACAATTTGGCTTTATTAGCGCAGGTCAAGGGAAGGTGTACTCATCTGCACTTAATCGTCTTGCAGTCGGTGACAAAATTTATGCTTACATGAAAGGATGCGGTTACGTCGGCTTTGGGGAAGTGACCAAACCAGCAGTCATGATTCGCGATTTCGTAACTGATTCAAATGTTCCTTTACTCTCCGCAGGATTGAAAGCGGAACACCCAAACGCAAACTCTGACAATGAAGAACTTTCAGAATGGGTTGTTGGTGTTCGTTGGATCAAGTCTCTTCCGAGAGAGCAGGCGAAAACATTTTCTGGCATCTTCGCGAACCAAAATGTCGTCTGTAAATTGCGGCATGAGCAAACATTAAAATTTGTTCAATCTGAATTTGGTCAGTAAAAACTAATTTCAGCGAAGCTCGCTGTTGGCACTTGACGGAGGTGAAGGTCTGCTCTGTGCCAAAGCTGTGTCAGGCCAAATCTAATATTTTATCTTCGATTCTGACCGGACAATGAACATTGAACAAAACGTTCTAAGGGTTGCGAAAATCGTTTCAAACGCTGAAGTTATATCCTGAATTACGAGCGAAGCGAGTTCCGTCAAGCGAAGCGAAGACGGATAGTTAATGCTGGTTAAAAAATATACGGAAATGTACTGTTTTCTCTATATATAAAATATAAATATTATAAACAGTACATCGTACACAGACACTCACTTCGTTCGTGTCCCTCGCTTCGCGAGGAATTTTGAAGTGATGTATGAATCTATCAGCATAGCAACTATAGTTGAACTATCATGCATCTGACCGAAGCATAAAGTTAACCAGTTACAAATCATGCCTTAAAACGCTCTGAGCGAGGCTGTAAGCGACTTTTATGATATGGGTAATGCGGTTGCATACCTTGGGAAGAAAAGCGCACTACGGGCTTCCTGTGCGATATTTACGAACCCAGTGTTTTACGACTCAATTTCGATGTTGAGTACATGCGTGTTCCCTTCCCTGTTTGCAACTTACCGCGTTCTTTTGCCAGGTAAGATAGCCAGAATATCGGACCTTCAAGTGATGAAGGATATTCACGATGAATGACGTAGTGATCGGGATAGTCCTTCGTAGCTTTAGACAAGTTTACCAGCGTTGCTTTACCACCTGTCAGTTTCATCCAGATTTCCGTAATAATACCAGCGATCCCTCTTTCAGGAGTTCCAAACCACCTTACCGAACGATGTGGAAGTGCAATCCAGCAATGGTAATGGGGCTGTGATGCCTTTTCCTGTTCGCAAACCCAACCGTACGCAAAATCGATAATAGGTTCCGATAAACCGTTGTTCCCTGACTCCAGGCGGGCACGTAATCGTTTGAACAGTTTGCGTATGTATTCGTTAGAGCGAAAAGGTTGAGCCAATCGAAGACTGTATCCTCTTTGAAATTGGGGAGCACAGCAATGAAACGATACAGGAAAACCAGTGTGTAAGATCTGGAAGGATGATGAATCACGAACGAAGAACATTACAGCTTTAAACAAATACAATTAACGTATATTCAGATCACTGTCTTTTACCTTACCAAATCTACCGACCTAATTATTACCGACGAGTCGCGTAGCGACGAAGTTTCACGAGGCGAAGCCGAAGTGACACACAGCATTTTTGAATGTTAACAGTAAGACTATCACTTGTTCGCTTCGCTCACTGCGTGATACTTCGTCGCTACGCGACTCGTAGTAGTTATATTATGTTATTAAAAGTTCTGATTAGGCTGATCCCTGTCATCCGTTCGCTACGCTCACGTCTGAACTCGCTTCGCTCGAAACCTTTCAGAATTATTGCTTGGGTATGATTTCAACGAGGCGCAGCCGAAGTTGCTATATATTATAGGTAAAAATAAAACCCATGCAAACCAATGAGTTACAAGTATACACGTCTTTTTCATGTCTCTTTTAAGGCGTTTTAATGCAAATAAAAACTTATATATATCAACAAGTTAAAAATACATATCTTTGCATGTCGCGTTTTTTGGGACATGCAAATTTTGATTGTCCACGAAAGATGATAAATAATGGCATCAACAACGAATCTAGGTAGACGAAACCATGAATTTACACTTTACAATTTTTCCCAAAAGAATACAAAAAGAACCCTATTTCCTTCGCGAATCCACGGTAAAACTGAACCGAGTTGGCAATAACCGAGTAAAATCGCAATTCATTTTTAAACGTTCTTTCAGCCAAATAGCACTCATTCTGGACCTCGATAAAAGTGAAGTAGACCGGGTCAGAAAAATTAAACAACGGCTTCCTGATCATAAATTGATAGGGATTGCCCGCTGGATCATTGCACCACTTGAAAACAGCCAATCGGCTTTATGTTATCTTTTTGTCTGTGAAGACAATGTCGCGTACCTATCTGCACCTGAGATGGTTTTTACTAATGACATCATATCAATAGACTCATCAACCAGACGTTCGGTCTATAAAACAACTTACAACCTAACTAACCCCGATACGAAATATGGGTATATTAACCTTCGTTTTCATTCTGAATACAAACTGGTTACAAAAAGACGTGGTCCATCAAAAACTAAAAAATTATCCGAAGGTAAACCGCCTTCTGACTATGCATCTTTGTTGGTTGAGTATGAAGCTTTACGCAAGGAAGTCGAGCGGTTAAAAAAATATGATAACGCAGAATGAAATTATAGATGGAAACTGTTCCCAATCGAAGGTGCTGTTGCTTCCTCTAACTGGATAAGGTAAATAAAAGCTTCTTCACGGTTCGTAGAACACATATCTATCGACGGTTGTAGACTGCCGCATACTTTAGGGCGCAGGGGTGAGCCAAAGATGCTACATAGGTTATCCTCCGATAACTGAACACATCTTACATTAGCTGGTTTCCCCTGTGGCATTCCCGGAATTGGACTTGAAATCGAAGGTGCAGTACAACAAGCCCCGCAATCGATACGACACTTCATTATAGAATCCTTGCTCATCCCCCACTCAATTATTGACAGTAACAGAATGTCCTACTGACTGGTAGCCTGCCATCTATATCTATGCTTTCAGAATGTAGCCGTTAACTTCTAATGTATTGAAAAAATAAGTAAAAACATAAATTCGTTCCCATGCATTTCTTAATCTATTCTTTTTTTCAGTGTAAAATCTTGCTCAGAAGTACTGTCATGCAACTTATTACATGGAGTTACTATGGGCTTTTATGTTAAGAAGAGCATTCGCGTTGGACCGATGAGATTCAACCTATCCAAATCAGGAGTCGGTGCATCTATTGGTATAAAAGGATGAATCGCCACAGGTTTAACAGACACCTCAGAGTCATTTAAGATGGCTTAAAGAGAGGTGCCCATG
>ERZ1673734.1375-NODE-1375-length-16127-cov-6.309420_pt1 | contig 16127 bp, 10 predicted proteins | sample MGYA00580199_ERZ1673734 | MGnify/ENA primary metagenome ERZ1673734 (study PRJEB41218, sample SAMN15661742) | gut metagenome | host: Homo sapiens | place: Canada: London | collected 2015-08-20/2019-03-30 | study: EMG produced TPA metagenomics assembly of...
CCAGCAGCACCACCGGCAGCCCCATCACGTTGAAAAAGTCGCCGTCGATGCGCTCCACCAGCAGCGCGCCCTGTCCCTGTACGCCGTAGGCCCCGGCCTTGTCCATGGGCTCGCCCCCGGCGATGTAGGCCTTCAGCTCCCGCTGTGTGGCCGGACGGAAATACACGTCCGTGTGCTGGGCGCGGGTCAGGGCTTTCTCCCCCTGCCGCACCGTCACACCGGTACAGACGGTGTGGCGCCGACCCTGCAGGGCCGTCAGCATTTGCAGGGCCTCCGCCTCGTCGGCGGGCTTGCCCAGCTTCTTGTCGTCCAGAAACACCATCGTATCCGCCGTGATGACGATCTCGTCCGCGTCGGACGCCACCGCCTGGGATTTCTCCCGGGAGATGTAGCACACCGTCTCCTCCGGCGTCAGCCCGGCGGGGAAGTATTCCTCCACCTCCGGCACCCGGACGGTAAAGTCGGTGATGCCCATCCGACGCAAAAGCTCCTGCCGCCGGGGGGACCCGGAGGCCAGCACGATCTTTGCCATATACGTCACCTGCCTGTGGAGCCGAAGCCGCCGGCGCCCCGGTCCGTGTCGTCCAGATCGTTCACCACGGCAAGGGACGGCTGCACCACCGGCACCACCATCAGCTGGGCGATCCGGTCTCCGGGCTGCACCGTGTACGGTTCACGCCCCAGGTTCACCAGCCCCACGCCGATCTCACCCCGGTAGTCGCTGTCGATGACGCCCACGCCGTTGGAAAGGCACACGCCCTTCTTGATGCCCAGCCCGCTGCGGGCGAACACCAGCGCCGCGTAGTCCGCCGACGGCAGGGCGATGGCGATGCCCGTGGGCACCAGCCGCCGTTCCCCGGCTGCCAGCGTCACCGCCTCATCGATGCAGGCACACAGGTCCATGCAGGCCGCACCGGCGGTGGCAAAGCGGGGAAGGGGTATCTCCGTCCCGATCTTGGGGGACAGGGCCTTGATCTTCAGCTCCATAGTAACACCTTTTCTCCTGAAATTGAATACGGTTTGTAAATTATAACGAGTGTTATACTATTTGTTTTATTCTACGCCCCGGTAGAACAGACCGCGTGTGCTGCTGTCACCGGCGGTGACGGTCCCGGCCCTGTGGGCGCGGAGGATCGCCGCGCACTCCGCCGCCGTCTCCGTGGTGAAGCGCAGGCGTCCGTACCGCAGGCCGCACCGGAATACCTCCGGCTTGTCCGCCAGCACCAGCGTCTTTCCGTTCTCGATCTCGCACCGGCACCCGTAGGCGCACAGCACCGGGAACTGCTCGCCCCGCCGGTCGGTCAGCACGCTGCCCGCCCCATGGGCGCAGCCCACGCTGTTCTTCGTCACGCAGTTTTCGGTGATCATCAGCGGCAGGCGGCCATAGACAAGGGCCTCGCAGTCCGCATATTTTCCCAGGTCCCGCACCTGCTGCCACCGCAGCTCAAAGCTGGCCGTCACGGACGACAGCCCCTGCTCCTGCCAGAAGCGCACCGCCCAGCTGTTGTACACGTTCAGACCGAAGTCACCGCGGAGCGTTTTGCCCAGCCCCTTCACGATGGCCAGGTGGCCCAGGTTGCCGATGGCCGCGGAGGTGACCTCCGGGTGCCGCTGCAGAATATCCCGGAACACCGGTTCGTCCGCCGTGCGGAATACCCGGGGCAGCACCGCGCAGAACTCCGCCTGCCCGGTATAGGGCGTCAGGTCCATCTTATCCAGCAGCTCCGCCGGAATATACACGATGGCGGGCCGTTCCGCCAGCAGCTCGGCTGTCAGCTGGTCGGGCCGGCTGACGGACACGGTGAAGTCCATCTCCGCCGCGCCCGCCGGCGCCTCCGGCAGGGGAGAGGCGGGCAGCTCCCGGCGCTTCGGAGTGTCCATCCGCCGATCCGCCAGCTCGTCCAGCAGCTCCCGCCGCAGCGCGTTCACCGCGCTGGCGGACACCATCAGCCCCTCGTCCAGCTCTATTTCGATCTGATCCGCCGCGAACACCGTGCCGCCGGTCTTGGTCAGCCGCTGCCGCAGTTCCTCCTCCGTCACGGCGCGGTTTCGCGCCTCCTCCGGCATATCGCCCGTGGCCATGACTATGGTGACGCCGCCCGGGACGGCGCACGCGCCGCTCAGCCGCACCGGTTCGCCCCGGCGCACCGTCAGACGGAGGTTCACCGGTATTTTCCGGTTCTCTTTTCCGTTTTCGTATGTCTCACGGGCCGCGGCGAACAGCGCCTTCGGCTCCGGTACGTTCTCCGGCCGGGTGCCGAACATGGCCTTGCCCTTTTTACCAAGCCAGTAGCCGTCGGTGAAGCCGCTGCGGGAGAAGGCTTGCTCCAGCGCCCGGGACTCCTCCGCCGTGGGCAGCCGCCTTTCGTCCAGCAGGCGGCGGTAGATGCCCGTCACCACGGCCACGTATTCCGGCCGCTTCAGCCGTCCCTCCAGCTTCAGGCAGGCCACGCCCATAGACGCCATATCCCGCAGATAGGCGGACAGGTTGGCGTCCTTCAGGCTCAGGGGATGCGCGTCCCGGCAGGGGCCGTTCACGCCGTAGGGCAGACGGCAGGGCTGGGCGCAGGCGCCCCGGTTGCCGCTGCGCTGTCCCAGCACGGCGCTCATCTCGCACTGGCCGGAGTAGCACATACACAGCGCCCCGTGGCCGAACACCTCGATCTCCGCGCCGCAGCCGGCGCAGATCTCCCGTACCTCGTCCCGGTCCAGCTCCCGGGCCAGCACCACGCGCTCCATGCCCAGCGCCGCGGCCGCATTGGCGCCGCCCAGCGTGAACAGGCTCATCTGCGTGCTGGCGTGAAGAGGCAGGTCCGGCACGATCTCCTTTGCCAGGGTCAGCAGGCCCCAGTCCTGCACCAGCACCGCGTCCACGCCCATGGCGCTGGCCTTCCGCAGCGCCGCGGCCGCCCCGGGCAGCTCCCGGTCGGTCAGCAGGGTGTTCAGGGTCAAAAAGACCCGCACGCCCCGCAGATGGCAATACCGCACCGCCGACGCGAATTCCTCGTCGGTAAAGTTTTTTGCGCTCCGCCGCGCGTTGAACGCGCCGAAGCCCATATACACCGCGTCCGCGCCGTTCTGCACCGCGGCGGTCAGCGCCTCATATCCCCCCGCGGGGGCCAAAAGCTCCATCATCACCGGCGGTTGTTCTGGTTCTGGGCGTTCTGCAGCTTCCGGCGCAGCTCCGCCGCCTCGTTCTTGGCGCGGCTGGCCTCGTCCAGATAGGTCTTCAACTGCCGGCGCAGATTTTCCGCGCCCTCCTGCGCCTTGGTGAGCTGGTCCGCCAGATTGACCGCCGCCAGCACCGCCGCCGCGTCACGGCTCATGTGGGCGCTGTCCATCAGCTTCTGCATCTCCGCATCCACCATGTTGCCGATCTTCTCCATGTAGGCGGCGTCCTCCTCCGCTACGAGGATATACTCCGTGCCGCAGATAGACATCGTTACCCGGTTCGCCATGCCAAAACCCTCCTTAATTCATTTCGTTGGGTATATATACTTATACAAATAGCATTATACCACAAAACCCGCCGGAGAAAAGTCTATTTTGGCGAAAAGCGGAAATTTGTAAAAAGTTGTCCCGCCCCGCTTTACGCCGACCCCTTTTTCGTGTAGAATGGAGAGCACGAATGAGAGGGGAGGTCATCGCCATGGACGGCTATATACTTCGGAACAGGCAGGAGCAGCTGACGCTGTCCGCCGACGCGGCCGACAAGCTGCTGCAAAGCGGGCAGGGCGACGCCGCCCTGCTGTATCTGGCCCTGCGCCGCTTCGGCCGGGGCGTCACGCCGGAGGAGCTGGAAAAGGTCCTGCCCATCAGCCGCCTGCGGATCGACGCGGCGGAGAAGGTCCTTCAGGACCTGGACCTGCTGCCTCGACCGGCCCGCCAGGCACCGCCCGATCCGGCGGACGAACGCCCGGTCTACACCGCTCAGGACATCGCCGGACTGCTGACGGACAACGAGGGCTTCCGCCTGCTGGTGCCCCAGACGGAGCAGCAGCTGGGCAAGAAGCTCCGCACCGCCGACTTGCAGATCCTGGCCGGTCTTTACGATGACCTGGGTATGCCCGCCGACGTGATCTATCTCCTGGTGTGCCACTGTGTCGAACGGGCTCGCAGCCAGTGGGGCGAGGGTAGACGCCCAACCATGCGCCAGGTGGAAAAAGAGGGCTATCGCTGGGCACAGCTTGGCATATTTGACCAGAATTCTGCTGCGGTATACCTGAAAAAATGGGCAGAGCGCAACAGGAAGTATACTTCCTATTTGTCGAATTTACGAATTCTTAACAGGCCGCCGGTGGAGGCCGAACGCCGCTACATCGACCAGTGGATGGACATGGGCTTCCCACCGGAGACGGTGGCTCTGGCCTATGAGCGCACGGTGTTCTACAAGAAGGACCTGAACTGGCGCTATCTTAACGGCATCCTGCGCCGCTGGCACGACGCCGGCTGGCATACGCCCCGCCAGGTAGAGGAGGGCGAGGCGGCCGGCAAGCGGCCCGCTGCCGCCGGTAAGTCCGCCGCCCCCGCCGGGGACAAGGACGCCTGGATGCGCCGCTATATCAAGAGGTGAGAGTATGTCATACGACGGTATCATCATGCAGCGGGCCATTGCCCGCTTTGACCAGGCCCGCCAGCGTCGGGAGGCCGAGCTGGACCAGCGCCGCCGGGAGGTCTTTGCCCGCCAGCCCCGCCTGCGGGACATCGACCGCACCCTCCGCACCACCATGAGCCGCATCGTGGCCGCCGCCGCCAAAAAGGGCGAGGACCCGCTGCCCGCCCTGCGGGTCCTGCGGGATGAGAACCTCTCCCTGCAGCGCGAGCGCGCCACCCTGTTGGAGGACATGGGCTATCCCGCCGACTATCTGGAGGACAAGCCCGCCTGTCCCCTCTGCGGCGACACCGGCTATACCCGGTCCGGCGTCTGCGCCTGCCTGAAGCAGTACTATGCCCGCGAGCAGCTGGCGGAGCTCTCCCGGCTCCTGCCGCTGGGCGAGGCCCGGTTCGACACCTTCCGCTTCGACCTGTACGACAGCGCCGTGTGGGACAGCTACGGCGTTTCGCCCCGGGCCAACATGGAGCGCAACTTCGATGTCTGCCGGGACTTTGCCCGCCAGTTCTCCCGGGGCAGCGGCAGCCTGCTGCTCTCCGGCGGCACCGGTCTGGGCAAGACGTTCCTCTCCGCCTGCATCGCCCGGGAGGTCAGCGACGCCGGCTTCTCCGTGGTCTACGACACCGCTATCAGCGTTTTCTCCCGCTATGAGGACGCCAAGTTCCGCCCCGACGAGGTCAGCGATGCCGACGTCCGCCGCTGTGAGAGCTGCGACCTGCTGATCCTGGATGACCTGGGCACCGAGATGACCACCGCCTTTGTCCAGAGCGCCCTCTATCAGATCGTCAACGGCCGTATGCTCTCCGGCAGGTCCACCATCATCAGCACCAACCTGGCCCCGGACGAGCTGGGCCGCCGCTATGGCGCGCCCATCCTCTCCCGCATCGAGGGCGCCTACCAGATCCTGCCCTTCTTCGGCGAGGATATCCGCACAAAGCAGTGACCGCCGCACCCGTCCCGACAGGGGCGGGTGCATTTTTTTATTTCCCGACGGTCTTCGCCCGCTTTCGACAGGCCTCCCGCCGTACAATAGGCGAAAAAAGGAGGCGACCGCCATGAAAAAAGACCAGAAGACCGATTTCCTCTCTACCCGTGTGCGATACATACCCATCAACGATATCCGTCCCAATCCCCAGCAGCCCCGCCGCCGGTTCGACCCGGAGAGTTTGCAGGAGCTGGCGGCCAGCATCGCCGCCTACGGCATTCTGCAGCCCATCACCGTCCGGCAGCAGGGCGCAGTCTACGAGCTGGTGGCCGGCGAGCGCCGCTGGCGGGCGGCGCGGATCGCCGGGCTGCGGCAGGTGCCCTGTCTGCTGGCCCGGGTAGATGAGGAGGACGCCGCCCTGCTGGCCCTGATCGAGAACCTCCAGCGCCGCGACCTGGACTACATGGAGGAGGCGGCCGCCATCGCCCGCCTGCTCCGCCGCTACGGCCTCAGCCAGCAGCAGGCGGCGGAAAAGCTGGGCCGCAGCCAGTCCGCCGTGGCCAACAAGCTGCGCCTGCTCCGGTTGGAGGAGCCGGTGGCGGAGGCTCTGCACCACTACGGCCTGACCGAGCGCCACGCCCGTGCCCTCCTGCGTCTGGAGGACCCGGAGCAGCGCCTTGCCGCCGTCGAGCATATCGGCAAAAACCAGCTGAACGTCGCCGATGCCGAGGCCTACATAGACCGTCTGGTCACACAGAACCAGACCACGCCGATCCGCCGCCGCAGCACCTATATCCTAAAAGACGTCCGGCTGTTCCTCAACAGCGTGGACCGGGGCGTCCGGCTCATGCAGACCGCCGGCGTCGGCGCCAAAGTCTCCCGCCGGGACACGGAGGACGCCATCTGCCTCACCGTCACCATTCCCCGCGCAAAGCCGCAGAAAGATGTGTCGTAACGCTTTTGTAACCCATTCCTTGACAAACCATGATACAATGCAGTAACGGCACGGCATTTTGCCGGTATTGCCCAAACCTGATGATACAAAGGAGGGGACACCATGAGCGACGAGTTGAATATGTCCTCTGTTACCGCCGATCCCGCGCCGGAGACGGCCGGCAAGCGCGCGGCCCCGGAAGAAAAGCCTCCCAAGACCCCCGGCAAAAGAGCCGGACTGATCATCGGCATCGCCGCGGCGGTGCTGGTGCTGGCCTACGCGGGCTGCTGTGTGGCCGCCAACGCGCTGTATTCCCACACGGCGTTTCCCAACACCTCCGTGCTGGGCATGGATATGTCCGGCCTGTCGGCGCAGGAGGCCGAGCAGCGCTGGACGGAGCAGGGGAGTGCCCTGCTGGACGGCATGACCATCCGCCTGACCCGTGACGGGCAGGAGATCGGCAGCACCACCCTTTCCGACCTGGGCGTCACCGTTCTGCCCGTCTATGTCTCCAAGGCTGCCGGCTGCGACGTGCAGGACCGGGGCTGGGGCAGCGATGTGACCGCGTTCCTCCGCGGCGGCTGGCGCTTTATCGAGAGCTGGTTCAGGGCCGTGGATGTCACGCCCCAGCTGGACGTGGACGAGGCGAAGCTCACCGCCGCCTGTGAACAGCTGTCCGACACCGTGGGCTGCACCGTAACGGACGGCGGCTACCGGCTGGCGGAGGGTGAGGGCCTGTACATCACCAAGCCGCAGGACGGCGAGAAGCTGGACGCGGCGGCGCTGCGCGCCGAGTTGGCGCAGCGCTTCGAGAGCCGCGACCTGTCCGCGGCAGCCCGGTCCGTGGAATGTGTGTTCGCGGCCCACACCGCCGCGCCCATGGACGTGCAGGCGCTCCACGACGAGATCGCCGGCACCATGGCCGCCGCCATCTGCGACAAATCCACCGGCAAGCCCACCCAGTCCCGCGTGGGCGTACAGTTCGATGTGGAGACGGTGCAAAAGCAACTGGACGCCGCCCAGCCGGGCGAGGAATTCCTGGCTGACGCCCAGGTGCAGTTCCCGCCCGCCGCCACCGAGGAGTTGGAGCAGGCCATGTTCCGGGACGTGATCGGCACCTGCACCACCACCTGCGCCGGCCCCTGGGGCCGCCGCCAGAACATCAAGCTGGCCTCCGCCGCCATCAACGGCCGTATCTATAACCCCGGCGAGGAGTTCTGGTACAACGCCACTGTGGGCCAGCGCACCGAGGCCCGGGGCTTCCAGCCCGCCGCCGCCTACTCCGGCGGCAAGACCGTCACCTCCATCGGCGGCGGTATCTGCCAGGTGTCCTCTACGCTGTACTACTCCGCCCTCATGGCGGACCTGCAGATCGTCTTGCGCTACGCCCATATGTTCGACCCCGGCTATATGCCCGTCACGGGCTGTGACGCCACGGTCAGCTGGGGCGGCCCGGACTTTGCCTTCCGCAACAGCACCAACTACCCCATCAAGATCACCACCAGCTACAACGACGAGACCAACCAGCTGACCATCACCCTGCTGGGCACCAAGACCGACGACCACTATGTGGAGATGACCAACCAGTTCCTCTCCTACTCCGAGCGCAAGACGGTCTATCAGGAGTCCGAGCGCATCGCCCCCGGCACCACCGAGGTGGAGCAGTACGGCCACAACGGCTACGCCGTCCAGACCTACCGCAACGTCTACGCCGGCGACGGTACGCTCCTCCGCAGCACCAAGGAGGCGTACAGCGACTATGACCGGGCCGACAAGATCATCCTGGTCGCCCCCGGCGAGCTGCCGCAGTAAATAAAGAAACAGCCCCCTGCCGGGGGCTGTTTTCTGCTTTCGCTGTGTCTTCGCCGGGAGCAGACAGAGAAAAAGACCGGCGAAAGCCGGTCTTTTCTTTCTGCGTATCATTCTCTCCGCAGGGCTTCAATGGGGTTCAGCTTCGATGCCTTCATGGCCGGCACCAGGCCGAACACCACGCCGATGACCATGGAGAAGGCCACGGCGATGATGCACGCCGGTACGCTGATGGCCACCGGTGTTCCCATGATGTGGGACATCATCTCCGCCAGGCCGATGCCCGTGGCCACGCCCAGTATGCCGCCCATGCTGGTCAGCACCGCCGCCTCCGTCAGGAACTGCCAGAGGATGCGGCTCTGCTGCGCGCCGATGGCGATCTTCAATCCGATCTCGCGGGTGCGCTCGGTGACGGACACCAGCATGATGTTCATCACGCCGATGCCGCCCACTACCAGCGAGATAGCCGCGATCCAGATCAACTGCTTGTTGGTGCTCTCCGACAGGCTCTGCAGATCGCTGGCCTGCTGCAGAAGGTCCTTGGACTCGTACTTGTACTTCGTGGTCCGGATGGCGTTCTCGTTCAGGTACTTGGCCACATTGTCGCCGGCGGCGGTCATGTCGTTGGTGCTGGTGGCCCGCACCGCCGCGTACTGGGGCTCATCATACCGGTACGGCACCGACCAGCACACGTCCGGGATGAAAATGGTCCCCGCTGTGCTGCCGGCGTACATCTGATAATCCTTAAAGCTGTTGATCACCGGTCCGCTGCTGGACCGGGAGGACACCACACCCACCACGGTGAACGGAATCCCGTTGATCTCGATGGTGCCGCCGATGGGGTTCTCGCCCTGGAACAGCGACTTTGCCGACTTCGCGTCGATCAGCGCCACATTCCGCCGGTCCTCATAGTCCGCCGCCGTGAAGGAGCGTCCGTAGTTCACCGCGTAGTCCACGGCCGTCAGATAGTGGTCGTCCACGCCGTACAGCGACCCGCTGAACGCCGTATTGCCCACGTACACGTTGTCGCACCAATCCCGGGAGTAGTACATACTCACCAGCGACACGCTGCCCAGCTTCTCCATCTCATCCCGCATCTCCCGGGTCACTGGGTCGATACCCTCCGGCAGCGCCGAGTAGTTCAGGTCGAAATAGTTTTGGCTGTCCGTGGCGCCGATGGTCACCCGCACCACGTTGTTGCCCGCGCCGATCAGGTTCTGCTTGATCTGCTCGTTGGTGCCCTGAATGGTGGACACGATGGTGATGATCGCGGCGATACCGATAATAATGCCCAGCATGGTCAGAAACGACCGCAGCTTGTGGCTCCACACGCCCTGAAAGGCGAGATTTATATTTTCCAACATATGGTTATCCCGCCTCCTTTATATGCCGTAGTTGTACAGCTGGTCGGCCGTGGCCTCCTGGGTGTGGGCACCCTCCACCACGTCGCGTCCATAGGGGAACGCCACATAGTCGTCGATGGTCAGCCCGCCCCGTATCTGGGTGTAGCTGCCCCACAGATCCCGGCCGGTCTGTACCCACCGCTGCTCCAGTCTGCCGTCCTCGCCCCGGGCCATCACATAGCTCTTGCCGTTGTCGGTCCGGATGAACATACTCTCCAGATACAGTGAGCTGCCGCTTTCTTCCGCGCTGGTGTCCTTCTGGTACTGTATATCCACATAGTCATTGGGCTGCAAATTCGCGTCCTCGGTGACAAACACCTTGAAGGGGTAGTAGGACACGTTACTGTTGCCGTCGCCCCAGTTGTTGCCGTTGCTGGTGGGATAGTCGTCGATGGACACGATGGTGCCCTCGCAGGCCGCTCCGGTCATCCAGCTGCTGATGGATACGCTGTCGCCCACCTGCACGCTGCCCAGATCCATCTCGCTGAGGGTGCCGGTGACGTAATATCCGCCGCCGCCGGACAGCTCCACCACGGCCTCGCTGTTGTTATAGGCCTCGTCCGGGTCCCGCACGGTCTTCACCGTGCCGTCGAACTCCGCGTACACGTTGCCGTCGCCCAGCTCCGCCAGCTTCTTGTCCAGCTTCAGCTTCGCCACCTTCAGGTTGACCTCCTGCTCCTTTACCGCCTGAGCCTTCTCCAGAATGGCCTTGTTCAGATCCAGCTGGGTCATGGAGGCGTCCAGCAGCTCCTGCACCTGTGCCATCTGGCGCTGCAGCTTCTCGATCTCGGCCTTCTTATCGCCGTAGTCCGGCGCGCCGTCAGTGAACGGCTTGAAGCCGTTCCACGGCTTGACGGTCACAGATACCAGCTTTTTGGCCGTTGTGCCGCCGGCCGGGGGCTGCTGCGGGTCTTGGCTGACGCCGCTGGGCCCATCCTCCGTCACCGCCGTCAGGATATAGCCCTCGTTGCCCATCACAGCTCCGCCCAGCTTGTTGCCTGCACGGGTGACAAACACCAGATACAGCGTGCCGTCCGTCTTGCCCAGACTGCTGAAAATGCGCATCAGGTCAGCCTGCGACAGCGCGAAGCTGCCGTCGCTGTCCGTCGTGCGGTAGTAGTAGATGGCGTTGTCCTTGTCGTTGCCGCTGCCGGTGCCCAGCTTCATGTCGTCGGTAATGATGATCTGCTTCAGATCCACCACGTCCTTGTTGTCGTCCGGGCTCTTGGTGGCGTCCTCAATAAGCTTGTTCAGCTCCTTTTCCAGCTTATCATACTCCGCCTGCAGCGTCTCCTTGTTCTTCGCCTTCTTCAGCAGCTCCAGTTCGTTTTTCATGACCTCCAGATTCTCCACCTGCCGGTCATAGTCGATCTTGGCGCGCTCCACGGTGGCCTGTGTCAGGGTGGAGTCATAGCTCACCAGCGCCGTGCCCTTCTTGACGCTGTCGCCCTCCTTGACCCACACCTTCTTCACCGTCTGGCTCTGGGAGATGTAGATCTTCTGCAATTTGTCCGTGGTCACCATGCCGCTGGTGTTGGAGGTGTCCCCCCAGTAGTCGGTCATGGCGAAGTCGTTGACGGCGTATACGTTCACGTCGCCCCGCTGGGCGTTCCGGGCGATGGTCAGTCCGCCCCACACCGCGCCGCACACGCCCACCACGCAGGCGGCGGCGATAATGCCCTTTTTCAGCTTCTTGCTCATGCGCGGCTTCTCACCGTCGGGGCGCTTTTCGCCGATATGCAGCTTTTCCCGCAGCGTCAGCTTCTCACTCATAGTCATCACCTCCCGACAGTACGCCGTCCCGTATGGTCATGACCTTGGCGGCGTGGTTGGCGATGGAATGGTCGTGGGTGATCATGATGATGGTGGAGCCGCCGTCATGCAGCTGCTGAAACAGCTCCATCACCGCCGCGCCGCTGGCACTGTCCAGCGCGCCGGTGGGCTCGTCGGCCAGCAGCAGCTTCGGCTTGCCCACGATGGCCCGTGCGATAGCCACCCGCTGGCACTGTCCGCCGGACAGCTGGTCCGGCCGGTGGTCCACCCGGTCGGAAAGCCCCACCGTCTCCAGCGCGGCCCGGGCCCGTTCCAGGCGTTCCGCCTTCTTCACCCCGCCGTACAGCAGGGGCAGCGCCACGTTTTCCAGCGCCGTCAGCTTCGGCAGCAGGTTGAAGCTCTGGAACACGAAGCCCAGCTCCTTGTTCCGCACCTCCGCCAGCTGCTTGTTGTTGCAGGTGGTCACGTCCCGTCCGCCCAGCAGATAGCTGCCGCTGGTGGGCACGTCCAGACACCCGATCAGGTTCATCAGCGTGGTCTTGCCGCTGCCGGAGGGACCCATGATAGCCAGGTATTCCCCCTCCTCCACGTCAAGGTTCACGTTTTTCAGGATATGTGCCACGGACTTTCCCATGGGGTAGTCCTTGCATATATCGCGCATTTCCAAAATCATATTCAGCCCTCCATCGGCGGAATGACCGCTGACGCGGAGGCGGCCTCGCCGCCGGGCAGCGCGGTCACGGTGCTGCCGTCGTCCGTGACGGGGTCGTTCCCAGCGGGCATATCGCCGCCGTCCATGCCGTCCATGGGCACGTTTTCGTCGATTTTTTCACCGTCGCCCTCGGGGTATACCTCGCCGCCGCTGGCGCCGGGGTCAAAGGTGCCCTCGTCATAGGTGATGCACGTCATGCCTGCCTTCAGGCTCTCGTCCGGGAAGGCGATGTAGTCCTCCGCCGTCAGGCCGTCCGTCACGGGATAGGTGTCCGTCTCCGTGTTGTACTCGCCCAGGGTGATGCTCCGCTTTTCCAGCTTGCCATTGCTGTTCTGAGCCCACACCCAGGGCTTGCCCTCGGCGTCGTTGATGAAGTAGCTGGGCAGGTTGATCAGGCTTTCGTCCTGGGTGTCCTCCTGACCGTAGTCCGGCTCTATGTACACGTGCTGGCCCATCAGCAGGCCCTCGCCGCCGCCGTCCAGCGTCACGTAGAAGGGGTACTTGCTGGACATGGCCGTGTCGCTGTCGCCGTAGTCGCTGCGGCTCTGCTGGGCGTTGTTCCAGTCGATGGAGCTGATGCTGCCCTTCCACGTCTGGTCGCTGACCCGGGAACGGATGACCACCGCCGTGCCCTCGGTCAGCACGCCGGCGTTGTTCTCATTCACATAGCCCTTGATGCGGAAGCCGCCCGTCTCCACGATGGTCATGAACGGCAGGGCGTTGCCGGAGTTGTCCGTGCCGCCGTCCGGGTTCAGGGACTGTACCTCGCCGTCCACCGGAGACTTGACGGTGCTGTCGGCGGTGTTGGCCTTCAGCTTCTCAATGTCCTTTTTCTTGGTGGCGATGTTGGCCTTCGTCTCCAGCACCTTCACGTTCTGCTCCCGCAGATCCAGGGCGTACTGCCGCTTGGTGGCGTCGTCATAGGTGCTGTCCATCAGCTTCTGTATGTTTTCCAGCTCCGCCTGCTGATCCTCCAGCGTGGCGTTCAGCTGCTCCAGCTCCAGCTGGGCCATCTCCAGGTCGGTGCGGATCTGGCTGAGGTCATAGGTCAGCAGCACGTCGCCTTTTTTTACGCTGTCGCCCACCTTCACCTTGATGGTGTCGATGGTCATGGCGTCGTTTTTCTTGATGGTCGTTTCGCCCAGGGGACTGAAGATGCCTGCGAACCGGTCCGCCAGACCTACGGACCCCAGCCCGCAGATCATGGACACCGACTGCACGGAGGCCTCGCCCTCCACTGCGCCGCAGCCGGACACACAGCCCAGCAGCATCACCAGCGCCAGTACAAAAGCCGCTTTTTTCATGTCGTGTTCTCCTTTTTCCTTCCCGCGCGCCCGCGGGATGATTTGCCTATTTACTTAGACGGCAGAAATTGTCATTCCGTTCCGCCGCTGCCCCCGACAATATCATATCATGCGCCTGGCCCTCAAAATGTGAATAAATCGTGAACACACGCTTAAGACCTTACTAAGGTTCCGTATCAAAACGGTGGCAAAACGCCCCGCGGAATATTGACAGCGTGCGGGGGAGTGTCCTATTATTATGGTGTTCCGTGTCCACCCCGGACATCTTACCGGTGTACGGGTGCCTTTTCGGCGGACACGGTCCGTGTACGATACCACCGGCAGGAGGTTTTGCCATGAACAAAAAACGTATCCGCCAGATGGACCTGGCCCTGCGCCGCCGCCTTTCCGACCGTCCCGCCGCGGACTATTTTGCCCCCGGGGACGCCCTGCTCCGCACCATCGAGAGCGAGGGCTATATGCAGCGCTTCACCGGGCTGTTCAACGGCACGCGCCTCCGCTGCGCCGACGTGCTGGCCCTCTGCCGCCCGGAGTTGGAGACGCTGTGCCCCGGCGAACCGTCCGAGGGCTGGCTGGCCTATGCCTACGACTATGCCCGCCGCCTGCTCTACCCGGAAAAGACCGGTGCGGAGCCCTTCGCCCCCGGTGCGGTGTTCCTGCTGTCGGTGCTGCAGGTGCTGTTTGCCGCCGAGGCGGAGCTGCTGCCCCACGACCCGGCCTGGACCTTCGATTTCCTGACCGATGATGAGCTGGCCGGCAGTCCCTGTGCCCCGTCCTATCAGCGCTTCCTGCGCCTGTGGAGGCGGGAGTTCGTCTATGAGCTGATGCGTTTGGGCCTGGAGGTCACGCCCTACCGCACCCTGGAGCATATCGCCGGTGTCCACCACATCGCCGTCACCGCCGCCCGCGCCCTGCGGAAAAGCGGCGTGGCCGTGGACGTGGCCCTGGTCTCCGGCGCCGCCGCCGGCCACGATCTGGGCAAGTTCGGCTGCCGCCCCGGCGAGCGCGTGCCCTACCTGCACTATTTCTACACCGACCAGTGGTTCCGCCGCCGCCGGATGACCGATATCGGCCACGTGGCCGCCAACCACTCCGTCTGGGACCTGGAGCCCGACTACCTCTCCGTGGAGGCGCTGCTGCTGATCTACGCCGACTTCCGCGTCAAGCAGCTCCACGATGAGCAGGGCCGGGAGATCACACGTATCTCCACCCTGGCTCAGGCCTTTCAGGTGATCCTGGATAAGCTGGATGACGTGGACGGCGAGAAGCAGAAGCGCTATACCCGGGTCTACGCCCGGCTGGAGGACTTTGAGCAGTTCATGGTCAGCTGCGGCGTGGATGTCACCATGTCCGGCGGCGATACGCCCCCTCTGCCGGAGAAGCACACCGCCCTTATGACCGATGACGAGGCCCTCCGCGCCCTGACGCTCCGCTGCGTGGGCCACAATATGGAGCTGATGCATCGCCTCACCGATCAGCGCAGCTTCGCCCGTCTGCTGGAGGAGGCCCGCGGCGAGACGGATTGGCGCCGTCTCCGCGCTTATCTGGCGGTGATGGAGTCCTACTCCCTCTATCTGCATATCCCACAGAAGGTCCAGACCCTGACGTTCCTCTACGAGCTGCTGATGCACCGCGAGGGCGATATCCGCCGTCAGGCGGCGGCGCTGCTGGGCGAGATCATCGCCGGCTTCCACGCCGGCTACGCCAAGGAGCGCCCCGCCGACATCCGCCCGGACCCCCGGGCCATCACCGACGTGGACCAGTGGAGGCTCTATCTGGACAAGATACTGTATCCCGACCATAAGCTCATGCCCCAGCACCGCCGCTGGATCGGCTATACCCTGAAATTCGCCGTCGGCTCCCTGCTGAGCCACTGCCCCGGCCGGGAGGAGCGCTTCCTGGCCCCGGTGTTCGCCTACTACCGCAGGCCGGAGGATCTGGACGACTACACCGCCTTCCAGCTGCTGGATACCGCCGCCGCTCTGCCGGATACGGCCTATACGGCCCTCCGCGCCCGGCAGATGACGGACTTTGCCGCCGCCCTGTCCCTGCGTAAGGACCTGACCATCCGCATGGCCGCCGTGCTGCTGCTGGACCGTCTCGCCCGCCTGTACCCGGAGGACGGCCGCGCGCTGGAGGCCGTGACCGCCGTCCCCGACGGCGACAGCGGCACCCTGCGCTATCTCAAGCAGGATGTGCTCTCTCAGGGCGCGCCCCTTCTTCTGCCGGAGGACGTGGTCTCCGAGATCTTCCTGGACAACCTGAAGACCGCCACGCCGTGGATCACCAAGCAGGGCAACCTGCGTCTGCTGACGGACTTTGCCCGCAGCGGCAAAAGCCCCGCCCTCCATATCGCCACCCACCTGTCCAATCTCATCAAGGTCAGCGACCGCGTCACCGTCCGCCACAGCGCCGGCAACGCCCTGCTGGCCCTGGCGCCCCGCCTGACGGCCGACCAGCGCAACGAGGTGGCGGTGGAGCTGTGCCGCGGCCTGGAGCTGGGCCAGCAGGAGTTCACCAAGTATATCCCCGACTACCTGGGCCGTTTTGCCCTGTGGCTGCCCCCGGCGGAGCTGGATGAGGTGCTGGACGACCTCCGCGTGAACCTCAGCTCCTCCGACAGCCGTGTTACCGCCTCCGTGCTGGATACCGTGG
>ERZ1673734.1393-NODE-1393-length-16018-cov-41.772912_pt1 | contig 16018 bp, 16 predicted proteins | sample MGYA00580199_ERZ1673734 | MGnify/ENA primary metagenome ERZ1673734 (study PRJEB41218, sample SAMN15661742) | gut metagenome | host: Homo sapiens | place: Canada: London | collected 2015-08-20/2019-03-30 | study: EMG produced TPA metagenomics assembly of...
GGGTGAACACCAAAAAAATGTAGGAGCGAGCTTGCCTCGCGATCTTTTGATCTTTTAAAAAGTCGCGAGGGACAAAGTCAGGTTTGAGCTGTTACCACGGCCTGTTCAAGCATCAACTGCTGCTTGTCGGCATCCAGACGCACGTGCGCGCCCATCGGCAAGGTGATGTTCGGGTCGCAATGGCCGCTGCGCCAGCCGGCCAGCACGGGGATATTCAGCGGCCCCAGCTCTTGCTTGAGCAACAGCTCCAGCCGCGAAACATCGACTCCGGCAAAATCCCCCACCAACACTGCGCGCACCCGCCCAAGCTTGCCCGCCTGGCGCAGATGGGTGAGCAGGCGATCGACCCGGTATAACGGCTCGTTGACGTCTTCGATAAACAGGATGATGCCCTGATCGTCCAGCTCAAACGCCGTGCCGATGGTGGCGCAGATCATCGACAAGTTGCCGCCCAGCAAACGACCACTGGCACTGCCCGGCGCAAGGGTGGTTAACGGGTACGCCGCAGGGTGCTCCAGCAACGCCGGTTGTTTCCCGCTGAGCATGCGCAGCAAGGAAGATTCTGTTGGTGGCTGTTTGTTGCCGAGCAGGTCCGCATTCAGCATGGCCCCGTGAAAGGTCACAAAGCCCGCGTAACGGGTGATCGCCAAATGCAGCGCCGTGATGTCGCTGTAGCCCACAAACGGCTTGGGATGGCGTCTGAGCAGCTCAAAATCGATGTGTTCGAGAAAGCGCGTGCAGCCATAGCCACCGCGCATGCACAGGATGGCATCCACAGTGTCGTCGGCAAAGGCATCGTGCAGGTCACGCAAGCGCACAGCATCGGAACCGGCCAGGTAGCCGTCTTTCTCCCAGACGCCCGGAAACACCTTGAGCTGATAGCCACGGGTTTCCATCCATCGGGTTGCACTGTGCAGATCGAATTCGGAGGGGCCAGCCGGGGCGATCACACCGATCACCCCGCCAGCAGGCAGCGCGGGCACTGCGCTGTGAGTAGTGAACGACACAGGCGCAGCGAACCGGCTATTCATGGTTTCAGGAACCTACCAACATGTCTTTAACCAGTTTGGCTTGCTCGTCTGCGTGGTACGAAGAACGTACCAGCGGACCCGAGGCGACGTTTTTGAAGCCCATTTTGTAACCTTCTTCGGCGAACCAGGCGAAGGTGTCCGGGTGCACAAAACGCTGCACCGGCAAGTGGCTGCGCGACGGTTGCAGGTACTGGCCCAGGGTCAGCATGTCGATGTCGTGTTCGCGCATGCGCTGCATCACTTCAATGACTTCGTCATCGGTTTCACCCAGGCCCAGCATCAAGCCGGACTTGGTAGGAATGTGCGGCATCATTTGCTTGAAGCGTTGCAGCAGGGTCAGCGACCACTGGTAGTCAGAACCCGGGCGCGCAGCCTTGTACAGGCGAGGCACGGTTTCGAGGTTGTGGTTGAACACATCCGGCGGCTCGGCTGCGGTGATTTCCAGCGCGATGTCCATGCGGCCACGGTAGTCCGGAACCAGGGTTTCGAGCACGACGTTCGGCGACAGGCGACGGATTTCACGGATGCAGTCGGCAAAGTGCTGAGCACCGCCGTCACGCAGGTCATCACGGTCTACCGAGGTGATCACCACGTACTTCAGGCGCAAGTCGGCAATGGCAACCGCCAGGTTATCCGGCTCGTTGGTGTCCAGTGGTTTTGGACGGCCATGGCCTACGTCGCAGAACGGGCAACGACGGGTGCAGATGTCACCCATGATCATGAACGTTGCGGTGCCGCCCGAGAAACACTCGCCCAGGTTCGGGCAGGAGGCTTCTTCGCACACACTGTGCAGCTTGTGTTTGCGCAGCAACGCCTTGATGCGGTCGACTTCCGGCGACACCGGAATGCGCACGCGAATCCAGTCTGGCTTCTTCGGCAGCTCGGTGGTCGGAATGATTTTTACCGGGATACGCGCAACCTTTTCGGCACCGCGCAATTTAACGCCAGTCTCAACCTTGGAACGGGCCTCTTGCGCACGGGCCACACGTTCGGAGATATCCAGCGTCGGGATCAGGGTTTGAACAGCGTCTTGCGCAGTAGTCATATCAGTCGATTCCGCCCGTTAGGGTCGTCTGCTCAGCATAGTCGAGGTGTTTGACGAGCTGCGCACGCAGCTGGACACCTACCTCGGCAAAATCAATCGGCCCTGCATGGTCACGCAACTGGGTCATTGCCAGCCCCGCATAACCACAGGGGTTAATCCGTCGAAACGGTTCCAGGTCCATGTCCACATTCAGGGCCAGACCGTGGAAAGAGCAACCGTTGCGAATGCGCAGGCCCAGGGATGCGATTTTCGCACCGTCGACATACACGCCGGGCGCATCGGGCTTGGCCGCCGCAGTCACGCCATAGGTGGCCAGCAACTCGATCAGGCAAAGCTCCATGCGGCTGACCAGCTCACGCACGCCAAAACCGAGACGGCGCACATCCAGCAACAGGTAAGCGACCAACTGGCCGGGCCCGTGATAGGTCACTTGCCCGCCGCGGTCCGATTTAACCACCGGGATATCCCCCGGCAACAACAGATGTTCGGCCTTGCCCGCCTGACCTTGGGTGAACACCGGCGGATGCTGCACCAGCCAGACCTCGTCTTGCGTGTCCGGCGTGTGCTTGCGTTGGTCGGTGAAACGTTGCATCGCCAGCCAGGTGCGCTCGTAATCGAGCACACCCAAATCGCGAATACCCAAGATCTGCGGCATCACAGCACCATGTGCACGAAGCCGGTGGCTCGCAGCTCGCTGTTGATGTTGTACAGCTGGTCTTGATCGGTCGCAACGATGTGCAACTGAATCGTGGTGTATTTGCCGTTGGTGCTCTGACGCTCGTCGATGCGCTCGTCATTGATCTTTGCGTGTTTCAGAACGATGGCAATGATCTTGTCTTTGTTGCCCACACCCGTGTCACTGATCACCTTAACCGGATAGTCAGTTTGAGGAAATTCGATCTTTGGCGCCTTTACTTCGGTATCGGTCATGGCGTATTGGCCTCGGGAACTACAGAGCGGCCCCCTGCACACTCAGCAAGGGGCCACGCAGGGTGGGTTAAATCAGTTGAACAGCCCAAAGAAGAATAGACGGATGCTATCCCACACACGGCGGAAAATGCCACCTTCCTCAACCGGCTCCAGCGCGATCAAGTCAGCGCTGTGGATAACTTTGTCGTCCAGTTTGACTTCAACCTTGCCGATCACATCGCCTTTAGCGATAGGGGCCATCAGCTGCGGGTTCATGGTCATGCTCGCCGCCAGCTTTTTCAATTGGCCTTTAGGCAGGGTCAGGCTCAGGTCATCGGCCAGGCCAGCTTTAACCTGGTGAGTGGTGCCTTTCCAGACTGGCGCTTGAGCCAGCTCCGTGCCCTTCTGGTAGAAGGTCTGGGTTTCGAAGAAACGGAAGCCGTAGGTCAGCAGTTTCTGGGTTTCAGCAGCACGTGCTGCTTCGCTGTTGGTGCCGAATACCACGGCGATCAGGCGCATGCCGTCACGTACCGCCGAAGACACCATGCAGTAGCCCGCTTCGTCGGTGTGACCGGTTTTCAGACCATCAACGGTCTTGTCACGCCACAGCAACAAGTTACGGTTAGGCTGCTTGATACCGTTCCAGAAGAACTCTTTCTGCGAGTAGATCGCGTAGTGAGTCGGGTCTTCGTGAATGATGGCGCGAGCCAGCAACGACATGTCGTGAGCCGACGAGTAGTGCTCCGGGTTCGGCAGGCCGGTCGGGTTCATGAAGTGGCTGTTGGACATGCCCAGGTCGCCAGCGGTTTTGTTCATCATGTCAGCGAAGGCGTCTTCGCTGCCGGCGATGTGCTCGGACAGCGCAACGCTGGCGTCGTTACCCGACTGAATGATGATGCCGTGCAACAGGTCGCTGACCGACACTTGGCTGCCGACCTTGATGAACATACGCGAACCGCCGGTGCGCCAGGCGTTTTCGCTGACGGTTACCGGGTCGTTCTCGCCGATCTGGCCACGACGGATTTCCAGGGTCGCGATGTAAGCGGTCATCAGCTTGGTCAAGCTGGCCGGAGGCAGACGCTGATCACCGTTGTTCTCCACCAGCACGTTACCGCTGTTGGCATCCATCAGAACGTAGGATTTGGCGGCCAGCTGTGGCGGCGACGGCATCATCTCGGCTGCCCAGGCGGCAGGAGTGACGATCAGCGGTACAAGCAGGCACAGGCGTTTGGCAAAGGTGGTGATGTTCATCCGTCTCTCGAGTTTGCTAATGGAACCTTACCCTCGCGGGCAAAACTTTTTGACAGCCGTTTGACGGGCTGCCACGTGTTCAGTGTTACTGATCGGTCACAACGCTCGGCTGGCCCAAATTGGCCAGACGCACGCTGTTTTGCGTTTGTTGCACTTCACCGGCCGAGGCAATCGGCCCCATGCGCACACGATGAAGGGTTTGCTGATTGCGCACAATCGAGCTGATAAACACAGGGGCGCTGACCATGCCACTGAGTTTGGAACGAAGCAACTCGGCCGCATCAGGATTGGCGAATGCGCCTACTTGCAAATAGGTGCCCTGGCCCTTGTGCACCGCTACAGGCGGTATGACATCAGACGCGTGCTGTTGCGGTGGCGGCGTCCATTGTTCGACCTTGCCTGTTGAAACCGTCGGCGCGGCAGCAGCTTGCGCCACTTGCGGCTCGTTGAGCATCAAAGGTGCCGGACGGCCTCGCGCAGCCCACCAGGCTTGCGGGTCAATGCCTTCTACCTTGACGCGGGCCGTACCGGTTTCGGCATAGCCGAGCTTTTTGGCGGCGGCGTAAGACAAGTCAATGATGCGGTCTGAATAGAACGGCCCACGGTCGTTAACTCGCAATACCACAGCCTTGCCGTTGTCCAGGTTGGTCACTTTAACGTAACTGGGCAGCGGCAGCGTCTTGTGCGCCGCGCTCATGCCGTACAGGTCATACACTTCGCCGTTGGCGGTGTTCTGCCCGTGGAACTTGGTGCCGTACCAGGACGCCGTGCCTGTGGCCACGTAGTTCTTGGACTCCTGGATCGGGAAATACGACTTGCCCAGCACGGTGTACGGGTTGGCCTTGTACGGCCCGGTGTGCAAGGTTGGCGTTGCATCCGGAATACGCGAAACGTCGACATCCCACCACGGCGCGCCGTCTTTGTGCGCGCGGTTGATGTCCAGGCCAGGCTTGGCGCTGATAGTGCCCGCGGTTTGCGGCGTGCTGGTGCGGCTGCTCGAGCAGCTCACCATCAGCAGTGCGATAGCCGTGCAGGCCGCGATTTTCAGAGGTGTGCGAATGGCTAAAAACGGCATTACTTGTTGCCCCGTGCTTGAACCAGCAGGTCGGACAGTTGATGCACTGCCATGGCATACATCACGCTACGGTTGTACCGCGTGATTGCATAAAAATTCTTCAGGCCCATCCAGTATTCAGGGCCATTTTCGCCTTCGAGACGGAACGCCGTGACCGGCATGTCGTCGCGCAGCGCATCATGACTCGACCAGCCCAGCGCTCGCAACTCCCCAACGGTTTTGACCGGTTCAATCCCTTGGGTCAAGCCTTCATCAACGCGGTCACCCTGCACGTCGGCACGCGCCACTACCGGCTCGCCCGCCACCCAGCCATGGCGCTTGAAGTAGCTGGCAACACTGCCGATGGCATCGTCCGGGTTGCTCCAGATATTGATGTGGCCATCATTGTCGAAGTCCACGGCATAGGCGCGAAAGCTGCTCGGCATAAACTGCGGCAAGCCCATGGCGCCTGCGTAAGAGCCTTTGAGGCTCAGCGGGTCGACTTGTTCTTCACGGGCCAGCAACAGGAACTCACGCAGCTCCTTGCGGAAAAACTCGGCGCGCGGCGGGTAATCAAAGCCCAGGGTCGAAAGCGCATCAATCACCCGGTAATTGCCGGTATTGCGCCCGTAAAAGGTTTCGACGCCGATGATCGACACGATCACCTGGGCCGGCACACCGTATTCCTTCTCGGCACGGGCCAGCACGGCTTCGTGCTCACGCCAGAAGTCGACACCGCGGGCAACGCGGGCGTCGGTCAGGAACATCGGACGGTATTCTTTCCACTGCTTGACGCGCTCGGCCGGGCGCGAAATAGCATCCAGAATGCTCTGTTTGCGCTCAGCCTCACGAAACACATCCATCAGCTGTTCACCGGCAAACCCGTAGTCGCGGGTCATCTCACCGACAAATTCAGCCACTTGGGGCGAGCCATCGTAGTCGCCGGCCACCGCGCCTTGCGCTGCCCCGAACAGGCCCAAAAAGCCCATCCACGACGCGTATCGAGCGGCCCAGCCACGCATTGCTTGCATTGAATTCTTCACCTTAATCAAACTTGTGCAATCCATTTGCGATGCGTATGGATTGACATCAAAACCCCAAACGCTGACAGCAGCGTCACGAGCGAAGTTCCGCCGTAACTAATAAACGGCAATGGCACGCCCACCACCGGCAACAGCCCACTGACCATACCGATGTTGACGAAAACATAAACAAAAAAGGTCATGGTCAAGCTGCCAGCCAGCAATTTGCCGAACAGGGTTTGCGCCTGGGCGGTAATCACCAGACCGCGACCAATCAACAACAGATAGATCAACAACAGCGCACAAATGCCCACCAGGCCGAACTCTTCGCCCATCACCGCAATGATGAAGTCGGTGTGGCTCTCGGGCAAAAAGTCCAGGTGCGACTGGGTGCCCAGCAGCCAGCCCTTGCCGAACACGCCGCCCGAACCGATGGCGGCCTTGGACTGGATGATGTTCCAGCCGGTGCCCAGCGGATCGCTCTCAGGGTCGAGGAAGGTCAGGATTCGCTGCTTCTGGTAGTCGTGCATGATGAAAAACCACATGCCAATCGCCACCGGGATCGCAGCCGCCAGCACGCTGATGATCCAGCGCCAGCGCAAACCACCCATAAACAGCACGAACGCGCCCCCGGCCAGCACCAGCAAGGCGGTGCCGAGGTCGGGCTGACGCACGATCAGGCCGAAGGGTATGCCGATCAGCAACAAACTGACCGCCACGTGCTTGAGCTGCGGCGGCAAGGTGCGCTTGGACAGATACCAGGCGATGGTCGCGGGCATCAGGATTTTCATGAACTCAGAGGGCTGGAAACGAATCACCCCCGGAATGTTGATCCAGCGCGTAGCGCCCATGGCGTTGTGGCCCATGACGTCCACCACTACCAGCAACATCACGCCGAGCAAATAGCAGACCGGCACCCAGCGCGCCATAAAGCGCGGCTCAAGCTGGGCGATGACAAACATCGACACCAGACCGATACCAAACGAGGTGGCCTGCTTGCTCAGCAGGTCCCAGCTTTTACCACTGGCCGAATACAGCACAAACAAACTGCCTGCGGCGAGTGTCAGCAACAAAATCAGCAAAGGGCCGTCGATGTGCAGACGCTGCAACAGCGTGGCACGGCGACGCATCACATCCTCACTGGAGAGGATGCGGTCAAAATTACTCATCATTGGCCGTAGCCTCCGCCTTTGAAACACTGGCGTATTCAGGTTTGAGTTTGCCGTCTTCACCGAGCAACCAGGCATCCATGACCGAGCGCACCACCGGCGACGCCACACGGCTGCCGGCCTCGCCGTTTTCGATCATGACCGAGACCGCAATCTGCGGGTTATTCGCCGGGGCAAAACCCACGAACAACGCGTGGTCACGGTGACGCTCCTGAACCTTGGACCGGTCGTACTTTTCACCTTGTTTGATCGCGACCACCTGGGCCGTACCGCTCTTGCCCGCGATCAAGTACTGCGCGCCGACACCGGCGACCCGCGCCGTACCGCGAGCGCCGTGCACCACCTGCTGCATGGCGTGGTTGACCTTGCCCCAGTTGGACGGGTCGCGCAGCACGATGTCAGGCATGGGGTTTGGGTCTACCGGCGGCACGCCCTCGATGGTCTTGGCCAGGTGCGGACGGTTCCATTTGCCTTTGCTGGCAATCAGCGCCGTGGCCTGGGCCAATTGCAAAGGGGTGGACTGCATATAGCCCTGGCCGATCCCCAGAATCAGGGTTTCACCCGGGAACCAGGCCTGGCGGCGGGTTGCACGCTTCCACTCGCGGGACGGCATCAACCCGGCCGACTCTTCGAACATGTCGAGGGAGACTTTTTGACCAATGCCGAACTGATTCATGTAGGTCGACAAACGGTCGATGCCCAGCTTGTGGGCCAGGTCATAGAAGTAGGTGTCGTTGGAGCGCATGATCGCGCTGTCCAGATCGACAAAGCCATCACCGCTGCGGTTCCAGTTACGGTACTTGTGATCGTAATTGGGCAGTTGGTAATAACCGGGGTCAAACACCCGCGTACTGGCCGTCACCACACCGCTGTCCAGCCCGGCAATCGCCACGGCGGGTTTGATGGTCGAACCCGGCGGGTACAAGCCACGCAAAATGCGGTTGAACAGCGGGCGGTCAATGGAATCACGCAGCTCGGCGTAAGCCTTGAAACCGATACCGGTCACAAACAGGTTGGGGTCGAAGCTCGGCTGGCTGACCATGGCCAGCACTTCGCCAGTCAACGGGTTCAGTGCAACCACCGCCCCACGCCGACCGGCCAAGGCTTCTTCAGCCGCCTCTTGCAACTTGATGTCCAGGCTCAGAACGATGTCTTTGCCCGGGATCGGGTCGGTGCGCTTGAGCACCCGCAGCACACGGCCGCGAGCGTTGGTCTCGACCTCTTCGTAGCCGACCTGGCCATGCAGCTCGGCTTCGTAGAAGCGCTCTATACCGGTTTTGCCAATGTGATGGGTGCCGCTGTAGTTAACCTTATCGAGGGTTTTGATCTCTTTCTCGTTGATCCGTCCCACATAACCGACCGAGTGCGCAAAATGCGCCCCTTGCGGGTAGTGGCGGACCAATTGCGCAACCACCTCAACCCCAGGCAAGCGGAACTGGTTAACCGCGATCCGGGCAATTTGTTCTTCATTGAGCTCGAACAGAATCGGCACCGGCTCAAACGGCCGCCGCCCCTGCTTTGTGCGCTTTTCAAACAACGTGCGGTCTTCAGGGGTGAGCTGCAACACCTCAACGATGGTGTCGAGCACCTGATGCCAGTCCCCCGCACGCTCGCGGGTCATGGTCAGGCTGAAGCTGGGACGGTTGTCGGCGATCACCACGCCATTGCGGTCATAAATCAGGCCGCGGGTCGGGGGGATCGGCTGCACATGCACCCGGTTGTTTTCTGACAGCGTGGAGTGATAGTCGTACTGCACCACTTGCAGGTAGTACAAACGCACAATCAGCACGCAAATCAGGGCCAACACCAGCATTGCGCCGACCACGACACGGCTGCGCACCAGACGTGCGTCTTTTTCGTGGTCCTTGAGGCGAATTGGCTGGGTCATTCCGGGGGCGCTGAGCTATTTGTGATAAGGGTGCCCGGACAATACCGTCCAGGCGCGATACAACTGCTCACCGATCAGAATCCTTACCAACGGGTGCGGCAACGTCAACGGCGACAGCGACCAGCGCTGATCGGCGCGGGCGCAGACTTCTGGCGCCAACCCTTCCGGGCCGCCGACCATAAAGTTCACCGTACGCGAGTCGAGGCGCCAGCGGTCAAGTTCAACCGCCAGTTGCTCAGTACTCCAGGGCTTGCCATGCACTTCGAGGGTGACGATCCGCTCCCCCGGGCCGACTTTGGCCAGCATGGCCTCGCCTTCCTGACGGATGAACCGGGCCACGTCGGCATTCTTGCCACGGGTATTGAGCGGTATTTCTACCAGTTCGAGCGCCAGTTCGGATGGCAGACGCTTGGCATACTCGTGCCAACCTTCTTCCACCCACTTGGGCATACGCGAACCGACAGCGATCAAACGCAAGCGCACAGCGAACCCTTATTCCTGGTCTTTGTTGAGCTTGGTGAAATGCTCATGGGTGTTTTCCGGGCTGTGGTGCGCAGCGCTTTCAGCACGGCTTTGTGCAGCACCGGCCCACAGACGCTCCAGGTCGTAGAACTGACGGGCGCTGGCGGTCATCATGTGCACGATCACGTCGTCCATATCCAGCAGTACCCAGTCGCTGTCGCCCTTGCCTTCTTCGCCCAGCGGCTTGACGCCCTGTGCTTTAACGGCTTCACGGACCTTGTCGAGCATCGCGCCGATCTGACGGTTCGAAGTACCGGTGGCGATGATCATGAAGTCAGTGATGCTGTGCTTGTCACGTACGTCGATAACCTGGATGTCTTGGGCCTTGACGTCTTCCAGGGCCGCTACAGCGACTTTCACCAGTGCTTCGCCAGCCAGTACTTCACCTGTGTGGGCGGCAACTGGCAACGGGGCGCTTTTGAAGGTGCCTTTGCGCTTTACTTTGCTTACATCTTTATTTGTCATATAAAACTCGTTTTGCTCGTATGTTCAGCGGCTTCAATACACGTCAAATCGCGCCTTGAAACACGCCTTTTTTAGTTCGACGCACGGTAAAGCCCGTGCGCATCGATGTAGGCCAGGACCGCGTCGGGCACCAGATAACGTACCGACTTACCGCTGGCCAGCAGTTGACGGATCTGGGTGGCGGAAACCGCGAGCGGTGTCTGCCAGACGAATGCAATCTGTCCGCTCGGCCCCTTCAGGGCCAGCGGGTCGCTTACCGAGCGCGCTGCCAGCAGGTTGCGCAAGGCATCCGGCGGTTCGCTGTCGGCATCCGGGCGCTGTAGCACCAGGATGTGGCAATGCTGGAGCAACTCTTCCCAGCGGTGCCACATGGGCAGGCCGCAAAATGCGTCCCAGCCCAGCAATAAAAACAACTGGTCATCCGCGGCCAGCTCGGCCCGCATCAGCTCCAGGGTATCAATGGTGTAGGACGGTTTGTCCCGTTGCAGCTCCCGTGGGTCCACTACCAGCGTAGCGACTCCTGCGACGGCGCACTCAACCATCGCCAAACGGTCGAGCGCCGACACCTGCGGGGTGTCACGGTGCGGTGGCCGGGCATTGGGGGTCAGGCGCAGCTCATCGAGCGCCATCATTTCCGCTACCTCTAGCGCACCGCGCAAATGCCCGATGTGCACCGGATCAAACGTGCCCCCCAGCACACCAATGCGCCGGGGTAACACGTCGCTGACCTGCACGTTCCCTGAAGGGCTAAGTTCGCCCAAGTCAGCTCGGCTCCTGGCCGCGCAACTGGCCATCACCGACCACGATGTACTTCTCGCAGGTCAGACCTTCGAGACCCACCGGGCCGCGGGCGTGCAGCTTATCAGTAGAAATGCCAATTTCAGCACCCAATCCGTATTCAAATCCATCTGCGAAGCAGGTTGGGGCGTTGAGCATCACCGAACTGGAGTCCACTTCGGCGATAAAACGCCGGCATTCGCCCTGATGTTCGCTCACGATCGAGTCGGTGTGGTGGGAGCCATAGTGATTGATGTGCTCAATCGCCTGGTCCAGGCCATCAACGATACGGATCGACAAAATCGCCGCCAGGTACTCGGTGTGCCAGTCTTCTTCGCTCGCCGGGGCCACGTCGATCAGCGCCTGGGTGCGTTCGCAGCCGCGCAGTTCGACGCCCTTGGCGCGAAATTGTTCAGCCATGGCCGGCAAAAATTGCGCCGCAACGGCCTGGTCGACCAGCAGGGTTTCCATCGCGCCGCAGATGCCATAACGGTAGGTTTTGGCATTGAAGGCAATCCGCTGAGCCTTGGGCAGGTCGGCATGGGCACTGACGTAGACGTGGCAGATACCGTCCAGGTGCTTGATGACCGGCACGCGGGCGTCACGGCTGACACGCTCGATCAAGCCTTTGCCGCCACGCGGTACGATCACGTCGACGTACTCGGGCATGGTGATCAACGCGCCCACGGCCGCACGGTCGGTGACTTCAACCACTTGCACCACGGCCGGCGGCAGCCCGGCCTCGGCCAGACCTCGCTGGATGCAGATCGCAATGGCGCGGTTGGAGTGAATCGCCTCGGAGCCGCCGCGCAAGATGGTCGCGTTACCGGACTTCAAGCACAAGCTGGCCGCATCGATGGTCACGTTCGGACGCGACTCGTAGATGATCCCGACTACACCCAGAGGAACGCGCATCTTGCCAACCTGGATACCCGATGGACGGTAGCTCATATCCCGGATGGCACCGATGGGGTCCGGCAGACTGGCCACTTGGCGCAAGCCGACAATCATGCTGTCGATGCGTGCCGGGGTCAGCGCCAGGCGCTCCAGCATCGCGGGCTCAAGGCCGTTGGCCCGGCCGGCGGCCAGGTCCAGTTCGTTGGCGGCAGTCAGCTCCTCGCGGGCAGCGTCCAGTGCGGACGCAGCGCCTTGCAAGGCACGGTTTTTCTGCGCAGTGCTGGCCCTGCCGATCACTCGGGAGGCTTCGCGGGCAGCGCGACCCAGGCGGGTCATGTAGTCAAGAACGGACTCAGTCATGGTCTCAATGGTCTTGGCAGAGGGGAAAGCGGCCGATTATAGCGGTCCCGCCGTCTCACGCACAGCGGTGACAGGCGGATGGTCGAAATGGACGGCAAATAGTCTCTGTTCAGCCCCGATTAAGCACGAGTTGCTATGATCTGTAACTTTTCTGCCATCTTATGACCCCGCTGACGATGCCAACGATGCTCCCTGACGCCTTTTTCGACCGCGACGCCCAGCTTGTCGCGCGCGAACTGCTGGGCAAAGTCATCCGCCATCGGGTCAACGGCCTGTGGCTGAGCGCCCGGATTATCGAAACCGAAGCGTATTACTGCGCCGAAAAAGGCAGCCATGCCTCACTCGGCTACACAGAAAAACGTAAGGCTTTGTTTCTGGATGGCGGGCACATCTACATGTACTACGCCCGCGGCGGCGACTCGCTGAACTTCAGCGCCCAGGGCCCCGGCAACGCCGTGCTGATCAAATCGGCCTACCCGTGGGTCGACGCGCTGTCTGGCCCGGACAGCCTGGCGCAGATGCAACTCAATAATCCTGACGCACAGGGCCAGCCGCGCCCGGCGCAAAAGCTGTGCGCCGGGCAAACCCTGCTGTGCAAAGCATTGGGCCTGAAAGTGCGCGAATGGGATGCCAAACGTTTCGACCGCGAACGATTGTGGGTTGATGACGTCAGAGAGCGACCGTCACGCATCCTGCAAACCACCCGCCTGGGCATCCCGCACGGTCGTGACGAACATTTGCTGTACCGGTTTGTCGACGCCGACTACGCGGCGTACTGCACCCGCAACCCGCTGCGCCGTGGCCAGGTTGAGGGGCAGGATTACCTCGTTTTAGAAAACACCGCCCTCTTGTAGGAGCGAGCTTGCCTCGCGATCTTTTTTAAAGATCAAAAGATCGCGAGGTAAGCTCGCTCCTACAGGGGCTGCTGATCCTCTACAAAAAACAAAAGGAAGTTGAAGTATGGGCCCATGGCTCGATAGCGTTACCAGTTGGCTCACCACCAACCCGCAATGGCTGGGCCTGGCCGTTTTTATCGTGGCGTGCGTGGAATGCCTGGCCATTGCCGGGATCATCGTGCCCGGCACGGTGCTGTTGTTTGCAATCGCAGTGCTGGCCGGTAGCGGCGCCCTGTCGCTGGGCCAGACTCTGCTGCTGGGCTTCCTCGGCGGCTTGCTGGGCGACATGTTGTCTTACGCGCTGGGCAGACGTTTCCATCAAAATATCCGGCGCTTGCCTTTGCTGCGCACCCACCCGGAATGGATGACCGGCGCCGAAAACTACTTTCAGCGCTACGGCATCATCAGTCTGATCGTTGGCCGTTTCATTGGCCCGCTGCGGCCCATGCTGCCGATGGTGGCCGGGATGTGCGACATGCCGCTGCCGCGCTTCATTCTGGTCAGTTTGCTGGCCGGCGCTGGCTGGTCGGTCGCTTACCTGCTGCCGGGCTGGGCGACCGGGGCGGCGATCCGCTTGCCGCTGCCTGAAAACTTCTGGCCACAAGCAGCCATCGTTGCCGTCAGCATCGCCGCCCTGCTGGGCCTGAGCATCCACGCCAACGTCCGCCGTCAACCCAAAGCGACGCTACTGATCGGCACCCTGAGCCTGGCGCTGCTGGTGGCGGTGTTCTTCGGCTACTCGCACATGGCCGCGTTCGATCAGGGCATCAGCGCCCTGGTGCAAGAACATCGCAGCAGCACCATGGACATGCTGGCCGTGCTGGTGACGCAGATCGGTAACTTCCGCACGCAACTGCTGGCCGCCGCCCTGGTGTGTGCGTTGCTGTTCTTCAACAAACAATGGCGCGCCTTGATCTTCTTTGGCGGGGTCACGCTGTTTACCGCCATTGCCAACACCGCCACCAAGCACTTCTTCGCGCGCATGCGCCCTGACGTGCTGCTCGACCCGCTGACCAGCTACAGCATGCCCAGCGGCCACAGCTCTGGCTCGTTTGCGTTCTTTTTGGCCCTGGCGATTCTGGCGGGCCGTGAAAAACCGCAACGCATGCGCATTACCTGCGTGCTGATCGGCTGCTTGCTGGCCATGACCGTGGCCATGTCACGGATTTACCTGGGCGCCCATTGGCCAACTGACATCATGGCGGGCGCGTTCCTGGCCATCACCGTCAACGCCTTCGCCCTGGCCTTGACCCAGCGCTACATGGTGCTTACGCCGGTGCCAGTAAAAGTCTGGTGGATGATCTTGCCGTCGTGCGCAGCGCTGTATGGCTTTTTCATGCTTAGCCATTTGTCCAAGGAACTGCTGCGCTACGCCTATTAAGCGAGGCCTTAAAAAATCGCAGCCTTCGTGCCTCGGCAGCTCCTACAAGAGAGGTGGGCTCAATTAAGCATCTCGCCCTGCATCTCTTCGAGCAGGGCCTGGATCCCGTCGAGGCGCTGCTGCGGGTCGTCCACTTGCAGCAGATCGACCTTGTCTTCTTCGGCAAAGGGCAGCAGGTAGGCCAACTGATTGGCCAATGATTGTTGCCCGGTGACTTCGGTGTTCATGTTCAACGCGGCGACCATCGGGTGTTCAGCCAGGGCTTTGAGCAATGCCAGCAGGTCCTGGTCCTCTTCCTGCAACGGTTGTTCCGGGATCTCGTCCAGCCAGTGCACGTCGGCCACCAGCAGGTTGTCACGCTGCAACTCGGTGTTCAGCACCTCAAAACGCCGGCCACCCTCGACGCGGATCCCCAGCAGGCCGTTATCCTGCTTCTGGAAATCACTCACCCGCGCTTCACAACCAATCCCGGCGATATCGGGCTCGATGTCGCCGGTTTCGCTGCCCTCCAGAATGCACACCACGCCAAAACCGCTGCCTTGCTTCATGCAGCGGGCAATCATGTCCAGGTAACGGGCTTCAAACACCTGTAGATCCAGCACGCAGCCCGGGAAAAGGACGGTGCTCAAGGGGAACAATGGCAGCTTCATACAACCCTCCTTACACCACGAGGGTCACGGCCAGCGGCAGAAAGACCGCCGTGCCTACGCCCATTAGACTCATTGCCAACGCCGCAAAAGCACCCGCCTCTTCGCCTTCGTGCAACGCCACTGAAGTGCCCACCGCATGGGCCGTCATGCCCAGCGCCATGCCACGGGCTTCAGGGCTGTGCACCTTGAGCAGGTTCAACAGGGGCGGGCCGAAAATAGCCCCGATCACCCCGGTAATCAACACAAACACCGCCGCCAGCGCCGCCACACCGCCAATCTGTTCGGCCACCAGCATGGCAATCGGCGAGGTCACGGATTTAGGCGCCAGGGTCATCAGCACCATGTGCTCGGCACCAAACCACCACGCCAACAGCACCACCAACCCGGTTGCAAACACACCGCCTATGACCAGCGTAGTAAAAATAGGCCAGAACAGCTGGCGGATTCGCCGCAGGTTCAAGAACAGCGGCACCGCCAGCGCGACCGTGGCCGGGCCCAGCAAGATGGTGAGGATGTCGGTGCTTTTGCGGTATTCGTCATAGGTCAGCCCGCAACTGACCAGCACCCCAATCACCAGCAACATGCTGGCCAGCACCGGTTGCAGAAAGATCCAGCGGGTTTTCTCGTACCCGGCGAGGACCAGTTGATAAGCCCCCAGGGTAATGCCGATGCCAAACAACGGGTGATGGATCACCGACTGC
>ERZ1673734.1397-NODE-1397-length-16000-cov-5.560615_pt1 | contig 16000 bp, 16 predicted proteins | sample MGYA00580199_ERZ1673734 | MGnify/ENA primary metagenome ERZ1673734 (study PRJEB41218, sample SAMN15661742) | gut metagenome | host: Homo sapiens | place: Canada: London | collected 2015-08-20/2019-03-30 | study: EMG produced TPA metagenomics assembly of...
TCATGCCCACCTGCACAATGCCCCAGCCGAGGATAATGATGCCGATGGCCTTGATAATGGAGAAAATAAAATCAGACAGATTGTTGACGATGGTCAGCGGATCACCGCCGGTTGCGTAGGCGGTGGTGGCCGTCAGCATACAGATACACAGGCTCAAAAGAAATGTGCGGCTTACGCGCCGCATCACAGATCGTTTCATTCCGTAAATCCCTCCAGTAAAATCAATTCCTCCAGCGAGACGAATGCCGCGCTCATATCGGCGCAGGCATAGTCCGCCAGCTTATGCACATAGGGCGCGGCTCCGCCGTCCTCCGTCCGGCTCAGATTTGGATGCCGCAGGATGTCGTATTTCTCGTCCATCACAGGCCGTTCACCACGGATGAACAGCAGCGCGTAGCGGTTGTCCATGGCCCGCACTTCGTCAGGTGTCATCAGCTCGCGGGCCAACTGCTGGCGGCTGACGGAGATGGAGCCGCTCCGTCCCTTGGTGGTACTGGTGTGCCGCACATCCAGCGTCTCCTTGCCCAGCAGCTCCGAAATGTACTTGTGGGTAGACTGCTCGTTGCCGCCCAGATACAGCAGCGTATCGGCGTTGCCCAGCAGTCCCTCCCAGTCATCCTTGAACAGCGCCTTCAGACCGGATATACTTTGCAGAACGATGGTGGACATGATGTTGCGGGAACGCATGGTGCTTTGTATCTTTACAAAGTCGCTGGGCAACGCCACGTTGCAGAACTCGTCCATCATCAGCCGCACGGGAACAGGCAGCGGCCCCTGATGAATCTTGTCCGCCTGATAGTACAGAGACTGAAATGCGCAGGTATAGAGCATCCCCACCAGATAGTTAAAGGTGCTGTCGCTGTCGGGGATAACGGCAAAGACAGCCTGCTTGCGCTCTCCCATCAGGGAAAGCTCCATTTCATCGTGGGAGGTAATGTCCCTGATCTGCGGGATGATGAAGGCCGACAGCCGCACCGCGGCGGTAATGAGGATGGAACGCGCTGTTTTGCCCGCGGCCTGCTGAAAAATATGGTATTCCCGTACCGCGATGTGGTCAGGCTCCTCGTCCTCCAATGCCTCAAACAGCAAATCCAGCGGGGAGCGATACGACTCATCTTCCTCGCTTGCACCGCCGTTCTCCAGCATATACAGCACCGTTTCAAAATTCTGCTCCTCCGGTGGCGCTTCATAGAGCAGGTACAGCATCAGGGCGGTGTCCAGCGCCACCTCTGAGCGTTCCCAGAACGGGTCGCTCTGCTGGGCGCTTTTGGGCGTGGTGTTCTGGATCAGGTTATTTACCAGTTTCATCACGTCCTTGGCGTCCCGTATGTAGGCGAAGGGGTTAAACGCATCGGAGTGCTGCGGGTCGATGAGGTCGAATACCCGCAGCACATATCCCTCCTCCAGCAGCAGCGGCGCGAGGGTGCGCAGCATCTCACCCTTGGGATCTGTCACAAGGAAGCTGCCGTTGGCCTGCATGATATTGGGTTTGCAGAAAAACCGTGTCTTGCCGGCACCGCTGCCGCCCACGATGATTTGCAATAGATTCCTCATGTGCTGCCGCCCGTTCAGGCTCATAGCCACATGACGTGTCAGCAGTGTGTTATTTGCGGGGTCTTTGTCTGCGTACTTTTTGTTGAGCTGCCACGGGCTGCCCCACTGGGCAGAGCCGTACTCCTGCCCTGGTCTGCGATTCTCCCTGCCAGAGCAATACAGAAGAACACCGCCGCCGTAGAGCAGCAGGAACACCAGCAGAAATCGCGATGTATACACTGTCCAGCGGACGGCAAACGGACGGTTCGTCGCAGCGGTAAGGCGGCTCACCAGTTCAAACACATTCATGCCGTTCTCATACACACCTGCCGCGATGACCACCAGCCACAATACGGGTATTGTCAGCGCCATCCACAGTGCGGGCGGCACAGGCTTTTTACGCATGGTCGTTCTCCCTCCTAATCCGTCTCAAGTTGAGACACATTTCGACAGTGTTTTTATCCCGTTCTCTCGCAGTACACCACATATCGCTGTCGCCCGCCGCTGGCGTAGGGATGGCAGGTCAGCAGCGTCAGCAGGTCGCGGTTCGGTTGAATTTTGACTTTCTCTACCTCGTGGGGCTGGATGATCTGAATGTCCATCACGGTGTAGGTTAGTGTCTCCCACAGGTTGGTGAGTTTCACGGTATCGCCCGCCCGCAAGCGGTCGATATGCCGAAAGTAATCCGCGCCTTTCCAGCCTCGGTGTCCTGCGATGACACAGTTGGTGCTGTCCCCGCCGATGGGCGCTGACGTGCTGCCCAGCACCGCCGCGCCTGCGGCAAGGTGAGTGTCGGACGCGCCCAGATAGACCGGCATGGTCAGCTCCATAGCGGGTATCTCCAACACACCGATGATCTCGCCTTCGATGCCGTATGCCACAAGGTCAGCGGCAGGCGTTTCACATGCTTCAAGGTCGGTGAGGTTGCACTGCTTTTCTGCGTAAAGCTGACGGTTATAGTCCTGTAGAGCCACCAGCAGTTCGGGATAAAACTGCTCCGGCTCATCACGGTCAGCCAAGAACTCCTGTACGGCAGTTGCGGCATTGTTCTGGAGCCTGTGTCCCGTAAACACCGGCCACAGCATGATGCAGATGCCCGCCACGGCCAGCAGCACCGTCAGCACAAGTGATGTCTTACGCATGGCGCACCCTCCTCACCAAAAAGTAAGCGCCGCCAGCCACAATCACCGTGCCAAGGCCGATGGCAAGACTGGTGAGGTAGTGGTGTGTCCACGAGGATGCCGCCCGCGTTTCTTCTGCGGCAGTGGCCTCCTGTTCAGGTAGGTACGGCACACGATGTCCGCGAACTAAAAGTCGATGGGTGTTGACCCCAAATGGGGTACACGTCACCAGCGTTACATAGTCCTTACCGTCCTCAATTTGGAGCAGTCGCGTATCTGTCGGCAGCACTGTGTTGATGCTGTCCACTTCGTAGGCCAATGTGTCGCCCAAAGCGTGGATATAAAAGACATCGCCTTTTTCGAGTTGGTCAATGTCCGAAAATAGCTTGGAACTCGCCAGCCCACTGTGCGCCGACAGCACTGCGTGGGTGCCGTTGCCGCCTATCGGCAAGGACGTTCCTACCACATGACCCACGGCACGCTCCAGCGTGTCCGCGTCCGTGCCGTGCTGCACGGGCAGATATACGCCGATTTTAGGGATGTCCACATAGGCCATGACACAACCCACCGTGAGCTGTTCGGCATAGGCCAAGGGAGGGGCGGAAGCCCCTCCCTCTGTGATGGCCGCCTGGCCGGACAGCATAGCGTTGTACTGCTCCGCGGCCTGCCGCTGGGCAGTCAGTTCGGTATCATCGGTGTTTTCAATAGCGGCGGTGTAGACGGTTTCTATGTCTGAGTGGTATTTCTCACTCAGAAGTTCTCCCACCAGCGGATAAAGCATCAGCCCCAGCGCTGCAATACCGCAAGCCGCCGCCAGTAGCCAGCGTTTCACTGTTCACTCTTATGCTTGCGGGACTTGACGACAATGAAGGCCGCCGCGCCCAGCAGCAGAACGCCGCCCACCGTATACATCCAAACGCCATAACCGCCGGTCTTGGGCAAGTCGAATCCCGGATTGTTGATGATACGTAGCGGCACAACAGCGTTTGCGTCCGTCATGCTCACCGGCTCACCGTTGACGGTGGCAGAGGCGGTCAGCAGGGCCGCACCGCACCGTTCACAGGCGCCATTCTCTTTTGTGGTGACCACGATCTTCACGGGATCGCGGAGCAGCACATACCCCTTATCAGTGGCAACCTCGGTCAGTGTGTAGGTATCGTCCTCAATACCGCGGAGAATAATGTGGCCCTTGAGGTTGGGGATCAGCATGGTGGCCTCGGACTTATTGGACGTGAAGCCGGTAACGTTGTAGACCTCACCCTCCATGTTGGCCTTGATATAGTATCCGTCCGTATCGTTGTAGGCGATAAACTTTACCTTGCCGAAAGTGCCGTTATTGTCGCTGAACTGCTTGATAAGGTCAATGGCATAGACATAGACGTGGCAGCAGTCCTCCAGCGTATCATAGTAAGTCGTGTTGGTACGCTTCCATGTCAGCTTGACCTTGTTGGGATTGTCGCGGTCGCCGTAGGTAGCTGCATCGGCGGTCAGGGTGGCGGCATAAGTAATACGCATGGTGCAGTCGGAGTATCCGCGCTTCACGCTGTCGGTATACACGGTGGCCGCCTCGTTGATTTCACTCAGGCCAGCCTCGGTCATGCGGATGGTCATAATGTTCTGCGCGTCGTCGTAGGCCACGGTGAACTTGCCGGAATCTTCCGCCCATGTGGTGATCTTATCGGTGCAGCCGCTATCCTTGAAGAACTCTATAGCCACATCGTTCTTGTTATACTTGATACCCTTGGACATGGTATCGACGTAAGCATACTCGCTGAGAGCAGATGCTTTAGACGTGATGGTGGGCAGGGTGCTGATAATCTGATAGTCCACCGTATTACCAATAGAGGCGGATGCGGTATGAGCGTACCCACCGGTGATATCGGTCAGGCTGCCGGTATTCTTACCTGTGGAGTTCTTGTCCTCGCGCACGGTCTTATCCAGCGTGGGGTTGCCGGTCTGATTCTTGGGATACACAGTAACATCGTAGTTCCATGCCGTGCCGTCAATGGTAGTCATGGGCAGGCTTACGAAGAAGGGGTTACAGGTGGAAGTCACGTTTTCAGGGACACAAGTCTCCACGACGAGATACAGCCCCTGCTCCATGTCGGATGCAGAGGTGTGGCCGGTGGCGTCGGTCTCCGTCATAACCACGCCGCCGCTCTTGACGGCGGCCTCCAGCGCATTCTTGACAGTGGTGGCATTGGCCGCAAGAGCCGCAGCCAGCTTGTTGTTGAGCATATCGCTGGTGAAATAGTTGACGCCGTTGTCGGTCTTGTGAGCGTCTGTGGCGGTCAGGCCGATGGCAGACAGCACGGCGGAGCTGCGATCACTGTTGTCGAAGCCATACAGCACACCCACCTGCCGCTGACCATCCACCAATTCATTGTTCATGGTGATATCGGCAACACGGAGGTAGGTGAACTCCACGCCCTGAATGGCGTACTTGCTCAGCTTGTCGATAACCGCATCGTCATGCAGGCCGGTGGAAACGTAGGATTCCGCATCCCACGCGCCATCTTTGCCGGCTGTGGTGATGTCATACTTGTAGATAGAAAGGGATGCTTTCTTTGCAGGGTCGATTGTCGGCTCTGCGAACGCTGTGGTGATGAGGCCCAAAGCCATAACAACGGCCATGAGTAGCGCGAACACGCGATGGATCTTTTTCATGTTCAGTTCGTCTCCTTTTTGATGTTAGATTTTTTGCAAAAATAAACACCCGCCATGAGAGCGAGTGCTACAAACATAATGGATGCGATAAATCCGTTGCCGCCCGTGAAAGGCAGCACAAAACCTGCATTATTGCAGGCAGTGATCGTAATATCTCGGTTGCTGCTGTCCAGCGTTCCCGTGAACAGCGGCTCGGTCAGTAGCGTGTACCTTGCCGGAGCTTTCACTTCGGTGATACGATACTGCACACCGATCTTGAGGCCGTTCCACTTGGCGATGCCGGTCTTGTCGGTGGTCACTCTGCTGACCTCCGTCCATGTCTTGCCGTCTGTGGAAGTCCCCATCAGCAACTCCGCACCGGCAAGAGGTGCGCCTGTCGCATCCACCTTGCGGACAGTGATGATGCCTTTCGCCAGCGCGTTCGTCCGCTTTTGCGTAATGTTCAGTGCCGTGGCCGTGATGGTAATCTGATACTTGGTTTTGTCCACCACATAACCACTGGGGGCTCTAATCTCTTGGTAACTGTACTTGCCCTGGGGCAGATCCCTGAACATCGCTTTACCGTCCGCGCCGGTGATGGCGTCTGCCACCTTTTTGCCAGCGTTATCATACAGCCGGTAGGTCACGCCCGCCAGCGATTTACCAGTCTCCGCATCGACCTTATTGATGGTCAGGCTGCCCTTCTCCTCCATGGCTTTGATTTTAATGTACGCCTTCACAGGGTCGCGCCCCACGCCGGTATAACCGGCCATCGCCTGATACCGTCCCGTCCGGTCGTACCAGCAGATCACGGCTCGATCCGGATCGATCTCATAGGCACTGCCGGTGGCCGAGTAGGTTTTCTCGGTGTCGAGATTCTTGGCCGCCGCTGCCGTCGCCGTGATAGTCAGGGTGTTGCCCTTCCGTGTGAAGGTGATGCCGCTCCCGCTGTTGGCGGCGAAATTGTAGTCGCCCAGCACTGCATTGTCATCCGTGACACTGGCCGTGTAGCTGCCCGCTGCGTTCCTCTTCAGCTCGATGGTGTCGCACCAGCGCGGTGCGTACTCTGCAAAGCTGGGGATCATCGTGGCGTTCTGCATCGCCGCCGCGATCTCGTCATACCACAGTTCGAAGGTCGGGTAGCGGCTCGTATCCACACAGCCATAGAATGGGCTGTATCCCCAATCGTCGTAGGTGTAGGCGTTGCGGTATTCGCAGATCAGCTCCCAGATGACGGCCTGCGTTGCCGCCCACTTTTCCGCGTTGATGATGGCACTGCTGTTCCGGTCGCCGGTTGCCGTGCCGTAGTCGGCGCTGGGATAGCCCAGAGACATTGCCAGCGCGATGCCGCTCTGCACAGAGGCGGGCAGGTTATACCAGCTGGCACTGGATCCCTCCTTGTAGGTGCCGCTGTCATCGGAATGAACGCCCGGTTCGATGCAATAAGCCACCGCGCCATCCGCATATTTCATGTGGTAGAGGGCGCTGCCGCTGCCGAGGCTGCTGGTAGCCGAGATGGTCAGATTTGTAATGGACGGCGTTGTGCTTTGGCTATAATCATACTGACGAAATGTGATCTCGTCAGAATAGACGTAGACCCTGTACTTGACCGTCACGCTGGCAGCATAGGCGGTCACCGCCAACGCCGCGAGCATGGCCAGTGTCAATACAAGGCCCAGCAACATTTTTTTGTGTTTCATGGCTCCTCCTGTTTGGATATAAGATGACCCCCTCCGTGTTGGAGGGGGTCTTGTATGAAGTTACCTCTTAGCCATCGTACAGGACATAGATCAGCAGGCTTGCGCCGTCCTCTACGATGCAGACGTTGCAATGGAAGCCCGCGTCGGCCAGCGTATCCACACCTGCCTGCATCATGAGCTGCCGGAAGGTGTATTCCACCATGTCCCGCGCCTTGGCCTCCAGCACTTCCTGTGAAGCATCCGCTGCCACCGATGCAGGGAAGCGGTAGGCGCTGTTGTCCAGCGTTAGACTTCCGTCTGTGATGACACCGTACTGCGCGGCAGCATAGGCGTTGGCCGCATCGACAGCCGCCCAACAATCTGCCGGCTCGTACTCCGGCTCCGGTTCAGGTTCGGGGGTAGGTGTAGGCCCCGGCTCCTGTACCGGTGCAGGTGTAGGTTTGGATTCGCTCGGTGCGGGCTCCGGCTGCGGCATAGGCGTCACCGCCTGTTCAGGTGTGGTAGGCTGCTCCGGCACGTCGGGCTGTCCCTCACTTTCAGGAGCATCCGCCTTGCCTTCGGGCTGCTGGGTGTTCTCCTGCGGCTTGGCATTCTGCGCGGGGTCGGCAGGGTTCTCCACATCGGGGGCATCTGCCGGTGCAGGCACATCCTGCTTTTCATCGGCCACTGCCTCACCGGTCACGGCGGTGGCTGACAGAGCGCCGAGCTGTGCTGCGCCACCCAACGGCGCCGTTTGTCCGGCACAGCCCGCAAGCAGCGCGGCAAAGCTGATTGCCAACAGGAATACGGGTACTTTTCTCATGTAATTCCCTCCTTAAATATTAGGTTACTATTATTTTATCGCACCATTTGTATACCGTCAAAAAATCGACAGCGTCAGCTTTTGCCGAAAATTGCGTCTCAAGTTGAGACGCAATTTTCGCCGCGAACGTACCATCTGCCGCGGGTGCGCCGCTGACCATGATGCGGCTATCCGCGCTCTGCGCGGATAGTAAGGGTTTCCCCCTTGTATGCCTTATAAGCCGCTGCGCGGCTCCGGTCAAGGCCCGCCCAGCGCGCACGTTGGGCGGCTCGTGGGTGGCTGCCGCAAGGCAGCCGCCCAGCCTTGACGGGTGTTGTGCGGCGGCTTACACTTCCCCAGCAGGGGGAAACCCTAACGTCCGTTGTGCTACATCGGGACGCGGCTTCTCTGTGGCGTGATGCTCTTTTCCACCGATGCACCGATCTGCTTGCTCATCTTCTGTATCTGGTCAAGCGCCTGTCGCCGTTCCTGTGCGTCCCAGCCCTCGTACAGGGCGGACAGATCTGCGGTATCCGGCAGGTCGCGCTCCACACCGAAACGGCGGCACAGCAGATACGATACGCTCTGCGCGTCCAGTTCGGGCTCGGCATAATCGTACTGCGCGTTGTATCCTTTCCCGTGCAGCCGCGAATGTGCCACCGCTGTGGCGATAGCGGCAAACACCTCATGGTCAGGATAGTCAGGATTGATGGCCAACTCCATCCGCTGCGGGTCGTAGACAGCAGGGGTATCCAGTTCCTTGTCGATGACCACCTGACACACGGCGTAGTTCAGCAGCGTGGTCATGGCCGATTCCATGTCCCGTGTGTCATTTTCCAGATGCACCTCCTTCAAAGGCCGCCCCTGCGTCTGCCGTACATCGTAGGCGTCCGCCAGCGTATAGCCCTTGCCAAAGGTGGAACGGGCGAAAATGTGGATGCCGTTGCCGTTCTCGCTGACCGGCACGGAGCGTCCCAGCATTTTCCATTTCTCCTTTGTGCCGAACACGGTCACGTTTGCATCCTGCACCATCGCCAGCGCAATATTGCCTGCACTGTATGCCGGATTGTCACCTTGCAGCTCCAGATAGCGGGAGTACGCCTCGGCGCTGCTGGTGATCTCCAACACACCCGCGTCCTGCAAGGCCATCAGGTTCTCCCTGTCGGCCTGCTGGCGTGCTTTCCATTGGGTATCATTCTCCGTTTTCTTCGATACGATGGCCTCTAAATTTGCCATACTGAATATCCTCCTATTCTCGCATTTTGGGCGGTGTCCGTCCGTTGGGCAGCTGCGGCTCTACGTCCTGTGCGGCACGCTTCAGCGCCGCCAGCCGCCCTTTTACCGAGGGCTTGCCCTCAGTAGTCGTCCTCTCTTGCGGCAAGCCATTCCCGCGCTGTGGTGAGAAGTTCCCTTGTGGAGCGCGGGCATCTGCTTTTTTTGCCGCATCATCCTCCCGCTTCGGCGCGGCATAGCCGTGGCGTTCCAGAAACAAATTGACCTGCGATGCAAAGTCCACGTTGGTGATGAGGTCTACTAACCCATCACCGGCGTTTTTGTCCTTGACCACCGCGTAGAGGATGCCATTCTTGGCATAGGCGTTGAACGCGGCCATATCGCTCTCCCGCAGCTGGAACACCCGCAACTCCTTACCCTCCCGCAGCAGACGCCCCATATTGGTCTTGCCGGATACGCGCTTGTTGTCCTTTGCCAGTGCGTAGAGAAATGCCGCCAGATTTTTGCTGCCGGCGGCCAGCAGCTTAACGGTTGCTTCCGTGATCTGTAAGCCTTCCCGTACCATCAGGTCAGCGGCTTCGCTGCCTGCATCCATGTTCCCGACCTCCTTTTTCCGAAATTTCCTGTTCCCGCTGTGCGGTCAACTGCTGCTCGATGCGCTGTGCGTCCGTCTCAATGCAGCAGCACTGTCTCCATCCTCTCCGTAATACCCGCAGCCTGTCCGTATACGCCGCGATGTCCGTATCCACTCCTGCCACACCTCTGCGCCGCGCCAGATACAGCTGACGCCGCTGCTCGGTGAGCGCGTCCATCTCCGCTTGCAGTGCGTCCCGCTGCATGGTGAGCTGCTGCCGCGTCTCGATACGGTTTGTCCGCAGATACCGGAACTGTGCCTGATACCTGTCCAACTTCAGCACCTCTCGCCGCAGGGCAGGTGAGGTACGATACACTTTCCGCCGCGGTGAGGACAGCAGGTACAGGTAGTACAGATACAGCCGTTGAAAATAAGACAGCGGCTTTTTCTGTACCGGTTTTCGCCGTATACGATAGGTCTTGCGGGGCAGCTGTACCGGCTGCTGCGGCGCAGCCTTTACCCTGCCGCGTATGGCGGCCTCGTCGTACCCATCGCCCAGACTATCCAGCCGGATAAACCTTTGGCCGTCAGGCGGACGCACGGCGGTGTGCTTCACGTTGGCGCCACTTTTCACCTGATACCCCATGCGCCGCATCTCCCGAAAGAAGTCCGCATAGCTGTACGACCTACGGATAGCTTCGTCCACATCGCGGCGTACCACATCCCGCAGGGTAGTCCTGCCGTGGCGCTGCGCCTGATACTGACCCTGCGGCACAGCGGCCTCGGATGGCTCGATGATGGACAACCCATGCTCACGGCACAGGGCGTCCGACACACCGCGGATGCCCTCGTAGTAGTCGCGGAAGGTGTCACGGTACATCTTCCCATCCACAAAGGACACGGCGCTGAACACCACATGGTTATGCAGGTGCGACCTGTCCAGATGGGTGGCTACCACCACCTCATACCGCCCGCCCAAAAGACGCTGCGCCAGCTCTACACCGATGGTATGGGCCTGCTCCGGCGTCACCTCACCGGGGCGGAAGGACTGGATCACATGATAGCCTTTGCGGACACGGTTCTGCTTGCCCCAGCGCCGTGCTGTCTGCATCATGTCCTGATAGGCGGTGTCCCTGCCGCAGTTGATGGCTGTCTCGAAACATACACGCTCCGTCTTGCCGCGATCCAGCACATAGTCCACCGCCGTTTCCAGATAGGTCTTTTCCTCGTTGGCGGCATAGCTAAGACATTTATCCAGCCTGCCCCGTATGACGATGATCTTCGTATAGGCCATTAAAAGCTGTCCTTTACTCGCCGCCACGCTCTGCGGACAAGTGCCGCAGCTTGGTCGATCTGACTGTCCGCCGCGTATTTCTGCCCATTGACGGTGTGGGCGATTTGATTGATGTTGTTGCCGATGGCGGACAGCTCCCGCAGCAGCGCGGCATAGGTATCGGGTGGCCGTGGCCGCAGCTGTACGCCCAGTATCAGGCTGCGGAGAAATGGGTCGATGCCCAGTCCTGCGGCAGCGGCCTGTTTCCGCAGGTGGGCAAGCTCGGCATCCGTCAGCCACACGCTGACGTGCCGGTTTCGCGTTCTCGTCGCCGTCACCTCCCATAAAAAATGCGTCTCAAATTGAGACGCGAAGCGTAAACGCGGGGTCTTAGGGGCTATGCCCCTGACAAGCGGCATTTGTGCTACCAAATGCCATGCTTGCGTGGACAGCACCGAAACGGTGCTGTCCCCTCTATCGGGTCGGGGCAGTCTTTGCGTGACAACGAGGCTTGATATGCAGGCCGTGCCGCTGGGCAAACTCTGCGATGGTCGGCCTGTCGGCGGAACATGGCCAGCTGAAATCGTCTGCGGTCAGATCACGGTATCCACTTTCCGGCAGGTCAATACGCTGGCCGGTAAGCACTGTGCCATAATGCTCCACAGTGATATGGCAGGCCAGCAGGCACGGCTGTGACCAGTCCTCCTCGGAGGTCTGCATATCATAGGCATAAATACCGTTGGGCAGTTCGGAACGGCGGACACGCTCCACGGTAAAAAGGGCAGGCACACCGCATATCTCCACCGCTTCAAAGCGTGTCTTGTGAATATCCATGGCCATCATGTCGATCCACCTCAATGCTCCGGCGTGTCGGGACGTTCTCTCTTGGGTGCATCACGCTTTTTGAACGGTTCTACCCGTATGGTCACTGGCGTGTTGTCCTTGATTCCCAGCAGTATCTCTGCGTGGTGGAACTGCTTTTTATAGAACTCCATCTGCTGCGGGGTCAGGGAGGTAAAGTCATCCTCACCCAAACCGCAGACAAAGAACGGGCCGAACACGCCGCCGTAGCCGCCCGGCATACTGCGGTTGAACTCGTTGGGCTTCAGCATCCCCTCATCGTCACAGACAACGGCCACCTTGTCCTCAAAGGGGTAGATGGCCTGTATCAGACCACCTACCGCCGCCTGCATCTCGTGAAGGCCGTTGAGTTCCTTTTCATAGGGTGCCGCCCCCGGCTCTACCATCAGAACTTTCATACACTCTCTCCTATCGTGTCATATCATGGTTTCGCTTTTTCGGTTTAGGCTCTTTTTTCGGCGGCGCGTCGCCATCCTCCAAAAAATCCAGCAGCTCCTGCGGTGACGGCTGGTGCGGCTGGACGGTATACCCCGGCAGCAGCTGCCCATTCACGGAAAACAGGTGCGCGTGATTTTCCGGCAGAGGCGGTGACAGCTCTTGAAACAGATGGGCATAGGCGGCGATGCGCCCCTGCACATACCGTTCGGCGGCAGCCTTGTCCGTATACCGCTTGTTGTCCTGACTGGCCAGCGGCGATGGCGTACTGCTGTATGGGTCTTTCCTACGCGGGACATTGTAGCTCACGCTCCATGACACATACCACGCCACCGGCACCTGCTTTTTCTGCTTATGATCGTAGGCAGTATCCTCGCGGATGCGGTAGGACATCTGATAGACCATATTGCTGATCTTACGCCAGCCATAATCGGTATCCTCCCACCGGTTGCCGCTATGCTGCACCTCCGGCGTTTTCACATACTCAATGGCCCTGTCCAGTATCATGGTCTGCGCCGCCTGCTCCTCCCAGCGTTTGGCGGCCTCCTGCAAGTCGCGGAACACGGCCTTTTCCGTCTCCACGCTCTTATTCCGCAGTGCTTGCAGCCGATCAAGGGGCATCCACGTCAGCGCGGACAGGTCGGCATGGCGTTGATCAAAAGAAATATGATGCTCCAGCGTCAGCTTATGACCCTCCTCCAGCTTGTCGCCGTAGGAATAGGCGGTGTAGAACGAGTCCTCCCGCCGTTCCATATTCATCACCTCACTTTACCCGGCGTCGCTTTTTTTGCCGCTTTTCCCTGCTCGGCTCTGGCCTTTTGCCTGTCCAATGCCTTCTGCCGCAGATCCAGCGCCTCGAACACCACACGCTTCACATCGCCTACCGTGGTATCCTTCTTGGGGAAGTAGGCGCGCAGTTCATCCTCGCTGAACGTGACTTTCAACGGCGGTGACATCTCACGCTTGGTGGGTGCCACGGTCTGCTCGATCTTTGCCGTGGTCAGCTTACCCGCCTGACTGTCCTTTTTCAGCTCGGCGGCCTGCGTACCGGAGGGGACTTTATCTTCCCGCTTGATGGCGTCCGCCAGCGTTTTCTGCTCCTGTGGCTTCAGATAGGAGATGTCCGCAGCGGTGTTCACCGGCAGCTTCTTTTCCTCCACCATATCCTGCAACTCCGGCTCCAGCTTGGTCAGGCGGGTCAATCGCTGGATGGTGGCGCGGCTCTCGCCGGTCTGCTGCGCCAGCTGCTCATCGGCACGCATGGGCTTATACCCCGCCTCCAACTGCGCCTTGGTGGGACGTCCCGCCTTACGCTTCATGGCTTCCAGCTTCATAGAGTAGGCACGCGCCTTGACCATGGGCGAAATATTCTCCCGCTTGAGGTTGGAGTCCACCATGTAGATGATGGCGCTGTCCCGATCCATGTCGCGGACGATGGCGGGGATCTGTGTCACGCCAGCCAGCACACAGCTGTGCTTACGGCGATGGCCTGCCACCATTTCGTAACGGTCGGGGTCTTTGCTGCTGCGGATAACCGTGACAGGCTCCAGCACGCCGAACTTCCTAACGCTCTCCACCAAGTCCAGCATATCCCTGTCATCCTGCACGGGGAAGGGATGCCCCTCAAAGTCGTCGATCTTGTCCACCGGCAGCATGACCACGGAACCCAGCGCACCTTCGCCCACGATGTTCAGCTTGAAGTCCTTGGGAATACCCTCCGTGTCCGTCTCCTGCTCCTTTTCGGGCGGCTGCTCTTTTTTCTCCGCCACCTCCGCCTTGGACGCAGGTTTATCCTCGGCAGGTTTCTTATCCTCCGACTTTGCCGGTACATTCGCTTTCTTTTCTTCCTGCTTTGCAGGCGGCTTTTCCTCCGGCTTCTTGTCCTCAGACTTTTTTTCGGCAGGCGCTACCACCGGTTTCTTGTCCTCTGCCTTGGCCGGTTTTGCATCCACTGCCGCAGCAGGGGCAGGCTTCTCTGCCTTTTTCTCCTCCGGCTTGGCGGCGGTTTTCGTATCTTCCGTCTTAGCGGGTACAGCCGGTTTTACCGCAGCCTTGGCATCCTCGGCCTTGGCTGGTACGGGCGGCTTCGCCGCAGGCTTTTCCTCTGTGGGCTTTACCGGCGTCGCCGTGCCGTTCGGCTTCGGTGCAGCTTTGGTTTCCTCTGCTTTAGGCGGGATCACCGGCTTGACCGGCTCGGCAGGCTTCTGTGCCGCAGGGATGGGTTTGTCAGCAGTGGATGGTTTCACTGATTCTGCTACCTTTGCATCGGGCGGTGCTTTCGCGGCCTCTTTCGGGGGCGGGCTGCGGAACGCGCCGATCAGCGGATTTTTCTTTTCTTCTGCCATATCCGTTTACCTCCAATTCGTCGTAATATGTCAAAACCCGTCTCAACTTGAGACGGGTTTTGCACAGGGACAGGGCGGCTCTTGCCGCAAGTCTGCGCGGGAACGATGAGCGTGACCGGCACCTGCACGGTCACGTCCGTAGTCAGCGGGAAATACTCGGTGTGCATGGGATGCTCCTCCTTTTGTCGGTGATATGATAAAGCCCGCCTCCACGGGAAGCGGGTACTATCCGGTGTCCATATCGTGCTGGACTTCGGCCTGATAGAAGTGGTTGATGGTGACGGGTGCGTTATACAGGATGGTCAGCAGATATGCCCGAACGTTGAAAGCCTGCGCCGTAGAACGCCGCAGGCTTTCAATGACATATTCCAGATGGTCGTATTCCAGCTGTCGGAAACGCTCCTGCACCTGCTGGGTGGGCAGCAGTTCACCGCCGATGCGGAGCGTGGGGCGGGTGCTGCACAGCACATCGGTGATGGCGGCGATCAGTTCATCCACGCTCTCGCGGTCATAGCGGCGGCACAGCTGGTCATATGCAACGCGGGTGCATACTTCTTCCGCCGCCTTTTTCCTCTCCCACCAGCTGCCTACCAGTGAAGGAGGGGATGATGGATAAAGCTGGCTCATATCCGTTTGGTTTATATCTTTATAATTTGCGTCCCCTTTTGGGAAGCCTGCACTTCCGTTTTTGAGAACTCTTGACTTCCCATTTTCGGAAGTCTGGACTTCCTCTTTTGGGAAGTCTGGCGGTACAGTGGGCGGCGCGGGTATCTCTCGCGTGGTATAGCGCTTGACGTAGATGCGCGCCGGTCTGCCCTGCCCCTGCTTGGTTCGCTCGATAAGGCCGATGCCTTTGCCGGTATCCAGTTCCGCCAGCAGCCGCACAGCCTTGCCGTGACCGCAGCTCATGCTCTCCTGTATTTCCTCCAGCGTGTAGTAGATGTAGACGCGGCCTGCATCATCATACCAGCCGTTCCGTGCCGACAGGTTCATCCTGTCCAGCATTAGGCCATAGAGCAGCTTGGCATCTGTGGACAGGCCGGAGAACCGTTCTCCCACGATGAGCAGCCTCGGGATGCGGTAAAAGGAGCAGCTTTCGCTCTCCTCGCCGTAGTAGTAATCAAACACACCGGACACAAAAACACCTCCTTTTCCTCGTAAGCTTGACTAACCACAGATAAAATTAGTTATGGATTGCTATTTTTCAAAAAGCATGTATAATTGGTGTGTATATTGTACTCTCAGCCATGCTAATGTTCATTTTATAATCACAAGTTGGAGGTATTGCTATGATAAAAAGCATTCAACTTCACAAGCTCTTCGGGCGCTTCAACTACAACATATCTATGAAATCTGGCGGTGTCACCATTATTACGGGTCCAAATGGTTTTGGCAAGTCTACAATACTCCGCATAATTAACGCGTTGAACTCCGAGAATATTGAGTTCTTCATGGATCTGGACTTTTCCAAAATCATGATTGTATTTGACAACGAAAA
>ERZ1673734.1401-NODE-1401-length-15952-cov-41.866390_pt1 | contig 15952 bp, 12 predicted proteins | sample MGYA00580199_ERZ1673734 | MGnify/ENA primary metagenome ERZ1673734 (study PRJEB41218, sample SAMN15661742) | gut metagenome | host: Homo sapiens | place: Canada: London | collected 2015-08-20/2019-03-30 | study: EMG produced TPA metagenomics assembly of...
GCCAAGCGCGTACACTGCCAGCGTTGTTTCAGTATGTTACGAAGGAAAGAAGTCGGTCCGAATCCGACGCGGTCGCGCCACTGTAGTCGGCACCTTGCCGAGAGCCAGATCTTCCTTTGCCTTTGCACTCTTGCCGGGACGCGTAATCCCAGAGGTAATCATGGTTTCTAACGCTGCTACTCACTCTGACCTCTCCATTCCTGCCATTCCCCTGCGCGATGTATTGCCGTGGGCGATTTTCGGTGGCCTGTTGCTGTTGCTGGCGATTTATTTCGTCGGTGCTGAACAAGGCGCCACCGCCGTCTTCAAGGGCATGTACGTGCACGAGTTCGTACACGACGGTCGCCACCTGCTGGGCTTTCCCTGCCACTGATCCGAGGGGTTTCACATGACTGGTCGTTTACTCGTCAGGGGCATGCTTGTCGGTCTGTTGGCCGGCCTGCTGGCCTTCAGTTTTGCCAAGGTGTTCGGCGAACCCGAGATTGATCGCGCTATCGCCTTCGAAGAAGGCATGTCCCATTCCCACTCCCACGGTGACGCCGAGGAAGAAGAACCCGAGCTGGTCAGCCGCGAAGTGCAAAGCACCTTCGGCCTGTTGACCGGGGTGCTGGTGTACAGCGTGTCGCTGGGCGGCATTTTTGCCCTGGTGTTCGCCTATTCACTGGGCCGTGTCGGTAACGTCGGCCCGCGTGGCCTGGCCGCATTGCTGGCGCTGGCCGCCTTTGTGGTGCTGTATCTGGTGCCGGGGCTGGTGTATCCGGCCAACCCGCCAGCCGTGGGCAACCCGGACACCATCGGCAAGCGCACGCAGTTGTTCTTCCTGATGCTGCTGGTGTCGCTGGCCGCCGCGATCATTGCCGTCAGTGCAGGCCGTAAGTTCATCGCCAGCTCCGGTCTGTGGAACGGCGTGATCAAAGGCGTGGTGCTGTACCTGGTGATTGTCTCGATCGCGGGCTTTTTGTTCCCGACGTTCAATGAAGCACCGGACGGTTTCTCGGCCCTGCTGCTGTGGAAATTCCGCGTCGCCTCGCTGGGCATTCAAGCGGTGCTGTGGACCGCTCTGGGCCTGATCTTCGGCGTCGTCGCCGAACGTTTGCTGCTGCCCAACAAGCCTTACAAAGCGTAACGCCCTGTAGGAGCGAGCTTGCCTCGCGATCTTTTGATCGTTAATAGATCGCGAGGCTCGCTCCTACAATCAGTGGTTCTCCCACCCCCCGCCCAAACTCTGGATCAACGCCACGCTGCCCTGGCTCAATTGCCCTTGGGTGTCGCGCAGGTTCTGCTCGGTCTGCAACACGATCAATTGCTGGGTCAGGACGTTCTGCTGGCTGACGGTGCCGGCTTTTAGCTGCGCCTGCTGGCTGCCGAACAGTTGCTGATTGCGCGTGTAGATCTGCTGGTAGGTGTCCGCCTGCACGTGCAAATGGTTGATCGCCGACAGGTTGTCTTCGACGTTCTGCAAGGCCGACAACACGGTGCCCCGGTAGGTCGCCGCGTCCTGGTCGTAGCTGGCTTGCGCCTGTTGCACTGCCGCTTCGCGGGCGCCGCCGTCAAACAGGGTCGCGGCCAATGCCGGGCCCAGGGTCCAGATGCGGTTTGGCACGCTGAACAGGCTGCCCAGCGCACTGGCGCGATAACCGCCCTCAGCGGTCAAGTCCAGGGTCGGGAAAAACGCCGCGTCAGCCACGCCGATTTTGGCGTTGGCCGCCGCTGCCGTGCGCTCTGCAGCCACCACATCGGGGCGGCGCAGCAACAAATCCGAGGGCAAGCTCAACGGCGGACGCGGCACCGCAAAGGCGTACTGCGCCACCGGCGCCACAGTGAATTGCGAGGGCGCTTCACCCACCAGCACCGCCAGGGCATGCTCGTATTGCTCGCGCGAACGCTGCGCGGTCTGCAACGCCGCCACCACGGTGCTGAGTTGGTCCTGGGCTTGCAGCAGTTGGTCATTGGCTGCGGTGCCCTGGGCGTATTGGGCCTGGATCATGTCGAGCAATTGCTGGTTGATCTGCTGCTGTTGCTGCAACAGGCCGATGTCGATGTCCTGCTGACGCAAGGCCAGGTAATTGCTTGCCACACTGGCGCTGATGGACAAACGCACCCCGGCCAACAAGGCGTCGGAGGCTTGCGCAGAAGCGCTGCTGGACTCAATGCCGCGTCGCACCTGGCCCCATAAATCCGGCTCCCAACTGGCGGTCAGGGTGGCGCTGACCGAGTTTTCAACCCCGCCTGCGCTGCTCGCGCCGCTGCTGGAACCACTGCCGCCCACCCCGCGTGAGCCGGAAAGCCCGGCGCCCAGGGTTGGCCACAAACCGGCGCGGCTCGATGACACTTGCGCCTGCGCGCCGCGATACGCCGCCTCGGCGGCAACAATCGACTGGTTGGCCGTGGCCGAGCGCTGGATCAATTGCGTCAGCACCGGGTCGTTATAGGCCAGCCACCATTGGCTGTTCAGCGCGCCTTGGGGGTTGGCCACAGCCCGTTGCCACTGCGTGCCCTCTTTGAAGCCCATGGGCAATTCCATGGCCGGTTTTTGATAATCCGGCCCGACCATACACCCGGCCAGGGTCAGGCTAAGGGTCATGGCCAGCAGCAGCGGTTTGAGGTTCATCGGGTGGTCTCCTTGGGCGCCCGGCGCAGACGTTGCGACAGGCGGTCCAGCCAGAGGTAAATCACGGGCGTGGTGTACAGCGTCAGTACTTGGCTGAAGAGCAAACCGCCCATGATGGAAATGCCCAGCGGGCGGCGCAATTCCGAGCCGTAGCCGGTGCCCAGCACCAGCGGCAAGGCGCCGAGCATTGCCGCCAGGGTGGTCATCATGATCGGCCGAAAGCGAATCAGGCAGGCGCGGCGGATCGCTTGTTGCGGGCTGAGGCCCAGCGCTTTGCCTTCGGTAATGGCGAAGTCGATCATCATGATCGCGTTTTTCTTGACGATGCCGATCAGCAAAATCACCCCCACCAGCGCAATGATCGACAGCTCGGTGCCGGTCATCAGCAAGGCAATCAGCGCCCCCACCCCGGCCGACGGCAAGGTTGAGAGGATGGTCAGCGGGTGGATCAGGTTTTCGTAGAGCATGCCGAGCACGATGTACACCGAGACAATCGCCGCCAGAATCAGCCAGGGTTCGCTGGACACCGACGACTGAAACACCTGCGCCGTCCCGGCAAAGTGCCCGACCACGCTGGCCGGCATGCGCAGTTGCGCCACCGCGTCATCCACCAACGTGGTGGCCTGGCCGATGGACACGCCGGGGGCCAGGTTGAAAGACACCGTCACCGCCGGGAAGGTGCCCTGATGGCTGATGGAAATCGCCGTGCGCGCCACCGACTGCTGCGCCACCGCAGACAACGGGATCAACGTCGCGTTGGCAGTGCTCGCCAGGTTGGGCGCGGTGTTGGTCTTGCTGGCCGTTGAGGCACCTTGCGGCAGGTAAATCGACTTAAGCGCAGACGGGTCGGCCCAGTATTCGGGGGCGACTTCCATGACCACGTGGTACTGGTTGGCGGCGCGGTAAATGGTCGACACCTGGCGCTGGCCAAAGGCGTCGTACAGGGTCTGGTCAATCGCCGACATGCTGACCCCGAGCCGCGCCGCCGTGTCGCGGTTGACCGCCACATTGGCCTCAAGGCTGTTGTCTTGCTGGTCGGTATTGAGGTCTTTGAGCTGCGGCAGTGTATGCAGCGCCGCCAACACTTTGGGCACCCACACGTCGAGGCTGCTCTGGTCGTCGGCGGTCAGCGTGTATTGGTACTGCGCCGCGCTCTGGCGCCCGCCCACGGTGATGTCCTGCACCGATTGCAGGAATAACCGGGTGCCCGGCATGTCGCCCAGGGTTTTGCGGATCTGGGCGATGATCTGGTCGGCGCTGGCCTTGCGCTCACTCAAGGGCTTGAGCGAGATAAACATCTGCCCGGTGTTCACCGAGCCACCCCCGCCGCCCGCGCCGCCGATAAAACCGCCGACCGCTTCCACGTTGGGGTTGAGCAAGACTTTGCGGTTGATCGCCAGAAAGTCCTGCTGCATGGCGCCATACGAGATGCTTTGCGAGGCCATGATGCTGCCGTTCAGGCGCCCGGTGTCTTCCTGCGGGAAAAAGCCCTTGGGCACCCGCACGTACAGCACCCCGGCCAGCACGATCACCAGCAGCGTGACCAGCCCCATCAGCAAGGTGTGGTTGATCACCCAGCCGAGGGTGCGGTCGTAGAAACGATGAAAGCGCGAGTCCGGCGCCGCCTCCGGGTGTTGGGCGGTTGCCGGGGCACGTAAAAACACCGCCGCCAGCATCGGTGTGATGGTCAGCGACACCAGCATCGACATCGCAATCGACACCGACAAGGTGACCGAAAACTCACGAAACAAACGCCCGACAATCCCGCCCATCAGCAGCAGCGGAATAAACACCGCCACCAGCGACACGCTGATGGTCAGCACGGTAAAGCCCACCTCCCGGGCACCGGCCAGCGCCGCCTGCACCCGCGAGGCACCGCGCTCCAGATGGCGCATGATGTTTTCCACCACCACAATCGCGTCATCGACCACAAACCCGGTGGCAATGGTCAGCGCCATCAACGACAGGTTGTTGAGGCTGTAGCCCATGAAGTACATGACGCCAAAGGTGCCGAGCAGCGACAGCGGCACGACAATGGCCGGCACCAGGGTGCTGCGCCAATCACGGAAAAACGCAAACGTGACCAGCGTCACCAGCAAAATCGAGGCGATCAGGCTGATTTCTACGTCGCGCAACGAGGCGCGAATGGTGGTGGTGCGGTCCATCAAAATATTGAGCTTGATCGAGGCCGGAATCGACGCTTGCAGAAACGGCAGCTCGGCCTTGACCGCGTCCACCGTCTCGATCACGTTGGCCCCCGGCTGCTTGAAGATCACCAGCAACACCGACGGTTGGCCGTTGTACAAGCCATAGTTGCGCAGGTCTTCTACGTCTTCGCGCACGTAGCCCAAGTCGCTGATGCGCACCAGGTCGCCATTGTTCTGCTTGACCACCAGCGCGCCGTAATCCGGCGCGTTATAGAGCTGGTCATTGGCGGCAATCACATTGCCCTGTGCGCCGATATCAATCGTGCCTTTGGGCAGGTTGACGTTAGATGCGGCGATCACCTCGCGCACCTGTTCAAGGCTCACGCCGTAATGGTTGAGGCGGTCCGGGTTGAGTTCGACCCGCACCGCCGGCAAGGCCCCGCCGCCCACCGTCACATCGCCCACGCCACTGGTTTGCAGGAGCTTTTGTTCGAGCAGGGTTGAGGCCACGTCGTACATGTGCCCCGGCGTGGCCGCATCGGAGGTCAGGCTGATGACCATGATCGGCGAGTCGGCCGGGTTGACCTTGCGGTAGGTCGGGTTGCCTGACAGGTCGCTGGGCAAGTTGCTGCGCGCGGCATTGATCGCCGCTTGCACATCGCGGGCGGCGCCGTCGATGTCGCGATTGAGGTCGAACTGCAAGTTGATCCGGGTCGTGCCCAGACTGCTGGACGAGGTCATTTGCGTGACCCCGGCGATCTGCCCGAACTGACGCTCCAGCGGCGTGGCCACCGAGGTGGCGACGGTGTGCGGGTCGGCCCCCGGCAACTTGGCGCTGACGCTGATGGTGGGGAAATCCACCTCCGGCAGCGGCGCCACCGGCAGCAGGTTGAACGCCAGCACGCCAAACAGCGCGAGCCCGACAGCCAGCAAGGTGGTGGCGATGGGACGTTGGATAAACGGCGCACTGAGGTTCATCGCGATCAATCCGCCCTGGCTGTGCGGCGACCCTTCAGGCGCTGCCCGAGGTCATGCATCGCGAGGAAGATCACCGGCGTCGAAAACAGCGTCAGCAACTGGCTGAGCAACAGCCCGCCAATGATCGCGATCCCCAACGGGTGGCGCAGTTCAGAGCCAATGCCGGTGCCCAGCGCCAACGGCACGGCGCCGAACAGCGAGGCCATGCTGGTCATCAGAATCGGCCGAAAGCGCAAGGCCGCCGCCTGCTTGATCGCCTGCACCGGGCTCAAGCCTTCTCGTCGCTCAAGGTCGAGGGCGAAGTCGACCATCATGATGCCGTTTTTCATCACGATACCGATCAGCAGCACGATGCCGATCAGGCCGATGATGTCGAACTGGGTGCCGGTGACCAGCAGCGCCAGCAACGCCCCCAGCGCCGCCGAGAGCAAGGTAGAGAGAATGGTGATCGGGTGCACGAAGCTCTCGTAGAGCATGCCCAGCATCAGGTACACCACCACAATCGCCGCCAGCACCAGCACCGCCTGATTGGCCAACGACGCCTCAAACGTCGCCGCCGCGCCCTGCAACGACACTTGCACCGAGGCCGGCATCGCCACCTGCTGCTCGATGGTCTTGAGCTGGTTCAGGGCCGTGCCCAGGGTTTGGCCAGGCGCCAGGTTGAACGAGATGTCGGCATACGCGAACTGCCCCAGCCGGTTGATCGTCAGCGGCGCCTGCACCACCTGCATCGTCGCCATGCTCGACAGCGGCGCCACCCCGCCGCCGGGGATGTCGACGTAGAGCCCGGTGAGCAAATCCGCGAGGTTTTTCGGCGGATGGTCGGTGGCCATCACCACGTGGTACTGGTTGAGCTGGGTGTAAATGGTCGACACCTGACGCTGGCCGAAGGCGTCATAGAGCACGTCGTCAATCGCCTGCGGGGTAATGCCCAGACGCGAAGCGGTGGCGCGGTCAAACGTGAGCTGGATCTGATTGCCGAACTGCATCGCCTGGCTTTGCACATCGGTGAAGGTCGGGTCTTGCTTGATCGCCGCCATCAGCTTGCCGGTCCATTCCTGCAACACCTGCGGGTCGGTGGCCTGCAGGCCGAGGCGGTAACTGGTGGTGGCCACGCTGGCGTCCAGGGTCAGGTCTTGCACAGAGTGCAGGTACAGGCGAATCCCGGCGACGTCGGCATTGGCATCGGCCAGACGCCGGATCACCGTGCTGGCGCTGTCGCGCTGGTCACGCGGCTTGAGGTTGATCAGCAGATTGCCCTGATTGAGGGTCGGGTTGGTCTGATCAATACCAACAAACGACGACAGGCTCTGCACCGCCGGATCGCGCAAAATGCGCGAGGCCAGGCGCTGTTGCTCGACCTGCATCTGCTGGAACGAAATAGTCGGCGAGGCCTGGGAAATCCCCTGAATCAGCCCGGTGTCCTGATCAGGGAAAAAGCCCTTGGGCATGACCGTCAGCGTCAGCACCGTGAGCACGGCGGTGAACACCACCGACAGCAGCGCCAGGGTGCGGTGCGCCAACACCCAGTTCAGGCCGCGCACATAGTGCTGGTTGATGCGGTCGAAAAAATCTTCGCGGCGCGCCTGCGGGTGCGCCTTGAGCATGCGCGCGCACATCATCGGCGTCAGGGTCAGGGTAATCACCGCCGAAATCACGATGGTCACGGCCACGGTCATGGCGAACTCACGGAACAGCCGCCCCACTACGTCGCCCATGAACAACAGCGGGATCATCACCGCAATCAGCGCCAATGACAGCGAAATGATGGTGAAGCCGATTTGCGCCGAGCCTTTGAGCGCGGCCTGCAACGGCGTATCCCCCTCCTCCAGGTAACGGCTGATGTTTTCGACCATGACAATGGCATCGTCGACCACAAAACCGATGGCTATGGTCAGCGCCATCAAGGTCAGGTTATTCAGCGAAAAGCCCAGCGCATAGGCCACCGCCAAGGTGCCGAGCAGGGTCAAGGGCACGGTCACGGCGGGAATGATCGTGGCCGCGACGTTACGTAAAAACAGGAAGATCACCAACACCACCAGCACCACGGCAACCGCCAGTTCGTACTGCACGTCGGTGACCGAGGCGCGAATGGTCTGGGTCCGGTCGGTGAGCACCGCCACCTTGAGCGTGCCCGGCAAACTGGCGCGCAACGTGGGCAGCAAATGTTGCACGCGGTCGACCACATCAATCACGTTGGCCCCCGGCTGGCGCTGGATGCTCAGCACAATCGACGGGGTTTCGTTGGTCCAGGCGGCCTGGCGCGGGTTCTCCGGGCCTTGGGTCGAGGTGGCAATGTGTGACAGGCGGATCGCGGCGCCGTTTTTATAGGCGATCACCAAATCGCGGTATTCCTCGGCCGATTGCAACTGGTCGTTGGCACCAATGGAATACGCCTGGAACATGCCGTCGATGCTGCCCTTGGCCTGGTTGACGTTGGCGGTGCCCAGGGAGGTACGCAGATCGTCCAGCGACAGCCCGAGGTTATTCAGCGCCGACGTATTGGCCTCGACCCGCACCGCCGGGCGCTGGCCGCCGCTGATGGTGACCAGACCGACGCCGCTGATCTGCGAGATTTTCTGCGCCAGCCGGGTGTCGGCCAGGTCTTCGATTTTGGTCAGCGGCAGTACGTCCGAGGTCAGCGACAGGGTCAGCACCGGCGCATCGGCCGGGTTGACCTTGCTGTACACCGGCGGGTACGGCAGGTTGGCCGGTAAAAAAGTGCCGGCGGCGTTGATCGCGGCCTGTACCTCTTGCTCAGCCACATCCAGCGACAGCGCCAGATCAAACTGCAAGGTCACCACCGAGGCGCCATCGGAGCTGGTAGAGCCCATGGACTTGAGGCCGGGCATCTCGCCCAACTGGCGTTCAAGCGGCGCGGTAATCGACGAACTGATCACCTCGGGGCTGGCGCCGGGGTATTGGGTAAACACCTGAATGGTCGGGTAATCGACCTCCGGCAAGGCCGACACCGAGAGCAGGCGGTAGCCCAGAATCCCCAGCAACAAGATCGCGACCATCAACAAACACGTGGCCACCGGGCGTTCGATAAAGGGGCGAGAGACGTTCATCAGCGGCGCCTCACTGTGCGACTACTTTAATGGCCGAGCCGTTGTCGAGCTTGTCTGCACCTTCCGTGATCACCTGTTCACCCGGCTTGACCGAGGCGTCGAGAATTGCGGTGACATCGCCCACGCTCGGCCCGGACTTGACGTTGCGCAGGCTGGCCTTGTTGCCCGCCACCACAAACACGAAATCGCCCTGGCTGCCGTGCTGAATGGCCCGGGTCGGCACCACCGGCACTTGATCCAGCGTCTGCGCCTTGAGCCGCGCATTGACGAACTGATTGGGGAACAGCACATGGTCTGCGTCATCAAACTGCGCCTTGACCTTGATCGTGCCGGTGCTGGTATCGACCTGGTTATCCAGCGCCAGCAGTTGCCCGCTGGCCAACAGGTTCTGCTTGTTGCGGTCGTAGGCCAGCACGCTGACAACGCCTGCCGCCCTGGCCTGATTGATCGCCCCCAGGTAGTCCTCGGGCACGGCAAACACCACCGTGGCGGGCTTCATCTGCGTGATCACCGCAATCGCGGAGGTGCTGGCGGTGGTCACATAGTTGCCGGGGTCAACCTGGCGCAACCCGACAATCCCGTCCACCGGCGAAGTGATGGTGCAATAACTCAACTGCACCTCAAGGTTTTGCACACTGCCCTGATCGGCGGCCACCGTGCCCAGTTGCTGCGCCACCGTAGAGATTTGCGTATCGAGGGTTTGTTGGCTGATGGAACCGGCCTTGATCAGTTCGCGGTAGCGCGCCAAGTCACGCTGGGCGTTGCTCAACACCGCCTGATCGTGGGCCAGAACGCCTTGGGCTTGAGCCAGTTGCGCCTTCAGCGCGCGGTCGTCGATGCGAGCGATCACCTGCCCTTTGCGCACCTGCTGGCCTTCCTTGAAGTCGACCGAGGCCAGAATGCCGTCGACCTGGGTGATCACCGTCACGCTCTGCGTGGGCGTGACCGCGCCGAGGGCATCGATATACACCGGCACATCCTGCGGCACCACCGCCACCGCCGCCACCGCCGCCACCGGCTCAGCCCGGCCGCCCATGCCCATGGGTCGGTCTTTGTGCGCCATGGCGGGCCAATGGGCATACAGCGCCCAAGCAAAGGCCAGCACAACCAGCGCACTGAGCGCCCAGATAAAAGTGTGTCGTCTGCTCGTGTTCACACGCGTCACTCACCAAAAGAAGGCTGAGTTCAGAGTATCGAAGCGGCGACCCGCGAAATTAAATTCGGTGACAGCTTACAAAGGTTTTACACAGCCCTGACAGGACGCTGAATCTGCGGTGTTTATGCAGTGGTTTTGGCTGTTGGTGCACCGTCGGCACATTGGATTGTGCTAAGACGTACGCAGGCAACTTTTTCATTCACGCTCAAACTCACTTACATAAGGGGAAGGCATGTTCAGTCACATTCAGATTGGCGCACGAAACCTCGACGCCATGATTGCTTTTTACGATGCCGTACTTACGCCTTTGGGATTAGTGCGCATGACTGATCATGATGACGGCCCCGCCGGTGCGGGCTGGCACTTGCCCGGTCAGAAATGGCCACAGTTTTTCGTGCAATTGCCTTTTAACGGGTTACCCGCAACGTCGGGTAACGGCGTACAGGTCAGCTTTGCAGCAAGCTCGCAAGACCAGGTAAGAGCTGCCTGGCAAGCGGCGACCACTTCAGGGGGCACGGATGAGGGAGCGCCGGGGTTGCGACCTCAGTACTCAGCCGATTTTTTTGGTGCGTACTGTCGCGATCCCGAGGGCAACAAACTCTGCTTTGTCCACGCCGAAGGCCTGGTTCGATAGAGCAATCACCCTCCTCGTCGAGCAACCCTGCGCCGCTGAGCTACGCCGTAGCCACTGTAGCTTTGATATTGGTCACCGGCGCTGAAGGTTCTTTGAGCAGTGCAAAGTAGGCAAACGCCGAGCACAGGGCGACGACCGCGCTGATGATGAAGGCCGATGAGAACGAGCCGCTCTGTTGCACGCTAAAACCCGTGAGGATCGGTGCGATGGAACCCGCCAGGTAGCCACCGAAGTTCTGGATCGAACCAAACGAGGCAACTCGCTCTGACGGCACGATGGTGTTGACGATCATCCACGCGGTGGCGCTGGAGATGTTGATGAAGAACATGGTCAGGCACAGCAGCACCACGCACGCGACGACGTTGGTGGTGAAGGCCACGATCAGGGTGAACAGCGCCCCGCCGAGCAAGCCGAGGATGACCATCAGTTTGCGGCTGGCCAGCACGCGCATGCCGCGCGCCACCAGTTTGTCGCAGCAACGCCCGGCCACGATGGTGCCCAAGGCGCCAAACAGGTAGGCCAGCGACACCACCCAGGCGGTGCGGTACAGGTCCAGGCCGTGTTCGCGCTCAAAGTAGCCCGGCAGCCAGGTCAGGTTGAGCCAGATCATGTAGATCACGCCCATAAAGCCGAGAAACGCGCCCCAGGTGTTGCGCTCTTTGAACAGCGCGGTCCAGCGCAGTTTCGGCGCCGCTTTCTGTTGCACGGCCACCGGCTCTGCACGGCCGGTAGCGGCCATGTATTCGGCTTTGCTTTTGTAGAATTTGAACCAACACAGCGCCAACACCAAACCGATGACCCCGGTGAGGATAAACATGCCGCGCCAGCCCAGATGGACCATGAACAACGTCAGCAAGGGTGGCGCCAGGCACGGGCCGATGCAGGTCGAGGACCACACCCAGCCGGTGGCCGTGCCGCGCTCTTGGGTGTCGAACCATTCGGACAAGGCCTTGGCTGCCGAGGGGAACACCGGCGCTTCGCCGATGCCCAGCAACACCCGCAGGCCGACCAGATGGCCGTAGCTGCTGAACAGGCCAAAGGCCGCTTGGGCCACCGACCACACCACCAGCGAACCGCCCAGGGCGAGTTTGCTGCCGAGTTTGTCGATCAACGCGCCGAGGGGTAATTGCGAGAAGGCGTAAGCGATGGAGAAGGCTGAGAGCATGACGCCCATTTGCATGGGGCTGATGGCCAGGTCTTTCTGGATGGTGGTGTTGGCGATGGACAGGGCACTGCGGTCGAGGTAGTTGACGACTCCAATCATAAACAGGAAAAAAATCGTCAGCGTTTTGTAGCTTTTTATTGTTTTCATACGCGCCTCTAGTGAGCGGTGGCGCCCTACCCGCGCAACACATCGGCGGGTGGGCGACTTGCACTCTAAATGCCCACCTGCGCGCTGCCCAATCACAAGATCCCATCGGTTAATAACCGCGCGTTATCAAGGCGTCTGCCGGGCTCCGCGCACGGCATCGGGGCCGCTCAACAACGCGTCGATAAACGCTTGCATCGACCAGCTCGGCGGTTCGTTGCGCCGGGTGATGATCCCGTAATCAGCCAGCACCAGCGGAAACGGCAACGCCAGACGGGTCAGGCGCCCGGCCTGGATTTCCGGTTCGGCCATGGACTCGGCCAGCATCGCGACCACCGGGGCGGTTTGCAGCAGTTGCATGGTGGTTTGCAGCGACACGGTTTCGACGGTGTTTTCCGGGGTTTGCATGTTGGCTTCGATAAACGCCCGCTCCAGCCGCGCGCGCATCGGTGTGCCGGTCGGGTAGACCACCCAGGGCCAACTGCCGAGGTCGGTCAGCGGGGTTTCGCTGGCGCCCGCCAACGGGTGCTGGCTGCCCGTAACCAGACACAGCGGCTCGGGGGCCAACGGCTGAAAATCAAACAATTCACGGTGACGGTCGAGGGTGAAGCGCGCCACCACCAGGTCCAGCTCCTTGTGTTCGAGCATGGTCAGCATGTTGGCGCTGGTGCCCTCCAGCACTTCGATCGTGAGCAAGGGCCATTGTTGTTTGACCTCGACAATCGCCGCGGGCACTGCCACCGCCGCGGCCGCGTAGATGGTGCCGACTTTCAGAAAGCCATGCCCGCCCTGGCGCAGATGGTTGATCTGGACCACAAACTGCTGGGTGTCATTGAGGGCGATTTGCGCAAAGCGCGCCACGTGACTGCCAAGGTCAGTCAGCGACATGCTGCGCGGCAAACGCTGGAACACATCAAAGCCCAATTGGTGCTCGATCTCGCGCAGCATCTTGCTCACCGCTGGCTGGCTGATGTTCATTTCCTGGGCCGTGGCGTGCATGTTTTGCGTGCGCGCCAGGGTGTCGATCAGCACCAAATGGCGGAACCGTAACCAGTTGCACAGTTGATTGAACGCGACATCCGCCATCCGATAACCTCCCGTTATTAAGGCTTGAGAATATCTCATTGGCGATTATCGCAGCGCAACATTAGTGTTGGCCCCATAAGAACAATGGATCAGCACTCATGAACCTCGCCAACAAACGCGTTTTGATTACCGCGGCGGCAAACGGCATTGGTCGCGCCTCGGTACTGGCCTTGCGCGATGCAGGCGCCACGGTCATCGCCACCGACTTGAACGTCGATGCCTTGCACGATATTGCGGGTATTCAGGCGTTATCGCTGGACGTCACGCAACCGGCAGCCATCGACGCCATTCGCCAGCAAGTCGGCACCCTCGACGTGCTGTTCAACTGCGCAGGCTACGTGCACAGCGGCGCGCTGCTGGAGTGCGACGACAGCGCCTGGCAATTCTCTTTCGACCTCAACGTCACCGCCATGTACCGGATGATCCGTGCGTTCTTGCCGGGCATGCTGGACAACGGTGGCGGCTCGATCATCAACATGGCCTCGGTGGCGTCCAGCGTGAAGGGCGTACCGAACCGTTTTGCCTACACCGCCAGCAAAGCGGCGGTGATTGGCTTGACCAAATCGGTGGCGACCGATTACATCAGTCAAGGCATTCGTTGTAACGCCATATGCCCAGGCACGGTAGATTCACCTTCGCTGCGCCAGCGCATCGCCGAACAGGCCCGTGAGCAAGGGCGTTCGGAGGCTGAGGTGTATCAAGCGTTCGTGGCTCGCCAGCCCATGGGCCGCATCGGCAGCGCCGAAGAAATCGCCCAGTTGGTGGTGTACCTGGCCAGCGACGCCAGCAGCTACACCACTGGCACCACGCAGATTATTGATGGCGGGATGAGCAACTAATTCCCACTGTAGGAGCGAGCTTGCCTCGCGATCTTTTAGAAGATCAAAAGATCGCGAGGCAAGCTCGCTCCTACAGAAGGTCAGGTTTTTAATTCGATACAGGAGCTTTTATGAAACTGCTGCGCTACGGCGAAAAAGGTCAGGAAAAACCCGGTCTGCTCGATGCCCAAGGCAATATCCGTGATTTGTCGGCGCACATCGCCGATGTCGCCGGCAAGGCGCTGGAGCCTGCAAGCCTTGAAGCCCTGAGTAAAATCGACCCGGCCAGCCTGCCGCTGGTCAACGGCTCGCCGCGTATCGGCGCCTGCGTCGGGCAGGTCGGCAAGTTCATTTGCATCGGCCTTAACTACGCCGACCACGCCGCTGAATCCGGGCTGGCCGTGCCGTCGGAGCCGGTGGTTTTCAACAAGTGGACCAGCGCCATTTGCGGCCCTAATGATGACGTCGAAATCCCTCGCGGCTCGGTCAAAACCGACTGGGAAGTCGAGCTGGGCGTGGTCATCGGCAAAGGCGGCCGCTACATCGACGAGAGCAACGCCCTGGACCACGTCGCCGGTTACTGCGTGATCAACGATGTGTCCGAGCGTGAATGGCAACTGGAACGCGGCGGCACCTGGGACAAAGGCAAGGGTTTTGATACGTTCGGCCCCATTGGTCCTTGGCTGGTGACCCGTGACGAAATCCGCGACCCGCACCACCTCAAGCTGTGGCTTGAGGTCGACGGACAGCGCTACCAGAACGGCAATACCAACACCATGGTGTTCCAGATCCCGGCGCTGATTGCCTACCTGAGCCGCTGCATGTCGCTGCAACCGGGCGACGTGATTTCTACCGGCACGCCGCCGGGTGTGGGCCTTGGGGTCAAGCCTGAGCCGGTTTACCTGCGCGCCGGCCAGCAGATGCGCTTGGGCATCGAAGGGCTGGGCGAACAGCAGCAACGCACGGTGCAAGCCGACTGATTACACCGCTCAAACAACTATAAGAAACAGGAGCAACACATGCGCATCCTCATCACTGGCGGTACCGGCTTTATCGGCAAGCAACTGGCTCAACGCCTGGCAGATTTGAACACCCTGACGCTGGAAGGCGAAGCACCGCGCACCATCGAACGCATTGTGCTGTTCGACGCCTTTGCCGGTGAAGACGTGCCCAGCGACCCGCGCATTGAGCTGGTGACCGGCGATGTTGCCGACCCTGAAGTGATCGCCCGTGTCACCGATGGCGTGGACCTGGTGTGGCACCTGGCGGCAGTGGTCAGCTCGGCCGCCGAGGCGGATTTTGACTTGGGCATGCAGGTGAACTTGCACGGCCTGATGCTGCTCCTCGAAACCCTGCGCAAGCAAGGCACCGCGCCGCGTCTGGTGTACGCCAGCGGCTTCGCAGTGTTCGGCGGCAAGCTGCCGGACGTGGTGGACGACGACACCGTGCTCACCCCGCAATCGTCCTATGGCATGCAAAAAGCCGTCGGTGAATTGCTGGTGGCCGACTACGCCCGCAAAGGCTTTGTCGATGGCCGCGTGTTGCGCCTGCCGACCGTGGCGGTGCGCCCCGGCAAACCGAACAAAGCCGCGTCGACCTTTTTTAGCTCGATCATCCGCGAGCCGCTGGTGGGCCTGCCTGCCGTGTGCCCGGTGCGCCCCGACACCCGCGTGTACCTGACCTCGCCACGGCGCATTGTCGAGTCGATGTTGCTGGGCATGACCCTGTCGCCGCAGACCCTGGGCGGCGAGCGCATCATCCCGCTGCCGGGCGTGACCACCACCGTGGCCGACATGGTGGCGGCGCTGCAACGGGTGGCCGGTGACAAAGCCACGCAACTGATTCGCTGGGAGCCGGATGCAACCATCCAGCGTATTGTCGAAAGCTGGCCAAGCAAGGTAGAAGCCCCGCGTGCCCGTGCACTGGGCTTTACCGCCGACCCGGACTTCGACGCCATCGTGCGTGCGCACATAGAAGATACTGCACAGTAAACACCCCTGTAGGAGCGAGCTTGCCTCGCGATCTTTTGATCGTTTAAAAGATCGCGAGGCAAGCTCGCTCCTACAGAAAAAACAACAATAAAAAATTGAGGCCGTGCGATATGACCACCACCCCGCTTCCGGATGTCACTGACATCGAGCA